>Ga0181517_10000352_pt1 | contig 63003 bp, 42 predicted proteins | sample PEATcosm2014_Bin_31_FD_119748 | JGI IMG/M metagenome (GOLD analysis project Ga0181517, IMG submission 119748) | Peatland microbial communities from MTU Mesocosm Facility, Houghton, MI, USA - PEATcosm2014_Bin01_30_metaG | ecosystem: Environmental > Terrestrial > Soil > Wetlands > Peat | place... | reverse complement strand
GCCTTGCTGGTTCTGGAAGAAAGCCAGCGTGTAAGCATAGCGCGGTTCATGCGGGCGGAGTTCCGCGGCCCGACGGCACCAGGCCAGGGCTTCTTCGGGATGTTTCCCGGCCAGCATCACGCCGAGATTGAACGCAGCCTGGGCGGAGGTCGGATCGTTCTTGAAAGCCGCGCGGAAAGCCTCTTCGGCCTCCGGCAGCCGGCTGAGTTCTCCCAGCAACATGCCTAGATCCAGGAAGGCGGCCGCATTGGTCGGTTCGAGGACCAGCGCCCGGCGCAGGCTCGCTTCCGCTTGGTCATTCCGGCCCGACAAGTTGTAGGCCAGCGACAGGTTGACCAGCGGCGAGGCCGCGTTAGGCAGCAACCGGGCCGCGGCTTCGAACGCCGCGACGGCTTGGGGAAACTCCCTTCGATCCAGGTGGAAATCACCCAGGCTCTGCACCAGAGCCGGATCGTCCGCCCGGGCCTGGAAGGACTCAAGCAATTCCCGGTTCGCCGCGCTAAGCGATTGGCGCGCACTTTCGGGAATCATCTCGGGCGGCACGGAACCCAACCTGGCGGCGGCGCGTATGCGCACCAGGCGATACTTGTCCCGGCATGCTTTGAGCAGCGGGCCAATTATCTCGGGACGCAGTGGGTCGCCCACCGCCTCGACGGCTGCCGTCCGAACCAGGGGCGAAGCGTCTCCCAGGCACGGCTCGATGGCGGCCCATTTGCCTCCCTCCTGGCAGTCGCGCATGAGCTGCAGCATCGAGGCGGCCCAGATCTCCTCGCGCCCCGGACCGGCCAGGCATTTGACCATCTCGGGCAAGCGGGACCAATCCTGCTTCCGGGCGGCGGCAATCAGAGCGGCCTTCTGCAAGACCGGAGCCTGATAATCCTGCTTGCTCCACTGGCGGACCTGCTGATCGGCCCAGGCGGCGGTCTGATTGGTATGACACAAGTTGCACGCATTGGGCGAGCCATAGGCCAAGGTGGCCGCCGGCGTGGGCGGCCGCATCGAATGGTCGCTGCGCCGCATTCGGGCAAACTCGGTGGTCGGCATGTGGCAGGAGACGCACTGGGCGGCCGGGGTGCCGGCCGGGTGGTGAGAGTGGCTGGCAACGTTTTGCACCTTCACTGAATGACATGGCAAGCAGGCGCTGTTGGCGTTCTCACCGCTGAACCGGTAGCGGCCGCTGGAGGTGTGGCAGGAGATGCAGGTGAGCTGGCCCGACTTGAGGCACGGACTCTGCCGCCAGGAGGTGTAAGTGAAGTTCTCACCGAGATCCCGGCCATCCGTGTAAAAATCGTTCTGCTCAAGCGTCACCAGGCCGAAATGGTCAAAGTAATCTTCTCCCGGCTGAAAGGAGCTGGTGAGCGGATACATTTTGGCGTGGCAACTGCCGCAGAGGGAGTTGGCCTGAGCCGGGGAAAGACTTTTGTAGCTGATGAGCTTCAGCTCTTTGAGCGGCTGGCCTTTGGGGGTTTGGCGCGCCGCCTTGACATGCTCGGCACAAGGGCCGTGGCATGTCTCACAATTGATGCCTGGCTCGGCCCAAGTGGTGCTATAGCTGTCGGTCTGCGGATTGTAATTATTGGTCAATTGGCTGACGTGGCAACTGTAGCAGGAAGTATTGAAAGTGTATGGCGGTTCGGTCCAGCGCAGCGGCTCGTCCGCAAGCGCCGGAAAGTGACGCACGGCGCTGCCGGCGGTGTCGAACCATTCCCGGCGCCGGATGTCATAGGCCACCGGCAGAACCTGCAGGCGTCCCCGCTCCAGGGGCGTGAGGAAATACATCACGTTCTTGCCGCCCAAGGCTTGCTCGATCGGATAGCGCCTCTCACCGCGCGGCTCGCGCGCCACGATCTCTCCCCGGACAATATCCGCCCGGTAGCCGCAGCCCCCCACCTGGATTTCACCCTTTTGCTCGGTCAAGCTGCTCCGGGCCAGCGCATAAGACTGCATCGCCCGGCCGTGGTGCGAGCCGGCCCACAGTTGGTAAAACGGCTCGTGGCATTCCCGGCAACTGGCCGAGCCGGAGAAATTCCCGCTCTGGGTTCCAAGGCCAGCACCCGAGGCGGCCAGCGCGGTGGTTGATGCCTCGGCTGCGATTGCCAGTTGGAGACTGATCAGGGCCCATGCAAGGGCTTTGAGGCGGTCGCGACACATGCTAAAATCAGCTAAAGAATGCCACCTCGGCGCTCGGGCTTACAAGCCCGAACCCTTTACCTTGGCCTGTAGCGCGGGCGTCCCCGCCTGCGAGTGAACGGGGCGTCCCGCCCCGTGTTCCGCTGCGCACTGGGGGGAAATCCGTGATGGATGTCGTTAGATTCGCCACGATCAGGAGTTTATTGCGTGCGGCGCCAGAATGCCATCGTCCATGGAGAGGATATGGGTGCATATAGCCGGTCTCATCGGTTTGGACGATTGTGCCGCGGAACCCATGGGCCTAAGCTCGGACCAAAAGCGATATGAGTGATGAGTCATTTGCCGGGCGCACTTGGCGATGGGCGTGGCCGGCCGTCGTCTTTGCCGCGCTGTGCGTGGCCTGCGCTGGCGCTAACGCGGCTTCCCCGGCGGCGCCTCGCCCGAACATTGTGCTCATCCTGGTGGACGATATGGGGTACTCGGACATCGGCTGCTTTGGATCGGAGATCCCAACACCAAACCTGGACCGGCTCGCGAAAAACGGGCTGCGAATGAGCCAGTTCTACACCACCCCGCGCTGCTGTCCCTCGCGCGCGGCGTTGATGACCGGGCTCTACCCGCAGGAAGCGGGCGTGGGCGGCATGATGGAGGACCGCGGCATTCCCGGCTATCGCGGCGAATTGGACCGGAATTGTCCGACCATAGCCGAGGAATTGTGCCAGGCAGACTATCACACCCTGATGGTTGGCAAATGGCACCTGTGCCACATTGCTTTCGACGGGAAGAGGCAATTGAATTTCCAATCCGACGAGCCCTTTTGGGAGGACAAGGATGGCTGGCCGCTCCAACGCGGCTTCGAGGATTTCTTCGGCACCGTCCACGGCGTGTCCAGCTATTACGACCCCTTTTCGCTGGTGCGCGGCAACACCCCGGTCCGCACCGACGGCACCAATTTCTACTACACCGACGTGATCACGGAGCACGCGGTCGAAGACATTGACCGCTATGCGGGAGGGACCAAGCCATTTTTTCTATACGTTGCGTACACCGCTCCGCACTGGCCGCTGCAGGCCCCGGAGGCGGACATCGCCAAATACCGGGAGGGCTATCTGGCCGGATGGGATGTGATTCGCACCAACCGCTATCGCCGGCAGATCGACCTCGGGCTGATAGAAAAAGGCTGGCCGTTATCGCCCCGCGATCCGCGCGTGCCGCCATGGGAAAACGTGCAAAACAAAAAGTGGGAAGCGAACCGGATGGCAACTTATGCCGCGATGATTGAGCACGTGGATCGCGGCGTGGGCCAGATTCGCGACTGTCTTGAACGCAAGGGCATCGAGCAGAACACGCTTCTGATTTTTCTTTCCGACAACGGGGGCTGCGCCGAGGAGGTGCAGGCGGATTGGTACGATATTCCGAGCCGGACTCGCGACGGCCGGCGGATCCGGGTGGGCAATGGCAATCACTCCGTCTGGGCGGGGCCCGACTCCGTATGGCAGAGCTACGGCGTGCCCTGGGCGAATGTCAGCGACACACCTTTCCTGCTTTACAAGCATTTCACCCATGAAGGGGGCATCGCGGTGCCCTTCATTGTGCAGTGGCCCGCGGGAATCCAGAAACCGGGGGCCATATCGACCCAGCTTGCGCACGTGACGGACCTGATGCCGACCTTTCTGGAAGTGGCGGGCGCAAAACACCCGGCTACTTACGAAAGCCACCCGGTTTTGCCTTTGGAAGGCAAGAGCCTGCTGCCCCTTTTCGGAGGAAAGACCCGCGACTATTCTTCCCCCGTCTTTTGGGAGCATGAAGGCAACCGGGCGGTGCGCCTGGGCCGGTGGAAGCTTGTGGCCCGCGACGGAAAACCCTGGGAGCTCTACAACCTGGAAGCGGATCGGACAGAAAGCAACAACCTCGCCCCGACTCACCCTGAGAAAGTGTCGGAGATGTCGGCGCTATATGACGCCTGGGCCAAACGCTGCAACGTCGTCCCGCCCGAGCGGCTTCCCGCCGAACGCCCCACCATCCCCGACAAAGCCGCCACCACCGCAAAACAACAAACGTCGCCTCCCGGCGCCTGATGAATTGGCGCCTCAAACGCCTTTGGATCTGACGTCACGAGCCTGGCGGCAAACGTCGCGCTGGCAAGCGGGGCGTTTTTGGTTGCGCGGGTTATCGCAAATGGATGAAATTCCAACCACCCGATGAATACCATGGTAGGGATCGTAGAGGATGATGACGTGCTGCGGAAAACGCTGGCCACGCTTGTGGGAGCCACCCGCGGCCTTCGCTGTGTGGCCGCTTGCCCTTCCGGGGAAGATGCGTTGAGGATTCTTCCTCCGCTCAAGCCCGAGGTCGTGCTCATGGACCTGAATTTGCCGCAGATGTCCGGCGCCGAATGCATCCGCCGTTTGAAGGAATTGCTCCCGGCCACCCAGGTCATCGTGCTGACCGTGTATGAGGATAGCGAGCATATCTTTCAGGCTCTCAAGGCGGGCGCCAGCGGTTACCTGCTCAAACGGTCCGACCCGGACGAAGTGCTTGAGGCTATCAAAAACGCCCGGGACGGCGGGGCGCCCATGAGCGGCCAGATCGCGCGCCGCGTGGTGCATTCCTTCCACGAACCGGCACCGACAGGCCTCGACACCGCCACGTTGACCGAGCGCGAAACGGAGATCCTTTCCTTCCTTTCCCAGGGCTTCGCCAACAAGGAAATCGCCGACAAAATGAGCATTAGCGTGCCGACCGTCCGCACGCATCTGCGCCACATCTACGAAAAGCTCCACATCCGCTCCCGGTCGGAGGCGATTGTCAAATACTTGAAATGACCCGCCTCCGGCATGCCGCGCCACCATGCGGAAACATTTCTTCTTCGTCGTTGTTCTGATTGCCGTCCTTGCCTCCCGTGGCGCAAGGGCTTCGGGAGGTTCGCCGCCGGGGATGGCCCCCAATTACGTGGTCCACGTCTGGCAAACGGACAATGGCCTGCCGCAAAACTGGGTTTCCAGCATAGCGCAAACCCCGGATGGCTATCTCTGGGTCGGGTCGCGCTACGGCGGCCTGGCGCGGTTTGACGGCGTCCGATTCGTTCCTTTCAACCCCCAGAACACGCCTGAACTCAAGGACGTTCAAGTGGAGCGCCTGAGCGTGGATGAAACGGGAAGGCTTTGGGTCATTATGGGTAACGAATCGGTCTCGGCCTTGCAACAGGGCCGGTTCCAATTGCTGCGCTGGCCGCGGGGCGAGCCGCGGCTGCGGGCCGATCATGCCTTGAGCGCCCGCCCGGGCCAGGTGCTTTTTGCGGGTGAGCTACCTTACCTGTCCAGGCTCACCATGAGGCCGGGCACCAATCGATGGGAAGTGTTGGATCCGCGGCCCGCGATGGAGCCGGACCCCAGGACTTTTTCTCTGGATCGGGATGGCGCCGTTTGGTTTCTCACGCAAAGACAGCGGCTGGCGCGGTTCCGGAATGATCGTTTCGAAATTGTATCGGGCGCCCCCGGCTTGCCGGAAGCCGTGACGACAGCGGTGGCCACCGATGCCTCCCAGCGGCTTTGGGTGGCGACGCCCCGCCGGCTGGCGCTTTGGGATGGGCGCGGCTTCATTGAATCGACCCCGACGAACGGGCCTTCGCCCGAGAGCATCGTCCAGATCGCCTTTAGCGGCGACGGGGGCCTCTGGGTGTTGGAGACCAATCGCCTGCGCAAGGCGATCAACGGCCGATGGGTGGCGCAGGCCGACCCGGAGGAGTTCCGTCCTGATGCGGCTTCAGGGACGCTCAGTCTGCACGCGGATGCGCAGGGAAACGCGTGGCTGGTCAGCTACGGCCACGGATTGTGGCATGTCAAATCCGATGGATTAACCAGCTTGCTGACCGAAAGGACCGGTTTGCCCAGCACCTTTATTACGTGCTGGTTTCAAGATAGTGAAGGCGACATCTGGATTGGCACGGCTGGGGACGGAGTCGCCCGCGTTCGCGAGGGTTTATTCCATGCGCTGGGCCAGGCGGAGGGCCTGCCCGGCAAAGTGGTCCGCTCCGTGTGCATGGATACCCAGGGCATACTCTGGGCCGGCACCATGTCGGGCGGCCTGGCCCACTGGCAGGACGGAAGATTCGCAGCCGTGCCCCTGCCCGCGACCGATGGCAGTCCCACCGAGAGCGTCACCGTGTTCCCGGAAAGTGAGGGCGGCCTCTGGATCGGAACGCTCAACCAGGGCCTGATGCGCTTGCAAGGGGACAAGATCACCCGTCCATCGGCTCCTTGGGGAACCATCCGTGTGTTGTATGGCGACAGCCGGGGAGACCTCTGGGTAGGCGGACTGGTTGCTCTCTGCTGCCTGCACAATGGCCGGTTCTCACAATTTGGAGAAGCCCAGGGCTTTGAGGCCTCGCACGCCATCGGCGCCCTGGCGGAGGATGCCCGCGGCGCGCTTTGGATCGGCACCGGCCCAGGCGACCTGTGGAAACTCGCCGATGGCAAGTTCGAGCGGTTTTCCCCCCCGGCCGAATGGCCTTCCGTGCGCTTTTCCTCGGTGCTGCCGGACACGAACGGGGTTGTCTGGGTGGGGACGCTGGGAGGGGGGTTGCTCCGTTTTGATCAAGGCCGATTCACCCGTTGCACCAAGATGAACGGCTTGCCCGACGATAACATCGCGCAATTGCTCGACAGCCACGACGGCTACCTGTGGGCGGGAACTTACGCCGGCATCTTCCGGGCCAGCAAGGACGACCTCGAAAGAGTGGCGCTTGGCCCGGCAACCTGGCTGCCCTGCCGGGTCTATGGGCGTTTCGACGGCTTGCCGGCGCTGGAATGTTCCAGCGGTTTCCAGCCGTCCTGCTGGCGATCGAGTGATGGACGCCTCTACTTCTCCACCGCCAACGGGGTGGTCACCGTCAACCCGCTTGATATTGCCGCCAACCGCGTCCCTCCCAGGGTGATCCTGGAGGAAGTGCTGGTGGATGGCAGGCAACACCTGCTGCCGGCACATCTCTCGGGATCCTCTCCGGGGGGCGAGGAAGAGCTGGCCATTGAGCCGGGCCGGCATTACCTGCAATTCCGCTTCACCGGACTTAACTTTGCCGCTCCCGACGAAGTGCGCTTCCGCGTCAAGCTCGAAGGGGTGGACCGCGATTGGCAAAACGCGGGCAGCGAACGGTTAATGGGTTACGGCCCGCTCCTGCCGGGAGACTATCGGTTCCGTGTCCGCGCGTGCAACAGCGACGGCCTGTGGAACGAGCAGGGCGACACGCTGGCCTTTGCCGTGCTGCCTTACTTCTGGGAGACGTGGTGGTTCAAATCGGGCCTGGCGTTGGCGACGCTTACCGGCTTGGGACTGGCGGTGGCCATAGCTCAGCGCCAGCGATACCGGCGCAAGCTGGAGCGGGTTGAGCGCCAGCGCGAAATGGAGCGGGAACGCACCCGCATTGCCCGGGACCTTCACGACGACCTCGGCACCAGCCTCACACAGATCAGCATGCTGAGCGCCTTGGCCAACCGCCAGCAGACTCCTCCGGGCGAGGCAAAGGAACTCATTGATCAGGTCCGCGGCTGCGCCCGGGAAATGGTCGCCGCGCTGGATGAGATTGTCTGGGCCGTCAACCCGAAGAATGACTCTTTGGTTGAGCTGGTGAATTATCTGGGCTATTTCGCCGAGGAGTTTTATCGCCCCACTGGCATCGCCTGCCGCCTGAGCATTCCGGAGCAACTGCCTTCCAGGCCGCTATCGGCTGAAACCCGCCACCACCTGTTTTTGGCGTTCAAGGAAGCCATCAACAACGCCGCGCGCCACTCCGGGGCCACCCTGGTCCGGATGTGTGTTGAGATCCGCGCAGCCGAGGTGATTATCCGCCTTGAAGACAACGGGCGCGGCTTTGCGGACCAGCCCGGGCGATCCCTCCAGCCTGGCAACGGTTTGAACAACATGAAACGCCGTCTGGAACAGGCAGGAGGCCGCGCCGAGATACAAAGCATCCCGGGTCAGGGAACCACGGTGAGCTTTCATGTGCCGAGTTAGGGCCTGTCCGGGGTTTCAACGCGAGTCGGCGGCGCCCCGCACCTGGATGTTCGCTGAGATGCCTGCCTGAAACCCGGGGCCGTCCCGGTTCCGAAGCGGCGCGCCATCCGCTTCTCCCGTCTCATCTCTTCGGACGATTGTAGGATTTTTCCCGAAGATTTAGCCTTTGCCGAGCAATCATGTAAAAAAAGACGCAGTAGCCAACCTTAACATGAAATGAAGACCACACCCAAACCAATCACCTCAGGGATCCGTCAGATACCAACCGTCGCCGCGGTAGCCACCTTTCTCGCTTTGTCAGGGCTGGCGATAGGAGCAAGAGCCTCCAGCATCCAATGGCAGGGGGGCACGGCCGACTACACGAATGCGCCGGACTGGGCGGGGGGAGTGATTCCCGGCCCAGCGGACTATGCCGTCAACGACCATGGCAGCAACAATGTGGTGGAGATCGAGGTGGGGGACCCCGGCTGGACGGTGACCTCGCTGCTGGCGGGCACAGGCGCCGGTGACGGCGCCTTCCAGCAAAACGGTCAAACGGTTTCCGTGATGACATCGGGCAGAGCATTTCGCCTGGGCGTGGCCAGCGGCAGCACCGGTATCTATACACTGAATGGCGGCGTCGTCTTCTATACCAATGGGGAGTTTAACGTCGGGGAAATCGGCACGGGAATCCTGAATATCAACGGCGGGTCAATCGCCGGCAGCGGTAACTTCGCCGTAAACCTGGGAGTTTCCGGCACCACCGTCACCGCGTCGATGGACGGGGGGACGAGCCTTTCGGGGACCACATGGTTCGCCCAGGGATTTGACAGCGCCAATCCGACGTTTGGCTTGCCGGACGCAGGTTCGACGATTAGCTCCAATGTCCTGGGCGCCGATCACGCCTACACTTTCGCGCCGAACTATGCCATCAATGACGCGGTGCTGATTGACTCCTTCGACACGAGCGCGACCATCACCCTGACCGCCTCGACGGCCTGTTCGGCGCTGTCCTTCCTGGGAAGCGCCGGCAACGGACCCATGAGTGTCAATTACACCGTGCATCATGCCAACGCGACCGTGGAGACGGGGAGCTTGACCCTTTTGGACTGGTTCAACACCGCCGGCACAATCGCTTTTGGGGCTGGCGGCCGGGTCAATGCCGACGGCAGCGGCCTCACGGAGTACGGTGCGGGATCGTTCCCGTTCCTTTTCGCGACGGATATCACGCTGAGCGATGCGACTAGTCCGGTCACGAGCATTGATTTGGCCTACACCTCCGGCAATGGAGAGGCTTGCGTGATGGCGGTCAGCGGTTCCACCGGCGGGGACTTCGCTCCCCTGGCGATCACCGGTTACAATCAGAGCATGATTGTCGTGCCGGGAGCGGTAACGACCGTTTCGCCGTCGGTCACGGACATGGTCAACCAGGCTGGCGGTGCGATCCTGATCACCAACGGCGGTCAATTCTTTGTCGGAAACTATGGCTCCGCCATCTACAACCTGAGCGGCGGAAGCATCGATGTTTACAGCTACATCGCCATCGGGCGGAGCGGCGGCACCGGCACCTTCAACATGAGCGGCGGGGTCATGAATCAGGATAGCGGCGGTGAAAACCTGTTGGTGGGAACCGGATTCAATGCCACCGGCGGCGCCAGCAGCGCCGGCGTGCTCAACCAAAGCGGTGGAATCATTACGTCCGAGGGACAATTCCTGTGTCCCGAAGAGTCGCCGAGCACGGGCACCTACAACCTGAGCGGCACCGGCGCATTGTTTGTCACCAACTGGATTGCCATCGGACGTCAAGGCGGCAATGGCACGGTGAATATGAATGGCGGTTCCATTACCAAACTGGGCGACAATACCACCCACTTGGCCATCGGCGGCAGCAGCATCGGCATACTGAATCAAACCAACGGCACCATTACCAACCTGGTCAGTGACACCTATCTGGGCAACAGCGGAACGGGCACCTGGAATCTCTATGGTGGATCGGCTGCGCTGGGTCTGCTGCAAATCGGCGCCACCACGGCCGGAGGCGGCACGTTGAACCTCAACGGCGGAGTCCTGCAGGCCAGCGGCATCGCTTGTTTCAACACGGTATCGGTCGCCATGGTGAATTTTAACGGCGGCACACTTCAAGCCAACTCGAGCAATCCGAACTTCATGACAGGCCTGTTCTCGGCGTTGATTGAATCAGGCGGCGCCATTATTGACACGCAGGGTTACAGCATCACGGTTCCGCAGGAACTGGACGGGAGCGGCGGCACCCTGACCAAATACGGCACCGGCACCCTGACTCTGAGCGGGCCCAATACCTATAACGGCCTGACGGCCGCCGCCGCGGGCACCCTGGTGGTGGGCACCTCGGCTTCCGGAGGCGGCGCCTACACCGTGGCGGACAACGGCGGGTTTGGCGTCCTCGTGCAATCGGGCAACGCGCAGCTCAATGTTGCCAGCTTGTCCCTCAGTGGCTCCACAATGGGGACGCTGAGTTTTAACCTGGGTAGTTTTGGGAATCCCGCCAGCGCGGCGCTGAACGTGGCCGGCACGTTGAGCATGTCCGGGAACTTCACCGTCAGTGTTGCGGATGCGCTGCCGCAATTGGGTCAATTCCCTCTGATCAAATACGCGGCCCTCACCGGTTCGCCCACCTTCCACGTGGGAACACTTCCGACGGGCGTGACAGCCACCATCGTAAATAACACCGCGAATAACTCGATCGATCTGAACATTACCGGCGTCAACCAGCCGCGCTGGGACGGCGAAGCGGGAGGCACCTGGGACATCGGCCTGACAGAGAATTGGGTCAATATGGGCACCGGCTCGCCTACCTACTACACGGACGGATCTCCGGTCCAGTTCGATGACAATGCCGCCGGCACTACGACGGTGAGTCTGACCGCGGCGGTGACTCCCGCCAAAATAACGATTACCAACAATAACTTGAATTACACCTTCGTTGGCTCGGGGAGCATGAAAGGCTCGTCGGGGCTTGCCAAACAGGGAACAGGCGCTTTGGCCATTCTCAACACGGGCGGGAATAGCTATACCGGCCCGACGGTTATTTCCGGCGGAACGCTCAGCATAACCAATCTGGCGAACGGCGGCTCGCCCAGCGCCATTGGCGCGTCCTCGGCCAGCCCCACAAATCTGGTGATCAGCGGCGCGACCTTCTCCTACGGCGGTTCGCCGGTGATCATCAACCGCGGGTTTTTGGCAACCAACGCCACTATCGACACGGAGGGCAGCCTGACGCTGGGCGGACTTGGCCAGAACTCCAGCAATATGACAAAGATTGGTCCCGCAACGCTGACTTACGCCGGAGTCGGCACCAACATTCTTGCCACTTCCGGGGCGGTGGGCGCCTTTCAGGCCAACAACGGCACGCTGGTTTTTGACGGCTCCGCGGGCTCGCAGAGCAACAGTGTGACGGGGGAACTGTGGGTGGGATCCACCACCAGCAATGCCGCCAGCCTGGTTCTGACCAACACCACCCTCGGCATTTCGAGCTGGCTGTCGGTGGGCCGCGGCAACGGCACGAACAATTTCGTTTCAAGTGTCTCGCTCTATAACTCCCTTTTGACCTGCGGCCAGATTAGCTTGGGCTACAGCAATGGCCTGCCCAACGCCGCTTCCCCGACATTGACGTTGCACGGAAACTCGAAGGTGACAGTTTCGAGCACCGACATCAACCTTGGTGAAAGCACCGGATCCAGCGCAACAATCAACGTGCTGGATAGCTCCGCGATCACCTCGGCCAGCCAGATTCTTATCGGCGGTCCCTCGGCCAAGGGCGTGCTGAATCTCAACGCCACCGGCACCTCAATGCTGGCGACCAACGCCGGGCCGTTCCGCATTGGCGGCAATAACCCCACCGATGTCAATCTTATCGGTGTGGGCGCCGTCAACCAAAGCGCCGGCACGTTGATCTCCGGTGTCACGAGCGGCATCTACATGGCCTTGGGCATCGGCGGCACGGGCAACAACGTTTATGGCTCCTATAATCTGTCCGGCGGCACCCTGACTCAACCTGGAGTCAGCGGCATCCGCGTCGGCTATGGCGGCCAGGCTTCGTTTGTGCAAAGCGGCGGCACGTTGAACTGTGGTCGCGAGTTCTCGTTGGGCGGCAACCTGGCCGTCGCCAATGCCGTGGCGACATTCACGGGCGGTTCCGCCACTATCAACCCCTCTTACACCTTCCTGGTTCCCGAGGCGGGCAGCACCGCCGCTTTGAACATCGGCACCGAAGCCGGCGGCAACGCCTCGGTGGTGACTCTCTCCACCTCGGGCGTGACGATGAATAACAGCAGCGGCGGCAACGGCACCTTGAATCTCAACAGTGGAACGCTCCAGTTGGGCGGACACATTTTCAAGAACAACTCGACCGGCACAGCCATCGTCAACCTCAACGGCGGCACGTTGCAGGCCGGATTGGCGGCCGTGACTCTCATCGACAGCAGCCCCAACAGCGTGAATGTTTACAAGGGCGGCGTGGTGGTGGACAGCATGGCTAACACCGCCGCCATTGCGGCAAAGCTGCTGACCACGGCGGGCAACGGCGTGTATCCGTCCGGCGGCATCCTGGCTGTCACCAATAACGGCGGAGCCGGCTATATCGGCGCTCCGCTGGTGGCCGTAACTACCAGCGGCGCTGGAAGCGGCCTGAAGGCTGTCGCCACGGTTTCGAACGGAGTGGTAACCAACGTTGCCATCACCTGCCCCGGCCAGAACTATTCGGCCGGCGACACGGTAAGCTTTGCCTTCAGCGGCGGCGGTTCCACCACGGCGGCAAGCACATTTATCTATACGTTGCGGGCCGCTGACCTTGCCGCCAATGGAACGGGCGGCCTGACCAAGATCGGCAGCGGCACGCTCTATCTCAACGGCGCCAATACTTATACCGGTTCGACGGTGGTGAATGCCGGCACTTTGGCGGGCAGCGGCTCCATCGCGAGCCCGGTGAGTGTCTCGTCCGGGGCGACCATCGCGGCCGGAACGAGCTCGATTGGCACGCTGACGATCAATAACACCCTGACGTTCGGTGCCGGCAGCACGGCGTTCATGAGGCTTGCCGCATCGAGCAACGACCAGGTCATTGGCCTGACGGGTGTGACCTACGGCGGCGCGCTCGTGGTGACCAACACGACTGGCACCTCTCTGGCCGCCGGCACGGTGTTCAAGCTGTTCACCTCCTCGGCCGCCGGTTCGGGCAACTTCAGTTCGGTCAGCATCCTGCCGTCGGGGTCCGCATCGTTCAACCCGGCGACCGGCCAACTGACCATCACCGCCCTGGCGCCTTCGTTCAAGCCGATCACGGTTTCCGGTGGAAAACTGATCCTGACCGCGAGCGGCGGAACCCCCGGCGCGGGCTACACGTTGCTTACCGCCACGAATGTTACGACCCCCCTCTCCGCCTGGATGACCAACATGATGGGCACCTTGGACGGCACGGGAGCATTCTCGAACGGGATTCCTGTTAACACCGGGGAGCCGGAGCGCTTCTTCCGGGTCCGAGTACCTTAAGGCATCTGTTATGGCTGGGAAGGGGCGCGGCAGTGCGGCGCCCCTTCCCTTAAAACCCGCGTGTGGATCATGTTTTCATTATGAGCCTGGAGCTTGCGCTGGGCAGTTCTCAAGCACGCGTCAATGCCAGTCCAGGCAACGGTATGAATGAGCTTACTCACAGAACCATGAGCAAACCTGCTCGATTCGAGCGCATTCTGGGGCGGCCAAGGCATCGCCGTGGCTTCACGCTTATTGAACTGCTGGTGGTCATTGCAATTATCGCAATCCTCGCCGCGATGCTCTTGCCGGCCCTGACCCGGGCCAAGAGCAAGGCCAAACAAACCGGCTGCCTGAATAACATGCGCCAGCTCGGCATTGCGCTGGTCCTTTATGTGGGGGACTATAACCAATATCCCAGTTGCTTCTGGGCTCCCAGCAGCACGCCAGCGGGAAATGCCACCTACGTCTGGCCGCCCCGGCTTCTGAAGTACATGGGCGATAATCGCAACGCCTTCAATTGTCCCGCCGCCCGAACGGATAGTTTCTGGGATACGAACCTGAACAACACCCTGTCGGGGCCGGCTGGAATTCCGAAGAAGGGAGAGAATGGGCAGCTGGACCCCTACGCGGTAATGGAGAACTCGCGGTTTTCGCTGGGCTACAACGACTGGGGGCTGAGCCAGGGTTTGGCCCTGGGGATGGGAGGGGATGTGGGGAGCACACCGATTAAGGACGCGGTGGTGCTTCGGCCCTCGGATATGATTGCGGTGGGGGAAGTGCGGACGGATGCCCCTACCATTGATTTTGGGGCGAATATCGATCCGCAGATCAGCAACCAGCAAAACCCCACATGGCACAACCAGTGCCCGTGCAACCGGCACAACTACCACACGGACCTTCTGTTTGCGGATGGGCACCTGGAAAGTCCGCTGCGGAATCAAGCGATAGATCCCAACAACGTGCTCTGGCGGGCGCGCTGGGATAATGACGATAATCCGCACACGGAAATCACCTGGACAATTTACAACGACACCGCCCTTGAACAGTAGCCGTCTTCGAGCCCTCGGCTCAGGAGGACCGGGGTTCGAGTGCCGGGTATTGTGGGGGTTGGGGGGAAGCGGGGTCCTCCTCGACACCCGACACTTGATTTTTTCCATTCGCCCATCTGAACAGCCGGGGTGGGGCATGTGCCAGTCTTATGTGTCCCGGTTTAGTTTGGCGCGAGGTGGGGAGGATGCTCTTTACGGGGAGGCGACCGGCCGGGGCCGGTTTTTGTATTTTTGATACAGCTTGGTATGGCGGCTATCGAGGCTGACTTCTTGGCCCGCAATCCACATCCGCTTGACGTTGGCGCGCAGGTCCAGGATATCGCCGTCGGCGGCGAAGAGGGTCGCCTGCTTCCCCGGCTCAATCGAGCCGAGGCGATCGGCCACGCCGGCCAGCCGGGCCGGATAAAGAGTCAAGGCTTTGAGGGCTTCCTCGGCCGGAAAGCCGAAGGCCACCGCCTGGGCCGCCGAATAGGGCAGGTTCCGTATCATGGTCGCGTCCCAGGCGGACGGGCTAAGGCTGAAAACGACGGTGACTCCGGCTTTGCGCAGCACTTCGGGCGCGGTGAAATGGACATCGTACGATTCGGTGTCCCGAGCCGGCCGGGTGAAAGTGTGGGAGTAGATAACCGGGATCTTTTTGGCCGCAAGCAAGCCGGCGACTCTGAAGGCGTCGCGGCCGCCGGCCAGGATGATTTTGAAGCCGTTGGTATCGGCCCATTCGACCGCAGCGCGGATTTGGCGCAGGTCGTCCGCGTGGACCACGATGGGGACTTGGCCGCGAACGCAAGGGAGCATCGCTTCCCAGGCAGGGACGATATTCGGCGCGGGAGCGGCTCCTTTGGCGGAGGCGTCCTTGGCTTGGGCGTAGGCGCGGGCTTCGTCGAAAAAGTCAGCCAGCGCCCGCAATTTAGCGCTGCGCTCTTTGGCCTGCTCGTCCAAGGACTTGGCTTTGGCCGGGCCAGCGGGCTTGGGCGGGACGTCGAGATCGACCTTGGGCCAGAAGAGGTGGAGCGCGATCGGCTGGCGCAATACCATCTGCTCGGTGGTCCAGCCCTCGACCGACATCAGGGCCGAGAAGCCGGAGACGATCCCGCCTTGGGGCACCGGTTCGAAAGCGGCGATGCCGTTGGCGCGCGCGACGGGAATCAGTTCCGAGTCGGGATTGACGGCGACCCAGGACTGCACGTCCGGGGTGTAGTCGCCGGTTTCAGTGGCGTCACGGGTGGCGCGGACGGCCTCGATTTCCGTCAAGCCGAGGCCGGTGTTGAGCGCGATGAGGCCGGGATAGAGTTGGAGGCCGGACAGATCGATGTTGCTGGCGCCGTCGGCGGATAAAGTTTCCCCAACGGCCGCGATCTGAGAGTCGCGAATCAAAACCTGTCCGGGCGAAAATGTCTCGCCCGATACGGTATGGACGGTGGCGCCGGTCAGCAGCCAGCTCTGGGCGAACGCCCGGGTGGCGAGGAAAGCGAACAAAACAAGCCCGGCGCGCCAGGGCCGCGGGGCGCGGCGGGGAAGTTTGAGTGACAATCGCAGCCCTTTGGCGTAGCGCAGACCTCTGGTCTGCTGTAGCGCAGGCCTCCGGCCTGCACAGGCACTCGAAGTTCGGTTGTCCTCGGTAATGCCTGGGCCCTTCGTCCCTTGGAGCCCATGCAGACTGGAAGTCTGCGCTACAGCAGACCAGAGGTCTGCGCTACGGGGCCAGGGACCATTCGTCGTCCAAACTTCCCTGCAGTGCGGTTGCGGGGTGGGTGAAAGGGCAGCGCTCATACTCAAGTCCTTACTCCACACACCCCCGGTCCTGGCCGTCGTATTGGTGTTCGAGCGAAATCCGGAAGAACTCCTTGCCATCGGAAGCGGTTTCGCTTCCCGAAGCTTCGCCGGAGAGTTTGGCCGCCTGGCGGGCTTCCGCCAGCAGGTCGTCGCGCTCTTTTTGCAGGCGGCCGGCGTGCTGCGGGTTGAGCGAGCGGTCGAAGTATTTTTTTCCTTCAATCCAGGTTTGCAAGCAGACGGTTCCGGAATCAAGGGGCGATTTGGACCAGATCGCGAAATCGGCGTCTTTGCCGGGTTCAAGCGAGCCGACGAATGGATCGACTCGCAATTGTTTGGCCGGGTTGAGCGTGACGAACTTGAGGGCCTCGGCTTCGGGCGTGCCGCCGTACTTCACGGCCTTGGCCGCTTCGCCGTAGAGACGCCGGGCCAGCTCGGAGGAATCCGAGTTGAAGGAGACCAGCACACCGCGGTCCCGCATCAAGCTGCCGTTATAGGGAATGGCGTCGTACACCTCGAACTTAAAGCCCCACCAATCCGAGAAGGCCGAGGCGCCGGCCCCGTGGCGCGCGATTTCATCCGCCACCTTGTAGCCTTCGAGCGCGTGCTGGAAGGTGCCGATCCTGACGCCAAAACTCTCCATCAGCCGAATCAGCATCAGGATTTCGTCCTGCCGGTATGAATGGCAATGGATCCAGCGATTGCCTTGGATGATTTCGCCGATGGCTTCCAGCTCGAGGTCGCGCCGCGGGGGCACCCGGCCGGCGGCGGCGCTGGTTCCCGCCGCCTTTCGATAGGCGTCCCAATCGGCGAGGTATTGGCGGGCGGCGGTGAAGCGGTTGGCGATGAAGGCGCGCACGCCCATGCGGGTTTGGGGAAAGCGGGTGACATACTTTTCTCCCCAATTGGATTGCTTGACGTTCTCGCCCAGCGCGAACTTGATGCCGGGCGGGGCGGCTTGGAAGATCAAATCCTCGGGGCTGGCGCCATCGCGGAGTTTGATGACGCAGTTCTGGCCGCCGATGGGATTGGCCGAGCCGTGCAGCAGGTTGGCGGCGGTCACTCCGCCGGCCAATTGTTCGTAGAGCGTGTCGCTTTCCGAGTTGACCACGTCGCTGATGCGCACCATCGCCGTGGAGGGCAGGGTTTCCTCGTTGACCGCGCCGAGGATGGCGGTGTGGCTGTGGCAATCGATAATGCCCGGAGTGACGTGCAGCCCGCGGCCGTCGATCACCAGCGCGTCTGGAAGAGCAGGCGCGGGAAGCGATCCCGCCCCGGCGATCTTGCCGTTTCTGACCCAAAGCGAGCCGTTGGTGACGACGGTTCCTTTCTCGTCGCAAACCCAAATGGTCGCGTTCCTCACCACGATGTCCGCAGGGATAGGGCTATTGGTTGCCGCACCGGGCCAGGGCAGGGGGCCGCGGCCTTCCAGGGGTGAACGCGCCAGGCGCCGTTTTCGCAAGTCGCGCAAGGCTTGGCCCTGGTCGTTTGGCTTCTTCGGCGCTGTGGTTTCTCTCGGTGTCGTCGCCGCCTTTTCTTCCCGGGGCTGGGCGGCAACCTCAGGCGGTTTTGGGTTTTTCTCCGGCGCCGCGTTCGGCGCGTTGGTCTCAGCCGCTCCAGCCGGGGTGGCGGACGCGGCTTGGTCCTCTTTTCCCGCCTTGGGCTCCTCGGGGGCGGAGCGGCAGATCCGGCCGTCGATCCAGACCTCGCGGACCTTGGCATGCGGGTCGAAGTAGCTTTTGCCCTGGACGACCGTCAGATTGGCCAGCTTGCCCGCCTCGATGGCGCCCAACTCACTCTCCACACCGCACAACTGCGCCGGGGCTGTGGTCAACGCCGCCAGCGCGTCGCTCTCGCTCAGGCCCCGATCCAGCGCGAGCTGGAGGTTCTTGCGGAACTGTTTACGGTCGCTGAGCCCGTAGGTGGTGAGCGCAATCTGCAGGCCTTGCCGGCGCAGCAGGGCCGGGTTCTCAGGCGCCCAGTCCCAGGCCCGCAACTGGTCGAGCGAGACCTGATCCCAATCTTCGGCCTTCGGCAGCTTGGGCAGCGTGGGAAAGTTCAGCGGCACGATGAACACCGCCGCGGCTGCCTTGGCCAGGTCGGGCCGGCGCCATTCCTGTCCGCTGGACACGAGGCAGAAGTCCAGGCCGAGCTCGGCCGCGAGTCGCGCGGCGCGATCCTCCATCAGGGCGCTGCCGGGCTCGAATGCCACGCGTATTCTCTTTGAGGCGGCCGGCGCCAGAGCTTCCAGCGACGGGTTGAACTCGGGCCGCGGCCGATCCTGGGGATGCCGCTGGTAGTCGGCCTGGTCGAGCGCGTAATGCTGCGCGTCGAAAAAGCTCTGCCGCACCGCGGCAATCACTCCCATGAGCGAGCCGGGATAGGCCTTCTGGCCGGGCTGATGCGTCTCGAACGCGATATGCTGGAACACATCGGCTTTGAGGATCACCCGGTTGGGCTCCTCCTCCGATAAGGCCACGAGCGCGCTGGTGCCGCGAATAATGCCCTTGGCCGGGGCGACGACACCGGCGGTGAAGCCGAGTTCGCGCAAGGATTCGAGGTCCTTCTTTTCGGGTGCGTACTCCCGCGCGGTCCGGCGCTCGGGAGTCACCTTGGCCACCTCGTATCCCGGGCCGGAGGCGCCGCGCTCCGCTTTTTCCTCCGGCGCGCCGAAGAAATCAATCCCGCCGGCGGCCAGGGTCGCCGCGGTTATCGGCTCATGATCGGTGGTGGACAGCGGCGGATTGGTCGCGCCGGGCATCAAGTACGGGTCGATGAAGCCGGCGTAGATCGTCATCCCCTTCATGTTCCAGACGCGGGCGTCCGCGGGCGGGGCCAGGTCCTTGCCGACCGCCTGGATGCGGCCGTCGCGTATGACGATGACGCCGCCTTCGATGATTTCGCCGGGTCTGACGACAACATTGCCCCCGGCCAGCGCATGCACTCCGAGCGGGAGCGGACGATAACCGGGCGGAAGCAGCTCCTCGGCGCCACCGGGCCGCAACCCGATCCAGAGCGCCAGCAAAACGCCCGATGCCGCGAGGAGGAAACGGAGAACTCGATGCCCGATCATAACCGGGAGGACGATAGGTCGCTCCGGCGGCTCAGACAAGCAGCAAAGGGAACGTGTGCGGGGGTGACTCCTTTACTTTATTTCAGAAGTAATTCCGGCACACGACGCAAAACCAGCCGCTCTGCGTGACCTGGTTACGGTGCAGATGGACGAGTTTCTTGTCGCGGTCAAAGCACGCCTGGCAAAAGGGTCCCTGACGGTTATTACTGTCTGGAGGGCTGGCCATCAGCCAGTAAAGGCCCTTATCGAAGAGCAGGTTGGGAGGCACACCCGCGGCCGATTCAAGCTGCTTGAGCTTTTGTTTGAGCGCCAGGTTCTCTTCCTGGAGAGTCACGGCCGCCTCTTTCAACTCGATGAGTTTCTCCTTAGCCTGAAGGGTCAGCCCTTCAGGCAACAACTCAATGATCTCCTGATAGTTTGGGACGACCACGTTCATAATACGGGATAAGCCAAATGATTCCCGGAGCCTTCTTACCAGGATCACGCCAATAATCAACGCCGGCCAGGTTACAACCCGGTTACAACCTCATTTTTGTCTGGGGGATTCGAGCGTTTTGGAGGAATCCTCGGCTCGCTTTTTAACTTTCTTGAGGCGCTGGTCCCAATCCGTCCAGCTCGATGCCCAGGCAGGGCCGGTGAAAGCGGCGCGGGCGGCTGGGAGTTGGTCTTCAAGAGTTCTTAATTCCCGCCCGGCGTCGGCGCGCTCGCTCCATTTGACATAGGCCTCGACGAGGTTGAGGCGGTTTTCGGGATAATCGGGGGCCAATTCAACGGCGCGCCGCAGGTGCTGGCGGGCTTTGGTGCGGCTGCCGATGCTGCCCAGGGTGGGGGCGTCAAGATAGAGCAGTCCCAGGCCGCGGTCCGGTCCGGCGTGGTCGAAGCGCTCGTCGAGTTGGCGGGCGAGGCTGAATTCCTTTTCCATCCGCCCGACAAGCCGCAGGGCGCCGAGGTTTTTGGTACGGGCCAGTTGGCCCAGGTTCAGGCCGAGGTAATAATGGGCCGGGCCGGAGTTGGAGTCCTGATCGATGGCATGCTGGCTGGCGGCGATTCCCTGCTGGGCGAGCTCGGCTCGCTGGGCATGGTTGGTGGCGAACTCGGCCAGGTCAAAACAGGCGCGGGCGAATTGCCAGGCGGCGTTGGTGGTTCGCGGCGTGTTTTGGTATTGGACCTGGGCGTCCTGGAAGGCGTGCCGGGCGTAGGCAACCGACTCAATGGGCGGAGGGTCAGCTTGAGCGGAGAGACGGAGGGGGAGGAGCAGAATCAGGAGCAGTAGATGGGAAGCAAAGGCAGAGCCGATGCGGGGCTTGAAGGAGGGGAGAGAAGGCGAAGGGTGAATGTTGGTCTGTCGGCCGGCGAATCCGGAGCGGTTGGAATGGTCGAAAGCCGATCCCTGCCGCCCCCTCTCCTTTTTTCGCCCACCCTCGACCCTCGACCCTCGACCCCGGAGGAGTCGCAGGCTTCTGGCATCCCTCCAGGATGCAAACCGTTTCCAATCCGCTACCGGGGGTCTGCGCCAAGGGCTGCGACCCCCGGCTACCTTCTGCCAACCCTCCGGGCTGGTTTGGAGGGGAGACGAGCATGCGGAGGCGCGGGAATATCCCGGTGTCAGCCGGTCTTCGGAAGCTGCTGCGCCCGGGGATCCGCCTTCGCAGGGCTCCCGCCTCGGCAGGGCTCCCGCCTTCGTCGGACTCCGGCGCGGCAAGTCGGCGTGGCAAGTCGGCGTGGCGGGCGGGCGCACTCCGACGGCGTCGTATCCCTCGGCAGGGGCCGATTTAGCTGTTGCACCGGGCATATTCCATTCTATATTCTGTTTCAGTGAGATTAAACTGGAAACTGTTGCGGTGGGCTGGGATTCCGGCCCTTATCTTGTTGGCGGCCGGTTGCGGCGGCGTGCGGGCCGGCGGCGGTGTTTCGCCAGCTATGTTCCTGCTGCCGGGGGCCATGAACACGGTTCCGGGGCCGGCCCATCCCGAGGGGATCCAGCCGGCGGAGCAGCCAGGCAAAGAGGTTGCTCGGTCTTAAACTCATCTAGTTTCCATCCTGAAAGGGTTCGCTTATGCGGTTTCCACTCGCATTGACGGTGAAAATTGCACGGCACATTATCAAGCATAAAATGTGTCGCACGCCGCGCTTTGCGCTGGTCCTGCAACTGGAGCCGCTCCACACCTGCAATCTGACCTGTACCGGCTGCGGCCGAATCCGGGAATATTCGACCAGCCTCAAGGACATGATGTCGCTGGAGGACTGCCTGGCCTCAGCCCAGGAATGCGACGCGCCGATGGTATCGGTGTGCGGAGGGGAACCGCTCATCTACCCGAAGATCGAGGAATTGGTCACCGGGTTGCTAGCCCAGGGCCGCATTGTCTATATCTGCACCAACGGGGTGTTCATGCGCAAGAAACTGCGCGAGCACCTGGCGGCGACATATTCTCCGAGTCTGGAGCCGACGCTGACCCGGCTGCTGGCCGAGAAGCTCATTTCCGACAAAGACGCCGAGGCCATCCGCAAAGGCAAGACCGACGGTCGGCCCACTATCGGCCCGAGCCAGTGGCTTTACTGGAACGTCCACGTCGATGGCCTGGAATACACGCACGACCTGATTGTCGAGCGCGAAGGGGTGTTCAAGGAAGTCGTGGAGGCGGTCAAGATGGCGAAGGTTCTTGGCTACCAGGTGGCCACGAACACCACGGTTTACAAAGAAACCGACGTGAAGGAGATCGAGCAGATGTTCGAGTTCTTCTCGTCGCTCGAAGTGGATGGGCACACGATTTCGCCCGGATACGATTACGACGCGGCCAAGAAGGACATGGCAAAGCGGCTGGGCAAGAACCCGGACGCGTTTTTCCTCACGCGCGCGATGACGCGGGAGAAGTTCGCCAAGATCCAGGAGTGGGGCGAGCGGTTCACGATTTTTGGCACGCCGGTTTACCAGGAGTTCCTGGCGGGCAAACGCGAGCTGACCTGCACTGCCTGGGCGATTCCGACCCGCAACATCCGCGGCTGGAAGGCGCCTTGCTACCTGATGACCGACGGCCATTACCCCCATTACCAGGAGATGCTGGACAAGGTGGATTGGAACAAATACGGCGTGGTGGACGGGGTGGCGCGCGACTCGCGCTGCGAGAACTGCATGGTCCATTGCGGCTACGACCCGAGCGGGGCCTTGGGCACCAACTACCATGCCGGCGACAACTGGAAGAATTTCAAATACAACTTCTGGCCGCGGCCGGCGCCCAGTGTTGAAGGCCGCAAGGTCAACGCGCTGAACGGCTTCTCGATCGGCAAGGGCCACCTGGCCAATGGCAGCGCCAAACCCGGCCTGGCCGGAGCCAAATCGGCTTTTCAGAACAACGGACATAACGGCAGCTCCGGCGCCTCGTGCGGCGGCAACGGCGCGCCGCAGGCCGAGATGGCTGAGAGCCCGGGGAGCAAAAAGGGTTGATTTAAGGCGGGAATAGGGGTACCCGATTGGGTGCTATTTGCCCTTATGCTCGATAAGGTACATATCAAGAATTTCAGTATACCATGAGCAAGACCCTGTTTTTGAGTCCTCCATCTTTTGACGGTTTCGACGGCGGCGCCGGATCGCGTTACCAGGCGCGGCGCGAGGTCACAAGTTTTTGGTATCCGACCTGGCTGGCGCAGCCGGCGGCGATGGTGCCAGGCGCCAAGCTGCTGGATTGCCCGCCGCACGACGTCGACATCAAACGATGCCTCGAGGAGGCCAAAGGCTACGACCACGTCATCGTCCATACGTCGACGCCATCGCTGAAGAACGACTGCAAGGTGGCCGAAGCGATCAAACAGAACCGGCCGGAGACGCGGATCGGTTTTGTCGGGGCGCACGCGGCGGTGCTGCCGACCGAGACGCTGAAGGCCTCGACGGCCATCGATTGGGTCGGGCGCAAAGAATTCGATTACACGTGCAAAGAGGTGGCCGAAGACCGCCCGATCGAATCGGTGGCCGGGCTTTCCTATCGCGACAAGGACGGCAAGATCAAGCACAACCCCGAACGGGAGATGATCCCGAACATGGACGCGCTCCCGTGGGTAGCCGATGTTTACAAGCGCGACCTGCAGATCGAGAAATACTTCATCGGCTACTTGCTGCATCCGTATTTGAGCCTTTACACCGGCCGCGGCTGCCCGGCCCAATGCACTTTCTGCCTTTGGCCCCAGACCATTGGCGGCCACAAATACCGCGTCCGTTCCGCGCAGAACGTCGCCGATGAGATGGCCTACATGCAGAAGCTCTTTCCGCAGGTGAAGGAGTTTTTCTTCGACGATGACACGTTCACGGCCAACCTGCCGCGCGCCCGCGAGATAGCGAAGAAGCTGGCGCCGCTGGGCCTGACCTGGAGCTGCAACAGCCGGGCCAATCTTGATTACGACACGATCAAATCGTTCAAGGATTCGGGGCTGCGCCTGTTCCTGGTCGGGTACGAAAGCGGGAACGAGCAGATCCTCAAGAACATCAAGAAGGGCGTGACGATCGACGAGATGCGCCGCTTCACGAAGTCCTGCCACCAGGCCGGGGTTGTCGTTCACGGCACGTTTATTCTCGGGCTGCCGGTGGAGACCCGGGAGACGATTGAAGAGACGATCCGGTTCGCGCAGGAACTCGATGTCTTCTCGATGCAAGTCAGCCTGGCGGCGCCTTACCCCGGCACCGAGCTGTTCGAGATGGCCCGGCAGAACGGCTGGTTTACCAAGCGCGACAAGACCGATTTGGTGGAAGGGGACGGTTTCCAGCAAAGCGCGCTGGAGTATCCCGGCTTGAGCAAGGAAGAGATCTTCGAGGCGGTGGATCGTTTCTACCGCGCCTATTACCTCCGTCCCAAACCGATCCTGCGCATCATCAAGACGATGCTCGAGGACAAGGACGTGTTCGTGCGCCGGTGCCGCGAAGGCTACGAGTTTTTCAAGAGCCTCAGGCAGCGGAAAGAGGATTTGGCGGCGGCGAAGAGCGCGGCGGCGTAGGCGCCACTGTACCGGAGGGCCGAGCTCCGCGAGAATCAAATATTGGGGCCTCGCAGAGCTCGGCCCTCCGGGTTGGGCTAGGCTTCGGCCAGGCGGCGCTGGATGGCTTGAAAGACCGCGGCGGGGGAGAGGGCGCGGAGGCATTCCAGGGGACGCGGCGAGGCGCACCGATCGCTGAGGCAGGGGACGCAAGGAAGATCCAGTTGGAGCACGTGTTTAAGCTGGCCGTAGGGGCCGGTCTTGCACGGTTCGGTGGGGCCGAAGAGGCCGACGACCGGGGTGCCGAGGGCGGCGGCGACGTGCATGGGGCCGGTATCGTTGGTCACCATCAGCTTGCAAAGGCGAATCCACTCAACCATCTCCGGCAAGGAGAGCTGACCGGTCAAGTCAAGGCAGCGGTCGCCCGCCCCGGCCACGGTCCGGCCCAGCGGCTTGTCTTCGTCTCCACCCAGGATGGCGAACTGGTAGTCGGGAAAGCCGGCAGCCAGGCGCTGGATCAGCTCGGCGAAGAAGGCGGCGGGCCAGCGTTTGTTAAGCCATCGCGCTCCGGGCTGGAGAGCGAGCCAGCGGGTTTGGTCCATGGACCACTTTTTTCGCAAGGCGGCGGCGATTTCCGGGCGGGCAGGGAGCCAGGTAAAGTCCCGATGGACCGGGACGTCCAGGAGCGGCAGCACGCGCTGATACCAATCGACGGCATGACGGGAAGAGGGAGGCCGGCGGGCGATGATATCGTAGAAACCGCGGGCGCCTTCGCGCGGTTCATCGAGGCCGATGCTGAGCTTTCCTTTGGCCAGCCAGGCGACGGTGCCGCTGCGGAGCAGGCACTGCAAGTCGATGACCCAGTCGAAATCCTGGGCGCGCATCCAGAGGATACTGCGCCAGATGGCGAGCCAGTTGGCCGGCTGGCCCCAGCGCCGGCGGTCGAAGGGGATAACGCCCGCGAGATCGGGATCGCCTTCGAGGAGGGGGGCCAGGCCGGCCTCAATCCACCAGTAGATTTGGCTTTGTGGAAAACGCCGCTTGAGCAGGCGCAAGACGGGCAGGGCCTGGACAACGTCACCCAGCGAGCTGGGTTTGAGGATGAGAATCTTCAACGGCCAAACGCCAGACGTTCCGCCAGGCGCGGCGGGAGACCTGCATCCAGGATCTTCTTCTGGGCGGCGGCGATGTCGTATTCGAGGCGGCGCAGCTCGATGGTGCCCTCGTCGGTGTCATAGATGACATAGGCGGACTTGGGATTGTTGTCCCGGGGCTGCCCGATGGCGCCGACATTGACGAAGTATTTCTTGCCCGGCTCGACCTTGAATTTGGAGTAGGTGCCACCCCGAACCATGCTGTCGCGGATGAAAGCGACCGGGACATGGGTGTGGCCGAAGAAACAGACCGACGTGTTCTGGTAAGTGAAGCTGGCGGCGGCGGCCAGCTTGTCGAAGACATAACCCCAGCGCTGGGGACCATCGAGGGTGGCATGGACGAGGGTGAAGTTGGTGACCATGCGCGAGTATTTGAGGTCGCGGAGCCACGCCTTATCATCGTCGGTCAATTGTTTTCGGGTCCAGTTGACCGCCTCGGCGGCGGCGGGATTGAAGCCGTCCAACGGCTCGTCTGTGGAGCAGTATTCGTCGTGGTTGCCTTTGACGCAGGGGATGTTCATCTGGCGAATCGTGGCCAGGCATTCACAGGGGTTAGCGTTGTAGCCAACGATGTCGCCCAAACAAGCGTAATGGGTGCATTTCTGCTGTTTGATATCCTCGAGCGCGACCTGGAAGGCCTCCAGGTTGCCATGGATATCAGCTATAATTGCAAACTTCATGTACTTTCTTGCCTTATCTATCTGACGATTTCAAACCCGCGAAATTCGCCCACCGCATCGCTCCATTGAACTGCTTCATCACGAATAAAGTGACCCAGCCCTTCCTCTCGTATGGCTTGCCGAAAGGCCTCCAGTTCTTCTTTCGTGCCTTCGGCGACCAACTCGACCCGGCCATCCGGCAGGTTACGGACCGTGCCTGCCACCTCAAAACCGGTGGCAACCGACTTCACAGTATAACGAAATCCGACGCCCTGCACGCTACCCGAATAAAAAACCTGCATTCGCTTGCGCTTCACAAAACCACCCGCGCCAATGTCAATGTGGCACTATTGTCCGCTATTCTGGAGGAAAATCAACCCTCCGGCGACTTGACGGTCACATGAAGCCATAGCCGGGGCGGCGGCGCAATGAATTTCTGGGGTATGCCGCTCCTACTCGCGGCGTTTTTGGGCGCGGCGTTTGGCTTCCAGGAGGCGGCTGGTGGTGCTGGAGGCGGGCTCGCCCGAGGGCTTGGGGGGCTCGGCAGGAGGCGGGCCGGGAGGTTTTGGCCCGGCAGACGCGCCTGGGTCCGGTTCGACCCCCGGCAGCGCTTCGGTAACCGGCCCAGTGGGCCGGAAGAGGTCCGGCTTGGGTTCGGAGGGGGCGGTTTGGGTGGAGCGGACCTGCTCGCGGCGGGCCAGGAGCGCGGCGAGAGATTCCTCGGCCTCGGGCGTCCGGGGCGCGCCCTGCCAGAAGAAGAGCCGGCGGCGCACCACCTGGGCGGCCCGCGCCATTTCCTCGCGGTCGAGTTGAATCCGGCGGACCCCGACATCGATGACGAAAAGAACAACCGCCGCGCGAAGCAGCCATTCCCAGAGATCGCGCGGCTGAAAGGTCTTGCGCCGATCGTGCAGGAACGGATTTGGCGTCGGGTCCGTGGGATCCAGGATCTTGCCGTCTCCGCTCTCGACGATGCGGTGGAGGAGATTCAGGTTGGGCTCCGAGGCGGTGAATTCGGGCGAGTAATTGACGCTGGCGCCGACGACTTGGGAGCCGCGCAACTGGCCTTCTTTGAGGTCCATCAGGTTGAGCAGGTAGGAACCAATTTCCCGGGTGGGGAATCGCGCCTCGTAATGGCCGGGGCCGGTTTGTTCGAGGCGCACGGTTTGGCGCTGGCCTTTAGGGCTGACGACGATGGTCTGGAGATTGAGGAAGTTGCGGTAGTTGCCTTCGTCATCGAGCGCCTCGACGTTGATCAGGCCTTCGCCCTTATCGACGGTCACCTCGGTGGTGAAATCGGCGTTCTCGATCCGGCGCAAGCTCCATTGGCCGATCTGAGACCAGAACTGGCGGTACTTGTCCCAGTTGAGCCAGATTTTGCCCCAGCGGGCTTTGGCGTCCGAGGTGAAGGCGACGGCGCGGCCCAGGCCGTATTGCCAATGGGCCAGGAGCGGGTCGCCTTTCTCGGTCCAGAGAGGGGTTTCGGCGCGGGGTTTAGGAGTGGTGGCGACGTAGCCCAGGAGGGTGGGATACTCGCTCGCGGCGATGCCGCGCACGACTTCGCTGGGGGAGCGCAGTTGCGGTTTGAAGGGCTCTTCGTAAATCGCCGATTTCAAAATCACGGCGGATTCCTTGATAAAGACCTGGGGCAGATCGTTGGGCGAGGTGACATTGTAAAAGCGGCCTTTGCCCTGGTCGGCCATCCAGATCATGGTCTCGGGTCCGACGTGTCCCGAGATGAGGATGGTGCTGACGGTGATGTGGTCGCCGACGATGGACTGCATCAGTTGCTGGCTCGGCGCGCCCGGGTCGCCATCGCTGAAAATGATGATGTGCTTGAGGTTGGAAGTGGATTTTTTGAGCCCCTCGTGCGCTTCCTCGAGGATGCCCTGGAAACTGCCCAGGTCGCCCTGGTTCATGCCGGCGATCTGTTCGCCGAGGTCCTTTTTATTGCCGACCTTTTGGAGCGGGAAGACCCAGTGTTCGGTGCCGTCCCAGAGCAGCACGCCCATTTCATCGGCCGGGCCCAGGGCGGCCAGCACGCCCTGGGCGCAATCGCGGGCCACCTGGTTGCCGTTGGCAAACTCCATGCCGTGCATCACCAGCACGACCGCGCCGCTGGGCAGGACCTTTTTGCTATCCAGCTCCATATTGACCGGGAGGGCTGATTCCAGCGGCGTGCCCCGGTAGCCGCCCGCGGCGTAGGTCTGATCGCCTCCCACGCAGACGAGGCCCACGCCGAAGTCGCGCACCGCGCTTTCGAGGAGTTTCTGGCGGTCGCTGCCGAGGTCGCCGGCGTTGATGTTGCTGATGAAAATCGCGTCGTAGCTCTGCATCTCGGCGAGAGTGGCCGGGAAGTCTTTGATGCTGCCGAGGATGACTTCAATTCGGGCGGAGCGCAACGCGGCGGCAAGCTGCTGGTCCTGATCGGGGTCGGCCGAGATAATCAGCAGCCGCGGCTCGCCATGGACGGTGGCAAAGCTGGTGGCGTGATTGTTCTGGGGCACGGGATCGCCCGGGGCATCGACCTGCACATCGTAGGTGTAGAACCCCGGGTCGGGCAGCGTTTGGGGAAAGGTAAACAGATTCTTGCCGGCGGACAGCTCCACCTTTTGCTCGCCGAGGAATTGCTGATTGCGCCACAAGCGCACAGCGGCTGGCGTGGGCTGGTCGGATTGGACGAAGATTTTGACGTCGAATACCTGTCCCTTTTTGAGCTTGGATGGGAGCTGGAGCCGTTCGACCGAGACGTCGTTGGAGCGGCTGACGCCGACGGGCAGGACATCGATGCTGACGCCGAGGCGTTTGGCGGCCAGGACCGCGCCCATGGCGTCGCCGACGTTTTCGTTGCCGTCGCTCATGATGACCAGCCGTTTTTGGCCGGTCTCGGGAAAGGCGGCGGTGGCCAATCGGATGGCGGCGGCCAGGTCGGTTCGCTCGGTGCCGACGACCGCCTGGATTTTCTGCAAATCCACGGCGCTATTCGGCAGCGATTCGATGCTCGCCTCGCTGCCGAAAACGATAACCCCGGCTTTGTCCTCGGAATGTTTTTGTTTGGCGGCCTGGTTGACGTAGCCGCGCGCGAGTTCCTGCTGCTCGGAGGGGACGCTGTCGGAGCGGTCGATGGCGAAGAAGACGTTCATGCCTTCGACGGGGCGGCGCCACTGGAGGCCGGCCATCGAGAACACGAGCGCCAGCAGCACCAGGACGCGCACGGCCAGGGCCGTCCAGCGCCGCCAGGCGCTGACCTGCACGTCGCTCTTCCAGGCAAACCAAAACACCCACGCCAGCGCCGGAACCAGCAGCAGCAGGAGATAGGGATGGGTGAGTTGGAAGTTCATGGCTCCAGTTTCTGCACCCGATGATTTTGCGAATCCGCCACGTAGAGGTTGCCGGCGGAATCGAGGGCCACGCCCCAGGGATTGTTGAAGCGGCCCGGATCGGCACCGGGGCCGCCGATGATTTCAATCGGCTGGTCGTTGGCGTCGAACACCTGGATGCGGCTGTTGCCGAACTCGCAGACGTATTGCCGCCCGGCCCGATCGACGCAAATGTCATAGGGATAGCTCAGCTCGCCTCGGCCGCTGCCGGCTTTGCCATAGGCGCGGAGGAACTTTCCATCGCTGGAGAAGACCTGGATGCGATGGTTGCACGAATCGGCCACGTAGAGCCGGTCCTGGGCGTCGATGCAGAGGCCTTCCGGCCGGTTGAATTCGCCGGGGCCGTTCCCCGGCTTGCCGAAGCTGGCGAGCCATACGACACGCCGCCCTCCGTTCCCGGACACTCGCCCCTCCGGGCTCCCAAATTTCTGCACCCGTTCGACCTCGCCGTATTCGCTCAGGAAGAGTTCGCCCCGTGAATCCTCGGCCACGGCGCGGGGCATCATCAGCTTGCCGTCGTTGGTGCCTTTCTCTCCCCACTGCGCCAGCAGCTTGCCCTCGGTTGAAAAAAAGTTCACGCGCTGATAGTGGGGTTCCACGACGATGATGTTGCCGTCCAGGTCGCGGCCCATGCCTTTGGGTTTCCCGAGATCGGTCTGCGGCATTTGCCAGGAAAGGAGAAAAACGCCGTTGGGCGAGAATTTTTGCACCCGGCCGGTCATGTCAACGGCATAGACATTGTCTTGCTTATCGACGGCGACCGAGCGCGGCTTGTTGAGTTCGCCCACCCCGACGCCGCGCGAGCCGATGACGCGGACGCGGCTGAAGAGTTGGCTATGTAGAGGGGACTCGTTGGGGGCGGTGCGAGGGGCGCAGCCGGCGCCGAGGAACGTGAGGAGCGTCAGGAGCGTCAGGAGCGTCAGGAGCGTGGAGCGTGAAGCGTGAAGGGGGGAGCGCAAAACGTAAAACGTAACACGTAAAAGACGGGGGGAGAGTTGCCAGAGGGCGAGGGGGGCGAGGGCCAGGGCCAGGAGGGTCAGGCAAAGGGCGTTGACCTGGGCGTTGTGGCCGTAGTGCAGGAGGTTGAACACGCGCAGGGCCAGGGTTTCGCCGCCCGGAGGGACCACCAGGATCATCGATTCGACATCCCAGAGGCAGAGGAGGAAGACCACATACCAGGCGGCGGCGACCTGGAAGGAAATCTGCGGCCAATGCACGTGGCGCAGCATCTGCCAACGGTTGGCGCCATCCAGGCGCGCGGCGTCGGTCAGATCGCGATCCACGGCTCCCAAGGCGTGGGCGACTGGACTGCAGCCGGGAGCCAAATAGCGGATCACGAACGCCAGAATGACAATTCCCGCCCCCTGGTAAAAGCCCGCAGACCAGGAATGGTTGAACGCAACAATGAGGCCGATGCCGAGCAGCACGCCGGGGACGAGGAAGGGAAGCCAGATTAACAGGCGGCCGGATGATTTGAAGGCGCTAGAGGGGTTAAACGGTGTGCGGAGCCGTTCGGACGACGGCTCTTTGGTAGCGTCCCGACTGGTTGGGAGTCTGCTGTAGCGCAGACTTCCAGTCTGCAGGGCGGCGTACGGGGAAGCGGCGAAGGAATTTCGGCGGCCAGCGAGCAAGCGGAGCCCTAGCAGACCGGAGGTCTGCGCTACAGCAGACCGGAGGTCTGCGCTACGGGTCGCAGCCGCAGCCAGGGCGAGGGCGATGATGAGGGTGGCGGAAGCGGCGGCGTAGAAGAGGGAATTCCAGAGGGCGGTTTGGCCGGCCGCCAGCGCGCCGGGAAGCTCGGTCCAGGTTCGTTCGACCAGGCTGATCTGCATCACCGGCAACGCCACCGCCAACAGGCAAAGAAGGATAGTCGCCGCGCCGCAAGACCAAAACCAGGCGGGGCCGAGCTGGCGGCGGAAGAGCTTGGGGGAGACAGAGCTTTCCAGGCGCGGCCAGGCAATTTCGCGGCGATAAAACAGAAGCAAGAGCAGCAACGGCGCGGCTATCAGCGGCCAACTGAGCTGAAGAGCTCCGGCGGTATCGAAACTGGTGTTGAACCGCACCCAGATTTCGGCCGGGAAAACCTTCACCTGAAGAATCGCCGGCACAGCGAAGTTGTTGAGCGCCAGCACAAACGTCAGCACCGCTGCCTGGAGGAGCGCGGTTCGGGCCGCCGGCAACAGCAAGCCGCGCAGCAGCCACCAACCGGAGACCAGCGGGTCGCTCTCGAGCTGGGAGGATTCCAGCCGCTGCCAGGCGCCCCAGATCGCGAACATGGTGATTGGCCAGAGCATGAGGCTTAGAATCCAGACCGCGCCTCCGAGGGAAAAGATGTCGAATGGCAGCCAGCGCCGCCAAACTCCGGCGCCGCCCAGAAAATGCAGCCAGCAATTAGTCACCAGGAACGGCGGCAGCGCCAGCGCGACGACCGCCACGGCCAGCAGCAGGTTTCTTCCGCGCGGCGCGAGCCCGGCCGCCCAGAGGGCAGCCGCCAGGCCAAAGGCCGCCGCCAGCAGCGTCGTCAGGCCGCTGACCAGCAGGCTGTTTTGGAACAGGAGCCAGTTCACCGCAGAAAGATTTGGTTCAGCGTCGCCGTCGTCGGCTCCAGGTCCCGCAGCAAGGCGTTCCAATCGACCTTCAGCGTTGGCGTGGAGACTTCGTGGATTGACGCGCCTTCGAGCGCCTGGGCAGCGACCAATTGCCGCACCACCTCAGGGCGCTGGAGATAGTCGAAGAGTTGCTGGGCTGCCAGCGGGTGGGGGGTGTTGCGGGTAATGCCGATGGTATTGGGAATCAGGAGCGTTTCCTCGGTCATCGGCTGCGCCGCCACCGGCAAGCCCTCATGTTGGCCGCCGGCGATATCGTCGGAGTCGCTCAACCCGATCGCGGCTTCGCCGTGGCCGACCAGCTTGACGACTACGGAGTTGCCGTCCACGAGGAACGGCTTGTTGGCGGCCAGCGCCCGGCACCAGGCCAGCCATCGATCCTGGCCCCAGAGCTGGCGTAGCGCATGGAAGTGTGTCGAGGTGGTGCCAAACTGGGGATAGGCCAGCGCCACTTTCCCGCGCCAGGCCGCGTTGGTCAGGTCGGAGAGAGACTTGGGAGCGGAGGCGGGGGAAACGAGGTTGGTATTGATAACGATGCGGCGGCTGCGGTAGCCGAAGGCGGCCCAGCCATTGGTGGCCCGAAAAACGTCTTGCTGGGCCAACTGCCGTGTGCGCAGCTCCTCGTTTCCCCAGAACAGATCGCATTGCGGATGGTTCTTTTCCTGGAGCAGGCGATTGGCCAGGCCGACGGTCTTGACTGCCTCGCTGTCATAGACGGCCTTGGCCTGGATGCCGCTCCGCTTTTGGAACGCCTGCAACAGCGGCTCGGCAAACTCCTCGTCCTGGGCGCAGTAGGCGACGACAGAAGTTTCTGGCTTGGAAGCGGCGCACGAATGGAGCGAAACAAACAGGACAGCAAATAAAACCAGGAACATCAATGGCACGGACCATACGAACCAGGATTGGACAATCTCCCGCCGCGCGAAAGCGTCTTTGGGCCAAAAGCCGCTTTCGGATTTATTTGGATCGCGGGGCTTCATAAGGCTGCTATCTGGGAGGGGTCGCCGCGTTCTGGCATCCCTTCAGGATGCTGACAAACTTCAAATCCGTTACCGGGGGTCTCCGCTGCGCTGCGACCCCCGGCTACCTTCTGCCAACCCTTCCGGGTTGGTCGGAATGTGCCTCCGGCACAGACCCCTTTCGCGCGCGGCCCGTCGATCATCAATAGTGAATTGTAAGTTCTCAATCCGGTCACACAGTTCTCCTGTGGTAGTACCACCATTCGAAGAGGAGCAGGCCCAGGGCGATGCCGGCGATGGTGCGCCAGAGTTCCATGTTGGCGCGCTGGACGGTGGTGGCGGTGACTTTGGTGTATTTGCCCAATTGGAGCTCGTCGCGCGGCTTGATGTTGCTCTCGGCGGCATCGAGCAGGTTGACGCAGAAGGTCGTGTTGTTGGTCCCCAGGCGCAGGCGGTAGATGCCTTGCCGGTAGGTGTCGCCGAAGACAAACTCGTTTGCCTTGGGATCGACGGCCAGCGGTTTAATCACGCCGTCGGGGAAGGTGATCTGCGCGCTGGTTTCCGGGCGGCTCAGCGGCAGGCGAAAGGCGTCGCCGGCCTTGACGAGGAGCTGGGTGTTGCGTGTGCTGGCGGGGTTGAGCCATTCGACGGCGTTGGCGATGAAGATTGGGAACGAAACGCGCAAGGGCCAGTTGCTTTCGAGAACATCGAAACCGATCCAGATGATGCGCTGGCGGCCTAATTCACCCGCCAGGATGAGCGGCGACTGGGGCGCGTCGACCAGCGACACGGCCCAGCTCGGGGTTTTGGCCGTGAGGCTCTGCATCACCTGCACGTTGTCGAAGCCCGCATAGCGCAGCAGCGGGTGGCTGGTGCGCCAATCGACGATCGGCGGCGCCTCCACCTGGGTCACGCCTTCGAGCCAGTTGGTGTTGACCACGTGAATCGCCAGCACATTGCCTTGGGGCCAGACTGCCGGGGTCACTCCGTCCAGCACAACGAAATCGAACCCGTCGGCGGTGTCGGTCAATTGGGCCGAGACGGCCAGCTGGACATTGGCGACGGCGCGCAGGGCCTTCTCGAGCAAGCGATTGCCGGGACTCACCAGCAGCACCTTCACCGGCTTGGGCAGCAGGCTGACAATCGAGGCCTGGTTGTCGGCGGCCAATTCGTCTTTGGCGGTGAGGCGGACGGAGAAGACGCCGTCACTCGTTTGGTTGGCCAGGAACACCTGCGGGGAGGTCTCCCCGGGCGGGATGGTGATCGGGCGGGTTTCGATCAGGCGGTCGTCGAGCGATAGCTCCAGATCGGTCTGGCGGCTGTTGGTGGAGAAATTGGCGACGCTGGCATAGACGGCGCGCTGGCGGACGTCCTCGGGATTGGAGCGGACGTCCAGCGCGGTGATGCCGAGGTTGTCCGAGTCCTTGCCGACCCGGTGGAAAACCAGCGGCAGGGCTTTGTTTTCGAACTCGCTGAGCTCCGGCACCGCGCCGTCGCTGAAGAGATGGATCTCGGCGTCCTTTTGGTCGCGCACGAGCGATTCGGCCATGCGGAGAGCGGGGACGAGCCGGGTGGGGCCGTCCGAGCAGACGCAGGAGGCCAGGGCGCGGCGCAAAGCGGCTTTTTCGCTGGTGGCGGACTGTTTGACTTCGGTGTTGGCGCCGGCTTGAAGGATCACCATCCGGTCGGTGTCTTTCAGGGCGTCCACCCATTTGAGCGCCTCGGCGCGGGCTTTCTCGAAGCGCGACGGGATCTCATCGGTGGCCTGCATGGAGGCGGAGGTATCGAGGATGATAACGCGCAATTGGGCGGGCTTGGTGCGGCCGGCGAAGAATGGACGGGCCAGCGCGAGCACGGCGAAGAAGAGCAGGATGATCTGCAGGATGAGCAGCCAGTTTTTGCGGAGCCGTTGAAAGGGCGCGCTCGCCTGGGTTTCAGCCAGGAATTTCTGCCAGAGCAGGGTGCTGGAAACCAGCCGGACCACGCGCTTGCGCTTGAGCAGGTAAAAAACGATGACGACGGGAATGGAAGCCGCAAAGGCAAAGGCGGCCGGGGCCAGGAAGTTCATCCCCATACCTCGGCCTTTCTGAGCTGCTTCAAGAGCAGCTCTTCGAGCGGGGTGTTCGAGCTCGCCGTAAAGTAATTGATGCCGCGCGCCTGGCAGTATTCGCGCAGGCGCTGGAGGAAGGCCTGGACGGTCTGCTGGTAAGCTTTCAAGCGAAACCGGCCGAAGGTCACCTCCTGCATCGCGCCGGTCTCGGAATCAACCAGCCGCAGGTCGCCAAAGGTCGTGGGCGAGAGTTCGTCCGGAGCCAGGATCTGCACTAAATCGACCTGGAAGCCGCGCCCGACCAGGGCGGTCAGGCCCGATTCGTAGCCCTCCGGGTCGAGGAAGTCGCTGAGCACGACCGCGACGCCGGCCTGGCGCGCTTCGAGCGCTCCGCGGCGCAAGGCTTCGTTCAATTTGGCCGAGCCGCCCGCGGTCAGGGAGCTGAGGCTCTGAAAAAACTGGATGGCGGATTTCTTGCCGCGCACGGACCGGAGCGCTCCACGGGCGGCGGCCTCGAGGCCGGCGGGGCGGGAGTCCGGGGCTGCGGGGGCCGAGGCTTCGCGGGCACCGAGTGCGGGGAAGGGGATGACGCTGACCCGGTCGAAACCGGAGAGAGCGACATAGCCAACGGCGGCGGCGACCTGGCGGGCGAAATCGAATTTGCGCGGCTCGCCGAAGGTCATGGATTCGCTGGCATCCAGGAAGATGCGCACCGGCAGTTCGCGCTCCTCTTCGTAGAGCTTCAGGAACAGCCGTTCGAGGCGCCCGTAGAGGTTCCAGTCCAGGTAGCGGAAATCATCGCCATGCACATAGGTGCGATAGTCGGCGAACTCGACAGATTGCCCGCGGGCGCGGCTGCGCCGCTCGCCTTTGGCCGAGCTTTTGGCGCGGCGGGCGGCGAGCAGTTGGAATTGCTCGAGGCGCCGGAGCAGGTCGGGAGTGAGCAGGGGGGTAGCCACGTCCCCTCGATTAAGCGTTTACTGCGGTGGCATCCCGGGGAACGTCTTTGAGAATCTGGGCGATGATATGGTCGGTGGTGATGCCCTCAGCTTCAGCCTCGAAATTAAGGATCAGCCGGTGGCGCAAGGCCGGGGCGGCGACATCGGCGATGTCGTCGAAGCTGACGTTGAAGCGGCCCTGGGTCAGGGCGCGGACCTTGCCGGCCAGCAGCAGGGTCTGGCCGCCGCGGGGGCTGCTGCCGAAGCGCAAGTACTGGCTGGCCATGGGCGCGGCGGTTTCGGTGCGGGGATGGGTCGCCATGACGAGGCGCACGGCGTAATCTTTGACATGGGACGCCACGGGCACTTCGCGGACCAGCTTCATCAGATCCATCAAGGTCTCCCGAGCCAGCACGCGCTGCGGGTCGACGCGCGCGCCGGCGGTGGTGCGGGTGAGGACCTCGGCCAGTTCGCCGGCTGAAGGGTAGCCGACCAGGATCTTGAAGAAGAAACGGTCGAGCTGCGCTTCGGGCAGCGGATACGTCCCTTCCTGGTCGATGGGATTCTGGGTGGCCATGACAAAGAATGGCTCGACCAGCTTCCGCAGTTCGCCGCCGGCAGTGACCTGGTGTTCCTGCATCGCCTCGAGCATGGCCGACTGCGTCTTGGGCGTCGCCCGGTTGATTTCGTCCGCCAGAATGAGATGGGCGAAGATTGGCCCGCGCTGGAACTGGAACTCGCGCCTGCCGCCGGGCACCTCCATCACGATATTGGTGCCCAGGATGTCGGCGGGCATCAGGTCGGGGGTGAACTGGATGCGGCTGAAAGAGAGGTCAAGAACTCCGCCGAGCGTGCGCACCAGCAGGGTTTTGCCCAGGCCCGGCACTCCTTCGAGCAGCACGTGCCCGCCGCCAAACAGGGCGATTAGCGTCCCTTCGACGATGGGGTCTTGCCCCACAACGACGCGGCCGATCTCGGCGCGCAGGGCGGCGTAACATTCACGGAAGGATTGGATGGCTTGTTCGGTGGACATGTGCGGGGGGGGGAAGGTCTCAGGTTGTCAGGTTTTCACTTCTTGAGATCATCAAAGTAATCGCGCACGGCTCCCTGGTAGTTGCGCGGGACCTTTTCCTGGCTCAGGGCGCTTTGGGCGTCGGATTGGGCGGCGGTGGCGGCTTCTTCGTAGGCGACCTTGCTTTCGCCTTTGATGCTGACGCCTTTCAAAGTGATGCTCGGCATCTGGCCCCCCGGCGAGAACTGGCCTTTGACCTTGGTCGGCTTGAGGGCGTCGTTGACGTCGCCCGGGCCGCGGTCCGTGTGGCCGCGCGGGTCCGCGTCGGGCCGCACCACGCCTGAATTGTCCCAGCGATCATTCCATTTGCCGTCCCATTCGGCGCCTTCGTTTTCAGCCCAGGTGCCGACGCCGCCGCCGGGCTGGGTGTCTTTGCCGCTTCCGGCGCGGGGGTTGCGGGCGGCTTTCCAGCCCTGACCGGAGCCGACGGAGGCGGAAGCCTGGTTGAGCGCCTCGAGCTCGGCCTGGAGCGACTGGGCATCGCCCATCTGCTGCATCAACTTGCCCAGCTCATTCGAGGCATTGGCTAGCGACTGCGCGGCGCCGGATTTGTCCCCCTGCTTCATTTGACCGGCGGCTTGCTTGAGCTGATCGGCCACTTTGCCGTAGTTGCCGGCGGGGTTGACGGCTTTGGCGACCTGGTCGGTCATTTTCTGGAGCTGGTCGGGGGAGAGATTCGCCGACTTCAACTGGTCGATCATTTTTTGGAGCGTCTGCTGAGCGGCCTCGGGCTGGCCGTTCTTGAGCTGTTCGGCCAGGTCTTTGCCCAGCTTATCCATCTGCTGCTGGAGCTGCTGGATCTGCTTGGCCATATCGCGCGTTTTCTCCAAGTCGTTGGTCGCCGCTTCGAGATCTTTGAGCACCATATCGGTCTTGTTGGCCGCCAGCGCCTGGATGGCATCGTCGATTTGCGGCAATTGCAGGCCCATTTCCTGCGCCTGTTTCGAGAGGGCCGAGAGCGACGCGGAAAGCTTCTGGCGATCGGCTTCCGAACTCGGGGAGTTCTTGTCGGCCATGCCCTTGGCGGCTTCCTGGAGTTTCTCGAGGTCCTTCTTGAATTTATCGAGCGCCTCGGGGTTGCCGGTGGGCGAGCCCAGTTGTTTCTGGAGCGAGTCCATCTGTCTCTGGAGCCCGGCGGCGGTTTGCGAATCATTGCCCGTCGAAGCGCGGGCGGCCTGCTCCATCTTTCGCAGTGCCGGATCCTTGCCCATTTCCTTGAGCTCGTCCTTGAGGCGTTCAGTGACGCTAGCCAGGTCTTTGAGCGCCTCGCTGCGGGTGAGGGTCTTCTTGGTGAGCTGGTCGCCCAATTCCCCGACGGCCTGCATCGAGCGCTGGGTCGGTTCCAGGGCGGGCGGGCGCTTCTCGAGGTTGCGGCGGGTCAGATCGGCCAGTTGCCGGCCGGCCTCTTTGATGTTCTGCTGGTCGGACTTCTTCTGCAGGTAATTCTTGCTGCGGTATTCGGGCACGAAACCCAGGCCGGCGACCAGCACCAGAAGCACCAGCGCCCAGCGACAGGCCCTGGAAAGGCGGAAGGGGACGAGCCGGCGCGGGTCGAGGTTTTTGACGTGCTCGGCCGCATCGGTGACGATGAGCTCGCGCCAGGAACCGGTCTCGGAAGCCGAGGCGATCTCCAGCGCGGTGCTCAGGCGCTCCTGCAATTGCTGGCGGCCATCGACCCAGCGGGCGACTTCGGCGAGCCGCGGTTTGGTCCAGCCCCCAATGATGAGCCCGGCCAGCATGCAAGGCAGGGGCGCCAGCGAGGCGGCCCATACCGTCCATGGCGGCAAGGGAAAGAGATGATAGGCGGCGGCCAGCGCCAAAGAGATAACCGCCCCGACAAGCAGGCCCTGCCATAGACCGCGCAGTGCCTTCGCCCAGCGTCGCCGCCGGGCGGCCTGTTCGAGCGCCGACTGGATGATTTGAAGTTCGCTCATGGCCTTGGGCCAAACGTGGCGCAACCCTGCGCGTTTGGCCAGCTTTAAATCTTTAGACAGTGACGGCGCCGAAAAGTTCCACGATTTCGGAGAGGGTTGCGGCCGGTGGCGGGCGCACTGCGATGCGGGGTGCGCCTGTCCCCGGGCGAAGCGGGCGCTGGACAGCGGATGACTCGGGACTCTTCTATAGCCCCCGCCCATTGGATCGCCCTTGCACCCGAGAGCGCGAACAGCAGACTCTGGTTGGGTGAGGTTATCCGAACATCCGGAATCAGGCGCCGATCGTTACCCGCTGCGCCCGGGGACGGGCGCACTCCCGGGCCTCAGAGAATATTCGCCGCCAGCTCAGCCAGTTCGGAGCGTTCGCCCTTTTGCAGCTCGATGTGGGCGGCGATCGCCTCGGCGCGGAAACGGCTCACGATGTAGTTGAAGCCGTTGGAGGAGGAATCGACGTAGGGATTGTCGATTTGGTAGGGGTCGCCGGTGAGGATGATCTTGGTGCCGCTGCCGACGCGGGTAATGATGGTCTTGACCTCCAGCGGCGTCAGATTCTGCGCCTCGTCGATAATCATGAACTGGTTGGCGATGCTCCGGCCCCGAATGTAGCTGAGCGCCTCGACCACGATGCTGCCCGAGCGCATCAGGTCGCCGCCGCGGCGGTGTTCGTGGCCCATGTTCAAATCGCTGAGCATCTCCAGCGCGTCGTGGATCGGCTGCATCCAGGGCGCAAGCTTTTCCTCGAGGGAGCCGGGCAGGAAGCCGAGCTCTTTGCCCATGGAGATGGTGGGGCGCGCAACCACCAGCCGGCGGAACTCACGGTCCTGAACCGTCCGTTTGAGGCCGGCGGCCATCGCCAGCAGGGTCTTGCCCGTGCCGGCTTTGCCCATGAGCGTGACCAGCTTGACCCGGTCGTCCAGCAGCGCGTCGAAGGCGAAATGCTGCTCGCGGTTGCGGGGTTTGATGCCCCAGACCCCTTCGCGGCAATCGATGATCGGCACCAGTTTGGTGCCGGTGACATCGACTTTGGTGAGGGCGGTGCGCTTGGGGTTGGTTTCCTCCGTGAGCGTGCAGTATTCGTTGGGAAAATACTGGCGGCCGCCGTTGAGCTCCAAGGCGCCGGTGGCGCGGAATGAGGCCATCTTCTCGGGGGTGACCGTCATCTCGATCATGCCGGTGTAGAGATCGGTGATGAGCACCCGGTCGGTCTCGTAATCCTCGGCCAGCACATCCAGGGCGTCGGCTTTGATGCGCAGGTTGATGTCCTTGCTGACCAGGACGGTCTGGGCCTTGGGGTCGGATTTCTTGATGCCGGAGGCCAGGGCCAGGATGCGGTTATCGACCGACTCGGCGCTCAGGCCGCTGTGGCCGTTGCGGCCGGTTTTGGATGTCTGCAAGGCGATGCGCAAGCGGCCGCCGTTGGGCAGCGCCACCCCTTCGCTGAGCCGGCCCGATCCGCGGAAACTATCGAGCATCCGCGAGACGGTGCGAGCGTTCTGGCCGAGCTCGGAAGACTCACGCTTGAAGCCGTCGATTTCCTCGATGACCTCGATGGGGAGCAGGACGTTGTTTTCCTCGAAGCTGAGCAGCGAATTGGGATCGTGCAGCAGGACGTTAGTATCAAGAATGTAATTTTTCTTCACGAGCAAACGACTTGAATTGTGTCCGGCCCATGCGCCGGTGCCAATCTCCAAGCCGGTTGAGCTTGGTTGGCAGCCGGTAATGGCCCGAATAGAGAAAATTGCCCAGCATCCCGTAGAGGTCAAAATCGACGAAACGGGGACGCTGGTCGAGGAGGAAGGGCTTGTACATGAGCATTTCCTCAAACGGAATCAGACGGTCTTCGAGCTGGCGAAGCAGCTCTTTTTGCTGGGTGCGCCACTGGTCGATGCAGCCCCGGCCGAACTTGCGCTCTTTGTGGCGCAAGAACAGCAGCCGGTCCGTCGTCGGCACCGTCTCCTGCCAATGGATGTCGTTGAGGCGGAAGCAGGGCGCTTCGATTTCGTTCTCGATATAACGCCACAGAATTCCTTGCACCCCTTCGATCTGCCAGGGGAAAAGGCCCAGGCACAGCTCGGTGTCGAGGTATTTGGCGATGACCTGGGAGTCGTCGCTGACCTCGAACACGACGGTCTGGCCGTCCCGGATGATCGGCACGCCGTAATAACGGCCCCGGGTCAGGCGCCACACCAGCGAGCGGTTGCCGTTGGGAATGTTGCTGATCTTGAACTTAATCCCCGCGAATTCAAGGATGCGGCGTTGGACAATGCAGAAAGGACTCCAAGGAAATTGAATCAGTTCAATCATGTCTGTGGTATTGGTTCGCCACCGCGCTACCTTACGGTGAGGGCGGGGCGGTGACAAGCGGGAAAAGGCGATGCAAAACCTCACGAATGGTGGCGAAACACCCCGAGTGAACCCGAGCCAGAATTCTGGCGCTAAAGTTTTTCCGGTTTTCTCCGATTACTTTCAAAGCATCAGCGACATGAATTATTAAGAAGAAGGGAAGAAACTATGGCAATGCAGTGGAACGACAGTTTTCTGGTCCATGTGTCCGAGGTGGACACGCAGCACAAAAAGCTTGTGGAATTGGTGAACTCGCTGGAAGCGGCCATGCGCGCGGGCAAAGGCAGGGAAATCCTGGGCGGCATTTTGGCCTCCCTGATCCAGTACACCCAATACCACTTCTCCGCCGAGGAGAGGTTGATGCAGGCCAAAAAGTATCCGGATTATCCCAAGCACCTGATTGAACACCAAAAGCTCACGCACACCGTGGTGGAGTTCAAACAGCAGTTCGACGCCGGGAACAAGACGCTGACGATACCGACCATGGAGTTTCTCCAGAACTGGCTCGTCAATCATATTCTCCACACCGATATCGTCCTGGGCAAATACCTCTCGGCCCAAGGGGTGAAGTAGAAAAAGCGCCGTCTCTCAGCCGGCCTCCGGCATCCAGTTTCTCGCCAGACTTGCCGGCAACCACTGCCGCGGCGCCTCCCGGCTACGGTGGCGTCGTCCGGGAGAAGGCCCCAGCAGGTTTAGGGGCTGGGCGTGAGGGACGCTAGGAATGGATGGCGCCAAAAACCTCTCCATGGACGGGCGCTGGTGAAGCGGGTATGCTTTTCCCATGGCGCTGGTGCGCATTTTGGTCGATGGCTACAGTCTGTTGCACGGGTGGCCGGAGTTGGCGCCGGGCCGGCCGAGGCACTCGGCGGCGGCCCGGGATGAGTTGATCCGGCTGCTGACGCTTTACCAGGATACCATTGACACACCGATAACGATCTTCTTTGACGGCGCGGGCGCGCCCAGCGGCACGCCCCGTGCTCACTCCACTCCCAAAGTCGAAGTGCTCTATTCGCGAGCCGGGCAGACCGCCGACGATATGATCGAGCGGGCGGCGCACCGGTTCAACGACTACGGCGAAGTAATGGCTGTCACGGATGACAATGCCGAACGCGAGACGGTGCTGAGCCTGGGCGGCTCGGCATCGAGCTGCCTGAATTTTATACACGCTGTCCAAGCCGCCCTGGCCGAGTTGGCCGATGATTTGAAATACTATAACCGGCGGGAGCAGCATCGGTTCGAGCGACGGAAGTAGAATCGGCCTCTTTATGAACGACCCACGCGAGGCATTCCGTCCCGGCCAGCATTTGGAGTGCGCCCGTCCTCGGGCGCAGCGATCCCCACAAACCGGCTGGCACCGGGATACGCCAATGCCCCTGCACGGCCGAGGCCCGCTGCGCCCGAGGACGGGCGCACTCCGGATGCTCCTTTGCCTAACGCTGCTTTTTTGTCTGGGAACCACGGCCGGTTTTGCCCAGAGCCGCTCGGACGATTCCTCAAATCGCTGGTTGATCCTGGTCGAGACGTCGCGGGCGATGCGAAGTCGTTTGCCGGGAGTGGCCCGGGCGGTTGGAGGCTTGCTGGATTCGGGCATGAAGGACCAATTGCGGAGCGGGGACACACTGGGGGTCTGGACGTTCAACCAGTCGCTCTATGCCGGGCAGTTCCCGTTGAAGGAATGGGCGCCTGAGGGTCAAAAGGATATCTCCAGCAACGTCGTCGCTTTTCTCAAAGGCCAGACTTATCGAAATCAGGCCCGCTTTGACCAGGTGCTCGCTCCTTTGACCAGTGTCGTGCGCGAGTCGTCGCTCATCACGGTGGTGCTGTTCTCCTCCGGAGAGCAACCGGTGCAGGGGACGCCTTTCGACACCAGCATCAACGGTTTCTTCAAGACGTGGCGGGATCAGCAGCAGAAGGCACGCATGCCCTTTGTCGTGGTGCTGCGCGCCCGGCACGGCAAATGGACGGATTGCACGATGAATTCGGCTCCATGGCCTGTCGAGATCCCGAAGCTGCCCCCGCCGGAGCCTCCTCCCGCGTCCGTCGTCTCCCAACCGCCGCCTCAGCCGGCCCCGCCGCCCATGTTGCCGCCGCTGATTCTCTCCGGCAGGAAAGCCAGCCTTCCTCCCGCGCCTAAACCTGCCGAAGCCGCCCAGGCTGTCCCGCCGACGCCGATAACGCCCGCGACGCCAGCCTCCGTGCCGGCGCCCGCCGTTGTGGCGCCGCCTCAACTGTCGGCAACCGACTCAAGCCAGGGCAATGCGGCTTCCCCGCCGAAACCTGATGTGCCTGGTCCGCCGGCAAAAACGGCGACGCTGCCCGCAGCCCCGGCCGCAAATAGCGCCCCTGTGGCCGCCGACCCGATCCGGCCGGCTCAGATAGCTTCAGACTCGCCTGCCACCAGTGTCCCTGCTTTGCCCTCGGCGCATCCGAGCGCCAGCCCGTCTTCGGAGGTTGCCGTAGCCGAGGGCGACCGCACTCCAGCGAAGCCGGCGCGCGACCAAGGCCCCTCCTCATCGCCTTCGGCATCCGCGACGGTGCCTCCGCCGCAGGCGCAGAATGCGGCCGCCGTCCCGGCAGCGGGGGCGGGACGGTTCGGATCCTGGTGGATAGGCGCGGCGGTTGCGGGGGGCGCGATCCTGGTTTTGATGGTCGTGCTCTGGCGCCGCTCCCGCGGTTCGCCGCAAGCCAGCCTCATCACGCGGTCGCTCGAACGCGAAGGGAAGTAGCTGGGCAGCAGACTCGAGGTCCATGCTGCGCTGATTCCACGGCAAGCCCTGGACCATCGCCGAAACCATCTTTCGCTACATGAGCCGCAAAGTGGAGCACCCGAAGTGAAGGGGCTGTCATAGGGCGCAGACTCAAGGCGCGGGCGCTCGCGCCCCGGCCCTGTGGCAGGCCGAAAAGCTAACTCATTTCTCCAGCTCGTGGAGTTCGCTTTGGGCGCAGCGATACTCGCAGTCGGTCCGGCGCCGCGTTTTGAGACAATTGCGAAAAGCAGCCATTGCCTGTGGTTTTTCACCGGACAGCAGATGTTTCATCCCGACGAAATACCAGTACTCACACTGTTGCTTGTGCTCTGTGGCCGGGGCCCGCGAGTGGTAAGCCGCCTCGAGGGCTTCCTGGCTAATCTTACCTAGAAGAAACTCAACAATTTTTCTCGGCCACTCCTGACTGTTTTTGACTTGAGGACTGTTCAACAGGCAGGCCGAAAGTTCGGCGTCGGCTTCCTCTCTTTCACCACGGCGAGCGCGGAGAATCCACAGATTAAGGGAGCCGTAATAATGATTTGTCGGATTTGCCTCGACGGAAAGGCGGAAGTCCTGCAAGGCGCCGGCCGTATCTCCCATGTTCTGCCTCACCGTGCCCCGACATGAATAGGTGCTGGCGCCGTTTGTTTCGTTCTTCAAACAAAAACCGAAATCAGCCAGTGCGCCGGGCAGATCCCCCAAGGCTGCTTTGCTGTGGGCTCTCTGCGAATAGGCGGCTGCAAACCGCGGGTCGAGCTGGATAGCCCGGGTGAAATCGGCGAGCGCTCCGGCCAGGTCTCCGGATTCGGCCCTGGCGCGGCCTCGCGCATAATGATGATGTGCGGTCCCGGAAAGCTCAATCAGCGCGTCGAAATCCGAGAGGGCTCCGATGAAATCCTCTTCTGCTGTTTTGATCAAGCCTCGCTGGTTGAGAAGTAGAGGCGACTTGGGCCGGTAGGTTAATGCCACCTCTATATCCGCCAAGGCGCCGTCCAGATCCTGCTGCTCGTACCTCGCCATGGCGCGCACCTCGTAGCCCGGCCATTGCCGAGGGGCCAGCCAGATTGCGCTGGTGCCATCGGCTTCGGCTCCGGTGAAATCCTCCTTAAGGAACCTCGCCAACCCACGCTCGCTAAATGCCGCGCCATTGCTCGGTGCCAGAGTAATGGCTCGCGAGTAGTCCACCAGCGATCCATCCACATCCCTCATCGTTCTCCTTAAATTCGCCCTTTTGAGATAGATTTCTGGCTGGTTCGTTCCGCCAAAATCGAGAGCCCTGGTGTAATCGGCGAGCGCGTCGGTCAGATGCCCGCGATTGGATTCATCGTCCGCCCGTGCTACAAAGTCGGCGACGCTGCTTCCTGCAGGCGCGGAGAAGGCAGCGCAGGTCTGTAAAAGAAGGCAACACACCGTAGCTCTGACCGTAGTTGTTTTCATACGCCTCTGTTGGCAACCGCGTTAAAACAACGCGTTCACGTTCCGTGACCCTTGCGACGATTTAGAATGGGCCACAGCATAGGAATCTCATCGCTTCCATTGCCGTTCTTATAACCTGGCGTTCAGAAATGACAACTAAAAACTCTGGGAAGACCAAGGCCCGGCCCTACTGCTCCCGTGGCCCGCCGCGGGCCCCTTCAGGGAAGGTTCCTTTCGGCGGCCTTTGCCTTCGCGGCAGCTTCGATGGCCTGGGCCTCTTTTCGGCCAACGGCGAAGTAGTAGATGAGAAAAGCGAACCCAGGGGCGGCGGGAATCAATCCCCACAGAAAAAGGTTGGCGAATGTGGCATAGAGCGCCAGCATCAGGCTCAGGCCGAACAGCGTAAGGATCAGCCCCACAAGCAAATGACGGTGTGGCGAAGGAGCCCTGGGGGCCTCGCTTTCCTCGGCAAAGAATGCCTCCGGCAGGGGCGGCAATTCGATGCCTTTCTCGATGGCCGCCATGCGTTCCTGGTGGTAGAGGGCAAACATCTCTTTGCGCTTCCGATATTTCAGCACGAGAGCCAGCATCCCGATGCCGATGCCCATGACAATGGCGATGATAGGAATGAAAATGCCAAGTATTTCCGGTTGGAGCATAACTGTGTCAGTTGTTTTCTTACGTTTCGACAGCCTGCGCGCCGGACCTTCCGGCGCTGCCTGCTCCTTCCAACCGCCCCCGGGCGGCATTTGTTTCAAAAAACTTTTTGAAACCTTGGGCCGGGCTGCACAGTATAAAGAGACGGCAGCCGGGCATGAGCCGAGACCGGGACCGATCCGGGTTCGGCCCCTGGCTGGCTAAAACGCCACTAATGGAAAACGACATACGACGGCAACTCGATGACCGCTGCTATAGCGGGGCGTTCGATTTGCTGGTGGCGGAGTTCAAAGACAAGGTTTTTCGCCTGGCGTTCAGCATGCTGCGCAACGAAGCCCAGGCCGAAGACGCGGCCCAGGATGTTTTCCTCAAGGTCTGGAAAGCCCTGCCCGCCTTTCGCCAGGGCGGCGCCTCTCTCTCCTCCTGGGTCTATGCCATCACCCGCAACACCTGCCTGACCGAACTCAAGAAGCGTTCCTCCCGCCCGACCGTGTCCCTGCATGACCCCCAAATGGAGCAGGCGGCCGACGCGATCCCGTCGCTTCAGGTTTCGGACCCCGAGTCCGGCATGGAGATGGATGTGCAAACCATGCTGGCCCAACTGCCCGAAAAGTACCGGCAGGTTATCACCCTGTTTTACCTCGAACAGAAGGCGTATGAGGAGACGGCCGCGATGCTCGGCATTCCGCTGGGCACGGTGAAGACACTCCTTTTTCGCGCGAAGAAGGAGCTCTTGCGGATCTCCTCCCGCCCTCCGCCGGCCGTTTTGCCGGTCCGCGACCCGCCCGCATCCAAACCGGTTCCGGCTCTGCCCGGGACCGGCGCCACCGCCAGCGCTCACATTTTCCCTTTACCCATTCCAGCCCAAGGATGACCTATGGCATGCGAACAGTTTGAAAGCCAAATTCTGGATTACCTGGAAAACCAGTTGCCTCCCGCCGACCGTTCTTTGGTGGAGCAGCACCTGGCCGGTTGCAGCCGCTGCAAGGCCTTTGCCCGGGAACTCCGCCGGCTCGACACGGCCCTGGCCGGGAGCCTGAAGGCCCCCGTGCTCTCTTCGAGCTTCAGCGGGCGGCTCCGGGAGCGAATCCGGACCGAAGCCCCGGCGCCGCTTCCGGAGGCCCGGCGCGCCGAACGCAAACGCCAATTGGAAGCGGAATTTGAGGCGGGGCTGGCGAGGTTTCGCCACCAATCGTTTGGTTGGGCCGCCCTGATCTATGGGCTCGGGAACGCCCTCCTGGCCGCGTTGGCCGGTTGCGCGGTCCTGGGGATGGTATTCCTATGGCCGAACCTGCCGCGGCAACTCGGCCTCGGCCGTTTTGGCCAAAGTCTGCTGCTCTCCTGCCTCCCGGCCGTGGTATTCCTTCTCGTCGGCCTGGCGGCGGCATTCCCGCAGCGGTTGAAGCGATTCTGGGTCGGGCTGTGAAGGCTCAGAACACCAGGCGCAGGGCCGCGGCTACGGTCAGAACGATCACCATGGTTTCGAAGGCGCGCTGATTGAGGCGTCGCAGCAGCACCGGCCCAAGCAGGGCTCCCGGCACCATGGCCGCCAGCAGGATGGCGTCCAGCCGCAGGGAGGGCAGGTTGATCAGGTTCAGATACAGGCTGAAAGGGACTTTCAGCGCGTTGACCAGCATGAAAAACCAGGCTGCCGTGCCGACAAACACCATCTTGGGCAGGCCCGCGGCCAGGAGATACAAGACCATCACCGGCCCGGCCGCATTGGCCATCATGGTGGTGAAGCCCGCCAGCAAGCCGATCAGCGCTCCAAACCACCAGCGGTGCAAAGCTGCCGGAGCGTTCTCTCCTCCCCGCCGCCGCTGCCAGTAATGCAGCCCGACCATTCCCAGCAGGATGATCCCGATAAGCCGTTGGACCTGCCCGTCATTGACACGGCCCAGCGCCACACTCCCGGCCGCAACCCCAAGCACGACCCAGGGAAAAAGCCGCCATAAATGCGCCCAACTGGCGTGTTTACGATAAAACCCCACGCCAAACAGATCGGCGCACAGCAGCAGCGGCAGCAGCGCCCCGGTCGATTCCCGCGCCGGCAGCGCGTTGGCAAAACAGGCTACCGACAGGATCCCCAAGCCCGCGATGCCGGTCTTGGACAAGCCGGTGAAAAACGCGCCGCAGCCAAGCAAAGTCCACTGCCATGCCGCCAATGTGGAAGTCACCGGACGAGGAAACCAGACTTTCACCGGAGGAAACAGAGAAAACGGAGACGAATCTCTGGCAACTTGTGGGAAGTCCGGCGGGCTATTTGTGTACCGTTGTGTGGGCTGCCAGCCAGGCTAGGTCCTGCGCTGCGTTGGTGTCGCCGGGGGGTAATTCAGAGTCGCCCAGTTGGCCCAGTTGGGTATTCAAGGGCGGGCTGTAGATGAACGGGGATTTCCATTTATGGATTTCCGAGTGGCCGTCCACAAAGGCGATACCGCATCCACCGGCATGAAGGCCGGACGGATAATCAACCACCTCAGTCCCAGTCATGGAGACATCCAAACAACCATCGTTGATGCTCAGCGGGTTTTCGTCAGCAAGCACCCAGGTGTTGGCGGGGCCGGGAGCCAAAAACGAGGTCATCTTGCCGAAGGTTACATAGTTCGGATCGGGATCCGCATAGGGGAGCGAGAGCCATCCGCCGCTGACCGGATCGCCTACGGCGCCGTTCCCGTTCACCAGCGCATCGTGCCACTTGGTGCCAACCGCGCTGCTCATCGAATAGCTGCGGCAGTTAAGATGGCCCTCGATCAGGACATTGTCGTCCGGGCATTTGTAGGTGCCGACACGCGTGATATAGGACGAGAGCATGGTCTGGGACGCCAGCAGCGTTTGGTTCGGATCAGCCGCATCGATTGCACTCGCCATTGTGCCCACGACCCAGTTTTTCATCTCGTTCTGCTCAAACGTGGAAGCCAGGACAAAACTGGTCTTGTAAGGGTAATCGTTCGGAGGCAGCAGCTCCGTGTTGTCGTCGGCATACATCCTCCAGGCGGCGGTGAGTTTCCTGAGGTTATTCAGGCAGCGTGTGGCCGAGCCTTGTTGTTGTGCCCGGGAGTGGGCGGGCAGGAGCGTGGCGGCCAGCACGGTGACGATGCCGATAAGGACCACGAGTTCGATTAAAGTGAAGCCGGAACGCCGAAGTTCCGCTTCAGAGAATCTCTGGGCTTTCATGTTAATCGGTGTCCCGTTGGCATGTCCTAAAGCTTTTCGCAGTGCCGTCATGGGGGGCTAATCATGCACCGTGGTGTGGTCGGCCAGCCAGGTTACATCTTGCTCGGCGTTGGTGTCGTCGGCGGGCACCACCGTATCAGTGATGCCACCTGGGAGCACGTCGGGTGTGTAGATGAACAGGGACATCCATTTGTGGATTTCGGAGTGGCCGTCCACGAAGGCGATCCCGCTTCCACCGGCATGAAGGCCGGAAGGATAATCAACCACCTCAGTCCCGGTCATGCAAACCGCAAAGCAACCGTCGTTGATGGCTAGCGGGTTTTCATCAATGAGGACCCAGGTGTTGGCGGGGCCGGGAGCCAAGAATGAGGTCATCTTGCCAAAGGTCACATAGTTCGGATCGGGATCTATATAGGGGAGCGAAAGCCATCCGCCGCCGACGGGTTGGCCCAAGATCCCATCGTTGCCCGCCAACGCCGAGTACCAGCGAGTGCCAACCGCGTTGCTCATCGAATAGCTGCGGCAGTGAGGCTTGTTCCCGAACGCGGCAAACTTGAGGGTGTCGTCCGGGCACTTGTAGGTGCCAACCTGTGTGATATAGGACGAGAGCATAGTCTGGGGCGCCAGCAGCGTCTGGTTCGGATCAGTCGCATCGATTGCACTCGCCATTGTGCCCACGACCCAGTTTTTCATCTCGTTCTGCTCAAACGTGGAAGCCAGGACAAAACTGGTCTTGTAAGGATAATCGTTCGGAGGCAGCAGCTCCGCATTGTCGTCGGCGTACATCCTCCAGGCGGCGGTGAGCTGGCGGAGGTTATTAAGGCAGCGCGTGGCCGAGCCTTGTTGTTGAGCGCGCGAGTGCGCCGGCAAGAGCGTGGCAGCCAGCACGGCGACGATGCCGATAACAACCATCAATTCGATCAAGGTGAAACCGGCGCGGCGAAGCTCCGCGTCAGGAAGTCTGGGTTGAGTTTTCATGTTTCAGGGTTCAGGAGGCCGTTGTCATGGGACGCCGGCCTCGCCGCCGGCGCCAAGCTCTTTTGCCTTAGTAGGTAGTGACCCGATAAAACCGTTGTCCGGTCCCAGCCGTGGGATCGCTCAGATAGGCCTTGGCGCCGCTGTTGGTGGGCGTGCCGCTCAACGTCTGCCAACTGGGGTCCTGCAAGGTGTTCTTGAATTGCACGCGGTAGCGGCTGTTTGACGACGCCGGCCAGGAGAGGCAGGGCGGCTGGCCTTGGGCGTTTCCGGACTGGATCGAGACATACAACAGCATGAAGGCCATCATATTTCCGTTTTGGTTGAAGTCCTGAGGCACGAGGTCTGAAGCCCAGGTCTGGAACAGCAGCGTCTGTCCGTTGGCGCTGAAGACCGGCAGTAGCGAGCGGCTGTTACCGGCTCCGGGGACCGATTGGCTGGCGCTGAGCAGCGTGTTGATTCCGGTCTGCCGGTCGTAGAGGTAGATGTTGGGCATGCCGCTGGTGACCCCGGCAACGAGGTTGGTTGCGGCACTGCGATAGGCGACGAACCGGCCATCGGCGCTGATGACCGGCGAATCCGAGCCGGCGTTGCCCGGCTGCGAAGAATTCAACGCCTGGCTGACCAAAACGTTGGTCCCGGCCTGAAAATCATAGACATAGATCTGGTTAGTGCCGTTGGTCATCTGGTTGAAGGCCAGCGCGCTGCTATTCTGGCTGAAGCACAGCACTAGCCGGGGCGTCGAGGCCGAGGCGGAGGCAATCATCCGAGTGACGTTGTAGTGCTGGTTGGTGCTGGCCCGGTCCCAAGCATACAACTGCTGGGGATATGAGCCGGCCCAATAGGCCACCCAGCTCCCATCGGGACTGATGGCCAGGCCGGAAATCCCTTCTACGACCGCACACTCAGAGGTCGGCGGAGCGCTGCTGAGCGTGTTCCAAATATAAAAAATCCCCCCCCTAGCCGAGGTGGTGTCGGTATAGGCGACCAGGCTGCCGTCGGGCGTCATCGCCCCCGCGGCGAACCCGTTGGTGGTCAGAGCCCAGGTAGTCCCGAGCTTGAGGTTGCGCAGGAAGAGATTGTCAGTTCCCGAAAAGGTGCCAGCGGCCAGGTTGGAAGCCTGGCTGCGGAAGAGCACGTAGTTGCCGTTAGTGCTCAGCACCGGCGAATAGGAGTTGCCATTCCCGAGGGCGCCACTGGTATTGACGCTCACCAGCGAAGTCGCTCCCAGTTGCAGATCGCGGACGAACACATCCTGCGAGTTGTTGGTATCCCCCGCCACGAGGTTGTTGGCGCTGCTGGTAAAAGCCACATAGCGGCCGTCGGCGCTGATCGCCGGCTGAATCGAGATCCCATTGCCGCTGAACCCGTTGGTGCTGACGCTCACCAGCGTGTTCGAGCCGGCGCTCAGGTCGCGCACAACGATGTCCCGGTACTGATTGGTATCGTTGGCGGTGAGGTTGTTCGCGTCGGTGGCAAAGGCGATGTAGCGTCCGTCCGCGCTCACCGCGCAGGGACTCCCCGTGGCGCTGCTGCCAACGGCGGCGGCGGTGGGCAAAGCCGGGTCATGCGTGGAGATTAGTTCCACCGCGCCCGTGGCCACGGTCCGGACAAACACATCGTCTTCCCCATTCACGTCGTTCGGAACCAGCGCGCTGTCGGCGCAGGCAAAGGCGACGCAAGATCCGTCCGGGCTGAGGCTGGGGATGGTTGCCAGCGCCACCACGGAACCGCAGCCGTTGGTGTCGGCGTCCACCAGGGTCGTCGTTCCGGCCTGGAGATTGCGCACGTACACATGCCAATCCCCTGTCAGCGTGTTGGTGGTCAAACCTGTCGCCGTGCTCGCGAAACAAACCAGGCTGCCATCAGGCGCGACGGTCGGCCAGTCGCAAACGGAGTTGGTCGGAACCAGATCATTGGTGTCGCCGCTGACCAGCGTTGAGAGGCCGCTTTGCGCGTCCCAGAGCAGCACGCAGGTGGTCATACACTGGTTGAAATTCGAGCTGGCGACAAAAGCCACAAAACGGCCATCCGGAGAAAGATCCAGGTTATGCGCATCTTGCGTGGAGCCCGATTGCATCGGCGCGTTCGTCCCGACGAGGTCGGTTGCGCCGGAGGCGACATTATAGCGCAGGACCAGCCCGTTGGTCGGATTTGCCGAGCTGGCCTGGTAAGCCACATACTGGCCGTTCGTGCTCAGCGCCTGGTTGAAACAAGAAACGCTCGAGACCCCCAGCACCGACTGCGCCAGGGCGAGGGCGCCGCTGCTGGCCCATACCGTCGTGCCCGCGACCAGGTCCCGGACATAAATATCGCTGATGTTGGTTTGCACTCCGGGCGCCAGGTTGGTTGCCGTGCTGTAAAATGCCACATACCGCCCGTCGGGCGTGATGAGCGGAGACTCCGAATCACCGGAAGAGACGCCGTTGAACACAGGGGAAATCGCGCCGGCGCTGGCCACCACGGTGGTGCCGCCTATCACGTCCCGGACGAAAATGTCGGGAATGCCGTTGGTATCTCCAACCACCAGGTTGCTGGAGACGCTGGTAAAGGCGACATAGCGACCGTCGGGCGTCATCACGGCGTCGCGGGATTCGCCGCTGCCCACCCCGCCGTTGGTGCTGACGCTGATGAGCGTGGTGACGCCGGCGACCACGTCGCGCAGGAAAACATCCTGCGCGCTGTTGGTGTCGTTTGCCACCAGGTTGGTGGCGAGGCTTTCGAAAAGGGCATAGCGGCCATTGGTCGAGATGCCCAGCGGAAGGGAGTTGTCGCTGCCGCCGCCCAGGCCGGTGACATCGACGCTTACCAGCGTCGTGGTGCCGTTGGTGCGATCCCGCAGGTACACATTCAATGGCGCCGGGACCAGGGCCAGCATGGGCGCGCCGTTGGTGGTCAGCGCCAGGTTATTGGCCGTGCTGGCAAAGAGCACATAGCGCCCGCTCGAACTCAGGATGGGCGCTCCCGACATGCCGCCTCCGCCGGCGGGGGCCGGTTGGCCTGGGTTGGGAGTCGAAACGAATTGCAGGCTTTGGGCCTGCGCCACTCCAGCCAGGGCGATGAGAGCGAACCACACCAGCGCGCGATCTACCAGAATCCAGGTTTTCATAGACGATGTCCTTTGAGTTCCTACCGGCCTTGCATTAATTAACCGTCCAACTTCCGCGATGCTATAGAACCATTGTTTGTATGTCAATTCTTCATTCATGCCTCTAAGCGGCTAGGCGCTGGGCGCTTCCCGTCACTGCCACCACGTTTCGACTTGTAGCGCCGATTGGTAATCGGCTGTATCGCCGACTGTTAGTCGGCGAAGGCTGGCCCACCTACCAACGCTAGGTCCGCCGGTTGCCAACCGGCGATACAGCCGACTACCAGTCGGCGCTACGGTGGTACTGTCCAGGCGCGCCCGCCGCCCGGAACATGCGCCGCATCGGGCTACTTATGCACTGTCGTGTGGCCTGCCAGCCAGGTTGCGTCCTCCCTGGCGTCCATATAATCGGCGGGGAGCGAAGGGGGTGGGCCGACGATTCCCTTGTTAATACGGGGCCGTGCTCACGGAGACCAACCACTGGAAGTCGGACGAGGTGCCCGTCTCCACAAAGTTGTTCGGGCAATACGGGCTCGATGTTGCCCGCAGCATCTGTTGGTCTGTCCAGTTTCTTACAGCGGAATGTCCGTCGCCGTACACCATCACCGTGCCATTCCCATGCACGACCGCCGGAAGCTCCCACCACTCGGTCGGAGTTTGCCTGGTCGGATCGACGACAAAATATCCGTCATCAATGCCCATCATGCTCTCTTCGATGAAGACCCAAGTGTTGGCCGGCCCGGGCGTGGTCATGCTCGACAGCTTGGGGTAATAGCGCCAGCCGGTCGGAACCCAAATCTGCGTATTGCCTTTGCCGACCCCCACCCAGCAATTCATCGCGTAGCTGCGGTTAATCAGGGGGCCGTAAGGGTCATTCGTGGGCACCTTCATGTTCATGGCGGGGCATTTGTAGCTGGCGATGTTCTGAATATAAGGGAAGATCACACCCGCCTTCAGGTAGTTGGTGTAATACTTGCCCATGCATTGGCTCAGGTTCTGGAGGTTACCCGGGCACCACTGAGCATATGCCCCGCCCAACTGGAAACTCGGATCCACCAGGGGATCTTGGTTGAGAGGATCAAATGGTAGAAACTCCTCGCTTCCGTTCGCCGCGAGCTGGTCGGAATTATCCTGGGCGTACATGAGCCATCCCGAACCCAACTGCCGCACGTTGTTCATGCACTGGGTGCGCCGGCCATCGGCCTGGGCTCTGCCCAATGCCGGCAAGCGCGTGGCCGCCACCAGGGCAATCATAGCGATGACCACCAGCAATTCGATTAATGTGAAGGCCGCCCGGACACCCTTCGCCCGGCTCAGCCTTGAACGGTCCAGGCCGGTTTCGCCTTCGAAACCCGCCATCCTATCTGAATTCTGTTCCATAAAGATCTCACCTTTCTGCGCGATAGCATTCGTGCTCATTTAACTGCGTTTGGGCTCAGTAGCTCATGACCCGATAAAACCGCTGTCCAGTCCCAGCCGTCGGATCGGCCAGATACGCGTTGGCGCCGCTGTTCGTAGGCGTGCCGCTCAACGTCTGCCAACTGGGGTCCTGTAACGTATTCTTGAACTGGACGTAGTAACTGCTGTTTGGCGACGCCGGCCAGGAGAGGCAGGGCGGCTGGCCTTGGGCGGTTCCGGCCTGGATCGAGACATACAACAGCATGTAAGCCATCACATTCCCCTTTTGGTTGAACGTCTGGGGCACGAGGTCCGAAGACCAGCTCTGGAACACCAAGGTGTGCCCGTCGGCGCTGAAGACCGGCAGCCACGATCGGCTGTTGCCGGTTCCGGGGTTCACTTCGCTGGCGCTGAGCAGCGTATTGATTCCGGTCTGCTGGTCGTAGAGGTAGAGGTTGGGGATGCCGCTGGTGGCCCCGGCCACGAGGTTGGTTGCGGCGCTGCGATAGGCGATAAACCGGCCATCGGCGCTGATGACCGGCGAATCCGATCCGGCGCTGCCCGGTTGGGAAGAATTGAAGGCATGGCTGACCAACACGTTGGTGCCGGCCTGGAAATAATAAACATAGACCTGGTTAGTGCCTATATTGGCCTCCGTGTTGGTGTTTCGGTTGTAGACCAGCGCGCTCCCGTTTTGGCTAAAGCGCATAACCGGCGATAGCGTCGAATTCTGGCTAGCGGAAATGACTTGCGTGGTGTTCGATGCTCGATTCCAGACACACAACTGGTCGGGATATGAGCCGGCCAAATATGCCACCTTGCTTCCGTCGGGACTGATGCTCAGGCTGGAAATCGGCGAGGTGACGGTGTTGGTGGCCACCCGAGTGGAACTGGCTGTGCTCCAAATATAGAGTTTCCCCATCTGTTCCCCGAGGGTGTCGGTATAGGCCACCAGGCTGCCGTCGGGCGTCATCGCCGCCGCGACCAACCCGTCGGTGGTCAGAGCCCAGGTGGTCCCGAGCTTGAGGTTGCGCAGGAAAAGATTGGCGGTTCCCGCGGTTCCTGAATAGAGCCCTGCGGCCAGGTTGATGGACTGGCTCTGGAAGAGCACATAGTTGCCATTCGTGCTTAGCACCGGCGAGTAGGAATTACTGTTCCCGACGCCGCCGCCGGTATTGACGCTCACCAGCGAAGTCACTCCCAGTTGCAGATCGCGAACAAACACATCCTGCGAGTTGTTGGTATCCCCCGCGACGAGGTTATCCGAACTGCTGGTGAAGGCGACATAGCGGCCATCGGCGCTGATCGTGGGCTGGGTCGAGAACCCATCGCCGTTGAAGCCGTTGGTGCTGACGCTCACCAGGGTGTTCGATCCGGTGCTCATGTCACGCACGACGATATCTCGGTATTGATTGGTGTCGTTGGCCGTGAGGTTGTTCGCGTCGGTGGCAAAGGCGATATAGCGCCCGTTCGCGCTCACCGCGGAGGCGCATCCGGCGGTGCTGTCGCCAACGGCGGCGGCCGTGGGCAAAGCCGGGTCATGCGCGGAGATTAGTTCCACCGCGCCCGTGGCCAGGGTCCGGACAAACAGGTCATCCTCCCGATTGATGTCGTTGGGGACCAGGTCGCTGTCGGCGCTGGCAAAGGCGACGCAAGATCCATCCGGGCTGAGGGTGGGGACGGTTGCCAGCACCACCGCGGAACCGAAGCCGTTGGTGTCGGCGTCCACCTGGGTGGTCGTTCCGGCCTGAAGATCGCGCACGTACACATGCCAATCGCTGGTCAGCGTGTTGGTGGTCAAACCCGTGGCGCTGCTCGCGAAAAGAACCAGGTGGCCATCGGGTGCGACGGCCGGGTAGTCGCAAACCGAGTTGGTGGGAACCAGGCCATTGGTGTCGCCGCTGACCAGCGTCGAAACGCCGCTTTGCGCGTCCCAGAGCAGCACGTCGTTGGGCATGCCCTGGCTGACATTGGTGGCAGCGACAAAAACCACAAAACGACCGTCGGAGGAGAGATTAAGGTCTTGCACATCCTGGGTGGGGCCGCCTTGCACCGACGCATTCGTGCAGACCAGGTCGGTTGTGCCGGTGACGACATTATACCGCAGAATCAGCCCGTTGATGACATTTCGCGTGCTGGCCTCGTAAGCGACAAACTGCCCGTTCGTGCTCAGGGCGTGGTTGAAACAATAGCCGTTCGTGGCCCCCAGCACCGATTGAAGCAGCGGATAGGCTCCGCTGCTGGCCCACACCGTCGTCCCCGCAACCAGGTCCCGGACGTAAATATCGCCGGCGCCAATTTGCGCCCCGGCCACCAGGTTGGTTGCCGTGCTGTAAAACGCCACATACCGCCCGTCGGGAGTGATGAGCGGCGTTTCCGAGGTGCCGTAGTAGACACTAGAGGCGCCGTTGGTGATGACCTGATTCGCAGCCGCACCGACGCTGGCCACCACTGTGGTGCCGCCAATGACGTCCCGGACGAAAATGTCGGGAATGCCATTGGTGTCTCCGGCTACCAGGTCGCCGGCTTCGCTGGTAAAAGCGATATAGCGGCCGTCGGGCGTCATCACCGCGTCGCGGGATTGGCCGCTGGCCACCACGCCGTTGGTGTTGACGCTGATCAGCGTGGTGATCCCCGCGACCATATCGCGCAGGAAAATATCCTGCGCGTTGTTCGTATCGTTTGCCACCAGGTTGGTGGCGACGCTTTCGAAGAGCGCATAGTGGCCGTCAGGTGAGATGCCCAGCGGCAGGGAGTTATCGCTGCCGCCGCCCAGGCCGGTGACATCGACGCTCACCAGCGTCGTGGTGCCATTGGTGCGATCCCGCAGGAACACGTTCATTGGGGGAAGGAAAACTGCCTTCATCGCCGCGCCGTTGGTGGTCAGTGCCAGGTTATTGGCCGTGCTGGCAAACAGCACGTAACGCCCGCTCGAGCTCAGGATAGCTCCTTCGGACATGCCGCCTCCGCTGGCAGGCGCCGGTTGGCCGGGGTTGGGGGTCGACACCAATTGCAGGCTTTGGGCCTGCGCCGCTCCAGCCTGCGCGGCCAGTATGAGCCACACCAGCAGGCGCTTAAACAAAATCCAAGTTTTCATAAGCCATTTCCTTTGTTTTTTTACTGGCTTGCCATTAACCATCCAACGTCGTTGAGGGTGCAGGATTAACACACCTAAGTCAATGCTTTATTGCATGTTTCATTTCACGCACCGCGGCTAATCTGTTTGCCCTTCACAGATAGCTCGTAAGCAGACTGGGAAATCTTTCAGACTTTTTTTAGGCCTTTTCAGCTTGGCTTTCGCTGTGAACCTCCGGCAAACCTGTTCCAGAAACGGCAAGCCATGTCGCGAAGCGTTTGGACTGCGCCGTATTCCGGCGCTTTGCCTTCCGGGCCACTGCTTCCTCAACGGTCCCGCAACCGCTTCACCGAAGCCTTACCTTTCGCAGGAGCGCGCGATCTGTCCAAGTCGTTGAGAATCAACGCGCCAAGGATTGAGTGAAATCGTTGTCGGCGAGTATCGTAACCCTCCAGGTCGCACTGAGGTCCCACTTAGCCCATCGCCCGGGCGATGGAGTTCCACCAGGGATCGTAAAGGTCCGCCACCGGCCAGGCCAGGGCGCGCTCGCCCGCGCGGATCTCCAGTTTGTCACCGCCGACGGCGCCGATGAGGGCGGCGCGGATGCCAAGGAGTTTAGCTCGCTCAATCGTCTTGACCGCGTCCAGCGCGCGGGTCGAGATGACGATGCGGCCTTGGGTCTCGCCGAAGAGCACGGCGTCTAGGCGCAGATGGGCGGGGTGGGCCGGAGCCGGGGAGGGCTCGCCGGGCGCAACGGCGGAGGGGTTGGTCGAGGACTGCTCCCCGATGAGCGCCGAAAGGTCGATTTGCGCGCCGATGAGCCGGGGCGTTTCGCGGGCGACCTGCTGGCTGATGCAGCTCTCGGCCAGCGTGACCGCCAGTCCGCCTTCGCTGCAATCGTGCGCGCTTTTCACCACGCCGGAATGGATGAGCGCGCGCAGGGCCAGGTGCAAGTCCTTCTCCTTCTCAAGGTCGCACCGGGGCGGCGTGCCGGTTTTTAGGCCGTGGACCTGTTGCAAATAGGCCGAGCCGCCCAGGCCCAGCAGCGGGTCGCCCGCATCCACCAGGTCGCCCAGCAGGATGATGGCGTCGCCTTCGTCTTTGAACCATTGAGTGGTGATGTGCTCGGGTTTCTCGATCAGCCCGACGATGGCAACGGTCGGCGTGGGGTCGATGGGGCCGTTGGGGCTCTGGTTGTAGAGGGAGCAGTTGCCGCCGGTGATGGGGGCATTGAAAGCGCGGCAGGCATCGGCCAGGCCGCGCACGCTCTCTTTGAGCTGCCAGAACAGCTCCGGGTTGTGCGGGTTGCCGTAGTTGAGATTGTCGGTGGCTCCAAGCGGGACGGCGCCCGAGCAGGCGAGGTTGCGCGCCGATTCGGCCACGACAATCTTGCCCCCTTCGTAAGGATCGAGATAGACGTAGGCGCCGTTGCCATCGACCGACAGCGCGATGTATTTCTCGGGAACCGCGGCCGCCGGCCCGGCGCCCTGGTCCGCGCCAAGAATCGGCAGCGAGTCCTCTTTGATGCGCAGCACGGCGGCGTCCGATCCGGGGCAGACGGCGGAGCCGTCGCGGACCATGTGATCGTATTGGCGATAGACCCAGTTCTTGGAGGCGATGGTCGGCCAGGCCAGCAGGGTCTTGAGGTCGGCCACCGGGTTCAGGGTGTCCGGCAAGCCGTCGAGCCGGAAGGCGCGCACTTCTTTCAGGTACGCCGGCTCGCGGGCCTCGCGCGTGTAGATCGGGGATTCGTCGGCAATTTTCTTGGCGGGGATGTCGGCCACGATTTTGCCGTGGTGCCGGACCACCATCCGGCCGGTGTCGGTGACCGTGCCGACTTCAGACCAGGGGAGGTCCCACTTGTCGAAAATGCGCTTGACCTCGTTCTCGCGGCCTTTATGGACGATGATGAGCATCCGCTCCTGCGATTCGCTGAGCATGATCTCGTAGCTGCTCATGTTGGGGGCCCGCTGGGGGACCTTGTCCAGTTCGATCTCGATCCCGGTGCCGGCGCGCGCCGCAGTCTCGCAAGTCGAGCAAGTCAGCCCGGCGGCGCCCATATCCTGGATGCCGGCCACCGCGCCGGTGGCGAGCAGTTCCAGGCAGGCTTCGCATACCAGCTTTTCCATGAACGGATCGCCCACCTGCACCGCGCCGCGCTGCTGCTCGGCGGATTCCTCCGTCAAATCCTGCGAGGCAAACGCCGCCCCCGCCAGGCCGTCGCGCCCGGTGGCGGGTCCGACGTAAAACACCGGGTTGCCGATGCCCCGGGCCGCGCCGCGGGCGATTTGGCTGTGGCGCAGCACCCCCAGGCAAAAGGCGTTGACCAGCGGATTGCCCTCGTACACCGGGTCGAAATAGACCTCGCCGGCGACCGTCGGAATGCCGAAGCAATTTCCGTAATGGGCGATGCCGGCGACCACACCCGAGAACAGCCGGCGGTTGTTGAGGATCGAAGCGGTGTTATCGCCGTTCCCCGCCTCCTCGCCGCCCGGGGCCCGGCCACGTTCCGTGATCGGCCCGAACCGCAGCGAATTGACCGAGCAGATGGGCCGCGCGCCCATCGTGAAAATGTCGCGCACGATGCCCCCCACGCCCGTGGCGGCGCCTTGGAATGGCTCGACGGCGCTGGGGTGGTTGTGGGATTCGATCTTGAAAGCGATCGCCAGGCCGTCGCCGATGTCGATAATGCCGGCGTTTTCCTCACCGGCCCCGACGAGGATCTTGGGCGATTTGGTCGGGAAGGTCTTGAGCAGCGGGCGGGTGTTCTTATAGGAGCAGTGCTCGCTCCACATCACCGAGAAGATGCCCAGCTCGGTGTAGCTTGGCTCGCGGCCCAGCACGGCCTTGAGCTTTTCGTATTCCTCGGCGGTGAGGTTGTGCTTGCGGACCAATTCGGGAGTGATGGCGGGTTCGGTCATTGGTGTGGGGCGGCTTCAGGCAGCGATTTCAATTTGGCGGGCATCGCTGGGGGGCGGAACCCGCTCGCCTCGGGAGCGCATGTCTTCAACGTGCATTTCCAAGGCTTCCTTCATCAGGGCGATGGTCTCCTCTTCCGTATCCGCCGCGGCGACGCAGCCCGGGAAATCAGGAGCGTAAGCGCTGAAGTTTTTCTCGCCGTGTTCGATGAGGATCGTGTACCGCATAATCTATCTCAATCCAGCTTGCCTGAGAATACTGTTCAAAGTTTTCGGGTGCAAATCCTGTCCGGGATGGCCGGCAATCGTAACCGTGCCAGGCTTGGTTGGATGGTGAAACTGCCGATGACTGCCGCGTGTTCGCACCAGAAACCATCCGTCCTTTTCGATTGTCTTAATGGCGTCACGGATTTTCACCACCACTCACGCCACGCAGGGCGCAGCTTTTGTTCTCCACGCCTCGATCATGCTTTCAAACACCAACCGTCCCTCCGCATGGCCGAGGATGGCTTCGCTGGCGCGCTCGGGGTGGGGCATGAGGCCGGCGACGTTCCGGGCCTCGTTGCAGATGCCGGCGATGTTGTCGAGCGAGCCGTTCGGATTGGCGGTTTCGACCGGCTCCCCCTGCGCGTTGACGTAGCGCCACAGGACCTGGTTGCCGGCCTTCAATTTGGCCAGCGTCGCTTCGTCCGCGAAATAGCAGCCCTCCCCGTGGGCAATCGGCACGCAGAGCAATTGGCCGGAGGGAATCCGGCGGGTGAAGGGCGACTCCGGCGTGGCGGTTTTGAGAAAGACGTGCTCGCAGCGGAATTGGAGCGAGCGGTTGCGAATCAAGGCCCCCGGCAGCAGGCCTGCTTCGCACAGGATCTGGAACCCGTTGCAGATGCCCAGGACCAGTCCGCCGTTGGCGGCAAAAACCTGCACCGCCTCCATCACCGGGCTGAACCGGGCGATGGCGCCGGTGCGGAGATAGTCGCCGTAGCTGAATCCGCCCGGCACAATCACCGCGTCGGCGTCGCCCAGGGAGCTGTCTTTGTGCCAGAGGAGGCGGGCCGAGTGGCCCAGCACGTTGCGCAGCACGTGGACCACGTCCTGATCGCAATTGGAACCGGGGAATTGGAGAACGGCAAAGTTCATTGCGCAGTGCGGGGATGGCGGCCGTTCATTCCAGGTCAAACCGGTAATCCTCGATCACCGGGTTGCTGAGAAACTTGTGGCAGGCCTGGTCGATTTGTTTGCGCGCGGCCTCCTTGTCGGTCCCCTCGAGGTCGATTTCGAGGTACTTGCCGACGCGGACCGAGCCGACGCCGTGGTAGCCCATATGTTCCAGGGCGGTTTGCACGGTCTTGCCTTGCGGATCGAGCACCGCTTTCTTGGGCGTGATAATGATTTTGGCTTTCATCTAAAAAACGGAAATTCCGCCAAATGAACCGCCCCGATCTTGCGCCAGCTTTTTTACGAAATCCAGCATTTTTTGAAAGCCCCCGGAGGGCCGAGCTCCCGCGAGGCCCAAACTTCTGCGCCACGCCCCTGGACTGTTTGGACCTCTTCGTTCCTGGGCGTTCAGCGCCAAAGGCGCGAAATTCCTTAGCCCAGGCTACCGGCCTGGGTGGCCTCCGCAAAAGTCACCAGCGCCCCAACGGGGCGCGATACCTTCCGCATTTTGCGCCTTTTTGAACCCAAACCGGAGGCCGCCGCACCGGGCCTGAAATGGAACTCGAGGGGGCGAAAAAACACGAATCGGAATCAAATCCTGATTCTTAACACCAAGGGAACGAAGGTAGCAAAGAAGCATTGCCACGAAAAGGCGGGAAAGATTTTGAGCTCAGATTCAGTACTCCGTAAATCAAGCAACTCCCGCCAACACCCAAGCGCCACTGTAACGCTGCGGAATGATTCGTGGTGAGGGAACGGGGACGGTGGCGGATTGGGTCGTGGAGGAGCAAGTGGGGACTCGGAACGATTCCAGGATTGCTTTT
>Ga0181517_10000346_pt1 | contig 63402 bp, 32 predicted proteins | sample PEATcosm2014_Bin_31_FD_119748 | JGI IMG/M metagenome (GOLD analysis project Ga0181517, IMG submission 119748) | Peatland microbial communities from MTU Mesocosm Facility, Houghton, MI, USA - PEATcosm2014_Bin01_30_metaG | ecosystem: Environmental > Terrestrial > Soil > Wetlands > Peat | place... | reverse complement strand
TATCAAGGTTATTTCCGGACAGGCCCTTAGCGTGCATTAGCGGTTAAAGCAATTCCCCAGCGCCTTCCCGCATGTCCCGCCTTTGTCCCGGGACATGTCCCGGGTCCGACCTCACAAAACGCCTGTCATTGTTGGCTTGTCCCGCTGTCCCGGGTCCAGCAGGGGGTACGCCACTACCCCTATCCTTCCTCGTCCCGGATCCCGGGTCCATCCTCCATCCTCTATTCTCGTTCGGATGCCAACTCTTGCCACCCCCGGCGCAAATTGAGACGCCGTCCCCACCCCTGGTGGTATTGTCGGGATACTTTTCCGGTCATCGGCAAAACCGGCCGGCGTTGACGTGCGGACGTGGAGCCATTAGTTTCCGGTCATGCGCAGGATTGCCAGCGTCGAACCAGGCTTAAGCCTTCAAAGTGGAATCCCGTGAGTCATTCGGTCGCTATCATCGGCGCCGGCATCACGGGGTTGACGGCAGGTTTTTCCCTCAAACGCGCCGGTATCCCTGTTACTGTATATGAATCGGGCAACCGGGTGGGTGGGGTGATTCGATCCTTCCGAAGTGAAGGTTACCTGGCGGAGTTCGGGCCCAATACCATTCTGGAAACGTCGCCCCGGATTGCCCAACTGGTGGCGGATGCGGGGCTGACGGCCCGGCGCGTGGATCCCGACCCGCGGTCCGAGGCTCGCTACGTGGTCCGTTACAAGCGTCCGATCGCCATGCCGGGGTCGCCGTTGGGATTCTTCACCACCAATCTCTTTACCGTCAAAGCCAAGCTGGCGGTGCTGCGGGAGCCGTTCGTGCCAGCGCGGCGCGATGGCAAGGAAGAGAGCGTGGCGGAATTCGTGCAGCGGCGGTTGGGACAAGAATTCCTGGACCACGCCATCGATCCCCTGGTAGCCGGAGTCTATGCGGGCGACCCCTATAAGCTGTCGGTACCGCAGGCCTTTCCCAAACTTGGGCAACTCGAAGCCCGATACGGCTCGCTCATTAAGGGCCAAATCTTCGGCGCGCGGGAACGCAAAAAGCGGGGCGAGGTCGCCAAGGATCGCGCTCCCAAGTTTTCTTTCGACGCAGGCTTGCAGGTATTGCCGGATACCCTGCATGAGCGGCTTGGCGAGGACGTGCGGTTGGGTGCCACGGTCACCAGGGTCGCGCAGGCTGGCTCCCGCTGGAGTGTTGAATTTCAGCAAAACGGATCCCAAACCCGCGCTGAACACACCGCCGTCCTGTATGCGGGCACGGCCTACAAACTCGCGGAGTTAAGCGTGGAGACGGCGGCAGGCGTGAGCTTCTCCTCTTTTTCCGAAATCCGCTACCCACCCGTCGCCAGTGTCGTGCTGGGCTTCCGCCGGCAAGACGTGGCTCACCCCTGCGAAGGGTTTGGCATGCTGATCCCGAGAATCGAGGGGTTCAAGCTCCTGGGCACTATTTTCTCCTCCTCGCTTTTCCCGAATCGCGCGCCGGAGGGACATTTGACGCTGACGAGCTATGTTGGGGGCGAACGCTACCCTGAATTGGCCCTGCTGCCGGCTGACCAGCTTGTGGCCCTGACTTGCGCTGATCTGCGAGTGCTGCTCGGGGTGACCGGGCAGCCGACCTTCGAGCATACCGTCCTGTATCCGCGCGCGATCCCGCAATACAACCTTGGCTACGGGAAGTACCGCGACCAGATGGCGGCGATCGAAGCCAAGGCCCCAGGCCTTTTCCTGGCGGGCCATTATCGCGACGGCGTTTCGCTGAGCGACTCCATCGTGTCGGGCTGTAATGTTGCCGACCGTGTGAAACGCTACTGCGACACGCTCGGTTCGTGACCCTCATCCGCGATGAAACAGGCCGTACTCCTGGTCAATCTCGGTTCGCCCGCTTCCCCGTCGGTGAGAGACGTGCGGCGCTACCTGCGCGAGTTTCTGATGGACGGCCGGGTGCTGGATGTCAACTGGCTCGCGCGCTTTTGCATCGTGCATTTCGCGATCCTGCCCTCGCGTCCGAAGCACTCGGCGGAAGCGTACCAGAAGATTTGGACTGAGGCCGGCTCGCCGCTTGTGGTCACCAGCCGGAACGTGGCGGCCAAACTCCAGCCCCGCGTCGATGTCCCGGTCGAACTGGCTATGCGCTACCAGCATCCTTCCGTCTCGGACGCGGTATGGCGGCTGGCGCAGCGAGGGGTGGAACAAACGCTGCTGATTCCACTCTTTCCGCATTATGCGATGTCGAGCTACGAGACGGCGGTCGAGCGTGTCAAGGAGGTGGCTGCCCGGCTGGCGCCGGGCATGCGGGTGGAGGTGCAGCCGCCCTACTACGAGCAACCGGACTATATCGCCGCTTTGGCAGCCAGCGCGCGGACACATCTCGAAGGCGGGTTTGACCATCTGCTGTTCAGCTTCCATGGGATCCCGGAACGGCAAATCCGGAAGTCCGATCCCACGGGCTGCCATTGTCTGGCGGCCTCGAATTGCTGCGAAGCCGCCGGTCCGGCGCTGGCCACCTGTTATCGAGCCCAGTGCTTCAGGACGGTGGCCGCCTTTGTGAAAAGGGCGGGGGTGCCCCGGGAAAAGTATTCGGTTTCATTCCAGTCGCGTCTGGGACGCACCCCTTGGCTCAAGCCTTATACCGATTTTGAGCTGCCTGCGCTGGCCGCGCGGGGCATCAAACGTTTGCTGGTCATCTGTCCCGCTTTTGTCTCCGATTGCCTGGAGACGCTGGAGGAGATCGGTCTGCGCGGACGTGAGTCCTTTCTCAAAGCCGGCGGGACCGAGTTCACACTCATTCCCTGCCTGAACGAACACCCGCTGTGGGTGGATGCGTTGGAACGGATGATCAAAGATCGGGGCGGGAGATAGTTGGTTCGGTTTCTTCCGGCGCGAAACCTCGGCGGAGGCGGTTTTCAGTGACGACACGCGGGACCAGGAAGTTTTGCAAGTACTCGCGACCGCCGCCCTTGGTGCCGCCGCCCGACATTTTGAAGCCGCCAAAGGGCTGGCGCTCCACCAGGGCGCCCGTGATGGCGCGGTTAATATAGAGATTGCCGCAGACCATCCCGGACTCGGCCAGCGCTATGTTTGCGGGACTGCGCGAAAAGCAGCCGCCGGTCAGGGCAAACTCGCTATCGTTGGCGAGAGTCAGCGCTTCGTCAAAATCGCGCGCTTTGCGGATCGCCAGCACTGGCCCGAAAAGCTCCTCCCGCCACAAGCGGCTGTTCGACGGCACGCCGGTGAAGATGGCCGGGGACACATAACAGCCTTCGGGATCGGTCGGCACAACTCCTTCCCAGGCAAGGGTCGCCTCTCGTTTTGCATCGGTGACGACGGCGTTGAGGCGTTGCTGCGCCTGGCGGCTGATGACCGGGCCGATCAGAGTCCCGGGCGTTTCGGCCGGGCCAATGCGCATCGAGGCGGCGGCGGCGATGAGGCGCTCGATGAAGCGGTCATGGTTCTCGGCGAGAACCACCAACCGCGACAGCGCGCTGCATTTTTGGCCCTGGTAGCCGAAGGCTGAGGCGAGGCAGGCTGCCACCGCTTCATCCAGGTCCGCGTCGCTATCGACGATGGCGCAGTTCTTGCCGCCCATCTCGCAGACCACCTTCTTGAGGTTGGCTTGTCCGGACGGGGTACGGGCGGCGGCTTGCCAAATTCGCAAACCGATCTCTTTGGAACCGGTGAAAGCGATGAAGTCAATGCCGGGATGCTCAACCAGGTGAGCGCCAACGCGGCCGCCCGGGCCGGTCAGGAGATTGACGACCCCGGCCGGCACCTCCGCCTGGATGCACAAGTCCATCAGTCGCGCAGCCATCAGCGGCGTTTGGTCGGAGGGCTTCAAGATGACCGCATTGCCGGCCACAACCGCCGCGGCGGCCATGCCGGTCAGGATTGCGAGCGGGAAATTCCACGGTGCGATGATCACCCCGACTCCTCGCGGCCACCAGTGCTGGAGGTTCGATTCGCCGGGCACGGACTGGGTGCGAGCCGGTTTACCCAGAGCGCGCATGACCGAAGCGTAGAAGTTGCAGAAGTCGATTGCTTCCGCCACGTCCGCGTCCGCCTCGGTCCAGTTTTTGCCGGCTTCAAGGATCTCCAGGGCGCAGAGGGCGGCTTTGTCGCGGCGCAAAAGGGCGGCCAGACGTTCCAGAACGCGGGCGCGCTGGTCGGCCGGGACGCGGCCCCAAGCGGGCTGAGCGGCGCGAGCCGCGGCCAGGGCTGCTTCGGCTTCGTCGATACCGGCCTGGGCCGCGAAGCCGATGACTTCCCGCTGATTGGCGGGGTTCAGGGAGGGCAGCCAATCATGAGTGGCGACCGGCTTATGGTTGATAACGAGTGGAACGCGTGATCCGGCGCGGCCTCGCAACTCCCGGATGGCGGCGTGGAGCTTCTGCCGCTCGCTGAAGCGGGTGAAGTCGGTTGGTGGCTCGTTTAGAAAGCGGGTCGGGGCGGGAGGAGGAAGAGGGGTGATGGACGGGGAGGCAGCGGCAGGGGCTGAGAAGGCAGGGGCTACGGAGGGGCCGACCTTCATCGTCCGGGTCGCGTGGTGAGCCATGCCGGCTTCCAGCAGATCACGAGGGTCTTGAAGCAATTCCTCCTTGCCGGCGTGCCTGGCGAACTGCTTGGCCAGGAAACCTTCATTTGAGGTGTTCTCCAGCAGGCGCCGCACGAGATAGGCCATTCCGGGAAGCAACTCGCCTACCGCGCAGTACTCGCGCAGGCCGCAGCCGAGTTGCAGCAGGGCGGACTTGATCGGCTCGGCCATGCCGCGCAGCATCTGGAACTCGAAGCTGCGGTGGTCGCGGCCGAGCTTGTCGGCCTGGGCCAGGACATAGGCGATGCTTCGCACATTATGGGTGCCGAAGGCTGCGTCCATGGCATCGCTGCTTTGCAGTAACCGAAGCGAAAGGTTCTCGAAGCTGGCATCGGTTTCGGCTTTGCGCGTGAAAACGGGCTCCGGCCAACCCCGCTGCCGCGCGAAGGCCGTCTCGTAGTCCCAATAGGCTCCCTTGACGAGCCGGATCGTGATCCGGCGGCCCCTCTGGCGCGCCCAAGCGATGAGATCGCCCAGGTCCTGATCCGAATCGCGCAGGTAGGCTTGCAACACGATTCCGCAGGCCGGAGCGCCGGCAAAGGCCGGCTCGCTCAGGAGGGTCTTGAACACTCGCAAGGTGAGGTCCTTCAGAGCGTAACTCTCCATATCGAAGTTAACGAATGCGCCGGCTTCGCGGGCTCGCGCCAGGATGGGGCGCAAGCGGGCGGAGATCTTTTCCACCGCGGTATCCGGGTCGGCCGGGTGAATCTGGGAATAGAGCGCGGAGGCCTTGAGGGAGAAATTCAGCAGCGGCTCGGGGGGCGCGCCAGCCTTCGGCGCCGGCCAGCGCGCCGCCTGGGCCGCAAGGAAACGGATCAGATCCTGATAGCGCGCCGCGTAGCGGTCCGCCTCAACTTCGCTCACCACCGCCTCGCCCAAGAGGTCCACTGAGAAGGCAATGCCCTGCTCGCGCAGCCGGAGCAAACCAGCAATAATCGACTTAGGATTGTCATCGAGGATGAATTGCCGTGCCAGGCCGGTTATCTGGGTCTTGACCCCAGCGCTCAAGAGCCGCCGCGGGAGGCTGGTGGCCGCCTTTAAGCCGAATCGCATTGACGGCGCGAGCTTAGCGGACTCATCCCCGAGATACTCTTTGAGGTGCCGGGCGACTTCGGCTGGGGACCCCAACGCAGGCAAGACATCGACGAAGCGGAACAATTGGGTCTTAAAGCATTCATCCCGCATGGCCCACTCCATTAGGGAGCCATACAGGCCTTGCTGGCTGTAGAGGGGAGGCGGCGCGGCGGCATCGACCATGGAAAGAATTCTCTCCCCCCACTGGCGGACGGCAGGTTCGACAGGCGCCTCAAGTGAGGCGGCGCTTGAAGTTGAATTGATTAACGCGCTCATGGGATAACCTCGACCCGCCTCCTTCGGTGGGCAAGCGCAAGAGGGAACCGTCACCCCAACCCTCGACCGGGGGCCTTGAGTCGAGTATTCGGCCTGGGGTGCCTCCTGAGCCAGAACGGCAGGTTTATGACGGCATGAGGAGCTTTTTCGGCATGGAGTCGGGGTTTTTTACCCACTTTCACCAAATGCATTTGCGACTATAGAAAGGCGGTGATGGGCAGAAACTACGTCATTCAATGGAAGTCCACCGTCAACGGCCGTGCTGGGAGGGGCACGAAACTCTTCGATCGCGAGGAAGCCCAACGGTTGGCAGCAGAGCTCAATCGCGACTTCCCTCAAATCCACCATGAGGCTGTGCCGGCCCCGCCTCCCCCTCCTGCCGGGCCCCAAAGCGAGTTGGAGTCCGACTCCGAACCGGCACGCGATCGCCTGCCGGCTGAGTCCGCTCCCTCGCCTGTTCACGCCCTGTCTGTCAGGTAGTTTTCATTCCGAGGCGCCGCCGACTTTCCTTTTGGCGCTGCTGGTGTAGATTGCATGCACGATGGATCTGCAGGAGATCGGCAAAAGCCTCCAACTGCTTTGGGATGCCAAGCCTACCTCCGTAGTGCTCCTGGTGGTCGGCGTGGTTCTCTTCGTTCTCCTGGTGGTGGATACCTGGCGTCACCGACGCAAACACCGTCACCGCCGTCTGCCCTGAGGTTTGGGTTGAGATTTCGGGCTGCGGCGACAGGGGATGGGGTAAAATGGGTTTGACATACCTCTCTGAGGTTGTAGCCTCGTCGCTGAGATGTCTGTTGTTTGTTCGGGAAATGGTTTTGGCGTCGCAGCCTATGCAAACAGAGTCCAGCGGAAGCACTATGCGGTTTTGGCCGTTTTGCTTTTCTGTTTGTGCTCGCGCATTGTTCTGGGGCAAACCGCTCCCGCCGGGACGGCGCCCGTTACCGAATTAACCCTTTCTCGGTACCTCCAACTGGTGCTTGATCGCAACGAGGCGCTTATGGCGCAGTTGCTGGAGACGGAGATCAGCCGGCACAAGGAGCGCGCGGAGCATGGCATCTTTGAGCCGAACCTGGCTCTTTCGGCCGAAGGGGAAGGGAACAAGCGCCTGAACAACAGTCTCCAGCAGAGCGAGGAGAACAGCCTGGTTTTTTTTCACGAAATCAACCACAACTACGATAGTGCCCTGGAACAGCTCATGCCCACCGGCGGCAAAGTTCGCCTGGGCTACACGGTGAGCGACCTGCACAACAACATTACAAACGGCTTCAGTTTCATCCCTGGGCTCAACCTGGCAATGGGGAGCCAGTATGAGACCTTTGTGGGCATCACGGTCACCCAGCCTCTGCTGAAAAGCGCCGGGATCAGCGTCACTATGGCGAACATCCGGCTGGCGGCCATGGATTCGGACATCGCCTTTCAGCTTTATCGGCGGCAACTGATGCTGGCTATTTCCCAGGCGGAGGCGGCGTATTGGAATCTTTATTTTGCCCAGGAACAATTGCGGTTCTTCCAAGAGTCCGTAGCGGTGGCTCAATCCGTGCTCGACGACAGCCGCGAGCGGCTCAAGACCGGCCGCGCCTCGGAACTGGACGTGCTTGAGTCGGAATCGGCCCTGGCGTTGCGCAAAGCCAAGCAGAACGAAGCGCGGCAGGACTACGACGATGCCACCGGCAAGCTCATGACGCTCTGCGCCGCCGTGCCGAGGGAAAACGGGCCGACCGTTCGCGCTGTGGACCGGCCTTCGGACGCCAAGGTGGTCCCTTCCTACAGCCAGAGCTTTGGGCAGGCATTCGACGCCAACCCTGAATACCTGGCTCAGAAAGTGCGCCTCGACCAGGAGCGCGTGCGCCTGGGGGTCGCCCGGAACCAAGCGCTGCCCGAACTCGACGTGAAGGGCTCTTTTGGCTACAACGGGCTGGGCGCCACTCTGGGCCAGTCCATGGATTACCTCACCTCCCAGCAATATCCTTCCTGGTCGCTGGGGCTCGAGCTGAACATACCGCTGGCCGCGAACATCAAGGGCCGGCATGAGTTGAGCGCAGCCCATCTGAGCCTCCAGGAGGCGGCGGTGAACCTTAAGAGCGTCCAAACACAGATTGCCAACGCCATTCAGATGGCGATCTCCAAGAGCCGCACCTGGCAGGAGAGCATCCAGAGCTATCAAACCGTGGTCGGGTTCAACGAATCCCTCCTCAAAACCGAAATGGCCCGGTTGAATGTCGGCCGGGTCGAGCCTCGCAAGGTTCTGGAAGTCGAGGCGGACCTGTTGGAGGCACGCCAGAGCCTGGCGGACGCCCTGGTGCGTTATCAGCGCACTTTGTTGGAATTGAAAATGGCGGATGGTTCTTTGCTCCGAGAGCGCCATCTCGAGCTGACGCGCGAGGAATTGCGGCACCGGACTCTAAGCCGGATTAAGAGCGGGAACATTCCCGCCGATGGCTTTACTCCGGTCCCGGATTTGCCAGTGACAACCCTCAACTGATTGAGTGCTTATGACTATTCGCTTAGACAGCGCATTTCTTCGTTCCCACTCTGTCCAACCATGGGCTCGACGAGGCCTTTTAGCGCTGGCTGCGGTGCTTTGGCTCATGGCCGGCGCCGGGGTTTCCGCGGCTGATTTTAGTCCGATTGACGGCATTACGGAGCCCTACCTTGATGTGACCCTGAGCGCCCCGGTGGCGGGCATTATCAGCGCCGAATACTTTAAGGAAGGGCAGACGGTGAAGAAGGGGGATGTCATCCTCGAACTCGATAGCAAGCTCGAGGAATTCGAGGCCGCCCGGTACAGGGCTGTCATGGAGCGGAGCAAGAGCGAGCTGGAAGCGACGCGCGTGCTGGTGGAGACGACCAAATCCGTCAGCCAGGATGAGCTGTCCAAGAAGGAGACCGAATTCAAGGTGGCCAACGCGGAGCACGACGTAGCGGCTGAACAATTGGCCCGGCGGAGGATTGTGGCTCCGTTTGCCGGCAGCATTTCCGAGATCAATCTCCAGACCGGAGGCGCCTGCAGTCCTTACCAGGCCCTGGCGCGGCTGGTTGATACCAGCCACTTTTACTTCGTCGGCCACGTCGAGGGCAAAGCCGTCGGCCTGGTCCATCCGGATCAACCGGTACGCATCCAGGTCGAGGGCCTGGCTGAAAGCATCCCGGGCCGGATCTGTTTTGTCTCGCCGGTCGTCGATCCCGCGAGTGGCTTGGCGCGAGTCAAGGCGCTCTTTGACAATCCGGACGGCAAGATTCGTCCCGGGCTCGCCGCAAAGATCCTTCCCCAGTAACCACTGCCTATGGCAAACAATCCTGGCCTCGCAAGCCCGATGAGCGGACAGCCCCAGAGCGAGTGGGGTGAGCTGCGGCAATATTCAGGCGCTCCGAAAGAGTTCTGGCCGCGCCTCCTGGCCGCCGCCTCAAAGCTGGCCCGGGCGGATTGCATGGTGCTGCTGCTTAACCGGCCCGACGCCAGCCCTCGCTGGGCCCGGCTTGGGGAATGGAGCGACAACCCGGCTCCTTCCCGGGCTCGGACGGCCTTTCTGTCCCAGCTCGAAGCGGCAGGGGAGCGCGCGTTGCGGGAGGAGGCGTGGGTTGAGCAGGTCGACGCCAAGGCCGGAAGTTTCACCGTCGCCTTGCGCCTCCAGTTGGCTCGGGCGGAAGATCAGGTGGTGCTGGCGGGGCATCTGTTGGACTTCACGGAGGAGAGTGCCCGCGAATCGCTCTCGCGCCTCAAGCTTATCGCCGATACGCCGGCGCTGTATCAGAACGGGCTTTCAGCGCGCCAGGCGGCGCGGGACGTCGAGAAGTTCGCCGGCGTCCTGGACCTGCTGGTCCCGATAAACGAGGCTGAAAAGTTTCTCTCGGCCGCGCTGGCGTTATGCAACGGCGTGGCCACGCGTTTCCGTTGCAGCCGCGCCAGTCTGGGGTGGCTGGAGGGAGGTTCGATCCAATTGCGCGCCATCAGCCGGACCGAACGGTTCGACCGCCGCATGGCCGCCGCCCAGGCCCTCGAGAAACTGATGGAAGAGTGCCTGGATCAGGACGAGGAAATCCTCTGGCCTGCGGCGGAGGGTTCGACGGCGGTCGCGCGCGCGCATGAAGAATTCGCTTTGGCCCAAAAGAGCGGGTTTCTCTGTTCCATTCCTGTGCGACTGGCAGACAAGCCGGTGGCGGTCCTTACGTGTGAACGCGCCGAAGCCGCCTTTTCGGAAGGGGAAATTCAGCAGATGCGCTTGTGCTGCGACCAGGTTGCCCAGCGTTTGGGGGATCTTAAGGGCCGCGAGGGGTGGTTCGGCAAGCGCTGGGCGACCGCGGCCCGGGAGCAGGCCTCCGGCTGGGTCGGTCCGGAGCATACCTGGAGCAAGCTGGCCGGTATTCTCACTGCCTTTGTGCTGGCAGCGCTTTTCCTGGTGCGCGTCAATTACCGGGTGGAGGGCCGCTTTATCCTGCGCAGCGATGAGGCCAGCTATCTGACGTGCCCATTCGATGGTTATATTGAGAAAGTGGGGGTGCGCGCCGGCGATGCCGTGTCGAAGGGCGCTTTCCTGGTCGGCCTCAATCGGAGCGAATTGCTGCTGGACCAGGCAGCCGCTCTGGCCGATCTGGCCCGCTACCAGCGCGAGGCCGAGAAGGCTCGCGCGGCCAAGAACCTGGCTGAAATGCGCATCGACGAAGCCCTCGCGCAGCAAGCCCAAGCCCGGCTCGACCTGGTCGGCTACCGGCTGCAGGCCGCCGAAATCAGAGCCCCCTTCGACGGAGTGGTGGTCGAAGGCGACCTCCGGGAACGCCTGGCCGCCCCCGTAAAGCAGGGCGATGCCCTTTTCAAGGTAGCCCGGCTCGACACGCTCTACGTTGAGGCTGAGATCAACGAGCGTGATGTGAGAGAAATCATCGGCTCCTCGCGCGGGGAGATTGCCTTTGTTTCGCAGCCCAAGACCAAGTATCCCGTTTCGGTCCAGGCGTTGCAGCCCGCAGCGCTGGTGCGCAAAGAAGGGAACGTCTTCCTTGTCCGCCTGCATCCTGATGCCAAGCCCCAAGCCTGGTGGCGGCCTGGCATGACCGGCCTCTGCAAATTGACGGTCGAGAAGCGAACCCTGTTTTGGATTCTGACGCACCGGACCGTGGATTTCCTTCGGATGAAACTCTGGTTTTAGAGTTATGGGGAATTCTCCGCGCACTTTCAGCGAGTCCTGGTACCGCATTGCCGGCCAGCGGCTTCACCTCCGGCCGGGAGTCAATGTGCGGCGCCAGACTTTCCGGGGCGAACGCTGGATGGTGCTGGAAAACCCGTTCAGCAACGAGTTTTTCCGCCTGCGTCCGGCCGCATGGGAGTTCGTGGGCCGATTGCGGCCCGACCGAACGGTGGAGGAAGTGTGGCGGCAATGCCTGGACCGTTTTCCCGACACGGCTCCGAGCCAGGAAGAGGTTATCCAGCTCCTCTCCCAGCTTTACTTCGCGAATTTGCTCCAATACGACCTGGCGGCCGACAGCGCCCAGTTGTTCGAACGCTACAAGAAGCGGCGGCAACGGCAGGTTGGCTGGAATCTGCTCAACATCATGTTCATGCGCTTCCCGCTGCTGGACCCGGACCGCTTTTTGGCGGCGGTGCTGCCGGTGGTGGGACGCCTCATCAGCCCTGCCGGGGCCATGCTTTGGCTGGTGGTGGTGGGCTGGGGGTTGAAAGTGGCGATGGACAACTTCGACGCTTTGCGCCAGCAGAGCGAGGGCATCCTGGCTGCTGACAATCTTTTCCTGCTCTATTTGGGCATGGTGCTGATCAAGACGCTGCACGAGTTCGGCCATGCCTTTTTCTGCCGCCGATTCGGGGGCGAGGTGCATGTGATGGGCGTGATGCTGATGATTTTTACGCCGATGCCTTTCGTTGACGCGACCTCGAGCTGGGGTTTTCGCAGCCGCTGGCGCCGCACGCTGGTGGGGGCTGCCGGCATGATTGTCGAACTCTTTTTTGCCGCGCTGGCGACATTTGTCTGGGCCGCCACCGCTCCCGGCACCCTCCACAACCTGGCTTACAACATGATCTTCGTCGCCTCGGTCTCGACGATCATCTTCAATGTCAACCCGTTGCTTCGCTTCGACGGCTACTACATCCTGTCGGACCTGCTGGAGATACCGAATTTGAACCAGCGGGCTGGCCAGCAACTGCGCCATTTCGCTGAGCGCTACCTGTTTGGTCTCAAGAAATCGGACAGCCCCGCTTCCAACCGGCGAGAAGCCGCCTGGTATGCCACTTACGGGGTCACGAGCGGCATTTACCGGATCATTGTGTTTGGCGGCGTGCTGTTCACTGTCGCCGACCGGTTCCTGATTATCGGCATCGTTATGGCGGTGGTCTGTCTTATTTCGTGGGTCACGGTGCCGGTGGTGAAGTTTGTTCGCTATCTCGCTGCCAACCCGCGCCTGGAGCGCATCCGCTCCCGGGCCATCGGCGTTACAGCGGGCCTTGCGCTAGCCGTAATTCTGCTGCTCGCCGTGGTGCCTTTTCCCGCGGGGTTCCGAGCCCCGGGCGTAGTCAAGAGCTCCGAGCGCACCGCCATGGTCAATGAGACAGCCGGGCAGGTTGAAAAGCTCCTTGTTTCTCCAGGTTCCCCGGTCGAACGCGGCCAGCCGCTGCTTCAATTGCGCAACCTGGAGCTTGCGCTCGAATTGGCAGCCGCCCGCGCGCACCTGGCTGAGGTCGACGCCCGCCTTCTTAAGGCCACGAAAGAGGAATCCGCCGACCTGGCTCCGTTGAGCCGATCCCGCGAGGCTGTGAGCGCCAGCCTTGAGAAGCTGGAGCACGATGCCGAGCATCTGACCGTCCGCGCGCCGCATGCCGGCATCTGGGTGGCTCCCGGCATGGAGGAGTTCGTTGGGCGCTGGCTGATTCGGGGCAGCGAACTGGGATTGGTGGTCAACCCTGCGGGATTCGAGTTTGTCGCCATTGTTGGGCAGGAGGATGTCGATTCGCTATTCTCGAAAACCATCCGGGACGCCCGGGTCCGCCTCCAGGGGGATGCCGGCGTTCCGCTGACAGTGAATGGCTGGCGGGTTATCCCTGGCGAGCAAAAGAACCTGCCGTCGGCGGCCCTGGGCTGGCGCGCCGGGGGAGAGGTGCCGGTGGCGGCTGATGACGCCAACGGCAGCAAGGCGGCTGAGCCATTCTTCGAAGTACACGGCCGGATCGAGCCGAAGGCCAACGTCGCGCTGCTCGATGGCCGCTCAGGCAAGGTGCGTTTCGCCCTCTCTCCGGAGCCGCTTTTGCCCCGGTGTGCCAAACGACTTTGGCAGCTTTTGCAGAAACGCTATCAGCTCTAGACGGTGACCTGAATGTCTCTGCCTACCCACGATTACCGCCGAACCCATTTTCGCACTCCGCCCCGGGTGCTGAGCGGCATCGACGGTGCCGTCAACAGCCTGGCCGGCCAATGGCACCGGCGATCCCATGTCCTGGACTGCCTCCTTAAGGATGCCGCGGCCATTGACGCCCTGGCTCAGGACCAGATCGCGTTGCCTGACAACGCTTTGCACGCCCGCCTGATGGAGTATCGTCATGGTTTTCGCCGAGGCGGTTCCGCGGCTGAGGGCTTATTATTTCCGGCACTGGCGGCAATCCGGGAGGCGGCCGATCGCTGTCTCGGATTGCGTCCATTTCCGGTCCAGTTGGCAGGGGCCCTGGCCATGCACCGAGGGTACCTGGCGGAGATGGCCACCGGCGAAGGCAAAACCCTTACGGCAGGCCTGGCCGCAATCCTCGGCGGCTGGACCCGGCGGCCTTGCCATGTTGTGACCGTCAACGACTACCTGGTCCAGCGCGATGCCGAATGGCTCGAGCCGCTTTACCATTTCTGCGGGGTGCGCGTGGGCTTTGTCACGGCTTGGATGGGCCCAGCCGAACGCGTCAAAGGCTACGGCTGCGACGTCACCTATACCACCAGCAAGGAACTCCTGGCCGATTTCCTGCGCGACCGCCTCCAGCTTGGGCGCATGGCCCATCCCACCCGCCGACTCATCCGCCACCTTTTGGCTCCCCAAGCGAGCAGCCGCGATGGGTTGGTCTTGCGGGGACTTCACATGGCTATCGTTGATGAGGCTGACAGCGTGCTGATCGACGAGGCGGTGACGCCGCTCATTATTGCCGCTTCCCATGAAAACGAGGAACTGCGCCGGGCTGCGCAGATTGCGAGCGAGATGGTTCAGTCCTTGGAACCTGGCGCGGACTACCAGCCGAACCCGCGGTACAAGGAAATCGAACTGACGGAGGCTGGCCTCCGCAAGCTGGTCGGTCTGTCGGCCGGCCTGCCCGGTCTCTGGCGCGGCCACGACCGGCGACTGGAGCTAGTGGTCCAGGCCCTCGTAGCCCGCGAATTCTTCCATCGTGACAAACAATACATTGTGGAAGGCGACAAGGTCGTGATCGTGGATGAGTTTACGGGCCGCCCGATGCCTCAGCGCACCTGGCGCGAAGGAATGCACCAGGCCATTGAAGCCAAGGAAGCGCTTAAAATCTCCGATCCCACCGAAACCATTGCCCGCTTGAGTTTTCAGAGATTCTTCCGCTGCTTTTACAAGCTTTCGGGCATGACCGGGACAGCCCGGGAAGCGGCCGGCGAGTTCTGGCAGACTTACCATCTCCCGGTGGTTTCGATCCCTTCCAACCGCCCTTGCATTCGGGAGCAATGGCCAGACCGGTATTTCGCCGACGAAGGGGCTAAATGGGAGGCTATCGTCAGCGAAACAGAACGGCTGCACGCCACGCAGCGCCCCCTTTTGGTGGGCACGCGCAGCGTCGTAGCCAGTGAAGGGTTGGCAGCGAGGTTGGCGGCGAGGGGACTGGCAGCGCAGGTGCTCAACGCCACCCGCCTGAAGGACGAGGCCCAAATCGTCGCCATGGCGGGCGAATCGGGCCGTATCACCATCGCCACCAACATGGCTGGGCGAGGGACGGACATCAAACTCGGTCGAGGCGTGGCCGCCCTGGGCGGGCTGCACGTGATAGCCACCGAACGACACGAATCGGGCCGGGTTGATCGTCAGCTTTTCGGGCGTAGCGCCCGGCAGGGCGATCCAGGCAGCGCCCAGGCATTCGTCAGCGGTGAGGACGAACTGCCGCGCCGATATCTTCCGGAGAGCATCCGAAAAGCCTGCCAACAAGCTCTCCTACGGGATTGGCGCGGAAAAGAGCTGCTGGCGCAGACCAGCTTTCTTCTGGCCCAGCGCAAGGCCCAATCCATGGCCGCCAGCCAGCGGGGCGCCATCCTCAAGACGGATCTGTGGCTGGATGAAGCGCTCTCGTTTGCGGGCGACCCGGGAATTGGCTGAGAGAGGGGAGGGAACGGGTTAGCGCAAGGCTGTCATAAGGAGCACCGCAAGGAGGCGCCGTGCGGCTTTTTATGACAGGATTATGATAATCTGTGTTAATGGTAAGTGATTTGCATTGGATGGCGATCTATCGAAGAAATCGGGTCATCGTCATTTTGAAAAAAGTTTGTTGACTTTCCGTACCCGCTCCCTACAGTGTGTCGCATTGCGGTCTGAATAATCTGTTGGCGGAAGCGCCAATTGTAATTTTGCGTAACAGCGAAACAAGACAGAGCAAAGGGCAGTTCGAGTTAGAGGCGCTCGAAGCGCGTGTGCTTTTGTCCGGCTCAGATTTGCTTTTGGCTTCGGCCGGCGCCGCCGCAATACATTCCGCCCAGGCTCACCACCTCCAGCCCATCTTGGTTCAGGAGACTCAAGCGAACCCATCATCCGCTTATCAAGAGCAGGTCTCCTACAATTCCGGAGCTGGCGCCGGGGACATTTTTGAGGGCGTGGCGACTCAGGCTTTGCCTGCGGCCGCTCTGACCGACGAAGATTTTTCGCCAGCACCCGGAACACAGTCAACCGGTTCCGACCAGAGTTCCAACGCGGGTGCGACTCAGGCGCAGAGCCAAGTGCAGCAAGAGAGCACAACCGTATCGCAGAGCTCCGAGAGAGTTTCCGTTCCCAAGGCCACGACTTCCACCAGCTCCGGTCACGGTGCAACCAGCGTGATGACGGCGCAGTTGACCCAGTGTCTGAAGGTGGCAAACGGGCCTCCATCAGGCGAATCGCCTATGGCCCACACGGCCTTGGTGAATTCGCAAGTGGCTAGTAATCAGTCGGTTGTATCTTATTCAGGCCTTGCTTCGAGCAAGGCAGGATGTGTTTCATCCCATTCCTCATCTGCTTCTTCGCAGAATTCCTCGGCTTCCAAGGACAAGATTGATCCCCAGGACGGCACGTTAGCGGACCTTGGTTCAGTTATTGATTCGGAACTGTCGAAGTTCCTCTCGGGGGCGGCTTCCGGCACGGAGACCCTTACACCGGGCAACGTGAGTTTGGGTGGCGTGCTCGCGTTTCAGAACCTCTCGATCAGCTTTTCCAATATAACGATTTCCGGCGGCACGGTTACGGGCGGCACGGTTACGATGACTGCCGACTCCGCGAGCCTGACGCTCGGCTCTTCCGTTTCCTTCAGCAGCAATACGATTTCCGGCAGCTACTCGATTGGCTCCCAGCAGTTCTCGCTCTCCTTCGGCAAGACCAGCCTGAGCGTTTCCTCCTTCCTGACAGTGGATGCCGATGGCGCTAGCGTCACCTACACCCGGACTGACAGTTCGATTACCTTGAGCGGCGGAGGCTCGGTGAGCGCCTCGACGCTGACAGTCGGGCTTTCGGGGGTCAGCATTTTTGCCGGTATTAACGGTCCGAAGAGCAACTCAAATGCTATGGGAGTGGACATCGAGAACGCGAACCTCGCTTTGGCGGAGTTTAGCGCAACTGATGGAACCGACTATTACGCGATTGTTTCTTCCGCCGGCACGATTGCCGCGGTGGGGCTGCCTTCAAGCATCACCTTGAGCGCCACCGACCTGTCGGTGGAGATTAACGGCAGCACCGATGGCAGCACGGCGGTTGACTTCACCAAGTTCAGTGGCGGCAGTTACACGGTGGCAACGGGAAGCTCCAGCTCCGTCAACCTGACCTTTAGCGGGACCCTGCTGCAAGTGGAGGGGACGGTCGAGGTGGACATTTCCAGTTATGTTGACATCAAGGGAAGCATGGCCTTCCAGATGGGGACGACGACCACGGCTACGGTCACCAATGGAACGACCAGCAGCACGGAGACCATGAGTGTCCTGACGATCGGCGCCAGCGACGTGAGTATTTTTGCTGGAGTCAACGGGCCGGCCACCGAAAGCAAGGCCACGGGTATCGAACTGTCCGACGCCAGCTTTGCCTTGGCGCTGTTCAGCCCGGTAAGCAGCTCGGACACGAATGTATACTATGCGGTGGAGTCCAGCGCCGGTTCACTCTCGGCGGTAGGGTTACCCGACAGCATCACCTTGAGCGCCACCAACCTGTCGGTCGAGATCAACGGCAGCAGCGGCGGCAGTGCTGCGATCGATTTCACTCAGTTCAGCGGCGGCAAGTTTACGGTTGCTACCGGGCCTTCAAGTTCGGTGGATATGACCTTTAGCGGAGCGCTCCTGCAAGTCGCTGGGACGGTCGAGGTGAGTATTTCCAGCTACGTCGATATCAGCGGGAGCATGGCGTTCCAGATGGGTGCGACGACCACCGCTACTGTTACCAACGGAACGACGAGCAGCGCCGAAACGATGAACGTGCTGACGATCGGCGCCAGCGACGTGAATATCTTCGCTGGAGTCAACGGGCCGGCCACCGAAAGCGACGCCAGAGGAATCGAGCTGTCCGATGCCGGCTTCGCCTTGGCCTTGTTCAGTCCGGTGAGCAGCTCGGACAACAATGTTTATTACGCGGTCAAGTCCAGCGCCGGCTCGATTTCCGCCAAGGGGTTGCCTGACAGCGTAACCCTCAGTGGAAGCGACCTTGCTGTCGAGGTCAACGGCAGCACTGGCAGTCAATATATCGATTTCACTCAATTCTCCGGTGGCGGGTTGAGCGTCGCGACGGGCCCCAGCCAGAGCGTCACTCTCGATTTCGGCACCTCGCTGGTGAAAGTGGCGGGCACCCTGAGCATGGGGATTGGCAGCTACATTAATGTTAGTGGCAGCTTCAGCTTCCAGGATCAGGGCGGCGAAATTGACATCGCCGCCGGCACCGCCGCCTTCGACTCGGCCCAGGCGGTTACCGTCACGCTGGGGAGCTCGAGCGAACAGTATTTCTCGGCTACGACAAACCTGTCGATGAAGTTTGATTCCAACACCTTCACGCTGGAAACCTTCTCACTGACTATCAATAGCGGCATCAAGCTGGGTTCGGTGGTGGACATCGATACCCCCACGATCACTCTCTCGAATCTGACGATTAATCTCTCGACTGGGGCGATGAGCGGGACCGTGGATTCTGACGGCACGGTGCATGATCCGATCCTGACCATTAGCGCCGCTGGGGGCAGCCTCTTCCCGAACGGCACCACGCTAACGGCCACGGTTTCGGCTACCCCGGGGGGCGACGGTTTGGGTTTCCAGGGTTCGTTTGACCTGATGACGGGGGCTTTCAGCCTCGATGTGGAGCAGTTCCACATGGCGATTGGCAGCGTCCTGACCGCGGACGCCAGCGGGGTGCAGATCAGCTACGACGCGACCAACCCTGACCCTCACCAGCAATTGGTGGCGATCGCCAGCGGCACGGTTGATTTTGAGCAGTTTGGCATTTCGGGCCAGTTGAGCAACCTGGTCATTTACAAGGATGGATTCCAGTTCGACAGCGTGACGATCGCTTACAACGGCAACATCAATCTCGGGTCCTTGCTGACCATCGAGGACCCGTCGGTGACGCTGACGGACTTCGGGATGACCTTCAGCAACGGGAATGTGTCGGTTTCGTCCACGGGATCGCTCACTGTGAGCGCCTCGAGCGCCTCACTGAACATCGGGACAGGCACGGTGAGCGCTTCGGCTACCGACCTGTCGGTTACCGTGAGCCTGGCGCCGGACACGCTGGGGAACTTCTCAGTCTCGGCAAGCAAGCTGAGCTTCGCATTCTCGAGCTACTTCAGCATCGAGGCGACACAGGTGGCCATCAATACAGATCCGGATGTCAACGCGGCTTATTTCAGCATAGGGACGGCGACGGCGACCATCACGGCGGGATCCTTGAGCTTGAGCGGCAGCGCCTCGAACTTTTCGATAGTCAATTCGGGCAACGGTCCCGTCTTCCAAGCCGGCAGCAACTTCTCGGTGTCATTCTCGGCTTCCGCCTCGGATCTGGACCTGCCGAGCTGGCTGGGTTTTGATATCCAGCAATTGTCGATTCAGTGGAGCAATTTTGCCGCGGACCCGGCCGACTTTCAACTTACCCTGTCGGCCAGCATCAATTCGATTCACGGGTTGCCTGCGGGTGTGCAGGTGAGCGGATCGATTTCCGACGCGGTGATTGACATGGGCAAGCTCGCGCAAGGGGAGTTCCCAATCACGAGCATCGGGAGCGTTTCCGGAAGCGTGCAGGGCGACCTCTTCGGGCTGGAAGTCAACGCGGGCTTCGTCATGGGAGTCCTGCAATACAACTCCGATTATGATGTCGTTAACCACGATGGGACCGTTACCGACCCCAACGGCAATGTGGTTCCGGGCGGCAGCACGACCGTGGTGGGTTCAACGCTTTACGTGGGCATTGAAGGCGGGGCGCAAATCCCGGGCGTAGGCGGTGTGCAGATTTATCTAGGCTTTTCCTCGCTCGGGCCCCTTACCTTCTTCATCAAGGCGGAGTTTCCGCTGATACTGGACCCGGATACCGGCATAGCCATTGGTGGCTTCAGCGCTGGAGTCAGCTTTGACACCACCCTGCCGGCGCCGAACTCCCCGTTCGACCTGCGCAATGCCGTTTACGGTTCGCCGGCGGACATTACGATCACCCAATGGCAGGCAGAATTGGAAGGCCAAACCGCCCTGCAGATCCAATCGAGCAAGGGCGGGACCGACCTCTCGGCGGAGTATAGTCAGCCGCTGGTCATCCGGGCGGGGGTAACCCTTTACGATGCGTATGCGAGCCAGGAATCATTCGAGATTACCGGCAATATTGCGATCGGAGTCGATCCTTCCAACCCCGGCAACTGCGCCATCCTGATGACGGGGGTCGCAACCATGGGTGACACCGTCAACTTCAAGGCCTATCTCTACATCGGGTTGACCGTCAACGGGGCTTCCACAACGGCCAACATCACGTTCTTGGCCGATATTCCGGCTGATACGCCGATTGCGTCTTTTGGCGGCACCCTCAAATTCGGCTTCACCGACAGCAGCGGCAATCCCATCACCCCGCCGGCGCTTCAGACGGTCACCGAGCCGGATGGCAGCACGACATTCACGCCGCCCGACACCTCGAGCATCGGAGGGTTCTACATCTCGCTCGACCAGGCAGTGGCGCAAATCTCGGCGGCTGGCGCGCTGACGGTCAGCCTAACCGGTTCGGTCACGCTTACGGTAACCACGTCACAGCTCAAGGTTGATCTGAGCGGCGACCTGAACATTAGCTATCTTGGTGATGTGGCGACCGCGGCGGGCGAGATTGTGGTGGATTACTCGACGGTTACGAGCAGCGGTTCCGATCCGGCGATCTACGGCGGGCTGGTCATTTCGACGGCGTCCGGGATTGAAAAGCTGTCATCGCTAGGCCTGACGATCAATGGAGCGGCGACCTTCGAGCTGAACAGCACGGGCCTGGCGCAAACGGTGTATTTGCCGGATCCTTCGGCTCCGCAGGACAGCAGCAAATCCACGCCCTTGGCGATTAGCGGCGCTGAGATCTTCGATGTGGTGGTTGCAGGCACGACGACGGGAACGTACGCGCAAGTGACATTCGAGGAAGGCGGCGCGACGCTGCTGACAATGCAGGGCGGCTTTGATTTGAGTATTAACACGACCGGCCTCCAGATGTATGCCGTGATTAACACGCTTCAGATTGGCCCGTCTGGATTCGACCTGACGTTTAACGGCTGGGGGTTGCTGGTCGTCAACGACCAGGGAGTCGCCGCCGAACTCTCGCTGCAAGCGGGCGCCTCGACCAGCCCGACCGGCAGTTCATCGAGTTCGACGGAGACGTTTGGCGGCTCTTCCTCCCCAGTGACGCTCAAGGCGTCGTTCATGCTGATTTTCAATACGACCGGTGCCGATGTCACCTACACGATCCCCAACACGCTGCCGGGGCTGCCGGATGGGCAGGGGGGCAATACACTGCGGACCTTAACGATCCCGGGCGGACCGCCGCAGGCTGACGGCACCGCCGGAGCCGCGGGACCGTACATCGTCATTACCGGCAGCGGCGAGCTGGATATTGTAGGGCTTACGCTGAACGGGTTCTTCCGATTTGAGGCCGCCGAAAACAACGGGGCGGTGCAAGTCTCCCTGGTTGTCAGCATGAGCGTAAACCTTACGGCGGCTGGCGGCGATGTGACGGTCCTGGGCGCGCTCGTGGTCAACGACCAGGGTGTTCAAGCCCTTCTGGAGGTGCAAGGAGGCAATGGCACCGGTGTCAAGAACCAGGATTTCGGCAACGGGATCGTATTCAGCGGGACGTTCCAATTGGCGATCAACTCGACGGCCGGCGACCTTACCAGCATCGCGGGTGTGCAACTCAAAGACGGGAATGGCAATCCCATCACCATTTCGGCCGGGACCTCGCAGGTGTTGGTGAATGGGACCCTGGACTTGGGGGTAAACGGCGCCGGGTTCTCCATCCAGGGCACGATTATCATTACCTCGAACAAAGACGGCAGCACGACAATAAGCGTTAGCGGTGTGCTGACGGCGGAGGCTGGCGGATCGACGCTGTTAACCATGAACGCGGACGGTGTCCTGACGTCGGATCCGAAAGGAGCGACGGGTGTCGCGGGCGAGCTGACCTTGACCACCAGCGGAAAGATCCCCTTGGCCGGGAGCGGATTCAGCTTCAACGGCAGCTTTTATCTTGTGGTCAATACGACGATGGGCTCGCAACCTGTGACCGTGGGCACCACGACAACGACCATTAGCGCGGGGCCTAACGGCTCGACAACGGGAGCCATATATGTCGAGGTCTTGGCGAGCGGAAACATGGCATTCGGGACTTCGTCAACCGGGTTCCTGCTCAACAACGGCACCTTCTACCTCAGCATCAGCACCAACGGCTTGAGCGTGAGCGCCACCGCCTCCCTGGCAATCGAAGTGAACGGCACTCAGTTGTTCTCAGCCACCGCTACCGGCGCGATGGGGATCTATTCCAGTGGTTTTGCTGCCAGCCTGGAAGTCCAGAGCAGCTTCTCGGACCCGGGTGGCAAGTACTTCTACCTGGGAGGCGATTTCACTCTCCAGGTCAATACCACCGGCGTCCAGCAGATCCTCACGGTGGTGACCTCCACGGGTACGAGCAGTCTCCTCACGGTCCCGGCGGCTCCCACCGGCGGCAGTGCGGGCGCCTACTTCCAGGTGTCGGTTACCAATGCGACCTTGGTCCTGGGTTCGGCCAGCTCCTCCACGAGCACGGCCCTTTATCTCGGCGGCAGCCTTACTCTAACCCTCAGTTCATCCGGCCTGGCCGTTACCGCGGCTGCAACCCTCTACCTCAACGTGGCGGGTGAAACGTTGTTCTCCTTCACCGCCAGCGGTGCGCTGCTGATCACCAGCACTGACATCGCCGCCAAGATCTCTCTCAGCGCTGAGGCGGGGGCGTCCACCAGCGGCTTCAGTTTTGGCGCCTCGATGACCTTCCTGCTGGAGGTCAATAGCAACAGCCAATCCGGGGTCACGGCCATAAATGGCGTCACAGTCGATCTGCCTGCCGGTCCGTTCTTCCAGGTTGTGGCCACGGGCAACCTGAAGCTGGCAGGCGTCGTTACGGCCAACGGCTCGTTCACGCTCACCGTTTCCACCAGCAGTGTGGTGATCAACTTCGACGCCAGCATGAGCATCTTCGGCGTGCTCTTTGGCATCAGCGGCGATGCGGGAATCTATTACGGCAATGGTGTGGCCGGGATTGTCATTAACCTGAACCTTGGCCTGGGCGGCAACAGCGGCAATCCGGAGGCGACGTTAATCCCGGGAGTGCTGGCGGTGCAGGGCGCATTCAACCTGCAGTATAACAGCACGGGAACCACGGAGCTGGGAGTCAGCGGGGACACCGTCTTCCAGATTCAACTTAAGAATGCCAGCGTCATCGTCATGGGTTTCACCATGGCGAGCGGCAGCATGACCATCAGCGTCAGTTCTAGCGGCGTGTTCTCGAGCACTGGCAGCCTGAGTTTTGATTTCTTCGGCTTTGCGACGCTGCAGGTCGCCTACTACTTCGATTCAGCGGACAATTACTGGTTTTACGGGCGCGTCTCAGTGCGCCTGGGCTCCAGATCGTTCAACATCCACGGTTCGCTCACGGTGAGCATCGCTGACATGTCCGCGAGCGGTATCTCCTATTACGACAATATCACCGATTCGTGGCAGACAGCGAATATCTCGCCTGGATTCAGCATGCTGGTGGACGGCGGCGCGACCGCTTTTGGCTACACCTTTGCGGATATCAGCGCAGGCGTCCAGATCAACGGCGGCTCGGTGGATATTGCGGTGCATGTTTCCGTGAGCTTCTATTTCTTCTCGATCGGCGGCACGGTTCATATCCATCTGGGCTCTCTGGCATCGGTGCCAACTCCCCCGCCGCCTGCCCTCGCCACGCTGGAATCGGATGGCACGCTCCAGCTTAACCTGGGTGAGGACGCCTCCATTCGCGGCGTGGCGGCGCTGGGGGATGAGGATTACGAGGTCCAGGTCATCAAGGTGAATCCTGATGGCACTGAGGATGTCGCCGTGGCCGCGCCGAGCATTTACAACGGGATCGCCGCCTACGACAGCTCGGGCAATCCCATCTATGGCATCGAGTACGATAATGTGAGGAGCATCGTGGTGCATAACACCAGCACCAGCAACACCACCATCCAGATTGACAACGATGTTTTGGTTCCCGTCACCATCACCGCGGGTTCCGGCAACAACCAGTTCATCATGGGCGGCGGATGGGCCACCATCACCGGCACGACCGGCAACGACAACGTCGTGGGCGGCCCGGGCGGAGTTAGCTTCACCGCCGGTTCGGGAACGAGCCAGTTCGTCGGCGGCGCCTTTGCGGGGAACGCGGCCCATCCCAATGGCAACGTCGCGGTCGGCGGCAGCAATCTTACCGTTATCGAGGGCGGGTATTCGAGCTACACGCTGTCGGGCTGGACGCTGACCTACGACGGATATATGGATACGCTCACGGGGCCGGTGGTGGTCAGCCTTACCGCGGCCAATACGGGTGCCGCGTCGCTGACTGTCAGCAGTTCGTCTCTCGAGGCCGCGTTTGACGGCAACGGCAATGCGAACGCCACCGCGACGGTCGAGTTGGATGGCAACCTGACGCTGGACGGCGGGGTAGTCACGGAATCAAATGGCGCTACCGTGACGCTGACCAGCGTTCCGACTCTGGAGCTTGAAGGTGGCGCTTCCGCCAATACTCTGACGGTTGATAGCTGGTCCGGTGCCGGTGCGGTGACGCTTGATGGCCAGGGTGGCAGCGATACCTACCGGGTCAATTTCTCGAGCAGCGGCAGTTTGAACGTGCAGGTCAACGATACGGGCACAAGTGGCACGGACTCCCTCATCGTCAATGGCACGAGCGGCACTGACACATTCGCCATCAGCGGCGCCTCCGTTTCTCTGGGCTCGCAGACGGTCACCTACGCCGGCGTCGAGAACCTGACGGTCAATTGTTTCAGTGGCTCGGACGTGGTCAATGTGACGGGCGCCTCGGTCCCCACGGTGGTCAACGGCGGCGCCGGCACGCAGACCTTTGACGTCCAGGCGATTGGCGCGCCGCTGACCATTAACACCGGCACCGGCACAAACGTTATTAATGTGGGGCTGAACGGCAGCCTCGGCGGCATCACGTCAACATTGGCGGTGGACGGAGGCGGGACGGATACGCTGAACCTGGACGATACCGACGACGCATGGCCCAGGACTGGCACGCTCGGCGGCACCTCCTTAACCGGTGTTTTTGGGACGGGCGGCTCGCTCAACTATTCCAGCATCGAGTATTTCAATCTCAACCTCGGATGGGGCGGGAACACGCTGACCGTGACGGGCACCAACGGTGCGACTTCGATTAACACTGGCGGAGGGAATGACTTGGTGAGCGTAGAGTCTGTTTCCGGCTCGCTTAAGCTTACCACTGGCCTGGGCGACAACACCGTCAACGTGGGGCCGCTGCTCAGCCAGATCAAGGGCGCTTTGGAGATCGTTGGCGACGGCTCGGACACCGTGAACGTCAGCGACCTTTCGGACTCGTCCGCTGCTGCGGGGGCCATGGATGCCTCTGACATCACGGGCCTGGGAATGGGCGCCTCCGGCATACAATACAGCGGCGTTGGCACGCTGAATATTTCGCTGGGGTCGGGCGGTAACACCTTTGAGATTAGCAGCACCAACAGCGCTACCAAAACCACGGTCAACAGCGGGGACGGCGCGGATAACGTGACGCTGCTTTCCGACTCGGGAACGACCTTTATTAACGGGCAGGACGGCAATGATGTCATCAACATCGAGTCCACCAACGCTCCCACCACGATCGACACGGGCGCGGGAGTAAACACGGTGAACCTGGGTTCTCTGGCGCCGGCAACGGGCGGGATTGTTGACGAACTTCAGGGCGCGGTGATCGTGGTAGGCAGCGGCTCGGACATTCTGAATGTGGACGATACAGGGAGCACGGCCGACAAGACGGGAGACCTGACCTCCGGTAGTCTAACCGGGCTGGACATGGGAGCAGCCGGGATCAGCTACAGCGGGCTGGCTTCGCTCAATATCAGCCTGGGCTCCGGCAACAATGTGCTAGTAATCGAGTCTACCTCGACCGCGACGACAACGGTCAACGGCAATACCGGAAGCGACACGTTCGACGTGCGCGCGACCACCGGAACAACCATCCTCAATACCGGCGCGGGCAATAACACGGTGAACGTCGGCAGCCTCGTCCCGGCCGCGGGCGGCGTTCTGACGGGCATCAACGGCAAGCTGGTAGTGAACGGCCACGGCAGCCACGACGTTCTGAATGTCGATGACACGGGCGATATCGCGGGCGAAACCCTGATCCTTACAGCGACGACCCTCTCCGGCCTGGGCATGGCTGGCAATGACCCCTCCATGGGAATTGTCTATCAGGGGATTGCTGCGCTGAACATCAACCTCGGATCGGGCGCTGACACCGTTAATCTGCGCGGCAATACGGCGGCAACCGTAACGACGATCAACACCGGCGCCGGCGCCAATATCATCAACATCGGCAGCACTGCCGGCACATCGACGCCCGGCACTTTGGACACCGTGCAGGGGATCATCAATCTGATCGGCAGCGGCAACGATACGCTCAATGTTGATGATAGCGGCAGCGACATCGCCGAAACAGGGACGCTCAACCCGACGTCGCTCGTATTCGACGACCCGGTGACCATCAACTTCATCGGCATCGCCTACCTGAACGTCTCCCTGAGCCAGGCAGGCGACCTGTTCGCCGTCGTCGATACCTTCACGAGCAGTTCGACCACGCCGGTGATAGTGCTCAATGGCAACGGCGGTGACGACATCTTCTCGGTTTTGGATACTCACGCCGTGATGACCATTAACGGGGGCGATGGCGATGACAGCATGTATGTCTTTGGCAACTCGTCGGCACTTTATCTCAATGGCGACGCGGGCGACGACAGCTTTTTCATATTTGCCGCGGTGGCGGGGAAGCAGGACGCGACAAGCGTCGATCCCGGCGCGGCTGACAGCAACGGCAACCAGGTCTATTCATACCGCGTCAATGCGCCCGTGACCATCGATGGGGGCACGGGCAATGATAAAGTCTATATTTTCGGCACCCCCCTTGATGATGTCATTACGATTGACGGCACGCATGTGAGCGGCGCAGGGGTCGACGTGACCTTTACCAACTGTGAAGACCTGGTGGTGGCGGGACTGGGCGGCGATGACACGTTCTACATCGAGTCGGTGACTGTGCCGACAACGATTATGGGCGACGGCACGTTGCCGATATTCCCACCGGGAGTAAACCCGCCCGACCTGAGCGGAGGCGCCCCGCCGGCCACTTCATTCAACGATACTTTCTATGTCGGCTGGCAGGGCAAGTATGTCCCGGGCAGCTTGTCGGGCATACAGGCTCCGTTGACTATCCAGGGTGACCAAGGGACGGATACGATGTATGTCGATGACAGCGGGGACACGACCGGCCGCAACTTCGTGCTCACTCCAACGACCATTACCAGCGACGCGATGGGAGCGTCGGGGATAATCAATTACGACAGCACGCTGGAGAACGTTAACATTTTGGGCGGCGCGGGGAATGACCACTTCACAGTCAACGGGACCGGAGCGGGCCTGCAGACGACCATCGACGGCGGGGCAGGGGATGATGTTTTTGTGGTGAATGGCGCACTGACGACGCCATTGGCGCTGAATGGGGATTCGAACACCTATGTTGGCGACACGCTTACTGTAAACGGATTGGCTGGCGGCACTAACTTTGTTGTTACTGGATTTACGATCACCGGCTTGGGCGCCACCTTGAGCTATGGCACGATGGAGTTGCTCACGGTCAACGCGGTGGGTGGCAACAATTCCTTTACCGTCAACGGCGACAGCATTCCCACCTTCCTCAACGGGGCGGATGGGGATGATTTGTTCACTGTGAACAGCAGCAGCACGCCTCTGACACTGAATGGCGGCGCAGGCGATAACACGTTTGTCATCAATGGTAACAGCGGACCGCTCACCGTGACTGCTGATACCGGAAGTGACTCGTTTACGGTGAATGGCAACAGCGGCAGCCTGAGCCTGAGCGGCGGGATTGGGAACGACAGCTTTGTCATCAACGGCAACGCCGGCAGCTCGTTTGTGGCGGATGGCGGCGAGGGCGATAACACATTTGTGGTGAATTCCAACAGTTCGCCGATTTCCCTGGTGGGTGGCGGCGGCAGCAACAGCTTCACGGTCAACGCACCTATCTCGGCTGCTGTGTCGATTGACGGTGGCGCGGGCTCCGGGGTGGACGCGGGTCCCGATACGCTCACCGTGAACGGCACCATTGCGGCGGATACCTTCACCATCACTTCGAGCACGATTGACGGCATCGGCAGCACGATTACTTATAGCGCCCTCAACACCGTGGTCATTAATGGCTTGGCTGGCGACAACAGTTTCTACATTCACTCCACCAGTTGCCAGACGACGATTAATACGGGCAGCGGAGTCAACACGGTGGAGGTTGGCAGCAATGCTCCGGATAACGGGGGCGTGCTGGATGGAATCCTCGGACCTATCCTGGTGAACGGCAACGGCCGAGATAGCTTGCTCATAGACGATTCAGGCAGCACCGGAGGGCGAGACGCGACACTGACAGCCTCGTCGCTCTCGTTTAGCTCGGCTCTCGGGACGATAAGTTGGAAAGGTGTGGCCACGCTCGACCTGAACTTGGGTGGTGCCGATGACACGCTCAGCATTCAAGGCACGGCGGCTGAAACGGATACAACCATCAGCATGGGGGTCGGAGCCAACACGGTTAACGTCGGGAGCGTGGCGCCAGCGCTGGGCGGGGTGCTGGCTGGCGTTCAAGGCCCATTGACGCTTCTTGGAGGCGGCCAGGACACGCTGAATGTGGACGACTCGGGTGACGCCATGGCAAGCACTGGCGTGCTGAGCCCGACGGTTCTGAGCGGCTTCGGCATGGGTGCGTCTGGCATTAGCTACAGCGGGTTCCTGGCCCTGAACATCAGGTTGGGCACGAGCGCGAATACATTCACGATTCTCGACACGGCTTCGATCGTCACCTCGGTTTATGCCGGCGCTCTGAGTAACACGTTCAATGTGCGCGCGATCACGGGTGAGACGCTGCTTTATGGCGGGGCTGGCACGGATGTTTTCAATGTTGGTAGTTTGAGCCCGCAGGGTGGCGGCGTCCTCTCTGGCATTGCAGGGGCCTTGAACATCGTGGGTGGCGGCAAGGCAACCTTGAACATCGACAACAGTGGCGACACTGGCAGCGAGTCCGGGGTCCTTTCGGCAACGACCCTGAACGGGCTGGGCATGGGGTCAGCAGGTATTCAGTATAGCGGATTGGCGTCGCTGAACATCCAACTCGGGACAGGGAATGACAACTTCTCAGTCGTGGGTGTCACGCCGACTACGGTGACCACGATTGACGGCGGGGCTGGCGTCAACACGGCGGTTCTGACCTTTGAGGGTGATTTTACCTCTGAAAACCTGACACTGACGAACTTCGACACCGCAACCCTTTCTGTTTCCGGCACATTCAGCGGTTATTTCTCGGACAACGGGGCGATTTCAAGCGTTTCGATTGGCGGAACGGTCACCTCGACGGGAGTGCTGGATGCGGGTTCGATTAGCTCGATGACCGTGGGTGGTGACTTTGGCGGGTTGTTGCAGGTGTCTGGATTGCTCGCTTCCCTCTCGGTTCAGGGCGGCACTCCGGGCAGGATTGTCGCGGGCGATGTGGACACGATTAGCGCTTTGGCGGCTTATGGGAATAACGTGCTGCAGGTGGTTGAGGATGGAGTTGAGCGTGATATCCAAGCGACCCCGGTGGCGGGCGGAACGATGCCGGATTCAGTCCTGTTTGCCTACCTTTATGACTCGGTTTCGGGCAGCCAGCCGCAGGTGACGATTCGCATTACCAACGGCCAGCCTGATACGAGCGCGGGTGACGTGCGCTTTAACCTGGCTCTAGTGGTGCAAAGTGCCACGGCTAAGTTCGATCTGGCGCGGCTGGATGCCAATGGATCCTCCGGGCTGGGCAGCATTGCGGTGGAAGGCGACATTCTGACCACCGTATCACAGCCGGCTTTGGGATTCTTCGGCATGGCCGCCGGCAGCCAAAGCGGGGTGGTTCTGCCGGGCGACAATATCATTGGAGTCGCGGTGCGCGACAACCTGCCGGTTGGCAGCATCGACGTGGCGGGGTTGGAAGGCATCGCCTTCGCGACGCTGAGTTCCCGGAGTGGCAAACCAATCGGGTCGGGATCGACTATCGGTCTTGCCAACACCTTGCAATCTATTTGGAGCCTGCTGGGCAGCAAGGCCGTGCTGCTGCCCGCGACGGATGAATTCCGGGTGCCCTTCTCCGACCAGCATAGTGTGAAGCTCTACGAATGCGTTGATGGGCGTTTTGACCTGAACCTGGTGGGAACCTTTACCGATCAGTCTCCGGAAAACGCTACTGATACGGCTTACATCCGGGTATCTACGACGGGCAACAAGCTTTCGACGCTGACAGCGCTATACATCAATCTGGTGGGCGACGGCGGCTCGGTTTCGACCATCGCTTCGGTGGAGGAGTTGACGAGCACTGGGCCGCTTGGAGATGTCACGGTTGGCGGGATCAACGGCCTAGGCAGCGTCACTGCGCCGAGCGTTTTCGGCAGCATCAGGGTTAGCCGCGGGGGCATCAGCGGCATCATCCAAACCACCGGGGTTCGGATTGATCCGATTACGGGAATCGATACCGAAGTCTCGGCGGATCTCGGGTCTATCCTATACAACAAGAAGGGGCAGCCGGTGGGTGTTACGACCGTGTCGTGCGCCGGCAACTTTACGGGCGAGATCATCAGCCGGGGTGACCTGATCAGCACAATCCAGGTTCGGGGGACGTTCAGCGGTGTGATTGCCTCCCAGGGTGATATTGGCGTCGCAATTCGCGACAGCACCGGGGAGCCGGTAACGAGCCGTAGTGGTCTATGGACGCGCTTTGGCGGGATCACCATCAGGGGGGGCGACTCGGGCCAGATTTTGGTATTGGGCAACATTTTTGGCAACGTGACAATCCACGGCGTTCTTAGCGGTCGCATTGCCGCGGCAGGGCAGCAGGTGAGCGGTTGGGGAGCGTCGCGCATTGGAATTCTGGGCAACCTCCGGCTGGGCTCGATGGGGGCTAATGGCGCCGTGGTCTCAGGCGGGCTTATCGGAGACGGGGCGGACAAGACAGTATTCTCGGGCGGCCGGGTGCTTGGCCTCGTGGCCGCAGGGGGTGAGGTCAACTTGACCCGCTCGACCCGCGTGGCGGCCGGGAACCTATTCGAGAACAGTAATGCGGCGGGCAACATGGACGGCCCGGTCATCTCCTCTATCTTCATCAATTCCGCGGGCCAGCCTTCGTTCGATCTGACGCCCGATGACCTTCAGGGGTTGGCTGGGATGTTGACCAACCTCGCCGATTTGCAGGGTGTGGATGGCAGCCTGGCTGACTGATTCAGCTTGGGCTCGAGAGCAGGGAGGAGTAGGCGAAACCGACAAACTCGCCGTGATGTTTGTTTCCAGCCCGAATCCGTGCGGTGAGAGTCTTGGCAATCGCGCGCAGGAACGGGGTGGCTAAATCGGGGGCCTCCCGGGAAAGGGCCTCAAAAGAAGCAGCGGAGATTTTCAACAAGCGGCTGGTAGCGGCGGCGATAACATCCGCCGAGCGCGGGCCCTTATCGAACAGGGAGATGTCGCCGAAGAAATCGCCAACCTCGAGTTTGGCAAGAATTGTATCTTTGCCGTGGACCTTCATGCGCACATGCAGCTCGCCTTCGAGGATGATGTACATGGCATGGCCGCAATCCCCCTGTTTGACGATGACGGCCCACTGAGGCACTTGTTCCTGTTCAACGTACCGCGTGAAGCGTTCGATCTGGTGGTCAGTCAAGGCGGCCAGCAGTTTGAGCCGGCGCAAGCTCCGCACATCGAGCGCAAGGCGTGCCGGGTGGGGCTTCGCCTGCGCGTGGCTGGCTTGGAAGAAGAGCAGCAGCTCCGGTACATCCAAAGCCCGTCGCCAGGATCGGTCTAAGGTCACAAACACCCAGGTGCCGGCCGTGACATCGCCGCTTTGAACCCGTGAGATCAACCGGGGCAAATCCAGCGGACCAGAAGCCGTATTGCTGGTGTCCCAAATAAAAAACTGGGCCGGCTTGATGTTGTGACTCATTCCATCGAACAGAGTGCCGTGGGATGCGATGATAATAAAGCAAATTCAGGTGCAGATTGAGATGGATTTGCCGTCGGTGCCGGCTTTCAAACTCTATGCGGACAGGGCGCTCCCAGGCGGTTATTGAAAACAGGCGCCTGGGCTCAAGACCAAGAAAAGGCCGCGCTAGAAGGCGGGTTCCAAGCGGGCCATGAGCTTATGGTATTGTCGTTGACGGTCGGCGGGGTTCCGCATACAAAGGACAAGCAGTTTGTGTCTGCATAAACGAAGGACTGTTATGTCAGATTTGAAGCGGCTTTACGATGCGGTGCTTGTGGGGGATGCCAAAACGGCCCAGGCCGTTACCCAGGAGGCCCTGGGTGAGGGGGTGGACCCCCTCAAATTGGTTAATGAATACATGGTGCCCGCGATGGACGAGGTGGGGCGGCGGTTCGAGTGCAATGATTACTTCGTGCCCGAACTCCTGATTGCAGCGCGCGCGATGAAGACCTCATTGGATCTTATCCGTCCGATGCTCGCAGCCCGAGGGGATCAGCCTGTCGGGCGGGTGGCAATAGGGACGGTGAAGGGCGATCTGCATGATATCGGAAAGAACCTGGTGGCGTCTCTGCTTGAAGGAGGCGGTTTCGAGGTGATCGACCTGGGAGTCAACGTGCCGCCGGAGAAGTTTATCGCGTCGGTGAAGGAGAGGAACGCCAATATCGTGGCGATGTCGGCGCTGTTGACCACGACGATGCCTTCAATGAAGGTGACCATTGAGGCGCTACGGCAGGCTGGAGTCAGGGACAAAGTCAAAGTTTTGATCGGCGGAGCACCCATTACACAGAAGTACGCGGAAGAAATTGGCGCGGATGGCTACAGCGAAACCGCTGTCGGAGCCGTGGCGTTGGCAAGGAAGGCCGTAGGGGCCGCGTGAGCGAGAATTGAGAATCTGAAACCCGTTACTCCATGCATCCACTCATCCAAGACCTTCTTTCACGCGGACCCGTTATTACCGATGGAGCCTGGGGGACCGAATTGCAGGCGCGGGGATTGGGGCTGGGAGAGTTTCCAGATTCCTGGAACTTGACACACGCGGACCGGGTGACCGAGGTGGCGCGGGCGTACGCAGCGGCCGGCAGCCAGGTCATTTTGACGAATACCTTTGGCGCGAACCGGCTACGTTTGGGAGAGCACGCGGCGGCGGACCGGGTGGTGGATATCAATGTGCGCGGGGTGGAGATTTCGCGCAGCGCGGGAGGCGGTCAGGCTCAAGTGTTTGCTTCGATCGGCCCCAGCGGCAAATTGCTAATGAGCGGCGAGGTGAACGAGGACGACCTGCGGGCGGCGTTTGGAGAGCAGGCACAGGCACTAGCCAAGGGGGGCGCCGATGCGCTGGTGGTTGAGACCATGTCGGACCTGGAAGAAGCCAGGGTGGCGGTCGGCGCCGCGCGGGCCACCGGGTTGCCGGTGATCGCTTGCATGGTTTATGACAGCGGCAAGGAGAAGGACCGCACGATGATGGGAGCCACGCCGGAACAGGCCGCAGCCGTGCTTGCGGAGGCCGGCGCGGATGTCATTGGCGCCAATTGCGGGCAGGGAATAGCCGGATTCGTCGGGATTTGCCGGCGTCTGCGCGCCGCAACGGAGCGGCCGATTTGGATCAAGCCCAACGCCGGTTTGCCGGCCATTGTGGACGGCAAGGCGCACTACCAAGTGACGCCGGAAGAATTTGTTGCGTATCTTCCGGAACTAATTCGGGCGGGCGCGTCTTTCATCGGCGGCTGTTGCGGCACAACACCCGAGTTCATTGCGGCCATTCGGAGGGAATTGGGACGCTAGAGCGTTTCAAGCGCTTTTCCCCGCCATGCGCATCCGGATCGAGTTGCTGCCTTTCGACAAGACGCTGCGGGTGGAGCGGGGGACAGCGTTGCAGGATGTATTGTTCGCTGAGGGAGTTGAGTTTCCTTGCGGAGGGAGAGGGCGTTGCAAGGGATGCAAGGTGAAAGTGCTGGAGGGCTGGCTGCCGGTAACGGCGGAGGATCGGGGACAATTCACGGCAGCGGAATTGGAGGCGGGATGGCGGTTGGCGTGCCGCGGGCATGCGGAGGGAGACCTTAAGATCGAGTTGGCGCAGTGGGAATCGACGATACTGGCTGACGACTCACCTTTCGCTTTCACCCCGCAGGAAGGATTGGGGGTGGCTATTGACCTGGGGACAACGACGGTGGTGGCGCAACTGATTGATTTAGGGAGCGGCAAGGTGCTGGCGGTGAGAGCCGGCTTGAACGCCCAGGCGCAGTACGGGGCCGACATCATGAGCCGGATCGAATTTGCCCTTGCCGACCATGGGCGACGGACCCTGCAGAAGCTGGTCCGCGAGCAAGTCGGGCGGTTGGTGGAGGAACTGTTGGCGGCGATTTCGAATGAGGCCGAGGGAGGGGGCTGTTTGGGGGGCGAGCGGCTTTACAAGGGCGGTTTGAAGTCGCGGTCAAAAGCGGCTAGCCGGGCTCTTCCGTGGATTAAACGCGTCGTGTTGGTGGGTAACACCGCCATGCATCACTTGTTTTGTGGACTGGACCTGAAACCGCTGGCGCAGTATCCGTTCGAACCGGCTCAGCCCGGGCTGCAGACAGTTACTTCGACAGAACTGGGCTGGGAGTTGGCGGGCGAACCGGTAGTGCAATTCCTGCCCTGCCTGGGAGGCTTTGTGGGCAGTGACATCCTTGCCGGCATTCTGGCAACACGGCTACATGAAAGCGAGCCGCTGGCTGCGCTCATCGACCTGGGCACTAATGGGGAGATTGTGATTGGCAACCGGAGCGGGCTGCTATGCGCTTCGACGGCCGCAGGGCCGGCTTTCGAGGGCGCACGTATCTCGATGGGAATGCGGGCGGCCACGGGCGCCATTTCGCAGGTGACCATCGAAGGGAGCGGGGTCCGTTGCCATGTGCTGGGCAACGGCGCGGCCCGCGGACTTTGTGGCAGTGGATTGGTTGACGCGGTAGCGGCAGGGCTGGATTTGGGTTGGATTCAGCCCAACGGCCGGCTCGCGCGGGGCGAGTTGTTGATGGTGGCGCCACCGGTCTCCCTCAGCCAACAGGATGTTCGAGAGTTGCAGTTGGCCAAAGGGGCCATTGCCGCAGGGTTGCGGCTGCTCCTCGAACAGCGCGGAGGGAAGGGGAAGGACTTGGTGCGGATTCACCTGTCCGGCGCTTTCGGCAACTATATCAATCATGCCAGCGCACTGCGAATTGGATTGCTCGATTTCCCGGTCGAAAAGCTGCGGCCGGCAGGCAATACCGCCTTGCTGGGCGCCAAGCTGGCGCTCTGCGGTCCGCCGGAACAGGACCTCGGCTATCCCGGGATTCTAGCAAAGACGCGGCATGTTTCGCTCAACGAGGGCTCGCGTTTTCAGGAGGTTTTCGCGGAAGAGATGCAGTTTCCCGGACGATAGGCCGTTCATCTACCTTGCTCGGAAAGGTTGGAGTGGCCGGAGAACCCCGGCTTTTTTGACCTGAGTCAAGGCGCCGCAGGCGGGATCAGAGGCAATTTATGTCAACGAAACAGCAAAATCGGTGTGGTGGGTGTTGGCCCCAGCGCCGACACTGAACAGAGTAGATATGAATTGGTTAAATGCAGGTGAACCGCGGCGCCGGGAAGAAGCTTGTTGTGAGCTTTGCCCTTTGAGCAGAGTTCAGGCTGGCGTTGCGGTGCGAATCAAACAGCTCTGTGCGACGCCGGAGGTCCAAAACCGGCTGCGGGAGCTCGGTTTTTGTGAGGACCAGGTGATCAAGCTGCTGACGAGCCAGACCAATTTTATCTGCCAGGTCTGCAATGCCCGGCTCGCCATAAGCGAGCAGGTGGCACAACTCATTATGGTGGAGCCGCTTCGACCGGCTGCCGCCGTCGTTCCTGCCTGGAAGCGCTAGATCGCGCTGGCGGCGGTGTCGATAAAGGCCCGCAGGTTAGCAGTTGTGACGGCAGGGGGCATGCCACCGGCACAAGAGAGGATCAGCTTGGATTTGTCCCCGGTTTCCGCGAGGAGTTTCTTCACCGCAGCGCTGACTTCCTGAGGCGAGCCTTTAGCCAGCACATCGCGTGGAGGAATATTGCCCAGTAAGGCAAGGCGATTGTCCGACAGGCGCCGCAGGTCTGAGAGGGTGTTGAAGATGCCGGGATTGTAGAGATTGATGCCGATCTCCGGGTAAAAACGGATCGATTTGGCGCATTCCGCATCATTGTGAAAGAACTTCACGGTGACGTCAGCGGCATATATTTCCTTCAGATAGGGCAGGCCAAATTCCTTGAAATCGCCTTCGCCGACGAAGCCGACGATATCATCCAGGAGGAAAACGCCATCGATGGTCGGGATAGTCTCCCGCTGGAGAGCATGCCATTTCTTGAGAAAATCGGTAATGATTCTCAGCAATTTATGGGCTTTATCCGGGTCGGTTTTGAGGGCCATGAGAAACTCGGTGGTGCCCATGAGGAAGGTAGCGATGTTCAGCGGCCCGCGGGAGACGGAGAAGCGGATTCTGTGGCCCATAGCCTCAATGCGGGGGCGGGCGCTCCTGAGACGGTTGAGCATAAAGGGAAGCAAGCCGTCGGTTGCGGGATTTGGCTCGGAGAGGTCATCGATCTGGGCCACATCGCGAATGAGCTTTTCGGCAAAGGGAAACTCGTTCCGATGGAAGAGGCACTTGGTGCCGAAGGCCGAGGGTTCAGTACACATGCCAAACTCGGACCAGAATCCAGGCAGGAAGATGACGTCGGGAAAGGTCTCGATGGCCTTTTTATTGGCTTGGAACCAGAGATCCTCGTTGGTGAAGTAATCGAGGATATCGATGCCGAACCAGTTTGGCAGCCACGGGCAATCGATAATAAAGCCGATGGGCGGGCGCGTGCTCTTGCCTTCGATGGCAGAGACCAGGTCGTTCCATTGTTTGTCGGTCATAAGATCAGAAGTGCTTTGAAAGCGCCAGGGTACGGCGAGCGTGTGCCCCCGAAAACCCTCATTGGAATTATTGTGTTTTATTAACCAACATCGGGAGTGTAGGGGCTGCCGGCATATCAAGTCACGGAGATTTTGGCGTGGTTTGGGCGCAAAAAATGGTAAACATTTGCCAAAGCTGGTGAAGTCTGCCACGCTTCTTAGCGGCACATTGCCACCGCGCGGATGAACCGGTCCCGCCGGGTTCAAGCTGGGGCAAACAGAGCATCAAACCAAGGTGCCTGGATCCTTAACTTTCCCGGTCCGGGTGGCGCTGACATCCGTTTGTCGAATGAGGACACGCACAACATTGCGGCAGCAACCCGCAGACCTAGAGGGTTGCCAACGCCGGAAACACTCGCCGTTCGGGCCAGTCCCGAAGGGGCACAAGGACTGTCCTTGCCTTGGGCGCCCGCCGATTCCCTTTAATCATTGAACCTCCTTTAATCAATCATGCAGACCTCCTCTACGAATTCCACCTCGTCCCAACGCGTCGAACCGGCGCACGATATTCTTCACCAAATCCGCCGGCATCCCCTCGATCCGATTTTTGCCCCTAAAGTGGTCGCCGTCATCGGGGCCACCGAGACCAAAGGCAGCGTTGGGCGCACGGTGTTTCAGAACATGGGCCGGGGCGGTTTCGAGGGGACAGTTTATCCGATCAACCCGAAGCGTCCCAGCGTGCTGTGCGTGAAGGCCTATCCGAATATCGGCGCGGTGCCCGAAAAAGTGGACCTGGCGGTCATCACCACACCGGCGGCTTCGGTGCCCGGCATCATTAAAGAGTGCGCTGCGGCGGGTGTCAAAGGCGCCATCATCATCTCCGCCGGCTTCAAGGAAGTCGGCGCGGCTGGGGTTGAGCTTGAGCAGAAAGTCATGGCCGAGGCCCGCAAGGGCGGCATGCGTCTGATTGGCCCGAATTGTCTGGGTGTGATGGTCCCGCAAACCGGCCTCAACGCCACTTTCGCCAGCACCATTGCCCGCCCCGGTTCGCTCGGGTTTATCAGCCAGAGCGGGGCGCTCTGCACGGCGATCCTGGACTGGAGCTTGCGTGAAAACGTCGGCTTCTCCTCCTTCGTTTCGATTGGTTCGATGCTCGATGTCAACTGGGGCGACCTGATCTATTACTTGGGCGACGATCCCAATACCAAGAGCATTATTATCTACATGGAAACGATTGGCGACGCCCGGTCTTTCCTTTCGGCAGCCCGCGAGGTTGCCCTGACCAAGCCGATCATCGTGATCAAGGTGGGCCGCACCGCGGCAGCTGCCAAGGCCGCCGCATCGCACACGGGCTCGCTGACCGGCAGCGATGAGGTTCTGCAGGCCGCCTTCCGCCGCGTGGGCGTGCTTCGGGTTGAGACCATTGCCGAGTTGTTCCATATGGCCGAAGTGCTGGCCAAGCAGCCCCGGCCCGCAGGTCCGCGCCTCACCATTCTCACCAACGCCGGCGGTCCGGGCGTGCTGGCCACCGATATGCTCATCAACAGCGGCGGCCGCCTGGCTGAGTCTTCCCCGGAGGCCATGGCGGAGTTCAATAAACTTCTGCCGGCGGCTTGGAGCCATAACAATCCGATTGATATTCTCGGAGACGCCAGCCCCGAGCGGTATGCCAAGTCGGTGCAGATTGCCGCGTCCGATTCCGGCAGCGACGGAATGCTGGTCATCCTGACCCCGCAAGCCATGAGCGATCCGGTCGGCACGGCCGAGGCTCTGGAGCCTTACGCCAAGGTTCCCGGGAAACCTTTACTCGCCTGCTGGATGGGCGGCCAGGAAGTTGAGCCGGGTGAGGACGTCCTCAACAAGATAGGCATCCCGACCTTCAAGTATCCGGACACTGCGGCGCGCGCCTTCTCTTACATGTATCGGTATGCATATAATCTGAAGTCCCTTTACGAGACGCCGACGCAGTTTTCCGACCAGGGCGCCGATGCTGTCGCCCGCGCCAAGGCTGAGGAGATTATCCAGGCCGTCCGCAAGCAGAACCGCACGATCCTGACCGAGTTCGAGTCCAAACAGCTCTTGAGCGCCTATGGGATTCCGACGGTGGATACCCGCATCGCCAAGACCGAAGAAAGCGCCGTCAAGCTTGCCGAAGAAATCGGCTTCCCGATCGTGTTGAAGCTCTATTCCGAAACTATCACACACAAGACCGACGTGGGTGGGGTACAGCTCAATTTGCGCAACGCAGCGGCTGTCCGCAAGGCGTACAACGCGATTGCGACTGCGGTCGAGAAGAAAGCGGGCAAGGAGCACTTCCTGGGGGTGACCGTACAGCCGATGATCGACCTCGGTGGATACGAGATTATTCTAGGCAGCAGTCCGGACCCGCAGTTTGGACCGGTGCTGCTCTTCGGGGCGGGCGGGCAATTGGTGGAGGTTTTCAAGGACCGATCGCTGGGCCTGCCGCCGCTCAACGCGACCCTGGCGCGGCGCATGATGGAACAGACCCATATCTACACCGCTCTGAAAGGCGTTCGCGGACGCAAACCCGTGAATCTCGCCGCATTGGAGGAGTTGATGGTTCGTTTCAGCCAATTAGTGGTTGAGCAGCCATGGATTGCCGAAATCGACATCAACCCGCTGCTTGCTTCGCCGGAGCGCCTCCTGGCTCTTGACGCCCGCGTTGTGCTGCACGGCAAAGACATGGCAGAAGATAAGTTGCCCAAGTCGGCCATCCGGCCTTATCCGAATCAATACGTCTCGAGCTGGAAGCTCAAGAGCGGCGCTGGGGTCACCATCCGCCCAATTCGCCCCGAAGACGAGCCATCGATGGTGAAGTTCCACGAGACGCTGTCCGAGGAGAGCGTTTATTACCGCTACTTCAGCCAACTCAAGCTCGACCAGCGCGTCGCCCACGAGCGGCTCACCCGGATGTGCTTCATTGACTACGATCGGGAGATCGCCCTGGTTGCCGAGCATAAAGATCCCAAGACTGGCAAGAGTGAGGTTCTGGGCGTCGGCCGTCTCAGCAAGGCGCGCGGCCTCAATGAGGCCGAGTTCGCACTCATCGTCAGCGACCATTGGCAACGGCAGGGGCTGGGGGCGGAGCTGCTCAAGCGCCTCGTGCAGATTGGGCGCGATGAAAAACTAAGTCGCATTAAGGCGAATGTCCTGGCCGATAACCACGGCATGCAGCAGGTGGCCAAGCACGTCGGCTTCAAGTTGACCCGCGAAGCCGAAAACCACGACTTCAAAGCCGAAATCACTCTCTAATGCTTACTACCGACGGAGCACATTTTGGCCGGGGGCGCAATGCGACCCCCGGCGGATCTGCCGCTTTTGTCCTCTTTGTCCCCTGAAATTGCACTTTTTACTATGACCTCTACCAAATCCTCCAAATCCGTCACCTTTAAGACCCTTGACGGCAACGAAGCCGCCGCCTACGTCGCTTATCGCCTCAACGAGGTGATGGCCATTTACCCAATTACCCCTTCGTCGCCCATCGCCGAGTGGTGCGATCAGTGGGCCTCCGAAGGCAAGCGGAACCTCTGGAACACCATCCCTTCGATCATTGAGATGCAGAGCGAAGGCGGGGCCGTCGGGGCCGTGCACGGCGCCTTGCAGACCGGCTCTCTGAGCACCACATTCACCGCTTCGCAGGGATTGCTGTTGATGATCCCGAACATGTTCAAAATTGCGGGCGAGCTGACCCCCGCGGTGTTCCATGTCACCGCCCGCACCGTCGCCACCCATGCCCTTTCTATTTTTGGCGACCACGGCGACGTCATGGCTTGCCGCTCGACAGGCTGGGGAATGCTCGGCGCTGCCTCCGTGCAGGAGACGATGGATTTCGCCTTGATTTCCCAGGCCGCTTCGCTCCGCTCGCGGATTCCCTTCATCCATTTCTTCGACGGGTTCCGGACGTCACATGAGGTTTCCAAGATCGCCATGCTCAAGGATGACGACATGAGGGCGCTGATTGACGACAAACTGATCGCCGAGCATCGCGCTCGCGCGCTGACGCCCGATCGGCCGGTCCTGCGCGGCACCGCCCAGAACCCTGACGTCTTTTTCCAGGCCCGCGAGACAGCGAATCCGTTCTATGCCGTTTGCGCGGACATCACCCAGAAGGTGATGGACGAATTCGCAGCCAAAGTTGGCCGCAAGTACAATCTCTTCGACTACGTCGGCGCGCGCGACGCCGAGCGTGTGGTGGTGCTGATGGGGTCGGGCTGCGACCCGGCGCACGAAACCGTTGATTATCTGACCGCGCGGGGGGAGAAAATCGGTATCATCAAGGTTCGTTGTTACCGGCCTTTCGACGGCAAGCGCTTTGTCGAGGCTCTGCCGGCGACGGTCAAATCCATAGCCGTGCTCGACCGCACCAAAGAGCCCGGCGCCGCCGGCGAACCGCTTTACCAGGACGTGGTTACCGCTTTGTTCGAGGGTCTCGCCAACGGCTGGGGCAACCTCAAGACCACGCCGAAGGTTACCGGCGGCCGCTACGGGCTTTCTTCCAAGGACTTCACGCCGGCGCAGGTCAAGGGCGTCTTCGATAATCTCAAGCTGGCGACGCCGAAGAACCACTTCACCGTCGGTATCAACGACGATGTATCGAACACGAGCCTGCCCTGGGACCCCGAATTCTCGACCGAGCCGGACAGTGTTATTCGCGCGTTGTTCTACGGGCTGGGCGCGGACGGCACGGTCGGAGCGAACAAAAACTCGATCAAGATCATCGGCGAGGACACGCCGAACTACGCCCAGGGCTACTTCGTCTATGACTCGAAGAAGTCCGGATCGATGACCGTGTCGCACCTGCGGTTCGGGCCGGAGCCGATCCGCTCGACCTATCTCATTTCGAGAGCGAATTTCGTGGCCTGCCATCAGCCGGTGTTCCTCGAGCGCTACGATATGGTCAAGCCTCTGGTTCAGGGCGGGACGTTCCTTTTGAATACTCCCCAGTCCAAGGACCAGATCTGGGAGCAGCTGCCGACCCCGGTCCAGGAAGCGCTGATCGCCAAGAAAGCGCGTCTCTTTGTTATTGATGCGACCAAAGTGGCTCGCGAAAGCGGGATGGGCGGACGCATCAATACCATCATGCAGGTTTGCTTTTTCGCCCTGTCCGGCGTGCTGCCCAAGGAGGACGCCATCAACGCCATCAAGGAATCGATCCGGAAGACGTACGGCAAGAAGGGCGAGGAGGTCGTGCAGAAGAACCTGCACGCAGTGGACGATACTCTGGCCCATCTGCATGAAGTCACTCTCGGCAACCGAGTCAATGGATCCGGTCCATTCCTCCCGCCGGTAACGCCTAACGCCCCGGCATTCGTGAAGAATGTGCTCGGCCAGATCGCCGCCGGATTCGGTGACGACCTGCCGGTCAGCGCGTTTCCGAACGACGGCACTTTCCCAACCGGCACCGCCCAATACGAGAAGCGCAACCTGGCTATCGACATCCCGGTCTGGGACCCGGCGGTCTGCATCCAATGCATGAAATGCGTGGCCATTTGTCCGCACGCCACGATTCGCGCCAAGGTTTATGAGCCGAAGGAACTGGCCGGTGCGCCGGGCACTTTCAAGGCCACGGACGCGCGTTCGCCCGAGTGGAAAGGAATGAAATGGACGCTGCAAATCGCCGCGGAGGACTGCACCGGTTGCGCCCTCTGCGTTGATGTCTGCCCGGCCCGCAACAAGACCGAGGCCAAGCTCAAGGCCATCAACATGCGGACGCAGGCCCCGCTGCGCCTCCAGGAACGCGAGAACTGGGATTTCTTCCTGGGGCTGCCGGAAATGGATCGCCGCAAGATCAAGATTGGCACTCTGCGCCAGCAGCAGGTCATGCGGCCGCTCTTCGAGTTTTCGGGCGCCTGTGCCGGTTGCGGCGAAACGCCCTATATCAAGATGGTTTCGCAGCTGTTCGGCGACCGTATGATCGTGGCCAACGCGACCGGCTGTTCCTCGATCTACGGCGGCAACCTGCCGACCACGCCTTACGCGAAGAACGTCGACGGCCGCGGCCCGGCCTGGTGCAATTCGCTGTTCGAGGATAACGCCGAGTTTGGCCTTGGCTACCGCGTCTCCGTTGACAAGCAGAGGGAGTTTGCGGCCGAACTGCTTCAGAAGCTGGCCGGCTCCGTCGGCCAGGACCTGGTGACGGCGATCGTGAACGCGAGCCAGGTGGATGAGGCAGGCATTTATGAGCAGCGCGAGCGTGTTGCTGCTCTCAAAGAGAAGCTGCAGAAGATCTCGACCAGCGAAGCCAAGCTGCTCTTGCCCATTGTGGATCAGCTGGTGCGCAAGAGCGTTTGGATCTTCGGCGGCGACGGATGGGCTTACGACATCGGTTACGGCGGCCTGGACCACGTGCTGGCCAGCGGTCGCGACGTCAATGTGCTGGTCATGGACACCGAAGTTTATTCGAACACGGGCGGCCAATGCTCCAAATCGACCCCACGCGGCGCCGTGGCTAAGTTCGCCGCAGGCGGCAAGCCGGCCGGCAAGAAAGACCTGGGCCTGATCGCGATGAGCTACGGCCATATCTACGTCGCCAGCATTGCGATGGGTTACAAAGACGAGCAGTCGTTGAAGGCATTTATCGAGGCAGAATCCTATCCGGGACCGTCCTTGATCATCGCCTACAGCCATTGCATCGCTCACGGTATCGCAATCGATGCCGGCGTTGGCGCCCGGCAGCAGAAGCTCGCGGTTGAATCCGGCCAATGGCTCCTCTACCGTTTCGACCCGCGGCGGGCCGAGCGGGGAGAGAACCCGCTGCAGATCGATTCCCCCGCGCCGAAGGGCAAGGTGCAGGATTTCTTAATGTCCGAGAACCGGTTCAAGATGCTGACCAAGAGCAAGCCAGAAGACGCCAAGAAATTGTTCTTGCTGGCGCAGAGCGACGCTGAGCAGCGCCGGAAACACTATGAGTTCATGGCCGCCAGGGATCTCAAAGCGACCCCGACACCCGCGGCCAAGCCGGCCACGACTGTAGACCAGCAACCGTAAATCCCGAAATCTAATTATCTATGGATCTCTCGACTACATATCTCGGTCTTAAGCTTCGGACCCCGCTCGTTCCCGCGGCCTCGCCGCTTTCGGAAGAGCTTGACAGTATCAAAGCGATGGAGGACGCCGGCGCTTCCGCCGTCGTGCTTTACTCGCTCTTTGAGGAGCAGCTTATTGAGGACCGCGCCGAACTGGTCCACAACCTCGAACAGGGCACCGAAAGCTTTGCCGAGGCGCTGACCTATTTCCCCGAGCCGGACGATTTTCGTTTGGGCCCTGAGGAGTACCTGGAGCACATCTCGAAGGCGAAGAAGGCGGTTGAAATCCCGATCATCGCCAGCTTGAACGGCTCCTCGGTTGGCGGCTGGACCAAGTATGCCAAAGCCATCCAGCAGGCCGGGGCCGACGCGCTGGAGTTGAACATTTATAGCATTCCGACCGACATGGATCTCAGCTCCACGAAGATCGAGGAAGCCTACCTGGATATTCTTAAGGCGGTGAAGTCCGAGGTCAGCATCCCGGTGGCCGTGAAGCTCAGCCCGTTCTTCACGAACTTCGCAAATATGGCCAAGCGTCTTGACAAAGCTGGCGCCAACGGCCTGGTGTTGTTCAACCGCTTCTACCAGCCGGATATCGACCTGGAGACGCTCGAGGTCAAGCCCAACATCCTGCTGAGCACGCCGATGGCGATGCGCGTGCCCTTGCGATGGATCGCGCTGCTACATGGCAAAATACGCGCCAACCTGGCGGCCACTTCAGGGGTCCATCGCGCCTCGGACGTGTTGAAGATGCTGATGGCTGGCGCCGACATCACCATGCTCTGCTCGGCCCTCATCCGCCATGGCGCCCGGCAAATCGGCGTGATCGAGCGCGACCTGGCCGCCTGGATGCAGGAGCACGAATATGAATCAGTCACGCAGCTCAAAGGGAGCATGAGCCAAAAGAACTGCGCCGATCCAAGCGCCTTCGAACGGGCGCAGTACATGAAAGCCATTTCGCAGTTCCCCGTCTCGCGGTAGGGGCGGAGAGGAAAGGCGATTTCGATTCTGAAAGCCGTCCGGCCCGTCAACGGTGCCGGGCGGCTTTTCATTTGCGGCCTTTCGAGGAGTCGGCAGACACGGAAATGCCGTCACTCCCTCGCCTGGTCCGGATCCGCCGCGCCAGAGAGAGAGTCTCGGTTTTGTCATTTCGCGACCGGCGTGACGGGTGCCGAGAAGCGTCTTCTTGCCATTCCCTTGGTTTGTCTTATGCTCTTCGCAGAAGCTTGATTCTAACCGATCACTGCGATGGCATTTTGGGATAGTTTCAGAAAGCCGACTTCCGCGAAAGCCACGGCGACGCCGCTCGACATGGAGCCTCAGGCGGACTCTTTGGAGGCCTCGTCGTTGCCCACGGCGGAGGGGTTGGCGGCTCGGAACATCAATCGGCGGCTTCTATTTGTAGGGGGCGGCGCTAGCTGGTTTGAGGAGTTTGAGAAGCAGTTCGCCAACCTTCAGCCAACCTGGTTGTGCGTTCATGTGGCCGAGGTTTCCCAGCCGACGACGGACCTTTCCCCGGCCTTGTTTGACGCGCTCGTTCTCAACGCCAACTTGGAAAGCAGGGCCGAAATGATCGAGGGATCCGGGCAAAAGTTTCCTCGAGCCGTGCGGATTGTACTGTCGGGGGAGGAGAGTAGACCATCGGATTCGGCGGCATCCAACAGCCCCGAACTGTGGTTCGCGTCGCAGCAACTTAATCCGGCCGCGTTGGCTGAGACGATCGAAAGGGCGCTGCGTGTCCAACTCTGGTTGTCCGACCCCGCCATTCGAAAGCTGCTCCCGTTGCTGAGGAAACTTCCCACCGTGCCAAAGCTCCACGCACAAGTGGCGCAGGAGTTGCAGTCGCCGGATGGTTCGTTGGAAACCGCCTCTCAATTCGTGCGCCGGGACCCCGCTATGGCGGCTAAATTCCTGCAGGTTGCAAATTCCGCCCTTTTTGCGCCGGCGTACCCGTTGACGGATCCTGGCGAGGCGGTCATGTTCCTGGGCTCGGAACGCAGCCGGGGCATCATATTCGCGGCGGGCGTTTTCTCTCAGTTCGATGCCGTGCGTTGTTTCGGGTTTTCCCCCGAGCAAGTCTGGAGCTATAGTCTTCAGGTAGCGAGTTTGGCGCGGGGCATTGCGTTGGTGGAGACTGAGGATCCCAAACTGGCGGAGTTGTGCTTCACGGCGGGACTTCTACACGACATTGGGCGGCTAGTGCTAGCCGCCAACCTGCCCGAGATGTACGCCACCATTAGTCAGCTTCAAATTAACAAAGGCCTCTCGCTGCCTGATGCGGAGTTGGCCAACCTCGGCACCACGCACGGGGAACTGGGGGGCTGCCTGCTGGGCACGTGGTCTCTGCCAGGGGCTCTGCTGGACGCGGTGGCTTGGCACCATTGCCCTTCCCGGTCCAGCGACAAGGCGTTCTCGGTGCTCACCGCCGTTCATGTCGCACACGTTCTTGCGCAGGAGGCGTCGTCCAGAGACCGCGCAACCCCTGCTGCTGACCATTTGGATCGCGCCTATCTGACGGCGGTTGGAGTGGGCCGCCGCCTCGCGTTTTGGCGCCAGGCTTGCGGATTGCCTCCTCAAGCGGCCTAACGGCTTCACGCCCGGTTACACTCCTCATGCTGTTTATCCTTCCCGAACAGCGCTTCACAGCAGCAACGCAGCCAGCCCGAAATAGAACAACAAGGTAAAAACGTCCGTCAGGGCGAGAGTCACCGGTCCGGCGGCGATTTTCGGGTCGAGTTTGAGCCGGTGAAGGAGGGCCGGCACGCCAAGGCCAAAGAGGCACGCCGCGCAAAGGGAAAGCAGGACGCTCCCGCCAATCACAAAGGCCGGCAGTCCCACTCCGCGCCAGAGGCAAATAATGGCGGCTACCAGAGTTCCACAGCCCGATCCCAAAAGGAGGGCCGTGACAGCCTCGCGGCGAAATGCGGTGGCAAACCAATTGAGGGTGGGGCGGACGGAGCGCAGCGCCTGGACCGCCAAGGCCATCGATTGGATGCTGACGCTTTCTCCCAGCGCCAGCACCAGCGTGATGAAGAAGGCCAGCACCAGGCTTCGGGCGATCGTCTGCTGAAACGCGCTGGCCAGCAGCGCGCAGGCCGTTCCGCTGCCGATGGTGGTCAGCAACCACGGGAAACGCAGGCGAAACGCGCGCCACGGCGTCGCGTTGCGCACCTGGGAAATGCGGAAACCCAGCGCCTCGAACACCTCGTCGGTTTGGTCTCGCTCGCCGATGTCCAGCACTTCCTGGGTGAAAAGCCCGACATCGACCACGCCGAGGATCCGCCGCTGCTCGTCCACGACCGGGAAAGCCAGGAAACGATGCATCACGAACAGTTCACAGGCATCGAGGATGGTGGCATCGTGAGGGATAGCTACGACGCGCGGAATCATGATTTGTCCCAGGGCCTGTTCCAACGGCGCGGTGAGTAGCCGGCGTGTCGGTAGCACGCCGACCAGGCGTTCCTGCTCGTCCACGACGTAGAAATATACCACCTTCTCGCCAACCCCCTGGCGACGGATGGCCGCCAGGGCCTGCTCTACGCTAAAATCCTGGCGCAACTCAGGGAAGTCTTTCCTGGCATGTGGTAACACCGGCTGATCCAAATGCTCCATCTCGTGTGGCATGCGCAAACCTACCTTCCTTTTCCTTGCATTTCGAGACTCCTGTCGCCCAGGCGCTTCTCGCATCGCGGAGGCATGGGGCCTTTTGGGCGGGCAAAGCTCCGTCCATGGTTGTGTCTAAAGCCGAGCGTTTTGTGGCTCAGGCCAGGGGCAGGCTGCCTAGCTTGACGCTCAGCTTGGAGCTCTCGCCGGGAGGCAGCTTGATCGTGTTGGAGGCCACATTGCCTGACTCCACGCAGACCATGTGTGCGTATTCCTCGTTGCCGAAGTCCGGCATTTGCTGCGCCTTGGCTATCCACGGGTTCCAGACCACGGTCGAGAGCGAGCCGTGCTTCTCCACCAGGATCTTCCGGCCCAGGCGCGGATCGATAATCTCAACCGGGTTTGTCGTGTTCAGATAGATTCGATCGACTTCTGAAGAGATGCGGATCACGTGGTCGTTTTCGGTTTTCTTCGCAAAGTTGGCCACTTTATCGAGATACTTAAAGCCTTTGAGTCCCTTGACCGAGATGGCGGTAACATCTCCCACCTCAAAATAGGTGTGGAGACAGTTCTCGAGCGGAAGCTCTTCATCGGCGGAATTGTTAGTAATGATGAGTTGCAGTTCGAGAACATCGCTCACCGTGACGACGTAATCCACGGTGAAGGGCGGAAAGGCCGAGGCCTCCGGGCAATCGGGCAGCCGGAAGCGCACGCTGACGCTGCCATCGGGGGCGGGGACGACCTCCTTGAGTTCCCAGGTTTTGAGCCGGGCAAAACCGTGCATGCCCAATCCTTCGCGCATGCCAAACCATGGCAGAATGACTGGCACTCCGCCGCGGATGGGGTGCCCCACTTCAAAGCGGCTGCACTGGCTCCTGAAGAGGAGAGGCGGCTGATCTTTTTTCTGAAAGCTGGTGACGTGGGCCCCTAGCAGATAGATCTCGGCGCTGCTCCAGGGGGTGTCAACCTCGACCATCGGCAATTCGTTCTGGCCGTCAAGGAACGTGACGCGCCCCAGCGGGCTGATCGGTGCTTTTTGCTCAGTTTCGCGTTTCGCCATAGGTGCCTCTGGCGGTTTCTTATACCATCCCTCCGCGCGTATGACACGCATTTTTTTGCATGAGATGCGCGAGGGACTGAGCTAAGGCCGATGCCTGACATGACCGGCCACTCGGTGCCCCCTTGCCTAGGTCCGCCTGGAGGCGTAGTTTGATTAGCAGGGTGTATGAAACCGAGGCAGGTTTCGGAAGGAGACATTATGTTGAGAAGAGCCAAAGAGATGAGAGGCTTGAAGCTCGGAGCGCTCGACGGCGAGATCGGCAGGGTGAGGGACTTTTATTTCGACGACGAATCCTGGACAGTGCGCTATCTGGTCGCCGATACCGGAACGTGGCTGACGGGCAGGCAGGTGCTGATTTCGCCCCACGCCATCAAGCAGGTTCATTCGGACCCTGACAAGGTGGTCAGCGTGGACCTAACCAAACGGCAAATTGAGGAGAGCCCATCAATCGAGACGGATCGACCGGTTTCGAGGCAGTTCGAAGTCCAATACTACCAGTATTACAACTGGCCGGTTTATTGGGGGGGACCCTGGGAATGGGGGCCGGTGCCGTATCCTGGCCAGTTGCCGTGGACCGAGCCGTTCGAGGCAGGGCCGGCGCCGGAGCCGCAGCCCAGCGGCAATCCTCATCTCAGGAGTCTCGCCGATGTTTCGCGCTACTCGATCCAGGCCCTTGATGATCATTTTGGCCACGTGGCCGATTTTGTCGTGGACGATCCGGCGTGGGCAATTCGCTACCTGATCGTCGACACAAGAAGCTGGTGGCCAGGCAAGAAAGTCCTTTTGGCACCGGAGTGGATTGCCTGGGTGAGCTGGCATGAGGCGCGCGTGTATGTGGATTTGGATCGCGACACGGTCAAGCGCGCGCCGGAATTTGATGCGTCAAAGCCGCTCACACGGGAGTACGAAGCCCAATTGTTCAGCTACTACGGGCGGGTGCCGTATTGGGAGCGGAAGGCGGAACGCGTTGCTGGCTGAAACGCTCAACGTATCCTGTTCCGCAGGAGGAGGCTGCCGATAAACAGCACGACGGCGATCAGCAAGAAGCAGCTAAAGAGCAACTTTACGATGGCGGCCGCCGCTCCCAGGACCAGCATGAAGCCCGACAAGCCCGCCGCCAATGCTAAGGCAAGAAATACAAAAGCCCACCGCAACATGCTACTATTCTCCGGCTTGGCGACCGAAGGACAAGCGGGGTGTTTTGCCCGGGCGAGACCCAGCGGGGCCAATAACGCCTACCGCCACCGTCTGGCAGATGGTTCGTTGGAATGGCCGAGCGTTGAGTGTCGTGGGGCCTCGGTCCTCCATCCCCACCACACCCGAGCCGGAAGGATGCACCTCACTCTCCTAAGGAATGCACAATAGGCGCGGCCGATAGGAAAACTCAGCCTTTCAGGGCGTAGAATGCAGGTGATGACCCCATTGGCCCTAAAACAGCGATATGGGATGCTGATTCAGGGTTAGTAATGGGGGTGGTTGAGGCGACCCGCAAAACGGGTCGCCTTTTTACGTACAGGCAAAGGTCTCCGCGTCGATTTACCCAGTCGGTGCGGAGAGAAGGCGAGCCAGGTCGCCATGGGCCTTTTCAATCCACGTCTCCGGCGGCAGGGCATATGGGCGGAAGGTTTCGAGGTGGCCCTCTTGGGCATTGAAAAAGAGCGCTCGGTGCAAGCCCAGCATGCTGGCTTTGGGATTGTCGATGAGACTGGCCGAATCGTTGGCGCTCATTTGAAAGAGGACCCTCATTTCGAACTCGCTGAAGGCCTTTCGGCTCAGGTAGCGATTGACATTGTTGTAGGAATCGCACGTGGCGATGACGTGGAAGCCAAGGCGCGTCCCTTCGCACAGCAGGCTGTTGAGCACCGCGGCGGGATTGGGCGCCGCATCCGCGTCCGTGCTCGAGAAGCCGAATTCCTCTTCAAAGCGCAGCTTGCCGTATTTCTGCAGGCCGTGAATGATAAGGAAGACTGGGGGGGCGGCTTCAGGATCGGCGGCTTCGGCGCGAACTTTCATCTCGGCGGCGAGCCCGCTCATCACCTCAGCCAGGTCGCCGGGTTTGACCAGCGTGATGGGATGCGGCACAGCCTGGGCTAAACGCTCGACGAACTGTCGCTCCGCGGAGTCCGGCGCGGTGCCATCGCAAAGGATGAAGCGCGCCCCGCCAAGGCGGAATTGCGCCGCAAGTGAAACCAATCCAATGGAAAGGAGCGCGAGTGTCGTTTCGTCGCGCTGGCCGACCATAAGGAGGTTGTTCCCGCTTTGGCGTTGGAAAATCGCTTCGGTGGGTCCCTTGATGGAGTTGGGCGCGCCGAGCCAGAGGCGGCCGGCGGCGGCGGGCTGGATCGATTTGGCTTCGAGGAGCCCCTGCAGGAGCAAGTTCTCGCGCACATCGGCGGGCGCATTGCCTTCAAAGACAATCGGCCCTGGATAGACAGTCCCCGGCTGGTCAGCGCGGGCGCGGACCTTCGCGAGGGCGGCATCTCGCTCGCTGTCAGGCAGCCAAACGACCTGAAAGGGGCTGTTGCCTTCGAGGGCGCCAGCCATATCGTTATAGATGCCCTCCCCGGGCCGGGAGAGCAGGCGAGGGGCCGGGTTCGTGTCATCCATGATCAGATAGGCATCGGCCTCATTGCATTGGAGCGCGATGCGGATAACCATTTGGCCCAAGGTCGTGCGCGCCACCGTGTAGGCGCCGCCCAAGGTCTGTGAGCCGAGCAGCACATGGACGCCGAAGGCGCGGCCTTGCCTCACGATACGATCCAGCAGCAGACCGGCTGTCTGGGAGATCTTGTCGTCCTCTACAAAGAACTCCTGGAACTCATCAATGAGCAGCAGCGAGCGGGGGATGGGCTCAGTGCCGCCGGCGCGTTTGTAGCCGGCGACATCCTGGACACCGAGACGGCGGAACAGGTCGCCACGGCGCCGGAGTTCGTCATCGACCCGTTGCAGCACGCTCAGCCCGAACTCACGGTCGCTCTCGATGGCGACCACGCGCGCGTGCGGCAGGCGGCGGCTGGCATAGCATTTGAATTCGACGCCCTTCTTGAAATCGACCAGGTAGAACTCGACCTGTTCCGGGCTGCACCAGAGGGCGAGGTTGGTGATGATGACGTGGAACAAGGTGGACTTTCCCGAGCCGGTTTTTCCGGCGACCAGGCCGTGTTGGCAGGTGCCCTTGCCGATGGCAAGATATTGGAGCTTGGTGGCGCCGGTTCGGCCGACGGGCACGCGCAGTTCGCTGCTGGTATCCTCGCTCCAGAAATCGGCTTCGGAAGGAGCGACGTGATTGAATGGGACTTCGACGCGGCTCGAGTCGCGGCTGGCGCGCCCGACCTGGTTGACGAATTCGATCGCGAACTCCGGGGTGGGCGGCGCATCAAGACGCAAGTCGACCCCTGCCAGAGATTTGGCTGTGAGGACGAAATCGTTGCCTTTGGCGGCCAGGCAGACACAACTCTTTTTAAGTTCATCCGGGATGAAGTCCTGGGGCAAGGCGAGCCGGCGGTCCCAATGCAACAGGAGATGGACGCCGCACTTGGCGCCGCTGGCAGCAATGGAGAGCAGACGCTTGGCCGCGACATCGGTAAAGTTCGCCGGAAAATCGGCTACGACCAGGAGATGATATTTCTCGGCAATGACTCCGGCCTGCTCGTTGTACTCCGCGATGGTGGCGTACTCATTGCGGAGGTACATCTGGATGACTTTCTCCATGTGTTCGTTCAGGTCGGCCAGTTTCTGCTCGATTTGGCCGCTCTGGGTCCAGATCCGGCTATTGATGATCAACTCCTCGTAATCGGCCAGGTGCATGATGCCGGCGAAGTTCTGTCCCAGCCCCACGGGGTCAAGGATCGTAAAGTTAAGCCGTCCGGCCGGGGCGATCGACAGCAGCCGGAGCACGAGGTTGTTGAGTGTGGCGATAGCCTGGTCGTGGCCGGTTACGCCCGTCTCCAGCAGGATCGAGCCCTGCTCGGGGTAGGCCAGGCAAAGGGGCAGAGACAATCGGGATGGCCCCGGCAGGGCGAGCCGCTTGTCCTTGGGCAGGGTTTGACAGAGTTTCTCCAAGGCCACATCCAACGTCCCGAACTTCGCCGCAGCCGAGAATTGGCGGGGCGGGGTCCAGCTTTTCCAACCGGCCGTCTGCCAGGGAGGAAAGAGCTGTTCGGCGAGCGCGTTGGACGAGGCGATGGTTTCGTAGAGCGGTTTGATTTTGCCGTCCCATTCGGCAACCAGCGCGCGCCAGGCGTCGTCGTGCTCGACGGTGAAGGTTTTCTGCTTCTTTTCCGCTTCAGCGCTGAGCGACGCGATGCGAAGGTCGGCGACCTGCTTCCGTTGCTGGAGCGCGTCAGTATGTTCCTGTTCGAGACGCTTGAGGGCGGCTTGATGGGCTTGGTCATTACGGTCGTTGATGTGGACAGTCCGTTCGTCGTTCTCCATGCGGGTGGAGACCCTGGACTCGCCGGCCTCGGCCAGCGCCCGTTTCAACTGCTGGTCGACCTCTTTGGTGAGGGTTTGGAATTCGGCTTTGATCCGATCGGTTTCCTGCTGCCGGCGGGTTTCGGATTTCTCCCAGGCAACGTCATGGCTTCGCCAGGCTCGGGCCAGCGCGTCGGAGAGCGACGCTGCCAGAGGGGTTCCTTGACGGCAGGCGGCGTAGCGCAGGGCAAAAACCACCACGAAACTCCCCAGAACCGCCCCCGCCGCCTTTTCGTAAGCGGAGGCATTCAGTCCGAAACGATGCAGAATCAACGGGGCCTCGCAGCAGGCAAGCAGGATCCAAACCGGCAGGTACCTGAGAATGCGAAGCAAGCCGAGCTTTTTGAACTTGTCCAGATCACCGTGTGCCTGGGCGAGCAGCGATCGTAACTGGTCCAGCGATTGGTGCTCGTCCTTCGAGTGATCGGCTTGTGCCTTTTCATAGGCCGCATTAAAACCGTTGCGGAATGCGGGGTAACCGGCAAAGGCTTTTTGGGCCTGCAGTTTCATGCGCTCCAGCGCTTCCTGCTCGGCCGCCAGGCTCTCGCGGAAGTCTTCGAAGGCCTTCCGGGCCGCGGCCAAGCCGGTATCCCGGTCGCGCTCCGCCTGGAGCGTTTTCTTCTGGAGCTCGTATTTTCGCGCGCCTGTGCGGTCATCGATGGTGCGCAGTCGCTGTTCCTTGCTGGACTGGTAGGCCTTGCCGATGCGGGTCTTGCGCTGCTCGTAACGGGAACGCTCCGCCACCTGCGCGGTCTCGAAAGCGGCGTCCGCTTCGGACTGGGCGGCCAGCAATTGGCGATTCTGCTCGCTGATGCCGGCCTCGCAGCGCTGCCGCTCTTTGGCGGTGCGGGCGTGGAACTCGCTGTCGAGTTTGTCGGCTCGCGCAGCGAGGCTGTCAATCGCGCTCTTGAGGTCCTCCAGGAGTTTGAACGTCTTGCCGGCTGCCAGATTATGATTACTCACAGTCTTTCCTGATCTTGGTCATGAGCTTGTCCAGATCGTCGATGACTGTCACGCTCTTATCGACGCTGGACAGGAGTTCATCGAGGTACTGGCGCTGGAATTCCTGGCTCTTGGCATCACGCCATGAGTCCCTGGTCTGCTGCCATTGGACCCACAGCTCCTTGGTAAGGGCGTTTAGTCTAGTGCCGCTGGTCATAGGGAGTCTAGGGCTGGGGGTTTGCGGGCGGCTGAGGCGGGGATGGGGCCTCTTCCGCGGCGGGTTGGGGGCTGCTTTGCGGGGCGTCCGAAAAGGATGAGGGTGGAGCTACCTCGGCATAGGCCGCGAGCGTTTTGGCCACCTCGGTCAAGTGGGCGATGGCCAGCACGATATCGTGCGACAGGACGGTGTGGAGCTTTTCCATCTGCTTGACCAGCGGCTGGACCCGGGTGTCAAAATCGCGGGTCCAGCGCTTGAGAATGCGCATTTTATCGATCGCCTCATCCAATGCGCGGCGGGCGCGGTGGTAGGCGAATTGCTGGGAGGCGGTTTCGGTGCTGATATTGCTCAGGCGGGCGCTGAACAGTTCTTGCTGGGCTTGCTCGAGCTCCTTGGTCCGCTTGCGGACTTCCCGTTCCCAGTAGGCACGGGCGTCGTTTTCAAGCCAGCTCCGCATCCGCATCACGTCGGCGCTGACTTCTTCGAGCGCGGGGCGCGCTTTGCTCACGTAGACTATCAGGTTCGAGCGGAAGGTCTCGATGGCCTCGGCGGAGGTGACGTGGGCTCGCTGCGGCATGGCGTCAGCGCTGGTTGAGATATTCCTCGATGCGTGCGGCTTTGCGCAGCAGGTAGGGGGTGTGCTGGTTGGAGACCTCGACGAATTTCTTCAGCGCCTTGACGGTCTGTTTGAACTCCTCGGAGAACTTGGCGTGCTCCTGATCCTGCCAGGTGTCGCCCAGCGCGGCGAAGCGCGCCTGCAAGGAAGCCAGCTTGTCCTGCACGTCGGTATTGAACCTCTTTAACTCGTCGGCAAACCGACGCACCTGCTCGGGATCCATTATTGCCTGGGGCATAATCGTTCTTTCTCTTTTGGCTGGCCCAAACCGGGCCAGCTCAGGGAACCCATTTGACTGATACGAAGGTATTTTGCCCCTTTTTGGGGGGCGGGGCAAATTCTATCCTGTCCGGAGCGCGGGGGACGAGGGACGACCCGACTCCGTCGGACTCCCGCCTTCGTCGGACTCCGGCGCGGCAAGTCGGCGCGGCAAGGGGTCGCGTGGGATGAGAGGGAGTTTGTCCCCCCATCCGGCCGGTTTCTTGGACAAAGTCCGACAGGTTTCGGGGTGCGTATTGTGTTGAGTGCAAGGCATTTGAATCTGTCGGCGTCGTAGAGGTGAGCGAGGTTGGCGGGAGTTTGCCGGGACGAACCGGACAAACTCCACGCGGGTTGCAGCGTTGGTAACGTGCTGAGTGCCAGTGAGTTGAGGCTGGCAGGACACGGAGGAGTGTGTCCCCGGAGGTGGACATAATCCACCGATGTCGTGTGGTAAGGTGCTGATGGAAAGGCATTTGCCGGTGGCAGGATGAGGGGGGATCTGTTGGCTGGAGCCGGACAAAAACGGGTGTGTTCGAGCGGGGGAAGTCGGTGGCGGGCTGGACGCATTGTGAGCGAGGAGACTGGCCTGCGGCCGGGCCGGCGGCAAGATGGGCGGGAGTTTGTAGAGCTTGGGTGAAGCGGTTGCAGAACCGTTGATGATGCGGTACGCCGGAAGTCAAAGCGCCGGAATACGGCGCAGTCCAAACGCTTCGCGACATGGGGTGGCGTCCCTGGAACAGGTTTGCCGAGGCTCTACTCCCGTTGGGATTCTCCGGCAGGTGGAAGGACGGCGAGATGGGGCAGGGGGCCGGGGCAGGCGGCGGGACGCCGCTTCCACATTTGCTGAGGCGGGTGCGGAGATAAACTTCGAGGGTCAAAGCCAGTCGGAGCAGCAGGCCCAGAGCATGTTTTACTTTATCCATACTGGCTCAACCATGCGCCAGCAAGGCACCTCCATGCAACCTCCGCATTTTGCACCTTTTTGAACCCTCACGGGAGGCCGTCGTAGCGGGCCTGAAATGGGGGTCAAGGGGGAGAAAAACGCAGCGAAGAGGCACTGCAATGGCCACGAAAACCCGCCTTCGCTAAAGCTACGGTGGACAGGACGGCGGGCAGGGGCACGAAAAGACTGTTGCGCCGAAACTTCCTCCCTGGCACACCACACGTCCCTAAAGCAAAACGCAAGGACCCTTCCCTGGGCGCGTTCAACCCCTCATAGCATTAAGACTCAGCGCGACTGCGCCTTTCGCCACACCGGGTGTCCTGGGCGCGCCCCGCTCAATGCTATCTTTGTTCGTTAGGCAGCATCGGCAACTCTCTCATATTTGCCTCCCGCAACCTTCTCAAATGCGCAAGGTGCTGGTGTGTCCAAATACGGAATGATTTCTGGGTCGTAATTGGCAGCGGTGTTCACAGCGTAAACCCCGGTGTGCAATGAGTTATCAATGTAATTCTGTGTCTCGTCGCCGGAGAAAAAGCGCCATCCGCTGTCTTCCGGTCGGTCTGGCTGCTGGCGATACATATAACCGATTTTGCGACCATCAACCGTGACTCTGTCCGTGATAAAGCAGCCGCCCATCGGCGGCACTAACTGCTTAAACTGTTCTCTCGGAATGGCGAATCGTTTGCTCATGCGCGTGAATGCTGCCCTGATGCAGGGTGCAGCCGCGCTGGGCCAAAAGCCACAGAAAACAACCGAGCTGGCCTCCCGGTGTCGGCTGCCACGTATCGTTATGTGCGACAGGTTTCATCGTCGTCCCGTCTTCCGGGCGGTTGGCGATTTTGAGCGCATGACCAAATTCAGGAAGTATGCAATGGCAGAACACAGCAACAGCCCCACGCCGAGGCCGACGGGCAGGCCGATTGCCCCGCCCCAGACTCCGAACTGGGCATGACCAATCGTTACACCAGCAGCAGCTCCGCCGATTAGCAAGGTGACCCACAGAAGTTCGACAATCGTCACCTTGCCTAACTCACCGCGCCCTGGGGTTCTCGACCTACGCATAGCGCGAGGGTGAGCGATAGCGGCGGGTAACGTGCGCCCGAATCCCCAAACGGGCAGCACGCGCCGCCATTTGCTCCACAGAAGAGTTAGGCGGCCACTCTTAATCACATCGAATCGTGAACACATGGAACGGTAAAATATACGGCGGCTGCCGCAATACATAGGACGCACACCAGCAACGCGGCGCATAATCTCTCACCGATCCCCGAACCAACCCCTACACGCACCAGGGCAGCTATCGGTATGGCGAAGCTGACGGAAACGGAATCAAAGAAATTGAGGGGATTTTTAGGCTCCAAACGCGAAAACATCAATGCAGCGAAAATGCCATAAGGGAATATGAGCCCCGCCAATTCCCACACTTGCCAGCGGACACGCTTGCGAGAGAGAGGAACAATGAAAGCTAATGGTACACATGCAATGACTAGGTCGAGAAGCAAAACGTCGAGGAGGAAGGGCAGGCCTCTAATACGTGCCACCACCCGTAGGGCGCCGAGGACAGCCGCAAGTATCATTGCGCCAGTCCAGAGCAGACGCCAGATGAGGCTGTCGTGGCGGCTGAGAACCAACCCAATGCCCACCAGAGCGAACATCAATCCGCAGAGCAGCAAATCCGCGGGCGGTTCGGTCGCGGAAAACCACACAAGATAGAGCGGAAAAAGATAAACTCCAAACAGCACCGGTGACAAGGATCGCTTGAAAAAAGCGATACGCTGAGACGTGGACTTCCGAAGGAACTGCCTAAGAGCCACAAACACTCCAGAGAAACCGAGAACGGCACCTGTCGAAATCATCAGTGCTGTGACAATGTCGGGCATAGACGCTCGTGCTGTCGGCTAACAAAAAGCTGAGCCGCCGCCGCCGGACAGTGGAGGCCGACGAAACTTGGGAGCGACGAATCTCCCGGCGCAGCCGTAGGCCGAAGGGCTGGCGGTGGTCGGCTCGAGTGAAAGGTTGAGGCACATAGTTCAGAACCTGAGTCTCTGCCGGAACTCGGCTTCGTTCGTGACCAGGACGCTCCCGGGCGTGTTTGGGTGGGCGTTAAGGTAAATCGCACCGGGGGTTTTGGTTTGGTATCGGTGGTCGATGTAGAACTTGAATTCTCGCCCTTTGGCGTCGGTAAACCTACCCGGCGTTGTCCCGCCATCCCCGAACGGCAGGAACTGCACATTGGTGTCCTTCTGGATCGGCGGGCTAATCCTGATGCTCCCCTGGACAAAATCTTGTGGTTTGCTCATGGTGTACAGGGTCTTCCTGTGGCCCTCCTTGTATGCTGCCAGCACCCACAGTTGCTCATCGTCTTCACTGTGCCGCCAGATGATGAAAAAGGACCCGACCGTGAGCAAGACCGTCTCCTCAATAATCCTGATCCGATGGGGGCCAAGCTGCCGGATAGCTGGGGGTAGTGAATTCGTCTGCCCAGCCAGCTCCCGCTCCGCCGGCCCGCCAATGACCGTACCTCGAGCAAGCAGGCTGTCGCACTCGCTAGCCAATCCAGCATAGTATGCTGCACTCCGCCCCTCGAAGCGGCTGAAATCATCGCACGAGGTGACGAGGACCCCCATCACGCAGAGTAGTATGCTTCCAAGCACTCGTCTCTGGTTGCGGGGGCGCATGCTCAACGTTTTGGCTCAGGCACGCCCGGCCTGCGAGCCAGGAATAACAGCAAGGCTAAACCGGGCGTTACCCGAAGCCAATGGTTAAGCCACATGCTCATCAATACCTTGCCCCAGGTGTCGTAACCATATTGGTGCCAATTGTAAACATGACCGAGCACCAGCCTGAATGGTTCAGGCAGGCATCCGAATTGGTGCTGTAATTGCGCTCAGCAACCTCAAATGAAAACTGAATCAGACAACCTCGATGATACGATGCGGCGGTCTGCCACTCCGAAAGTGGTGCGAGCGTATCCGAATGCCGTTCCTTACCTAAACCTGAAACTACCAAGTTGCTGATCGTGCAGCCGGATTTATTGCTGACGAGGATGTGGGCACGTGAACAGCCAGCCGCCAGAATCCAGCAAGTGAAAAAGAGCAGGACCACGAAAGCCAGCCCTGCGATCGTCCCCATCATGGCTCGAATTAACGGCATACGACGAGTGGCTTAACAAGCCAGTAGACCGATCTGTCTATCTTCCCAAATGGGGAGAGAGGCAAACAACTCCCCTCCGGGCGATGGGAAATCCCATTTCATCAAAGCCAGCGTTACTCCTGTTGGCCCCCGCTGTAAAGCGTATTCCGAGGCTCGTTGTCTTGGTCTTTTGCTGGCGCCCTCTCTTTTTCCCATCCGGTTTGGCGCGGCTAAGGCGTGGCGCGCCAAACCGGATGGGAAAAAGAGAGGGAATTATCCTTGGGCGCCGTACCTGGGGCGGCGGCCTTCGGCCTTTCCCCAGGCTACTATATTTCGTCCCTTCAGGACTCTGTGTTCAGGCTCGCTGTGCTCGCAGGCGGGCGATGTCTCGCGCTGAGAGCCTATCCCGATAGACGGGCGTTTCACCGGGGGACCATGCTCTGCGAGGCCCAAATAATGGGGACTCGCGGGAGTTCGTCCGTCCGGGGATTTGGCCACTGCATTGGCCCGCCGGGATAGTTCCTTACCATGCTTTGCGCTCGTTCAGGGCTTTCAGGATGGCGCGTTTGAGGGCTAGGGTGTCGACGCTGCCGGTTTCCTGGTAAAGAACCTGGCCGCCGGGGGCAATCAGCATGGTGTAAGGGACGGCGCCCTGCCATTGCGGGTCGAAGGCGTCCATCAGCTTGTCGCGGTCATTGGTGGCGAAGACAAGGTTTGTGCAGGAGGCTTGTTTTGCCTTGAGAAACTCCAGTGCCTCTTTCTGCTCGATTGGCTGGTTGACGGAGACGGTGATCAGCTCGAAATCGCGCTGGCGGAACATGCGGTTGATCGTAACAAATTCGTGGAACTCGGCTACGCACGGCGCGCACCACGTGGCCCAGAAAGTGACGAGACGCAGCTTGGTGGAGGCGTTGGTTCGCAGGGCTTTCAAGGCCTGGGCGTCGGCGGCGCTGACCGAGACGGGCTCGGCCGCCAGTTTGTCCAGATAGGCCTTGGCGGACGCTTCTTTCCCGGCCCACTTCACGGAACAGCCTGGGACCTTCGTGTGGGTCACCGGTGGTTCCTGTCCTGCCAGCAGGGCGTCGAGGGCGTCGCGCAGATACTGTTTCTTTACGTTCTGCGGCCGTTCGGAGTCGTCGATGGCGCCGACGTAGCGGAGCTTGCGCGCGGCGTCGAAAACAAAGGCGTGGGGCGTGGCTACGGGGCCGTAGGCGCGGGCGACGGCTTCGGTTTCGCCGTCGTAAAGGTAGGGGAAATTGAATTGGTGATCGCGGGCGCGGATCTTCATCTCCTCGAACGAGTCGCCCAGGTCGGTCCAGCCCAGTTCATCGAGGCGCAGCGCCTTCGGATCGTTGGGCATGATGGCGACGACGGCCACGCCTTTGTTGCGATAGTCGGCTGCCAGTTGTTTTATCCGCTCCTCGTAGTATTGGGCGGTTGGACAATGATTGCAGGTGAAGACGATGGCGAGGATCTTGGCTCCGGCAAAATCCTTGAGGGTGCAGGTGTGGCCATCAACGCCGGGCAGGCTGAAGTCTGGTGCGGGTGAGCCCAGGGATAGGGTGGGGTGGTTGTCTTGTGCAAATGCTCCGATGGAAGAGAAAAGACTCGCCATAATGATGAGGGGCAGCGGTGATTTCATTTTGGGATGTATAGTCCCGATTCAATGTTGGGGCAAGCGGCATATGGGCGCCCAAAGCCTCGCCTGCGCACTGCTCATAAACCGCGGAATACGGATTACGCGGAAAAACTGAAACTCGGCTGCCCAAGTAATGGAGCGCTGGATTATTCTGGCCCCGCATCGGGCTCCGGGACGGCGCGGTAAAGGCGGACGGGGTTGTTTGGAGCGTCCGGGTCCAGAAAATCAATCGAGCCGTGGATTACCTGGTTGGTGCATAGGGCCGTCCAGGCATGCAGGTCCGAGGTGTACTCGATATGGAACCAAGCGCCGTCAGGGCCGGTGGCGCTCACGTGGAAGGTCTTGTCGGGCAATGCCGCCGGACGAACGATTGGGGCATCCAGGATGAGGGCGGCGGCGCTGGCGGGGCGGCCGATGAGGTAATCCGCCGAAGGCGTTAGCGTGAGGACCACGGTGCTGGTCTTGTCCGGCGGTCCATCGTCAATCGGCACGATCAAGACCAAGGCGGTGCGCTGGCCGGCGGGAATGGTCACCGAGCCTGGCAAGGTGACATAATCGATGCCGTTGGTGGCAGTGCCGCCAATGCTATAGGTGACCGTGAGGTCGGCGTTGGTTTCGCCAAAGCGATGCACGGCAAGGACGGCGTTCTTCGGACCGCAATTCGTAAAGAATTGCCACACGGCGGTGCTTGCAACCCAGTTGGACCAGGTGGGTGTCGCGCCGGTCACGCCCAGCCACGGCCAGCAGTTGGTGCCTTCAATGGCTATGGGGTCGATCGCATCGATATTAACCACATTGGTTGGCACTGGGGAGATGGGGGGCAGGATGGTGACGTTGACTGTGGTGGAAACGGTGGAGGCGCCGCTGCTGTCGGTGGCTACGGCGGTTATGGCGAAGGAGCCCTGCGGGGCGTTGCTCCAGATGAGCGTCCAGTTGTCCTGCGGGACCGGAGACAGGGGGGAACCGACAGGCAGCATCGGCATGGCGACCGGTGGCTGCTGGCCCGGCCCCAGGTCGTTGGTGCCCGCAAAGAATTCCACGCCGGTCACGGACCCATTCAGGACGGCTGCGTAAGCGCAGAGCGGCAGGTTGATGGGGGCTCGGAAGGTGGATCCGTTTGCAGGGCTGGTGATGCGCACAACCGGCGGCGGGTTGGTGGGGGGAGGGGGCGGCGTCGGCGCAGGACCGGGATGGACCGTGATGCTAATCGAGCCTGAGGTGGTGGAAATGCCGCGATTATCCGTGGCTTTGGCGGTTAGCAGAATATTGGTACCGGGCAGCACATTGGTCCAAAGCAGCTCGTAAGGCCGGTAAGGGGGCATAGGAGGCAACGGCGGCATTGGAAGGACCAAGGCAGGGAGGACAGTGATGGGATTGGTGGCAGAGCCCAGGCTGACACCGTTGGCGAAGAACTCCACGTTGGTCACCACACCGTCTGGAGAGTAGGCACAGGCCATCAAAAGTATATCGACCGGGGTCCAGAACGCAGACCCATTGGTCGGATTGAGCAGGCTGACAAATGGTGGGAGATTCGTTGCCGGACCCGGGGAGATGTTCAGCGTTGCACTGCTGGGTGAGCCGATGCCGTAGTTCACCGGATTCATCGGGCTCATGAGCGGAGAATTGGTAAGGGTGAGCGTCACGGACTTGGTTCCCGTTTGGCCGTTGTTGATCGGGGCGACAACGATGTCGCCGGAGAGCACGCCACTGGGAATCTGGACCCAGTTGCCGAGGGGTTGGTAATCCACGCCATTGCTGGCGGTACCGCTGACCTGGTAATACACATTCAGCGCGGGAAGGGGATTACCAGACCGGAACACGGTGAACACACCCGGACTGCCCCCCCAGGTGGCGTCAGGGTCGGTCACGGAGATCGTGACGGTCGGAATGGGAGGAACAAGCGAGATGGGAGGATCGCCGGTGGAGGTTTGAGCATAGCTGCGGCACGCAAGCGCCAGCGCGACAGAGACGAAGAGGTGGCATTTGGAGGAGAGCCACCAAGAACATTTTGCCGATCTCATAAGATCCTAGCCTTTCGTTTAAAAGCCCGCTTAGGCGGCGGAAAGAAATTAGGGTGGCAACCTGCCTTGGCCTTTTGCCGCCCAGCTTCGTTGCTCCCTCGTTACAGATCCGTGCGGATATGCGCCTCGTTCGCGCCTCGCTGGGCGGCAAAATGCCGGCGGCATCTTGCCACCCTAATTTCTTACCGCCGCCTCAGTGGATAACGAAGCAGATTACAGCACTGGCAAAGGCGGCTGTCAAGAGCCCGGTTGGCCTTTTAAAAGGCAGGGGTGCAGATCAGTTCTTGAACGCCAGACCCCTCACCCCGGCCCTCTCCCCATCGGATGGGGAGAGGGAGGAGCAGAGGCTGGCTCTCGACCATTCCAGCCGCGTCGGAGTCGCCAGTCGACAGACGAGAATCCTCCCTCTCCCCGCCCGAGAGCGCATGCCGGCAGTACCCCCGCCGGACGCGAAGGAGGCGGGGAGCGACTGTCGTGGAGCGCTGCAGGCTTCGATCATTCGGGGGCGTGGGAATATGCCGGTGTCAGCCGGTGTCCGGCGCCCGCTGCGCCCGGGGACGCTGCTCTTTACACGTATTCTCATCGTGCAAATTCCGTTGCCTGCCGTCGAAGTCGCCAACCCAATACCATGTCCATCAATCGGTGC
>Ga0181517_10000342_pt1 | contig 63712 bp, 45 predicted proteins | sample PEATcosm2014_Bin_31_FD_119748 | JGI IMG/M metagenome (GOLD analysis project Ga0181517, IMG submission 119748) | Peatland microbial communities from MTU Mesocosm Facility, Houghton, MI, USA - PEATcosm2014_Bin01_30_metaG | ecosystem: Environmental > Terrestrial > Soil > Wetlands > Peat | place... | reverse complement strand
GAGCGTCATTGCTGCTATGGCGGTGATCGCTTATGTCGCGACGGGACTCCGTTATGCGTCGTATGAGCCGCAGCGATCGGATACCTATCTTTGGGGCGTTTATCACGTGCATTCCACAATGTCAGACGGTCTGCAGTCGCCGGAAGAAATAGCGGCGCAGGCGCGTGCGAGTGGGGTGAGCCTGGTGCTGCTGACGGATCACGGGACGCCGAACGTCGCGTCGTCCAGTTTCCGCAAGATTATTGATGGAGTGACGATTGTGGGCGGGTCGGAAGCGAGCTTGCCGGATGGACACCTGACTTTTTTCGGTGCCCAGGAGGCGCCGGGGTTTCGTTTGTCGTCATTCCCGCCGGAAGCGATGGATGACGCGCGGGGATGGGGCGCGTTCCCGGTGTTGGCTTATCCCGATGATCCGGACTTTGGCTGGCGTTACTGGGATAGCGATTTGCGGCCTGGCGGGATTGAAGTGCTGAATCTGTTTACTTGTTTGCGCGCAGCGTCGTGGGCGGAGCGGCTGCGGCTTGCGATGTACTATCCTTTCTCGCACTTCTATTTTTTGCGGAGCATTGCGGTGCCGGTGGATTCTTTGGCGCACTGGGATGGTTTCTTGCGGCGGGGCAAGATATGGGGATTTGAGGCCTCAGATGCACACGGCGGCTTTCGCGTGGGTTCTTGGCTGGAGCTGAAAGTGCCGTCTTACGCGGATACTTTCTCGTTTGTGGGGATGGGGATTTCGCGGCGGTATGCGTCGGATCCGGAGGCGGCGGTGCGCAGCGGGGACTTCTTTAATTGCGTGCGCGGGGCGGGCGAGCCGGAGCGATTTCAGTTTTCGGCACATGAGGGTTTGCTGGATTTTCCTAGCGGCAGCGACGCGCCGGTGAATTCCAGTTTGCACGTGAAGGTGCAGGCCGCGAAGCAGGCGGTGCGCGTGGTATTGAGGAAAGATGGCGCGGTCGTTAGCGAAGCCGTGGGAGATCATTTGGATTTAGAGAAGGCTGGCGCAGGAGTGTATCGCGTGGAGGTTTTTCTGACGGCTCATCCCTTATTGCGTGCGGACGTGCCGTGGATTCTTTCGAATCCGATTTTCGTGGGGGTGGGGCGCGAGGCGCCGCCGGCGCGGCATTTCACGACGATTCGCGCGCAGCTCGCCGCGCCTATGGCGGCTAGCAGACCCGATTGACCCTTTGAAATACGAACGGCGGGGCTCGTCTGCTATAATCCGGTACTCACATTATGGATTTCGATCACCTGACAACCTTTCTGGAGATTTCGAAGCTGGGAAGCTTTTCGCGCGCGGGGCAGAAACTGTTCCGTTCGCAGCCGGCGGTCAGCGCGCAGATTCGTCAGCTGGAGCAGGAGTACGGCCAAAAGCTGTTCGACCGCGTCGGCAAGACGGTGAAATTGACGGCAGCGGGCGAAGCGCTGATTGTTTACGCGAACCGGCTGCTGAATTTGAAGGAAGAGTCGCTGCGGGCGGTTTCGGATCTTTCGAGTTCGCCGCGCGGCACGCTGAATATCGGCGCCAATGAAGCGACTTGTCTGTACGTGCTGCCGGATTTGTTCGCGGCCTACCACCGTCAATTTCCCGCAGTTCAAATCAGCATTTACCGGAATTTCAGTCGGAAGGTGATCGAGAAAATCGAGGATGGCACGGTGGACGTGGGGATCGTTACCCTACCGGTGAAATCGCCCAGCCTGAAGATCCATTCGATTTTCCGCGACCGGCTGATGCTGATGGTGAGTGCGAGCAATCCACTATCGCGCGCCAAGGGCGTCACGCTCAGCGAAATCGCAGAGCAGCCGCAGATCCTGCCGAAGACCGGTTACACGCGGCAGTTGTTCGACAAGCTTTTCCGGCCCTATCGCTCGAAATTGCGGATCACCATGGAACTCGCGAGCGTGGGGATGATCAAGCGTTTCGTCGCCGCCGGGCTGGGAGTTTCGATCATCAGCGAGAGTTTTGCCAAGGACGAAGTGCGTTCGGGCGAAGCGAAACTGATTCCTATTTCAGACGTGCAGCTCACTCGAGAGCTGGGGCTGGTTTACCGGCGCGATCGCACTCTGCCGCGAGCTGCAGCCGCGTTCGTGACGCTGCTGCGCCAACAGCATTTCCCCACAGAGGGCGGACACGTCGCCAGCAAGCGCTGACGATTCAGCGTAGCCTCTCAACTATTTCTCACATCTGAAATCCGGCTGTACGCGTACCATACATATACGGTGAACGGGGAAAGCGGGGAGCACCATGCTCGTTAAGAAAGCGCCCGATCTTACATATAAAGATGTGACGCCCAAGAGCCTGTACATGGGGCGGCGCAATTTTCTATTTGGGCTGGCTGCGGCGTATGGCGCAGTGGTGGGCTACAAGAAACTGACGCGGCTGCTGGAGGGTCCGGCGACGGGTTCGACGCCGGTGAAGTTGACGGGCGTGACGAAATGGCCGGGCAGCACGGACGAGAAGGAAACTCCGCTGGAAGATGTGACGCACTACAATAATTTTTACGAATTCGGTACGAGCAAGACCGATCCCGCGGCAAACTCCGGCAATTTTGTTACCACGCCGTGGAGCGTTTCCATCGAAGGCGAAGTAAAGAACAAGCGCACATACGCCATGGATGAAATCATGAAGCTGGCGCCGCTGGAGGAGCGGATCTACCGGCACCGCTGCGTGGAAGGCTGGTCCATCGTGGTGCCGTGGATTGGGTATTCATTCAGCACGATCATGAAGTTGGCGGAACCGACGTCTAAGGCAAAATTTGTGGCGTTCGAGAGCTACTACAGTCCGAAGCAAATGCCGGAAGGCGGCTCGGCGGGAATCGAGCTGCCGTATGTCGAGGGATTGCGGCTGGACGAAGCGATGAACCCGCTAACGCTGCTCACCGTGGGGATGTATGGCGAGACGCTGCCGAATCAGGACGGCGCGCCGGTGCGCCTGGTGATTCCCTGGAAATACGGATTCAAGAGCATCAAATCGCTGGTGCGGATACGCTTCGTGAAGGATCAGCCGCCGACGACCTGGAATATTTCGAACGCGCACGAGTATGGATTTTATTCGAACGTGAATCCCAACGTGGATCACCCGCGCTGGTCGCAAGCTACCGAACGCCGCCTGGGCGAGTTCCGGCGAAGACCCACGTTGATGTTCAATGGCTATGGCGATCAAGTCGCCAGCATGTACGCCGGTATGGACCTGAAGAAGTATTATTGAGCGTGAACCTCGCGTGAATTCCATCCTCACAAGCAAATGGACCAAGGTGGTGGTGTTCCTGGCGTGCCTGATCCCTTTCGGACAATTGCTGTGGCGCGCGTTTCACAATGGCCTGGCGGGATTTCCGGACAATATGGATTTCGGGCCGAACCCTATCGAATTCATAACGCATGCAACGGGGGATTGGACGATACGTTTTCTGATCATCACGCTGGCGATCACGCCGCTGCGAAAAATTCTGCGGCAGCCGCAATTGATTCGTTTTCGCCGAATGCTGGGGCTTTTTGCGTTTTTTTATGGCTGCCTGCATTTCGGCACTTGGATTGGCCTGGACAAGTTTTTTGCGTGGTCGGAAATGTGGAAGGACGTGCAGAAGCGCCGGTTCATCACCGTGGGATTTGCGGCGTTCGTACTGATGATTCCTTTGGCGGTGACTTCGACGGCCGGGATGATACGGCGGCTGGGCGGGAAGCGCTGGCAGACGTTGCATCGCGCGATTTATCTGAGCGCGGTTCTGGGCGTGATTCATTATTACTGGTTGGTGAAATCGGATCACCGCAAACCCCTCGAGTACGCGGTGATCGTGGGAATATTGCTGGCGTATCGGTTCGGAGCGTGGATTTATGGGCGGACGCATGGGGCTGGCGCTGGCGGCGCGGTTCGGCGCGAGCCTTTTACCGCTGAAACGGGGTAACCGCAGGCTTTCTCTGCGCGCCATGCGCACCATCGTCCTCGCTTCTTCATCGCGTCATTTCTGCTCCGGCGCCTCCCGTGAATCGGATGCATCCAAAGGTACGGTTGCTTATTACGTTGCGAGCGCGAACAATAGCGCTGTAGGACGAACATGGCTCGCGACAACTCAATGCGGATGGACGCGGAAGAGCTGGTCAACAGCATCACGCACGGCGTGGGGCTGGTGCTGAGCATTGCCGGTTTCGCGGTGTTGCTGACGCTGGCGATAATGCACGGCAGCGCGCTGCGCATTGTGAGTTGCGCGATTTACGGCAGCACACTGATCTGTGTGTACGCGGCGTCCACGCTGTACCACGGAATCGCCTCGCCGCGATTCAAACGCGCGCTGAAGATTTTCGACCATTGCGCCATCTATCTGCTGATCGCCGGAACGTACACGCCGTTCCTGCTGGTGAATTTGAGGGGCGGGTGGGGATGGTCGCTGCTGGGCGTGATATGGGGCCTGGCGATGGCGGGCATCCTGCTGAAATTTTGGTTCGTCGATCACTTCAAGATTTTTTCAACTGTGGTGTACCTGGCAATGGGTTGGCTGGCCATCATAGCGATGAAGCCCCTGATGCTGCACGTCTCGACGCCGGGAATTGCCTGGCTCGTTGCGGGCGGGCTGATGTACACAATCGGTGTGGCATTTTTCGCTGCGCCCCGCCTGCGATATGGCCACGCCATATGGCATGTATTCGTGATGGCGGGGAGTATCTGCCATTATGTTGCCGTGCTTTTGGCTGTGGTACTGGTAGCCAAGAATTAGCGCCGTTGCGGTAAGCGGACTGTAATTCTCCTCGCGGGACCAACGCAAATCCTTTGGAGTCGATGGACTTGAGTTTGCTCAGAGTCCATTTCCGGCTCAATGTTCGGCTAGTAATATGAGACAGAGGACGCGGATACAGCGATCTACGGATTGTCGCAGCAATCATCAGAGCGCAAACTCTCCGTCATATAAATTGCTGAAAATAGGTCGGTTGCTTTTGGATCCGACGAGTCTTCGAGAGGATTTGTCGAGTCATGCCGGTCGAAGCAGGCTGTGCCCGGATGATTCGGGTTGGCCGGTCCGTTTCGGACACTGTTCCGAAACTGCCCTGTTGGGCAGGTGATTCGAACGCATCTGGTACGTAACATTAGTGCCACCGGTTTTCTCGCGTGAAGCCCAGGGCGGGCGACGGACTACAACGCGTTGAGTTTGCGCGGCGGACCATGAGTCATTCTCGTCTCCGGGATTAACAGATAATCAGCGAGGTCTGCTACTTGAGAAATCCCAAGCATTTGCTTCTGTGCGCTCTACTGACGGGGATGTGCGTTTCTCAATTCGCCTGCGGATACGCCGGCACTCCTCCAGGTTTCAAGACCAATCCCGGCGGCACAGCCCCGACGATCACGCAGCAGCCGGCCAGCCAGTCGGTGACGGCAGGTCAAACCGCGACTTTTTCCGTGATGGCGACGGGCAGCGCGCCGCTCGCTTATCAGTGGTACATGAATGGAGCCGCGGCGGGAACAAATTCGAGTACGTTTGCGATTGCGCAGACGACTGCAGGCCAGACCGGCGCGCAGATTTACGTTGTGGTGACGAACACCGACGGGTCGGCTACGAGCGCCATCGTGACGTTGACCGTAACTGCAGCGCCTACTGCTCCGACGATCACGCAGCAGCCCACGAACGATATTGTGACTGCGGGACAGACGGCGGCATTTTCAGTGGTGGCAACCGGTACCGCGCCTTTGACGTATCAGTGGTTTATGAACGGCACGGCGGCTGGTACGAATTCGAACCTGTTTTCGATTGCGCAGACGACGACCGGGCAGAGTGGGGCGCAGGTTTATGTAAAGGTGAGCAACGCGACGGGGAGCGCGACCAGCAACACCGTGACGTTAACCGTGAATGCAGCGGCGAGTACTCCGACGATCACGCAACAGCCCACGAACGACATCGTGACCGCGGGGCAGCCTGCCACGTTTTCGGTGACTGCGACGGGCACTGCGCCTCTGACTTATCAGTGGTTCATGAACGGCACGGCGGCGGGAACAAATTCCAGTAGTTTTTCGATTGCACAGACGACCACCGGGCAGAGTGGGGCGCAGATTTATGTAAAGGTGAGCAACGCAACGGGAAACGCGACGAGCAATACGGTGACGCTGACCGTGAATCCGGCGGCGCCGGTTGCTCCAGCGATCACGCAGCAGCCGGCGAACGCGACTGTGACTGCTGGGCAGCCGGCGACGTTTACTGTGACTGCAACGGGCACGGCACCGCTGACCTATCAATGGTTCACGAACGGAAGCGCGGTGGGAACGAATTCAAACACCTACACGATCTCGCAATCCACGCTGGCAGAAACCGGCGCGCAAATTTATGTGACGGTGACCAATGTGGTTAACACCGCCACCAGCCAGACTGTGACGCTGACCGTGAATGCGGTACAAGCTAGCACTGTGAATGTGCTGACTTATCACAACGACGTAGCGCGGACGGGTCAGAATCTGAATGAAAGCACGCTGACGACCGCGAACGTGAAATCCGCAAATTTCGGATTGGTGGGGAATCTGTCGGTGGATGGCGGCGTGGATGCGGAGCCTCTGTACGTCTCGAATCTCTCGCTTGCGGGTGGCACACACAACGTTGTTTATGTGGTCACCGAGAACGATTCCGTTTACGCCTTCGATGCGGATACGTTTGCGCAGTTGTGGCACGTTTCCGTCCTCGGCGCGAACGAAACTGCGAGCGATAACCGCGGATGCGGACAGGTCTCGCCGATTATCGGGATTACCTCGACGCCTGTGATTGACCTGAGCGCGGGTACGCATGGAAAGATTTTCCTGGTCGGGATGTCGCTCGACAACAACGGGAACTATCATCAGCGGCTGCACGCGTTGGACCTTACTACTGGTGGCGAAATCAGCGGAAGCCCCGTTACCGTACAGGCGACCTCTCCCACGACGAGCGGCACGACGACCTTCGATCCCAAGCAGTACAAGGAACGCGCCGCGTTGCTGCTGCTGAACGGCGTAATTTACACTACGTGGGCTTCGCATTGCGACGATGGGCCGTATCAGGGATGGATCATGGGCTACAACGAAACGACGCTCGCGCAATCGAGCGTGTTGAACGTGACGCCCAATGGCAGCGAGGGCGCGATCTGGATGGCGGGCGACGGTCCCGCGGCGGATGCTTCGGGCAACATTTATTTTCTCGATGCGAATGGAACGTTTGACGACACGCTGAATGGAAGCGGATTCCCCGAGCACGGTGACTACGGCAATGCATTCATCAAGATTTCGACCGCCGGAAACAGCCTGAGCGTCGCCGATTATTTCACGATGTTCAACACCGACTCGGAATCGAACTCGGATGAAGATTTGGGATCCGGCGGCGAGATGCTGTTGCCCGATTTGCAAGACGCACAGAACAATACGTGGCAACTGGCGGTGGGCGCGGGCAAGGACGGCCACATCTACGTAGCGAATCGCAATTTGATGGGCAAATTCAATACGAACAACGACAGCGCTATTTATCAGGAAATCGATTCGAACGGGCTGGGCGGCGGAGTCTGGTCCATGCCGGCTTATTTCAACAACGTGGTGTACTACGGCGCGGTAGGGGACCACCTGAGAGCGTTTTCCATCGCGAATGCGAAACTGAGCACGCCGGCGAGTTCTTTGACTTCGGAGAGCTTCGGATATCCGGGCACGACACCGAGCATTTCGGCGAACGGGACCTCCGCGGGAATTGTGTGGGCGGTGGAGAATAATGGCGGGGGCGTGTTGCACGCTTACGACGCGACGAACCTCGCGACGGAGTTGTACAACAGCAATCAGGCGGCGAACAATCGCGATCATTTTGCGGACAACAAATTCATTACTCCGATGATTGCGAATGGGAAAGTTTACGTGGGCACGCCGAATAGCGTGGCTGTGTTTGGATTGTTGCCGTAACGCGGCCTGACGCCGCGTGCGGAGCTGTGCGGTTACTTGGCCCGTCCAGAAAAAAGCAAATCCCTCGCTACGCTCGGGATGACGAACGCCGCACGTTGTGCGCCATCAAGTTCGTCCCGCATCCGCGGGACGGGCATCAACTTCTCTACTACTTTAAAGCCTTCTCGATTGCTGCGATCACCTCGGGTGAATCTGGTGTGACGTCTGGCTCGAAGCGCTTGACGACATTTCCGTTGCGGTCCACGAGAAACTTCGTGAAATTCCATTTGATGTCGCCGGTGAGCGCGGGATTGGCCTGCTTGGTCAAATAGGCGTAGAGCGGAGTCTGGTCGTCGCCCGTCACCGAAACCTTGGCGTACATGGGGAAGCTGACGCTGTACTTCGTCTGGCAGAAGGTTTTGATTTCCTGGTTGGTGCCAGGTTCCTGGCTGCCGAAATTATTGGCAGGGAAGCCGAGGATCACGAAGCCCTGGTCCTTGAACTTTTCGTAAGTGGATTCCAGCGCGCTGTATTGCGGAGTGAAGCCGCAGCGGCTGGCGACGTTCACCACCAGCACCACCTTACCTTTGAAATTCGCGAGGGGCAGGGGCTTGCCGTCAATCGAAGGCAGCGTAAATTCGTAGATGCTCGAAGCTGCAAAAAGGGAAGCGGTCATCAGCAGGGCCACCAATCCTATAAAGTAGGCGCGGGGCATTCCACTTCGCAAAATGCGCATCTTGTCACCTCAGGGTCTTCGGTTCTCGCGTCGCTATGCGAGTAGCAGGATACCGCAGCAGAGCGCGGCTCGCAATTCCAGCTGTTTCATTCGTAACGCAACGCGACGAGCGGATCCACCTGCGTGGCGCGGCGCGCTGGAAAGAAGCAGGCGGCCAAGCCGACCGCGAGAATGATCACCGCGACGGTGGTGAAGGTCCACGCATCGGTGGGCTTGATGCCCGTCAGCTGGCTGGCAATAAAGCGCGTCAACCCTAGGCTGGCGAGAACTCCCAGGATGATGCCGGTCACAATCAGAGTCAGTCCATTGCGCAGGACCATCGCGAGGATGTTGCCTTTCTGCGCGCCCAGCGCCATACGAATGCCGATCTCGTGCGTCTGCAGCGAAACCGAATAGGCCATCACGCTGAACACTCCGATGACAATGAGCACAAGGCCGATCACAGCGAATGCGCCGAGGGCGACGAGTTCAAAATGTGGAGATGCATACTCCTCTTTATTCAGAATCGCGTCGAGCGAACCTGGTTCGACCAGGACGGCATCGGGATCAACTGCCCAGAGTTGCTGATGAATAGTGGCTGCCAGGGATGCAGGAGCAACGGCCGTTCTTGCAATGATCGTGCCGCCACCAAATCCGACGACGGAAAAAGGGATGTATGCCTGCGGCATAGGAGGCCGCTGCAAACTGTCGTTGCTGACGTCCGATACTACACCGACAATTTCGAAGGATGCGTCATGGGGAGCGTCCGGAAGCTGATCCAGAAGCCCGAATTTGAGCTGCTGTCCGACCGCATCGTCATAGCTGAAGTATTTGTGAGCGAGCGTGAGGTTGATTACCGCGACGTGGCGCGCGGAGTTGACGTCTGCATCGGATAGGAATCTGCCCCGTAACACTCGCAAGCCGAGGACTTGGGAAAGGTCTTCGCTGCAAGCATCGAGGAGGGTTTGCCAGTTTTCGGAATGAGTTTTCCCAAGGACATTCAATTCCGAAGGGGCTCCGCCGTAAGGAGGACGGGAAATGGTTTCCGCAACAGCGACGACACCCGGAACCGCCGAAACGCGCTGAAGAAATTGCTGATAAAACAGTTTTTTCTTGGTCACTGCGTCGATGCGGGCTCTAGGAAGAGTTACCTGGGCGACAAAGAGTCTTTGAGGATTGAAACCAAGATTCATGTGCGTCAGCTTGAAAAATGTGCGCGCCATCAGCCCCGCCCCAACGAGCAGCACGATCGAGAGTGCCACTTCCGAGACGACCAGCACAGCCCGAAGCTTGCCGTGGCGAAAGCCTCCGCCCGAGCCTTTGCTGGCGCCCATCAAGCGCGATTGGAGCTCACCGCGAAAGGCGTGGATCGCAGGTGTGACTCCGCAGAGGACAGTCGTTAGCACCGTCACCGCCAACGAAAACAGAAGCACCGTCGGGTTCAGCTCGATCACCGCCTCCTGCGGAAAATAGTAGTAGGGAATGAGGGGCACCATCCACTTGATGCCGATGTAAGCCAGCAAACATCCAGCCGCGCAGCCAGTTCCGGCGAGCACAGAGCTCTCCACCAGGAACTGACGGATCAGCCGGCCGCGGCTGGCACCGATGGACGCGCGAATGGCGATCTCCTTGTCTCGCGCCGTAGCGCGCGATAGCAGAAGATTTGCGACGTTGCTGCAGGCGATGAGAAGCAGCAACAGCACAGCGGCGATCAACGGGTATAACAGCTCGCGGAAGGGACCTAACGCTGCATCGGCGAGCGTCCAGGTGATGACGCTGAATTCTTTTGGATATTCTTTCGGATAAATTTTTGCGAGGTTGTGCGCCACCACATCGAGGTCGGCTGCGGCAGCCTTCATGCTGATGCCGGGCTTCAGATGCCCCAAAGGCCACACATATTCTTTCGCGAAAGTCGGGTCGTTCGCGATCTGGCCTTTATCCAGGGGAAACGGAATGAGTATTTCGTTCCAACCGGGCCGGAAGCGAGGAGGCATGACGGCGACTAGAGTTCTGGGCACACCATTCAGTGTGAAGCTTTTGCCGAGAATGTTCGGATCGCGATTGAATTGCTCGCGCCAGAGCCTTTCGCTCATCGTGAAAACCGGAGTGGCGCCCGGTTTGGTATCTTCGGGCGTCGGCAGGCGGCCCAGCAGCGGAGAGACGCCGAAAAATTCAAACGTATTCGCGCTCAGATAGCCGCCATTGAACTCGACAGAGCCATTTCCGGTAGCGTAGAGAATTTTTGTGTTGCCGAACCCGCCAAAGCCGGCGTTGACGTCGGTGAAGACATGATTCTGTTCGCGGTAGTCCAGAAATTCTGCAATCGTGTATGCGTTGCGACCTACGCTACCGGAATCAGCCGGGCTGTGAATCTCAAAATTGACGAGGTGGTGGGCGTCCTGATACGGAAAGGTGTTGATCAGAACTCCGTAGATTGCGCTGAAGATGATGGTAGCGGAGCCGATTCCTAGCGCGAGGGCGAGCACGGCGAGCAGCGTGAAGCGGCGGTCCTTGTGGAGGCTGCGGACGGCGTAGCGAAGGTCTTGCCAAACCCAACCCAGGAGTCGTTCCAGAGGTCACCTCCCAGATCCCGACTGCGCGCACATTATAGGCTTAGACGGACGTGCGTTTGCAACGAGCGTTAGCCGGGATCCACTGGGCTGCTGGGTTCGCGGGTGGGACAAAAAATTGCGAGGCGTGGACTTGGACCGCGCGCCAAAAACACTAACGCCCCGTCGGCGCCGTGCTCGCCAACGGGGCGCCAGGGCTGGGCAAACTATGAAATCGGCAGCCGTTCCGTCAGGGCCTGGGTTGCGTTCGCGCCCAGGTCAAACATTGCGTTGAGCCCTTCGACGGACACCGCGGCCAGCGTGCGGCCATGGCCCGAATTTCGCACCACCAACTCGCTCTGGTTGGCCCGATACTTCGTCGGCACTTCGCGCACGCGTATGTTTAGGTCTGCGCCGTCGCCGCGGATGCTGAGCACATGGCTGGTCCCTTGCAACTTCACGGACACCAAGTACTGGCCGGCTTTCAAATTTTTGCCGGCGCACTTCGCGTTGTAAGGCAGCGTGACTTTGCCTTGAAAGTTGTCCTGTGTTTGGTTGACGTCGTCTATTTCCGCTACCAGCGCGGGCCGCGCGGCGTGGGCTTCATCGGCGGAGAACGGGAAAGAGTCCGGCATCACTTCGGATTGCGCGCGCGCCGTTACCGGCAGCATGCAGGCGAATCCCAGAGCCGCTGTGTACAACGAAATCTTCACTACCGTAGTCATTTTCATTTTCATCTCCTTCTTGCTTTCGATCTTTGAGTTCGAAACTTTCATTTAGATCCTCAGTGCACGCGCAGTTTCGTCTGAAACCCTAAAACGTTCAATGCAACGGAGGTCGTTTGTTGGTAAAAGGGAGATAAAGCCATAGGGGATTGAAAATACAGTGCTTATGCGGATTCTCGCGTGCTGGCTTGAGTTCTCGTCGCGCTCGAAGTAAACTGCGTCGCCCCAGCTTCTCTGATGCGCGACGAACTCCCTTCCGAAGGTAGGCTATCTTTCGACGCCTACCATGTTGATCTTCGCAGCGGCGAACTACGCAAGCACGGCCGGAAGATTCGACTGGCCGGGCGGCCTTTTCAGATTCTCGCGTTGCTGCTGGAACAGCCCGGCGAATTACTCACGCGAAAGGAATTGCAGAGCCGGCTCTGGCCCGCAGACACGTTCGTGGATTTCGAGCACGGCGTGAACGCCGCCGTGCAGACGCTGCGGCGGGCGCTGTGCGATTCGCACAAGAATCCGCGTTATATCGAGACGCTGCCGCGCCGCGGTTACCGTTTTATCGCCGCTGTGGAAAGGATTCAGGTGGCCGCTGCGGCGAAGGATTCGACTTCTGTTCGTGATACGACACCGGCCGTTGCTGAGTCTCGCGCCGAATGGGTCGGGCAAGTCGCCACCATCCGCGACGAGGACGGCCGGAATTATGTGCTGCTGCCGGTCACGGAGGAGATTCTTCGTGAACTGCGCGATTGCGAAGCGTCAAAGGACGACCTGGGGATTTCTCTTCTGGTCGCTGCCGAAAAGCTGCTGCTCGTCGAATGTGGAACCAGAGTAAAAATTCTGGACGCAAGCAATGCCGTTTTCGGCTGCAAAGTGCGAATCCTGGGAGGCCAATTCGTCGGCGAACAGGCGTTCGCGCTTCGTGCTCATCTTTCAGATCTCCCGTAAAACCTCAAGCAACGATCGCAACGTGCGGCTTCAGTGGCTAAAGCCGCGCGCTTTCGAGTCACCTATTTGTGCGATGGCTCCTTGCAATTATTCTTCGTCGGGATGAATTCCCAGGTCATCGTTCATTTCGCCGGCTTCGAGTGGCCGGATGCACAGTTGTTTTTGGTCCGCGCTGCATTGATATACCTGGTAGGCCGGCAAATCCTCGGGCTGAAGTTCGTAGGAGCCGTCCTCCATATTCACGGCGTCATCAAAGCTGAACATCGCGTACAGGTTGTGCGGCGTCGTGCGCACGCGGAATTGGGCTGACGCCGGCTCGTAATTGCCGTAGCTAAAGCAGTGGCCGATGCAGGCACGATCGGCGATATGTTGCACCAGGATGCGCGATTCGGGGAACGGCGGTTTAAGAGTGGCGAAAATGCGCGAGTTGCGCGGCACGGTGCGTACGAGTTGCTCGACTTGCGCCTCCATGTAATTGATGGTCCCGGTATCCTGATACAAAAATGCGAAAAATATAGCGGCGATCGCGCCGCACGCGAGCACGTGCCACCTGCGTGGCTGCAACGCGCCGAGCAAGGTGCAGAGCAATACCGCGGAAACCGAGGTGAGGCGCTCAGTGAGGAGCGCGAGCGCGGATGGTTGCTGCGGGAAACGGATGCCATCGGGCAGCAGGATTACTGCCAGCACGACGATTATGTAGAGCTGCAGTGGAATCGCGAGCTGCCCCCAGTTGAGCTTGCCCCAGGGCCGGCTGAAGAATGCTGTGGCGAGTGCGCACAAAATGAAAATCAGTAGCGCGAATTCCGGAATCACGTAGCGCGGGCCGAATAGAAGCAATTGATCCGAGCCGTTGAAAAAGTAGAAAGGATCGTCGCGAGCCTGCACGATATCGTGGTGCCAAAAATAATAGCGCGCGGCGTACAGCACCACGCCCGCCGCAGCCACAAGCAAAATCTGATAGCGCCGGGGAATCGCTTCCGCGATCGCCACGTACGCCGACGCGGCGACCAGCCATGCGAAGCCCAGCGGATGCGCCAGCATCGCGAGGGGCGCGAGCGCGATGGGGATCAGGCGTTCCCAGCCGCGGCCACGCCAGAAAATCGCGATCCCGAAAAACGCCAGGCCCAGCGAGAGGTAGAAATTCAGGAAGCCCATTTCGAAGGAATAGCCATAGCTGAACATGGCGATCGTGGGGCAGAGCAGCCAGGGCGCGCGCCTGCTGGCGGCGCAGCTGAACGCGAAGGCACCCCAAAAGAAAATCAACACGGCGAGCGACACGGAAATTTTTTCGGCGGTGTGCAGCGATACAAAACGGCCGAGCCCAACGAGCAGATAGTCGAAAAGCACATTGTTCCAGCGCGGTGCGAGCCACAGGCCGGGCGCGTGGCCGTTGCGGATGAGTTGCGCGAGCCACGCATTGTAAAGGTGGCTGCCCAAATCGCCGGCAGCGATATTGCGGTGCCAGAAAACAGGCGCGAGAACAGCGGCGGAAATCAGCAGTAGTCGCAACACGTATTGCCGCACGAATGCGATCGATTGCGCGAGGATCGTTCGGTTCGGCTCCGTCCGCGGATTGTTTTCCACGATTTCGTTTTCAGCAGGGCTGGTCGCGTTTGCGTGGCTGTGCTGCGTCAAGAAGGGCGCCTCGGCGGGTGCGAAGGTGTGCGCTGCATTGATGCAAACATATCACGAGATGAGTTGACGGCGGCCGGTCAACACGCTGAGCGCTGGAGAAATGGTGCTGCGGCGTGATTTAGGAATTCGAAGGCAACGTCAGCGGCGCCCGCCTAAGGAAAAGCAGGCGGCCGCTACAAATTCAAGAGCAGCGGCGACAGCAATGTGCCCGAATCCCGGCGAGTAGTGATATAACGATTTCGCGGTGGTGCCCCGAGGCACGATAATGTGCGGGAGGACGATTATGAGCGATTCTAATATTTCCGATATTGCGAAAAAGGCGGTGGGCTGGTCCATTTTTGTGAGCGTGGTGATGATTGTGGCCGGAATCCTGGCGATTGCCATGCCTCTGGAGGCCGGCCTCGCCGTAAATATTTTCGTGGCCTGGATGCTGATTTTCGCGGCGGTGGCTCATTTTGTTTTTGCGTGGTTCACGCGGCGTACCGGGAGCGTGTTGCTGAAGGTGCTGCTAGGGATTCTGTATCTGTGCGTGGCGATTTACCTGCTGGATCATCCCGCGCGCGGGTTGGCCACACTGACCCTGGCATTGGCGTTTTATTTGCTGCTCGAGGGAGTGTTCGAGATCGTGCTGTATTTTCAGCACCGGCCGGCTGCCGGGTCGGGCTGGTTCCTAATGGATGGGATTGTGACGCTGATCCTCGGCGGAATGATTTGGGCGACCTGGCCGTCGAGCACCGAATGGGTGGTGGGCACGCTCGTTGGAATCAGCATTTTCTTTAGCGGTGTGACGCGGTTGATGATTTCGCTGGCGGCGCGGCGGGTGGTGACGAAGATCGCATAGGCGCGAGGTCTTAGCAGCGACGGTCCCGCTCCGCGGGACCGCAATTGATCGTCGGCGCAACACTGCTGGCGCCCGCCGCGGTGGACGCCGCTACAGGTGCCTTACCCAAGACTCGAATCCACTCTTGAATTTTTCGTGCTGGATGCGCGCGAAAACTAGGCTTCTTGATCGTCTTTCTTCGGTGCGTAGGGGTACTTCGGCGGTTTCTGCATGTGGGAAGTTCGATAGGCTTCGAGCTCGTCGTCCGTCAGATTGAAATGCGTCTTTACGGGATGATTTTCCGTCGCGGCGAGCTCCAAGTGCAGGCGGTGGGAGCAGATGTCCGGCGCATCCTGAAAACGGACGCGGCGGGTGTTGAATGCTTCGTTGGGAATGGTCAGGGTGAATTCGCGCGGTTCGGTCGCGGATTCGCGAACGGTGAAGGTATATTCACGGCCCTGGGGCTTGGCCTCGAAACCGACGAATTGCACGATGACGTTGTTGTTGCTCATTTTCCAGCGGCCGCCACGGCTACCGGCGCCGCGACTTTCTTCACGCGCTTGGCGCGCTTGCGCTTCGGCGGTGTGCCTTCGGCGATCTCGACGACCATGATGCTGGTAACGAACTTCTTCATGCCGTGCAGATCGAAATCGATAGAAGTGCGGTCGTTATCGGATTCGGTGATGACGCCCAAGCCGTATTGGAAGTGCTTGATGTACTGCCCTTCGGGAAGTGCTTTCAACGAGGCTCCTAAGACCGATGTTGCGCGTGCGAAAAAAAAGGGCGAACCGGCAAAAGCCGGCTCGCCCCTCTTCGACTAGAGGCTAGTGACGTTCGCTGCCTGCAGACCCTTCGGTCCACGGGTAACTTCGAACTCAACCGCTTGCCCTTCGTTCAGCGACTTATAACCTTCCGCCTGAATGGCCGAAAAGTGGACGAAAACGTCCTCGCCGGACTGGCGCTGGATGAACCCAAAGCCCTTGCTGGCATTGAACCACTTTACTGTTCCTTGTTCTCTCACTGATTTACTTCCTTCTTTTTAAGCTATTTGTTTGCTTCTCGACCGCCTCCAGCCGTAAAGCGAAAGAGGCTGCAAGTGTGAACTTGCAGCCCCTTCAATCGAATCTAAAGGTGTTACAAGAGCAACAAACGCAGCCCAAACATAGCATGGTTTCGCGCTGCACCCTAGTGAATTCGTAGGGGCAGTCGCGCAGCGAGCGGTAGAAGAGCGTCGGCGGTTTCTTCGCGCTTCCAATTTGCGCCTCGCGCTTGCGGGCGCGCGGGGGGATTGCCGTCGCAATTGTTGGATGCCGTGCCCCGGGAGTATGATGAGCGCCTTCCATTCGGCCGATGGGGCGGCTGTGAGCCAACCCTCGGCCTCGGTGCGTTGCAGGACGCTCTTTTGGAGGCACGCCATGAACAAAAAGCCCCTCATGATTGCCGGCGGCATCGTCTTAGTCTTGTTGCTGATCGTTCTGGCGCTGCCGCTGTTCATTAACGCCAACCAGTTTAAACCAACCCTGGAAACACAGTTGGCCTCGGCTCTCGGCCGCCAAGTTGGAATTGGTGACATCAGTCTGTCGATCTTTTCGGGTGGAGTTACGGTCTCGGATGTTTCGATTGCGGACGATCCCGCCTTCAGCAAGTCGCCGTTCCTGACGACTAAGTCGCTGAGCGTGGGCGTTGAACTGCTACCGCTAATTTTTTCGAAGAAGCTGGAAGTGCGTTCGCTCAGCGTGAAGGATCCGGAAGTAAATCTCATCCACGCTGCGAACGGAACCTGGAACTATTCGACCTTGGGCGGGAATGCTGGCGCCGCGAAGAGCCCAGTGCCGGGTCAGGGCGGCGCGTCCAGCGCGGAAAAGTTGAGCGTCGGGAAACTCAGCATCGAGAATGGGAAAATTATCGTGAGCGCTGCGGGTTCCAGCGCGAAGCCGAGCATCTATCAGAACGTTGACCTGGAAGCCTCCGATCTTTCCTACACTTCGCAATTTCCTTTCAAGCTGACGGCTACGGGCCCCGGAAACGCCGCCTTAAAACTGGCAGGGAAAGCGGGGCCGATGAATTCGGCGGATGCGTCGTTGACGCCGCTGAGCGCAACCCTGGAAGTGCAGCACCTGGATCTGGCGAGCACCGGCTTTCTCGATGCTTCCTCTGGAATCGGCGGGGTGGTGGACTTCAAAGGCGACCTGAGCTCCGACGGGAGCCAGCTGAATTCCAAAGGCACGGTGAAGGCGACGAAGCTGAAACTTTCCGCGGCGGGCGAGACTTCTTCTGTTCCGTTGAATGTTGATTACGCCACTACTTACGCGCTGAAGAGCCGATCTGGAAATCTGAACCAGGGAGACATTCACATCGGCAATGCGCTGGCACGTTTGAACGGTGCTTACAACACTGCGTCGGAGACGGCCAAGCTCGATATGCGTCTGAACGCGCAGGCCATGCCGGTGACTGATTTGCAGGGATTTCTCCCAGCGGTGGGAGTCGTGGTGCCGCCCGGCTCAAAGTTGCAGGGTGGGTCGCTCACCGCGAACCTGACGGTGAGCGGCCCTGTGGACAAGCTGGTAGTTTCCGGACCGATCAATCTTTCGAATGCGAAGCTGGCGGGATTCAGCTTGAAATCGAAACTTGGGGCGCTTGGGTCGTTTTCCGGACTCGGCGGCAGCGGCGGCGGTGGATCGGATACGGATATTCAAACGCTGAGCGCCACCGTGAGAAACGATCCATCGGGAACGAAGATTGATAGTTTGAATCTGGTAATGCCTTCGCTTGGAACGGTGACGGGAAATGGAACGGTCAGCGCGGCGGGACAGCTCAATTTTAAGCTGGTGGCGAATCTATCGGGCGCCGCGGGAGCGCTAACTGGCGCGGTTGGCGGGGCAGGTGCAGGCGGCGCAGTGGGTGGCGGCAAGCTCGGCATGGTTACTGCGCTCGCAGGCGGTGGGCGAGGGGGCAGCGGTTCGAGCAACGGAATTCCATTTATCGTGCAGGGAACCACGTCGAATCCGCAGGTGATTCCCGATGCGAAAGCAATCGCGGTAAATGCCGCGAAGAATCGCGTGCCCGGCGGAAGCGGCACGACCGGGGCGGCGGCCGGCGCCCTCGGTGGTTTGTTCGGGAAGAAGAAGACGCCGCAATAGCCCGAGATTTTGTTGATCGCGGCGCTAACGATCAAATCGAGCGCAGGTGAAGGACTGGCGCGGTTTAGTGCAGGGAATTGCCAGAACCCCTTGAGAACAGCGAAGCTTCAGCGTCACTAAAAAGCGTGCGCAGCGCTCGCACTACGAAGCGAATCAGGATCGCGATCACGCAGAGCGCGAGCAAAACGATCACCGATGCGATGTAGGGATGCCGCGTGACGATCCACATCAGAAAAATCACCAGCGCATCTTCGGCAGTGCTCAGCGCGAAATTCGAAAACGGTTCGGGCGAATGCACGATGGCTGCGCGCGCCGCCGTCTTTCCGCCATGTGCGGCGAGAGCGATCAATCCGCCCGCGAACGTGGCCGCGATCTGTTCCCACTGAGGCAATTGCGAGGTCGCGGCGTAGGCGAGAAACGCCGCTACCGGGACGCGCACGAACGTGTGAGCGGCATTCCAGAGCAAATCGAACACCGGAATCTTGTCGCCGATAAACTCGAGCAGGAACAGCACGCTGCAGATCGCGATAATTTTCCAATCCTGCAGCAGGTGCAGCACGGGCGGCAGCGCCAGGACGTTGAACCGCGCGAGCAGGCCGAGCATACCGACGGTTGCGTACACGTTTAGACCAGCGGAAAAGCTGACGACCACCAGGATCGCGGTTAGCTCGGTGCCGGTAGGGATCAGCGGAGATAGAAGCGCCAAGCTCATGGATAGGAAGAACACGCCGCGCAGGGCAGTTGTAGCGGCGGTCCGGCGATGCGGGACCGCCATCGGTGATAGACGCAACATCGATGGCGAACTAAAGTGCGCCGCTACCAATTCAAAGTAGAAGCCGCGCGGCTACTTGGTCGCCGTGTGCTTGGCGATTACCAAATCTTTGATCTTGTCGTAGGTGGCTTTGGGGACGACTTTTTTTCGCAGCAGGTCGGTCTTGGCGCGATAAGGGCGGTTGTCAATGATCTTCTGCGAATACGCCGCGCCGATCCCTGGCAGCGCGTCGAGCTGCTCTTTGGTGGCCGAATTCAGATCCACCAGGCTGGCGCTGCTGGGAGCCGCAGCCGTGGATTGCGCTGCCTGCGCTGCCGCGGTATGGCTGTACTGCAAAACGGGACCGGAAAGAACGAAGAGCAGCGATGCCGCGAGCACGGCAAACGAAAGCCCCAGTTTTCGCTTCATGAATAAGCTCCTTTTTGCAACGCGACCGGAAAATTTCAATAGCTCGTCTCGGCGCCAGCGACCCGCTACGCCTGTGCGCTTGCCGCTGCATACAATACCACCGACGGGCATTTTGATTCCACGGCTCACAAGCGTCTAACTCTTGCGACACGTCCAAGCGACGCGTCCATGCGATGCGCCTCAGTTCCGGCCGTATAATGAAGGCAGTAGCTGCGTTATCCAACAGCCGGCCAGACCGCAAGCGGAAATAGGCATCCGCGTGTTTTGCCGGCAGGTTCAGTTGTAGATCCCTCTTTGCGTTGAGGCATCCCCTTCGTGGTTCGGTACAGAGCGCGAACTGGCGCCGGTACCCGTGTGCCCGTGCGAGAGCGCGCACATCCGAACCGGCCGCTGCTGATCGGGCGATTTGCATCCGGGCGTGCTCCTGCGAGGTGCGGAGAATGAAGCGCATTCTGTTCGTGGATGACGAGCCGAGGGTGCTCGAGCAATTGCGGCAAATCCTGGAACCGCAAAAGGGCCAGTGGGATATGGCCTTCGCTCAAGGCGGCGAAGCTGCGTTGATGCTGCTGGATGCGACCCCATTTGACGTGGTGGTTTCAGATATTGCGATGCCGCGAATGGACGGCGCAGCGTTAATGAAGACGATCTGCGAGCGCTATCCGGCGATTGTGCGAATTGTGCTTGCTGCTCCGCAGGAATTGGGCGAAGCATTGCGCGCCGTGCCGGTAGCGCACCAGTTTCTGCTGAAGCCGTGCGACCCGAATATGTTGCGCGTGGCGGTGGAGCGCGCAACGAGCCTTTCGAACATCCTGAGCAATAAATTGCTGGCGAACCTGGTGGGTTCGGTGAAGGACTTGCCGGTGCTGCCGCGCACCTATATGGCCCTGCGGCAGAAACTTGCCGAACCGGAGGCATCGATCCGAGACGTGGTGCACATTGTCGAGCAGGACGTGGCGATATCCGCGAAAATTCTGCAGCTGGTGAACTCGGCGTTTTTTGGATTGCCCCGGGAAGTCTCTTCGGTAAGAACAGCCGTGGGCTTTCTGGGAATTGAGATGCTGCAGAACCTGGTGCTTTCCGCGGGAGTTTTCACCATATTCGATCAGTTGGCGCAGCTTCCGGGTTTTTCTTGCGAAGAGCTCCAGGCGCATTCACAACTCACTGCGAAAATCGCCGGACAGATTCCCGCGTCGGCGCACGTGCGCGGGATTGCCGTCGTCGCCGGCATGTTGCACGACGTGGGCAAATTAGTGCTGGCGACGCGCGCCCCGGCGCATTTCAAGCGCGCGCTAGAAGGCGCGGAGACCGAAGGGCTCCCTTTGTATGCGGTGGAAACCGAGCTGATGGGAGTTTCGCATGCCGAAGTGGGCGCGTATTTGCTGGGGATCTGGGGCCTGCCGTCGCCGGTGGTGGAGGCGGTGGCGCATCATCATCATCCCGATCGCGTCCCGCAGGATTCCCTCGATGCAGTTGGCATCGTGTACATCTCAAATATCTTGGCGCATCAAGCTGCGGATGCCGCGCAGTCATCCGGTTCCCTGGCGCAGGTGGCAATTGATCCGGAGTACCTGGAGAGGCTGGGCGTCACCGAGCAGTTTTCCGGCTGGCAGGAGATGGCGAAGGCCAGCGCCGGTGTATTGCACGTTGAGAGCTAGGATCGAGCTGAAAGGCAGGCCGCACCGCCACTGAATCGCTTCGCGAATTTACACGTTGAAGGGCTGCAACTAGGTTCCTCGTGCGATGTTTCCTTTCTGAATAGTGAGTAAACAACCCCCGAGCCCGTGAATTTTGGTTACAATAGCGCTCGCGGCGGGGTGGTGATTCTTGTCGGACCGGGTTGGCAGGGCAGGTGGGGTAGGCAGAGCTGTCGAAAAAATCGTCGCAGCAGGCCGCTGGCGCCGGCGTGGATTTCTCGGCGTCCTGTGCGCCGTGGTTCTGAGCATCGCGCTGGGGCCGCTGCTCGCCCAGCAAATATCGTTGCGCAGGTCGCGCGCCGCGCGCGAGGCGGGTTCCGTTGAGCCGGTGCGCAGGCGAGCTGAGTGGTTTTTTCGGCAGCGCGCCAGCGCGAACGGCCATATCCCAAACAATCTCTTGTTGCAAGCATTCGCGCGGAACCGGAATATGGTCAGCGCGAACGGCACTTTCGTTGAGCGCGCCGCCGCGCTGCGGCCCGCCATTTCGCCTTCGCTGAATTCCTGGACGCCGCTTGGCCCGCAACCCACCGCGAACACCGAGTTCTATGGGAATGTTTCCGGTCGCGTGACAGCGCTCGCCGGGGATCCTTGCGACGCAACGGGCAACACCGTGTACGCGGGAGGCGCGGACGGCGGCGTGTGGGTGAGCTTCAACGCGTTGAGCGGCAATCCAGTCACCTGGCAACCGCTCACGGATAACCAGCCGTCGCTTTCCACCGGAGCGCTGGCGCTGGTTCCGCGGCCATGCGAGACGTTCAACGGCCACGCGCAAAGCAATTTGATTCTCGTAGGCACGGGCGAATCGAACTACGCGCACGATAGTCTTTACGGCGCGGGTGTGTTGCGCTCTTCCGACGGCGGCCAAACGTGGACGCAGGATTCCACGTTTACGAGCAGTGCTTCGCAGGGACCGGGCGCGAGCGGGCCTTACATCGCGGCACTGGCTGTGCAGCCGCATGAGACGAATCCGGTGGTGCTGGCGGCGGTGCAGGGAACGGATTTTTCCGCAGGCGGAGCGCTGCCTTCGGGCCTGTGGCGGTCTACTGACGGTGGGAATACATGGAGCCGTGTGCAGCCGGGTGGCGGGGCGAGCAGCCCGCCCTACAATCCCGCGACCGACGTGAAGTTTGATCCTAGCGATTCGTCAGGACAGACGGTTTATGCGGCGCTCGGCGATCTGAACGGTGACGCAGATCCGCAGGCCGCCTGTGCGAGCGCGCCCTGCAACGGCGTCTATATCTCGCAGGATGCCGGAATGACCTGGAATCGTGTGACGGGACTCGACGCCGCTTCGACGCCGTCGTTGTATGGCAGCATTTCGCTGGCGATCGCTCCGGGCAGTTCGCCTGCGACTTCCATTCTGTACGCCGCGATCGCCGACGCCAGCACGAATTCAGATAATCTTCTCGGCGTTCTCTCCGGCAGCGGAATTCAGCCCAATGGTAGCGGTCCTTCGTTCCTCACGATTTTTCCCAACCCTTCGAATTTGCCGGATTTCTGCTCGCCGCAGTGTTTCTACGACATGAAGCTCGCCGTGGTCCCGGGCACGTCTGGACAGACGGTGTTTGCGGGCGGTTCCGCGCAGCCGCACGCCGGCAAAATCAAGATTGGCAATTCGTCGCTGTATCGCTCGCTGGATGGCGGGAATACCTGGGGCGATATGAGCATGGACGGCAGCGGCAACGAGACCTCGATCCACGTGGATATTCACGCGCTGCATTTCGCGGTGGGCTCCGGCGGCGTGGTGCTCGCGATGTTTGCCGGCAACGACGGCGGCGTATGGGCATCGCAAGATGTGTTCAACCCCGCGACGGCACCCGGCAATCAGCACTGGGCCGACCTGAATACCGAGACGGGCACTGCCAACACCTCGCTGAATCTGACGCAGTTTTATCCTGGGATTTCGATCCATCCTGCGACCGACCAGATTATCTACGGCGGCACGCAAGGAAACGATGTGCAGCAATTCAGCGGCTCACTGGTGGCGAGTGGCACCGAGGCTTGTCCTTACGATGGCGGCTATACCGCGATTGACCCGCAAACGCCCAGTACGATTTATGCGGCTTGCAGCTATCTGAGCAGCCCCGGCACGCTGACTAAAAACATCCTGAACGGCGTTCCGGGCATGGACGGAATCAATTGGCCGGCGATAGACAGCAGCGGAATCAATTTCACGGACAATGCCGATTTCATCCCCCCTCTCGTTCTGGACTACAAGAACAGTCAAAATTTATATTTCGGCACGTATCGCTTGTACCAGACGACCAACGCAGGAACGAGTTGGTCGGCCATCACTTCCGATCTGACCAGCGACAACAGCCAGAATTTCGTCACCACAATTAGCGTGGCGCCGAGCAATTCGAACACGATTTACGCGGGGACATCCGATGGACGGATCTGGCAGTCCGCGCAAGCACTGAGCGGCGCGACGGACATTCACATGGTGAACCAGAGCAATCAACCGGGACGAAGCGTGACGGCCATCGCGGCGGATTCCGCCAATCCGAAGGCGGCGTTCGCAGCCTATTCCGGTTTTTCTTGTCCGGGAGTAAATGGATGCGATGGGCTGGGCCATGTATTCTTCACGAATAATTCCGGGGCCTCTTGGCTGCAGGTGGATGGTGACTTGCCCGATGTGCCCGTGAACGACATTGTGATTGATCCCACCGATGCGACGGACAACACGATTTACATCGCTACCGATTCCGGCGTTTACGCCAGCGCGAACGCCACCGCCGGAGGCGCAACCACTTGGAGCGTGCTGCAATCCGGTTTGCCGAATTCGCAAGTGCTGGCGCTCAGATTGCGCAACACGTCGCGCACGCTAGTGGCGGCGACGCACGGCCGCGGCCTCTGGAGTTTGCTCTTGCCCAATCTTCCGAGTTTCGCGTTAACGGAGCTAAGCCCCACAGCGGCCAGCGTGGGTTCCGGATCGTTTCAGTTGGCGGCCACAGGCAGCGGGTTCACATCGCAATCGGTGATCAATTTCAGTGGCAGCGCACTGCCTACTACCTTCGTCAATTCGACGAGCCTGACGGCCGCGGCGCCCGCCACTGCGCTGAATTGCGGTGGCGGAATGCCGGTAACGGTTTCCGATCCCACGCTAGGCACGACGAACTCGCTGACTTTCAGTTCCGTCGGTACGACTTGCGATTTTTCGTTTGGCGCAACGGTTCCGGCGAGCAATGCGACTACCGCCGGCGGTTCGGCGAGCTACCAGGTGAACCTCAACGCCGTGGGAAACCCTGGCGGCGTGGTGCAACTTTCCTGCAGCAGCCCGCCCGCGGGCATCACTTGCAATTTCACGCCGAACCCGGCGACGACTTCCGCCACGGGAACGACCGTGGCGTTAGCGGTCTCCGTCCCGGCAGCAGCGAGCCTGCCGGTGCGACCGCTTGCGAGCCCGCGCTGGCCGAAAATCGAGTCCCTGCAGTTCTCCTTGGCAGCGATGCTTGCGATTTTTGTTCTGTTCAAAGCGCGGAAGAAATTCGATCGCTCACGCGCGCGGACGGTCTTTGCGTGTGTGACGGTGATGGTGCTGCTTGGGCTGATGGCGGCCTGCGGTGGTAGCGGAGGTGGCGGAACCGGGCCAACCCCGCAAACCTACCAGATCACCATCCAAGGCGTGGGCGGAAACTTCCAGCATTCAACTACGGTGCAACTCGTGGTAGATTAGCCCCGTCAGCGCGCCAACCCGGCGCGGCTGTCTGGCCGTAGCCGCTTTTGGATCGGGAGGAGTTCCGCCATGACCTGCCCGCAATGCAACGAACACATCCCCACAAAATTGCTTTGGACTCCCGCAGGCCTTTCCGGCGTGGTTTGCCCGCATTGTCAGGCGGCGCTGTCTCCGAAGCCGATTTCGGCGATATTGATTTTCGCAGTTTCTTTCGGCTTGGGGGATCTGGCGCTGATGTTTCTGCGGCACAAGGGCGCGGAATTCTGGCTGGCCTGTTTGGGATTTTTCGTGGTGTTTGCGGTGGTCTTCGCGCTGACGGCGCCCGCGTTTCTGCGCTTGCGCTTGAAAGACCATGGCGACCCGCATCTGAGCGGCCACCGCGCGTGAGCCGGTGCGACGGTGCGCGCTGACGTGCTAGAACGTTCGCTATAGCATCTGGCGCAGTACGTACTGCAGAATTCCGCCGTGCTGGTAATAGGAAACTTCAAACGGCGTGTCGATACGCGCCAAAGCGTTAAAGCGAGTTTCCTTGCCTTGTGCATCGTGCGCCGTGACCTTCATTTTCTTGCGCGGCTCGAAATTTCCCGCCAGTCCTTCGATCGCGAATATCTCCAGCCCCGTCAATCCCAATGATGCGAGGGTTTCTCCCGGCAGAAATTCCAGCGGCAATACGCCCATGCCTACGAGGTTGCTGCGATGGATGCGTTCGAAACTTTCCGCCAGCACCGCGCGGACACCCAGCAGAATCGTGCCCTTCGCGGCCCAGTCGCGCGATGAGCCGGAGCCGTATTCTTTCCCAGCAAAAATAATCAGCGGCACATGCTCGTCGCGATATTTCATGGCGGCGTCGTAAATTGGCATTTTCTCGGCGCCGGGCTGGTGAATCGTCCACCCACCCTCGGTTCCGGGCGCCAGCAGATTGCGCAGACGGATGTTGGCAAACGTGCCGCGCATCATCACTTCGTGATTGCCGCGGCGGGCACCGTAGGAATTGAAATCCTTCGGCTGCACTCCGTGCGCGATTAGATATTTTCCGGCGGGCGTATCCGCGGGGATGGAGCCGGCGGGAGAAATGTGGTCGGTGGTGACGCTATCGCCCAGCACGGCGAGCGCGCGCAGGCCGTGCAAATCCTCCAGCGCGGCGGGCTGCAGCGGCATGTTTTCAAAATACGGCGGATGCTTGATGTATGTGGATTTTTCGTCCCAGGCGTAGAGATCGCCTTCGGGGATCGGCAGCGCGCGCCAGTGTTCGTCGCCGGTGAAGACGTCAGCATATTCTTTGCGGAACATCTCGCTGGTTACAGAGGAGCGCATGGTCTTCTCGACTTCGTCCGGCGTCGGCCAGATATCGCGCAAATAAACCGGCTTGCCCGCCTTGTCGTTCCCCAGCGATTCGTTGACGATATCGAAATCCATTCGCCCGGCTAGCGCATAGGCCACCACCAGCGGCGGCGAGGCCAGATAATTCGCGCGGCACAGCGGATTGATGCGGCCTTCGAAATTTCGATTCCCGCTGAGAACGGAGACTGCGACCAGATTATTGTCCTTGATCGCTTTTCCGATGGCGTCGGGCAGCGGGCCGCTGTTGCCGATACATGTAGTGCAGCCGTAGCCGACCAGGTTGAAACGCAGCGCGTTGAGAGACGGCCAGAGGCCAGCCTTTTCGATGTAATCGGTCACCACTTTTGAGCCCGGCGCGAAACTGGTTTTCACCCAGGGCTTGGTTTTCAGCCCGCGCTCGACAGCTTTTTTCGCGAGCAACCCGGCGCCCAGCATCAGCGAGGGATTCGAGGTGTTCGTGCAGCTGGTGATCGCCGCGATTACAACCGAACCATCCGCCAAATCGAATTTGTCGCCGTTGTTCTGCACGCTGACGTGTTTCGGCTGCGCGGTCAGCGTCTTTTCAAACGACGCTTTGGCTTGCGTCAGCGGCACGCTGTCTTGCGGACGCTTGGGTCCGGCCATGGTTGGTACGACGCTGGCGAGATCGAGTTCGAGCCGGTCGGAGAAAATCGGGTCCGCGGTTTGATCCGTGCGGAACAGGCCTTGGTCTTTCGTGTAGGCCTCGACCAATCGAACGCGTTGGTCATCGCGCGCGGTAAAACGCAGATACGCGAGCGTCTCGCTGTCCACCGGGAAAAAGCCCATGGTCGCGCCATATTCTGGCGCCATGTTGGCGATCGTCGCGCGGTCCGGGAGCGTCAAGCTCGAAAGACCTGTGCCGTAAAATTCCACGAATTTTCCAACGACACCTTTCTTACGCAACATCTGCGTTACGGTGAGAACCAGATCGGTGGCCGTCGCGCCTTCCGGCAGCCGTCCATGCAATTTGAATCCGACCACTGCCGGTATCAGCATGGAGAGCGGCTGGCCGAGCATGGCTGCTTCCGCTTCGATCCCGCCGACGCCCCAGCCGAAGACCCCGAGGCCATTCACCATCGTGGTGTGCGAGTCCGTGCCGACCAGCGAATCCGGGAACGCCAGCCGCTTGCCTTCGTGTTCCTGACTGAATACAACGCGCGCCAGATATTCCAGATTGACCTGATGGCAAATGCCGGTGTCCGGCGGGACGACGCTGAAATTCTGGAATCCCTTCTGACCCCAGCGCAGAAACGCGTAGCGCTCGATATTGCGCTGCATTTCCAGATCGGCGTTGAACGCAAATGCGCCCTCGACACCGAATTTATCCACTTGCACGGAGTGGTCAATCACCAGTTCGGCGGGCAGCAGCGGATTGATTTTTTTCGGATTGCCGCCGAGGCGGCGCATGGCCTCGCGCATGGCGGCAAGGTCCACGACCGCCGGGACGCCGGTGAAATCCTGCAGCAACACGCGCGCAGGCATGAAGGAAATTTCTTTTTCTGTCGCTCCGGCCGCACTCGAAGGATCCCAACCCGCCAACGCGTGGATGTCTTCGGAAAAAACGAACTGGCCGTCTTCATGCCTTAGCAGATTTTCCAAAAGGACTTTCAGGGAAAAGGGCAGCCGCGAAATATTGCCGATTCCGGCGCGCTCCAGCACGCTTAAGCGGTAAATGTCGTAGGAATCATTTCCCGAGCGCAGCGCGGTTCGCGTGCCAAACGAGTTTTTCTTTGCGGAGCTCATGCGGGGATTAATTCTCCTCTCTGCCGAACCATTCATTTTAGCGCACTACCGCTCGGGTTCTGGCGCGAATTTCGCGCCAGGCTATACAAATGTGCGCATGAGCTGAAGCCGCGATTCGGAAGGGAACTGCGTTCGATTTTTCTAATGTTTGGGAGGCACGTAGCTGTCGGGAAGTTTCGCGCCTTCGCCGAAGAAATAAGTCTCCATTTGCTCTTCCATCACCTGTTGCGATTTCGGATCCAGCGGATTCAGGCGAAACTCATTCATCAGCATCTTGGAATGTTCCACCCACAGCTTCCAGGCTTCTTTCGAGACATTGTCGTAGATCCGCTGGCCGATGGGGCCCTTCCATGGAATGCGATCGAGGCCCGGCATTTCCCGGCCGAACTTTACGCACTTCACGATGTGTGGTGCTTGCGGCGCGGCTTGCGCCGAGGCGCCTGCGCCCGAATTTCCTGAATTCTTCTCGTCGGCCATGAACGTCTCCTTGCAGACTGTGCTGCAATTCAAGATACTGCATCGGCGGGCGAAATTCCAGTTGAGGGTCCGCCAACGAGCGGCACCGGGCCTGCGCTGATGTCCTGTAGCAGGGCATTCGCAGAGTTATGATAGGCTCTTGTGGAAGGCCCTTTGTTTTAATAAAACACATGTGTGAGTCCGGCCGGATAGCGCCGGGCTACCGGGAAAGTCATCATGAATACGAAAGCAACCGTTGCTTCCGAAACTGCCCAAGCAGGCGGCTTCTTCTGCGAAGTTCCTTCCGATCCGTGTGCGATTGTGATGTTTGGTGCGTCGGGCGATCTGGCGCGCCGCAAATTGTTGCCCGCGCTTTACGATCTTTCGTTCCATGCTTGTCTAGGGCCGCGTTTTCGTTTGTTGGGTTTCGCGCGCACGGAAATGACCGACAACGATTTCGTGCAGAAGGCCGGCGAATTTCTGCCCAGCGGCAATCAAGAAGGGGCCGACGACGGCAAGAAAGCGGAGTTCCTCAAATGTCTGCGCTATTTTTCGGGGAATTACGACGATCCCGAAACGTTTCGCCGATTGGCGCAGCGCCTGGGAGAACTCGATAGCGAAGGGCAGCTGGGTGGGAATCGGCTTTTTTATCTCGCCACGCCACCGGAAGTTTATCTGCACGTGATCGAGCAGCTGAAGCAGGCCGGGCTCAACAAACCTAAGAGCGAAAAATCTTGGGCGCGCATCATCATCGAAAAACCGTTTGGACACGATCTGGCATCAGCAAAAGAATTGAACAAGCGAGTGCTGGAAGCGTTCGACGAATCGCAGGTCTACCGCATTGACCACTATCTGGGCAAAGAGACCGTGCAGAACATGCTGGTCTTCCGCTTCGGCAACGGCATCTTCGAGCCGCTGTGGAATCGCAACTATATTGATAGCGTGCAGATTACCGCCGCCGAGCAGCTGGGCGTGGAACGCCGCGCGGCGTTCTACGAATCTGCCGGCGCGCTGCGCGATATGATCCAGAGCCACGTCCTGCAGCTCACTTCGCTGATCGCCATGGAAGCCCCGGCGACTTTCGATGCGACATCGGTACGCAACGAGAAGATTAAAGTTTTGCAATCCATCCGTCCGTTTAGCAAGGAATCGGTTTGGAAAAATGTGATTCGCGGACAGTACGGGCCTGGTCAGGAGAACGGCAAACCGGTTCCGGGATATCGGCAGGAGCCGGGAGTGAAGCCGGATTCGGCAACGGATACATTTGTGGCATTGAAGTTGCAAGTGGATAACTGGCGATGGAGCGGCGTGCCCTTCTATCTGCGCACCGGCAAACGCCTGGCGCGGCCGCTCACGGAGGTTGCGATCCAATTCAAGAGTGCACCGCACATGGTCTTTCGCGGCGAAGACCACGAAACCAATTCGCTGGTACTGAATATTCAGCCCGACGAAGGAATTTCGCTTTCCTTTGGCGCGAAATCGCCGGGCGCGCAGATGCGCATTCAGCCCGTCACCATGGATTTCAAATACAAGGATGCGTTCGGCGGTGGCTCGCGCCCCGCGTACGCCACTCTTATTAACGATTGCATCCGGGGCGACGCCACGTTGTTTGACCGCGCCGACAGCGTCGAGGCAGCCTGGACATTGGTGGACCCAATCCTGGAAGCATGGAAGAATGCCTCGCCGCCGCCTTTCCCGAATTATCCGGCCGGAAGCGATGGCCCGCGGGCGGTCGAAGATTTGACGGCTATCGATGGCCGTCACTGGCGCCCGCTGTAGGGACATCGCATGTTCATGTACACGCACTGCACGCTCGATTTTCTAGTTCGGAGGCGTAGATGATTTTGGCGGGCGACCTGGGGGGGACCAAGGCTAACCTTGGTCTCTTCGACATAAAGGCAGGGAAACTGGTTCGCGTCGCCGACAGGCGTTATGCCACGCACCAACATTCCGGACTGGAAGAAATCACCAGCGATTTTCTGAATGGGGCTGGAGCAAAAATCACCGCCGCATCATTCGGAATCGCCGGCCCAGTCGTCAACAATCGCGTGCAGGCGACGAATTTTCCCTGGGTCGTGGACGGCGCGAGCGTTGCGTCGCACCTGCACCTGAATCACGTGCGGCTAGTGAACGACGTGGAAGCTGCGGCTTACGGCATCGGAGTGCTGGAACCGAGCGAATTGGAAACGCTGCACGCCGGAGTGCCTTCGCCGCGCTCCACGCAAATCGTGATCGCGGCAGGCACGGGATTAGGCGAAGGTATTTTGTTCTGGGATGGCCACCGGCACGTCCCCATGGCTACCGAAGCAGGCCATGCGGATTTCGCTCCGAACACTTCGCAGCAAGCGGACCTATGGAAGTTCTTGAACACGCGCCAGGAATGCGTGAGCGTAGAAACAATCTTATCCGGCGGCGGATTCCAGCGCGTGCACGAATTCTTGAATCCAGACGTGAGGCATCCGGGATTCGATGATGATAGCGAGGATCCCGCGCCAGAAATCACGCGCCGCGGCCTGAGCGGCGAATGTCCGGTGTGCGCTGCTACCTTGGATCTGTGGGTAGAAATTTACGGCTCGGAAGCGGGCAATCTGGCGTTGCGCACCATGGCGCGCGGCGGTATTTACATCGCCGGCGGCATAGCCTTGAAAGTGCTGCCGAAGCTGAAAAACGGCAAGTTTGTCGCTGCGGTGAGGCACAAAGAAAAACTCGAATCTTTCCTCGTGCAGATTCCCGTGCACGTAGTATTGAACGAGGAATGCCCGCTGCTTGGCGCCGCCTCGGTGGCCTGGAAAAACCTCTAGCCGTCCGCCGGATTCGTTTTAACGCTGCTGCACGACTCGATGAGAATCCGCAGACGCGCGGATTCTCGGCCCTCCGCGCGTGAGAACGATGGTTCTCCGTCCAAACACAGGCCGCGGCTCGGCTGCCGCTTACTCGAAGCTACCTGTCACACCCTGGAACCCGTGGCTGGCCTGCTTCAGCAGCCACTTCGCGACGCGTGCCGCGTCGTAGCAGTAAGCCACGTTGTAACCGAGCGTCGAGAAGCAGTGCGGTTCGCAACCCTGCTTCATCTCTCCCAGCTGCTTCACATCGAATTTCTGCTTTTCCACCGTGCCCCAATCGTAGCCCGCGTTGTACATCGGAAAACACGGCGCGAGTGTGCCATCGGTGCGAATGATCAGCCAGTTCTGGCCGGCGCGGCAGCCCCAGTGTTCTCCGACGCCCCGCATGAAGCCCTTCATATTCTGCAAGCGCGTAATGGAGTCCACCATCTTGTAGCCCTGGCGCTGCTTATCAATGAGCCAGTCGAGCAAATCATCCACCATAGGAAAATCTTCGGGGCGAATGTAGGTGTCGTTGGCGTCGAGATGCTTGAAATGCGGTTGCTCCATCATAGGCGCTTCGTTGATGTGAAAAGTGAGCGAGATGCCGTTGTCGTGAGCGACCTCGACCAGCTGTTTCACATCCTCAATATTCGTGCGGCAGATATTCGTATTGAAGAAGACGGTGTAGCCGTAGCGATACTGGCGCCGCACCAGGTAATCGAAGTAGGAACTGACGTGCTCGAAGGCTTTCGGCAGGCCCGGCTTTTCCTTAATGGTATCCACCGCGAAATTGATGGTAGCGATGCCGGCGTCGCTGAGGCGGTCGATGACGTCGGGACGCAGCAAACGCGCGTTCGTTGCGAGATAAACCCAAAAATCTTTCTTCGCGGCGTAATAAACGACCTTATGCACAAAATCCGGGCGCACCAGCGGCTCGCCGCCGGTGGGAGCCAGCACGCGGCAGGGCGTGTCGTGAAGCCAGTCGATCGCGCGGCGGGCGGTGTCCTCGGTCATGCCCTTAACGCGATTGTCGTACGACCAACAGTAGTGGCAATCCAGATTGCATTTCCACTCGGTGAAAAGATACGCAATGATTGGCTGAAAATCTCCGGGCAGGATGCGCGATTTGAAGTACGGAAGCATCCAGCCGCGCATATTCTTAAAAATACGCGACGCCGGCCAGTGCCGCTTGCCGGTCTGAAGCACTTGATCGTGCGCGGCAACGTCATCAGCGTCCAACTCGTGAAAAAGTTCGGGTTGCGATGGGAAAACAGGCTTGGGCAGCGTCTTTTTCTCTTCAGATGATTGCGGCAGGTGTTTCTCAGGAGACTCCTGTAGTAGTTTGTGCAGCGGTACATCAAGTCGGAACGGATATGAAGGAACGGTGGGAAGCGGTTGATGATGATCGGACATGTTCTCCTCCTCGAAGAGCGTCAAGAATTGGCGTGACTGTCGCCCCCGGCAGCCTCGCTGTCCAATGTTCCGGTAGTATGCCCCTTACGGTGTCCGCGAGTTTGTACGCCAGCGAACATTTCTTCTAGGCAAAGGCCCCCCGGCCTTGGAACTTTTGCATTCGATTCACCAACACGCCAAACGGTTACACCTTGCGTAAGAAAAAATTGAAGTTACGGGGCCGACGCAATTAATAAAGATATGCAGGGCATGCTACTTTTCTTACTTTAGGGGCATCTATATGTGGATGGAGTAGTAGTTCCTGGGTGGAGGGAATCGGACCGTGCTTTGCAGACGAATTCCGATATGTTTAATCATTTTTTGCTGGGTGCTTGCAGCAGGGCCGCTCGCAGCGCCATGCGCCGCGCAACAAATATCGCAGTTACCTTCCGCTCAGCCGGACCTAGCCTCGAGGGTAACGTTGACTTCCAGGCCGGTGTTTCAGCTAAAAGAGGCGCAGGAAAAAACGAATTCACCGCAGACGACGGCTCAGCAGCAGCCGGCAGCGCAACAGCAAGCACCGGCACAGCAGAGTGACACCTCGCACGATCGCCTGTTTTGGGCGCTGCCCAATTTCCTAACTGTTGAAAATGCCGAGAATGTTCCTCCGCTCACTCCGGGGCAAAAATTCAAACTGGTCGCGCGCGGCGTCTACGATCCAATGGAATTCGTTCTGGTGGGATTCGTGGCTGGGTTGGGGCAGGCCAGCGACAGCGACCCCTCATACGGGCAGGGCGCGCAGGGTTACGCCAAGCGCTATGGCACGGCCTACGGAGATAATGCCATCGAGAATTTCATGGCCTACGCCGTCTTTCCTTCCGTGCTCCATCAAGATCCGCGTTACTATCAACTAGGCCAGGGCGGGTTCCGCAAGCGCGCAGTGCACGCCATCAGCCGTGTAGTGCTCACCCGCTCCGATTCCGGCCAGACGCAATTCAACTACTCTGAACTTTTGGGAGCGAGCAGCGCCGCAGCTATCTCGACCTACGCCTACCACCCACAGAGCGAGCGCAGTTTCGGAAACGTCGCGACCGTGTGGGGCACACAGATGGGATGGGACGTGGCGACGTATCTGGTGAAGGAATTCTGGCCCGATCTTCGCAAGAAGAAAGACAAGCAACAGTAGCCCCTGATCCTACCCCCACGCGAGCGATGCACGGAGTTGCCAAACATTGAAATGGCCTGCGGTCAGCGGTTGGGTGAAGGCGACCTTACCCGCATTCGGTGGCATAGGAATTTTACTTGCGGCCCTTCTGGATTCTTCCTTCGTGCCACTTCCGTTGGTCACCGATCTGATCGTGATGGAACTTTCGATCCGGCAACCGTTGCGCATGCCGTATTACGCCGCGATGGCGGCGCTCGGTTCGCTCGCGGGCTGCATCTGGATTTATGTAGTGGCGCGCAAAGCCGGAGCGGCGTATTACCGCAAGAAAGAAGGACACGCGCCGGGCCGGATTCGGAAGTGGGTCGAGCAGTATCCGTTTACGTCCGTGCTGCTGCCTGCCGTTGCCCCTTTTCCTGTTCCGTTCAAGCCGTTCGTTATCGCTCAAGGTATATTCCGCGTGCCTTTCGTCCCGTTCGTGGTGGGTACGCTCGTGGGGCGCGGAGCTTTGTTCTTTGCTGAAGGTTTCCTGGCAGTGCGATACGGCGCAGCCGCCAAGGAATTTGTGTTGCACCAGAAATGGGTGTCGTTCGGAATTTTGCTGGCGCTGATCGCGGTCGTGCTCGTGGTTCGGCGGCTGCAGCTCGATCGCGGAAGCGCTACGTCGGAAACGGACTAGAGTTCCCTCACGCGCCGTTCCAGTTCTTTCGTTATCTCATCCGGATTCTGATCGGCGGAAAAGCGGACTGGCTTGCCGATCGTTACGCGCACGTGCCCTGGGCGCGTGAGGATGCGATTTTCCTGCCTTAAATCAAAAAGTCCAGCAAGGCGTACGGGGACGACCGGAATGTTCAGCTGTTTCGCGAGCAGACCAACACCGCCGCGAAAGGGAGCGATGCGTCCGTCCTCGGTGGTATGGCCTTCCGGAAACACCAGAATGTTCCAGCCGCGGTCAGCCAAATCGCCGGCGAAAGAGAAACTTTTCAGGAAGCCGGATCGCTGCGGCAGAGGAAACACGTTGAAGAGCGACAGCGCCAGAAAGTAATCGAGCCGCTCGCGGAAGCGGGTGAACAGATTCATGCCCTTCGGCGGACGCCGCATTTCGGCTAGGCGTTCGGCGCGCATGGCGGTGGCTAGGCGATTGCGTAAATGGGCGGGCAATGCCGGGAGAATCCAGGCGATATCGAGGTAGGTTACGTGGTTCGCGATGACCAGCACCGGGCCGCGCAGCCCGCGGAGATTTTCCCGGCCGCGGATCAGAGGCGCGGCAAGAATATACGTGGCAGGCCAGGCGAGCAGATAATAAACAGCGAGACGTACGGCCGTAGTAAGCCAGTTTTGCGGCCAGCGCGGATAGAGATGTTCGACAGGCGCGGACGGGGATTCTGTGAGAAGTTTTTCCAGTTGGCCGACGGTTGAGGCTTCGCTGAAGCGAAAGTCACTGAGGTCCGTCTGATACCGGCTTTCCAGCGCGCTCATTAGCTCTACGCGATCGAGTGACGTCATGTGCAGGTCAGCGTCGAGTGTCGCGTTGCGGGAATTGGCGGCAACCGGGCGCCCGGTGATTTGCGCGATCAGCGTAGCTAATGAGCTTGCGCCGCTATCCTGCTGCGCGGCAGGCGCTGCGTCGAGCTTCGCGTTGACCAACTCGCGAATGCGTGGGAGCGAGGGCTTCAGGGTCGGCGTGCGCGGGAAATCGGGATCAGGCCACAGAAACCAGCGGCGGATCTTTTGGTATTCCGCCAGCGAACGATTGGCGTTTTCAATCAGCGCGGCTTGATTTGCGTGCTGCGGATCCTCGAGCAGCAATACTGCACACGGCTCCGCATTGCCGTCGCGCTCGATTCCAATCACGACGCAGTCGCGTATGCCAGCCTGATCGCGCACGGCTTTTTCCAAATCTTCTGGATAGACATTCATGCCGGCCGGCGTGACGATCACATTTTTCCTGCGGCCTTTGAAATAGAGCCGGCCATCTGCGCCGGTTTCACCCATATCCCCGGTGTGCAGCCATCCGTCAGATTCCGTAACGGACTGCGTCTGATCATGCTGGCGATACGCCGTGGCAACATTCTCGCCGCGCACCAGAATTTCGCCGTGCTCGTCCACGCGAACTTCCATACCGGGAAAGATCTTTCCAATCGAGCCTTTCGCGGAATGGAATGGATGATTCAGGCTGATCAGCGAAGTGGTTTCGGTCATGCCGTATCCCTGAATCACGGCGTAGCCCAGACGGTTCCAGAATGATTCCACCGGCTCGGGGAGCGCAGCTCCTCCGGAGATGAAGGCCCAGAATTTCCAGCCGAGCAGGGAATGGATTCGACGGAAGCGCCACCAGCGCCACAGAAAATGTTCCTTTTCCGCGCGCGCAAAATCTTCATTAAATCGCTGCAGCCGACCATCGCGTTCCATTTGGCGTTGAATTTCGCGCTGCAGCGATTCGATAAATCGCGGCACTGCGACCAGCACGGAAATGCGCTCGTCACGAATCAGTTGGATCAAGTCGGAAGGCTTGAGTGAATCAATAAAGACGACAGTACCCGCGAGGAAGGGCGGAATGAATATTCCCAGCATCTGGCCGAAAACGTGGCTAAGCGGAAGCAAGTTCAGAAATCGCAGAGGATGGAAGATTCGCTCGTAACGCAGATATTTCTGGATTTCGCGCTCGACCGGCTCGATATTGGCGAGGACGTTGCCGTGCGAGATCACCACTCCGCGCGGTTCCGCCGTGGTGCCAGACGTGAAAATGATCTCGAGCGTGTCCTTCCGCGAAAGCTCGGGTGCAGCGTAGGGCGAAGAATCGCGCCGCGCGACAACCTCAGAAAGCGATTCCAGGACGATCTGATTTTCCGGCGGCACAATATCCGGAAGCGCGCGGCCACGAAAAACCAATTTAGCTTTTACTTCGCGAGCGATGCGCGCGGCGAATTCCGCTGTGGAGCCGTGGTCGATCGGAACTGACACGGCGCCGCGCAGCAGGCATCCGAAAAACGCAACGATCCATGCGGGAGAATTTTCGCCCCACAACAGCACGGCGTCGCCTTTGCCAATCCCCCGGGCCTCCACCTCCCGTGCCACGCAATTCGCCTGCTCGGCAATTTGCGCGTACGTCCATGTTTCCATGCGAAAGCCGCGGCGGTGACGTATCGCGACTTCATTCCCGCGCGCGGCGTACTGCGAGACGAAATCTACGAGTGCCTGCACGTTCGCTCTCGAATGGGAATCGTCGGATACTCAGGCATCGAACTTCGGCGGCCTCCAGCGCGTTCGCGTTCCATTCTGTTTGATACAATTTACAGGTTGTGGGGCACATATACAAAACAGTGGTCATCGGCGGCGGCATCAGCGGGCTCGCCTGCGCATTTCGCCTGCGGCAACTAGGAATTGAGGCGGTGTTACTGGAAGGTTCGGAACGCCCCGGCGGCATGATCTTCACAGTAAGACGAAACGGAATTGTGTTCGAAGCCGGGCCGCAGTGTCCGCGATTTCCAGCCTCGGTGTGGAACCTGGTCCGTGAGCTGAACCTCGAAAAAGAATTCGTGGCCGGCGATTCGAAGGCGAAGCGCTACATTCTCAGAGATGGCCGCCTGCATCTCGCGCCGTTCTCCCCCGCAGGCCTGCTCACGACGCAATTGGTCGGGCCGCATTCGAAATACCGGCTGCTGAGCGAAGCTCTGCGAAATTCGCAGCCGCCTGCCGAGGAAGAGTCACTCGCGCAATTCGTGGAACGAAAGTTCGGCCCCGAAGTTTTGGATTATCTGGCTGACCCGTTTATTTCCACGGTTTTTTTCGGTGATGCGCACAAAATGGGTATGGAGAGCGCATTTCCTGACTTGGTGGAATGGGAACGAAGCCGTGGCAGCGTGGTCCGCGGTGCACTGCTCGCCTACAAAGCCAAGCGCGACGCGGGAAAATCGGGCGACCAGCCTTCGCGGCGTCATTCCAACGCAAAGCACGGAGGGCTGTATGTCACCGACGCACTCCCGTCGCTCGGTTCGTTCCGGGGAGGAATGGCGACGCTGGCCGAGAAGCTCGCAGAAAAAATGGGAGACGATGTTCACTTTGGCGCGCAAGTGGAATCCATCACGGTGACACGCGCCGAAAATTCCGCAAGCGATGGAACATGGCAAGTCCGTGCGAGCGGCGGTGAGGAATTCCTGGCAGAGGCGGTGGTGCTCGCGCTCCCAGCCCACGCGGCAGCTTCATTGCTGCAGCAAAATGCGCCGAAGCTGAGTGCGCTGCTGGCGGCAATTGAATACGCACCCATGGGCGTGGTCTCCTCAGCCTACGACCGCAAGCAGGTGCGTCACGCGCTCGACGGTTTTGGATTTATGGTTCCGCGTCGGGAGGGTTTGCATACGGTCTGTACGTTCTGGAATTCATCGTTATTTCCGGGCCACGCGCCGGAAGGGGCAGTTCTGATGACGAGCTTTGTGCGCAGCGGCGGAGGTGGCCTGATGCTAGCTTCCTACGACGTATTTGCGGAAACAGTGGAGGCGGAAAACGCCAGGATTCTGGGAATCAGCGGCGCGCCGATGGAACGCACTGTTTGGAGATATCCGCGCGCGCTGCCGCAGTACAATGTGGGCCACGCGCGCAGAGTGAACGAAGTTCGCGAAGCTCTGAACGAATTTCCAAGTCTTTGCCTCGCGGGAAATTATCTGACGGGGCGCTCCATCGGCGATTGCGCCGAGACTGGTTTTCAGGCAGCGGAAAAATTGCGTGGCAAGAGGCGCAACTGAAGCATCCAATTTCCGCAGAGCGGAAATGATCGACAGCGAAGAGGGAAGTTGTTCATCCACATTCTCATTTGGATTTTTGGATTGCTGTTACTCGGCGTCGCAGGCGGCACGCTATACCAGAGACTTGGGCTGCGAAGTGACCGCAGGCACTACCCGCCTCCAGGCCGGCTCATTGATTTGGGAACGCATCATTTGCATCTGCTGGAAACAGGGCAGGGAAGCCCCACGATCGTCCTTGAAGCGGGGTTGATGTCCTCCATGCTCAGCTGGAGCGAAATCCAGCGTGCGCTTGCAGAATCGTATCGCGTCGTCAGCTACGACCGCGCCGGATTGGGCTGGAGCGATTTGGGTCCGATGCCGCGAACGGCCGAGCGCATGGTCGAAGAGCTTCATACTTTGCTTCAGCGCGCGCAGATTCCTCCGCCGTACGTCTTGGTCGGGCACTCTTTCGGCGGACTAACGATGCCTTTGTTTGCGGCGCGCTATCCGCAGGAAACGGCGGGCGTGGTCCTGGTGGATCCCGTAGTGCCGGCCGAATGGAACCCTCCCTCCGAACAGGACCGCAAGCGCGCGGCGATTGGATCGACCATATCGAGCCGCGCCGCACTGCTCTGTCGCATCGGCGTGATTCGCTTCGTGGCATTTCTAATCACTTCCGGGGCAACGAAATTCGCAGGCCGCTTGGTGCGCCTGATTAGCCGCGAAGCGCCCGCGGAATCCGGCTCTGTTTCCAGTCCGTGGTTCTGGAATTTGCCCGCCGAAGAAAGAACGATGGCAGCCGTCTTCTGGGTGCAGGAAAAATTCTGCCGCACCATCGCCAGCCAGCTGGAAAATCTGCCTGCGTCTGCCGTGCGCGTGGCCGAATTCGGCAATTTTTGCAGCCAGCCGGTCGTCATTCTCTCTGCGAAATCCACACCTGCAAAGCGACGCGAGCAGCACGAAGCCATTGCACAGCGCTTGCCCCAAGGGCGTTATGTGTTGGCGGAGCGCAGCACCCACTGGATCATGCAAGATCAGCCCGAGCTGGTCCTCGGCGCAATCCATGACGCGGCACGTTCCGTTCTGAAACCTGAAGCCGCCGCTTTGCGCGCCAATTCTTCCGCACTTTAATAAATTTCCTGCATCGTCACGCCCTGCTGGCGAATCTAACCGAGCACGTCAGCGAGCCGCATAGAACAACGTAGCGAGACATCGTTACGCCGAGCGGATGCTACCTGATTTCCGCGCGCTAGCGGTAGGTTGAAATGTCCAGAAAAATGGCTTATAGATGAATAGGTTTTCAGAGAGCTCCCATGAATAGTTCCGGTAGACGCACCATCTTAATCGCCGTAATCCTTGGTGTCATCGCGGTCGCTGTGATCGCGATAGTGCTGCGTCCGAAACCAACGGCCAGTGCAGGTCCGGCGCCGGACGTGATGGTAACGCCGGTCCAGCAGAAAGATGTGGCGCTGTACAGCGAATGGATTGGCACGCTGGACGGATTGGTCAACGCGGACGTCAAAGCGCAAGTCACGGGCTATCTACAGGAGCAGGATTATCAGGAGGGCGCGTTCGTACAGAAGGGTCAGCTCCTCTTCCAGATTGATCCGCGCCCGTTTCAGGCGACACTCGACCAGGCTGAAGGACTGTTAGCGCAAGCGAAGGCGCAACTCACCAACGCCGAAGCCGTGCAACTCCGCAATCAACTCGACGTTGACCGTTACACTCCGCTCGCAAAAGAGCAGGCCGCGAGTCAGCAAGATCTCGACAACGCCATTCAGAACAACCTGGCGGCGCAAGCCACCGTGGCGACAGCCAAGGCGCAAATTCAGTCCGCGCAAGCTGCCGTGGAAACCGCGCGGCTCAATCTCGGATTTACCCGGCTGGTCGCGCCCATCAGCGGCATCGCCGGCATCGCCCAGTTGCAGGTGGGAGCTTTGGTCAATACCAGCAGCGCTCCCGTAACCACTGTCTCCACGGTGGACCCCATCAAGGTTTATTTCACCGTAAGCGAAAGCGAATACCTGGATTTCAACCGGCGATTTCCTACCGAATCCGGCAGGCAAGCGGAACTGAAACGCCTGCCACTCGATCTGGTGCTTGCCGACGGAACCACGTACGCACATCAAGGAACGATAGATTTCGCGGACCGCGCGGTGAATCAAGGCACGGGAGCCATACTGATCGCGGGGCTCTTCCCGAACCCCGGAAATATTCTGCGGCCGGGAGGATACGGAAAAGTTCGCGCCGCAACGAGAATCGAGCCCGCCGCGCTCGTGATACCGCAACGCGCGGTGACCGAGCTGCAAGGCAGCTATCAGGTTGCCGTGGTGGATGCCGAAAATAAAGTGAGCATTCGCACCGTGACTCCCGGCGATCGCACCGGCAGCGATTGGATCATCGTCAGTGGACTGAAGGCTGGCGAGCGCGTGGTGGCCGAGGGAGCGCAGAAGGTGCGTCCCGGATCGCAGGTTAACCCGAAGCCGTACGAAGCGGCGAAGAGCGCGACGGCGGAGGGAAACTAAGGCCCGTGTCCAAATTTTTCATCAACCGTCCTATCGTCGCAATTGTGATTTCGATTGTGATGGTAATTCTCGGCACCATTACGATCGTTAGTCTGCCCGTTGCGCAATTTCCGAACATTGCCCCGCCCGAAATACAAATCCAAGCCACTTACGTCGGCGCGGACGCACAAACCCTGGAACAATCCGTAGCCACGCCCATCGAGCAGCAAATGAGCGGCGTGGACAATATGAACTACATGTACTCGTTGAACGCCACGGCCAATGGGCAGACAACCATGATCGTGGACTTCGATGTGAAGACGGACCCGAATATCGATCAAATTCTTGCGCAGAGTCGCGAAACGCAAGCGGCATCGCAGCTTCCTGCAGACGTGAACAACTACGGCGTAACGGTGCAGAAGTCCGTGACTTCTCCGTTGATGCTGCTCACGTTGTATTCGCCGAAAGGCACCTACGATGCCGCGTTCCTTTCCAATTTCGCATACATCAACATTCGCGATCCGCTGACGCGTTCGTACGGAATTGGCAATGTGCAGATTTTCGGCGCCGGTCAATACGCGATGCGCTTGTGGGTGAAGCCTGATCAATTGGGCAAACTCGGCATCACCGTTACCGACATCATCAACGCGATCCAGGCGCAGAACACCGTCAACCCCGCCGGACAAGTGGGCGGCGAGCCGGTGCCTCCCGGGCAGGAGTTCACCTACTCTGTGCGCGCGCAAGGACGATTGATTTCAGAGGAGGAGTTCGGGCAGATCGTGGTGCGCGAAACACCCGATGGCGGAGTCGTCCGCGTGAAAGATGTGGCGCGCGTGGAACTGGGCTCCCAGGATTACAGCACGGCGGGCCGGTTGAACGGCAAACCGGGCGCGATCATCGCCATTTACCAACTGCCGGGCTCGAACGCGGTAGACGCTGCGGCCGCCGTAAACAAATTGATCTCTGGGATGAAGCAGACGTTTCCGCAGGACATCGATTACGTGACTTCGCTGGATACCACCAAGGCGGTGACGTCTGGAATCAAAGAAATCGTCGAGACGCTGCTCATCGCCATCGGGCTGGTAATTCTGGTGGTTTACGTCTTCCTGCAAAGCTGGCGCGCGACGCTGATTCCCATGCTGGCCGTGCCGGTCGCGCTGGTCGGTACGTTTGTCTTTTTCCCGCTCTTCGGATTTTCGATCAACACACTTTCATTATTAGGACTGGTGCTGGCGATCGGGTTGGTGGTGGACGACGCTATCGTGGTCGTGGAGGGCGTCGGCCGGCATATTGAGGAAGGCCTTTCGCCCAAAGAGGCCGCCCTCAAGGCTATGGATGAATTGACCGGGCCGGTCGTCGGGATCGCGCTGGTGCTCTCCGCCGTATTCGTTCCTACCGCATTTATTCCCGGAATCACCGGGCGTCTGTATCAGCAATTTGCAGTGACCATCGCAATTTCCGTGATTCTTTCCGCTTTTAATGCCCTCACCCTCAGCCCGGCTCTCGCGGCTCTTTTGCTGCGCCCTCGGGAAGAGAGCAAGGGCGTGATGGGACGGTTCTTCGGGTGGTTCAACCGGACATTCGAGCGGGCGACAGAGGACTATGTGTCCGTTTCGGGCACGCTGATTCGCAAGAGCGCCATCGCAATCGCATTGTTAGTGGCATTCGCCGTGGGAGCGGCGTTTTTTGCCGATCACGTCCCCTCCAGCTTCCTGCCGGATGAAGACCAAGGCTACCTCTTCATCAACTTGCAACTTCCCAACGCAGCCTCGCTGCAACGGACGGATCGCGCCGCACGCGACGTGGAAAAAATACTGGCGGACACCCCTGGCGTGAAATACACCACCAGTGTGATCGGCTTCAGCCTGCTGAGTTTCGTGCGCACGAGTTACAACGCATTTTTCTTCGTCACGCTGGACCCTTGGGACCAGCGGAAATCCCGCGCCGAGCAGTTCCAGGAAATCAAGACGCGCCTGAACCAGAAATTGAGCCAGATGCCCGAAGGCGTCGCGTTCAATTTTTCGCCTCCGGCGATTCCGGGTGTCGGCACCTCCGGCGGTTTCACTTTCGTTTTGGAAGACCGCGCCGGGAAGGACGTCGAGTACCTCACCCAGAATTTGAACACGTTCATGGCCGCGGCCCGCAAACGCCCCGAGATTGGCTTTCTGGCCACCACCTATTTGCCCAGCGTGCCACAGCAGTTCGTGACCGTGGACCGCGACAAGGTGATCAAGCAGGGAGTGAACATCACCGACGTCTACAAAACCATCCAATCCTTCATGGGCGGATATTTCATCAACTATTTCAACCGTTTCGGCCGCCAATGGCAGGTGTACATCGAGGCGGAAGGTGAATACCGCACGCGCCCCGAAAACGTGGGGCAATTCTACGTGCGCAACACGAAGGGCGACAATGTGCCCCTTTCCGCACTGACGAAATTCGAACCGCGCATCGGGCCGGAATACACCATGCGCTTCAATGAATATCGCAGCGCGCAGATCGTCGGCAGCGCCGCTCCCGGCTACAGTTCCGCGCAGGCGATGAAAGCCCTCGAGGAAGTGTTCGCGCAATCGATGCCCAAAGACATGGGCTACGACTACAAGGATATGTCGTTTCAGGAAAAACTGGCGCAGCAGGGTGTTTCTCCTACAGCCGTATTCGGATTTTCGCTTTTGTTCGTGTTTCTGATTCTGGCGGCGCTGTATGAAAGCTGGTCGCTGCCATTCAGCGTGTTGCTCAGCACTCCCGTGGCGGTATTCGGTGCGTTCGCCGCGCTGTGGTTGAGGCGTACGGTGGCCGGATGGTTTTATCCGCCCTACATGGTACAAATCGAAAGCGACGTGTATTCACAGATCGGGCTGGTCATGTTGATTGGCCTCGCGGCCAAAAACGCGATCTTGATCGTCGAGTTTGCAAAAGACGAATACGAACAAGGTAAACCGCTGATAGATGCCGCGCTGGCAGGCGCGCGGATCCGATTGCGACCCATTTTGATGACGTCATTCGCGTTCATTCTGGGCAGCGTGCCCTTGTGGATCGCCACGGGCGCAGGCTCCGTGGCGCGCCAGATCATCGGCACTACCGTGATCGGTGGAATGCTGGCGGCAAGTTTCCTCGCGATATTCCTAGTTCCGGCGATTTTCTACCTGATTGAAAAGTGGTCGGGCGCCGGTAAAAAGGACGCCGCAGCCGCTGCGCCGGCCATGCCCGCACCGGCGTCGGGAGACTGAAATGGGCCACCGACTCATGAATGAACTGCGGGCATTCCTTGCTGTCGCCCTCACGTCGAGCCTGATCGGCGGGTGTGCGGTAGGCCCGAACTACCACAAGCCCGACGTGCAGACTCCGGCCGTCTACCGCGATCTGAGTGCAAATCCGCAAGCCGAGGCGCAGGCCGCTTCCTACGCCGATCTGCCTTGGTGGCAAGTTTTTACCGACCCCGTGCTGCAAGACCTGATCCGCACCGCGTTGAAGCAGAATTATGATTTGCAGACGGCCACCGAGCGCATCAACGCCGCGCGCGGGCAACTTGCCGTCACGCGCTCCAGTCTTTTCCCGCAGGTGCAGGGTGAAGGAAATTTCACGGGTGGCAAGGAACAGTTTTTCCCGGCGAAATCAAATCTTCTGTTGCTCACCGCGGACGCCGCCTTTCAGGTGGACTTGTTCGGCGGCCTGCGGCGCGCCACGCAAGCCGCGCGAGCGCAGTTGCTGGCCACCGAGGCTGCGCGGCAAACCGTGGTGCTCACCGTGGTAAGCGACGTAGCCAGCGATTATTTTGCGCTGCTCCAGCTTGACCTGCAGCTGCAAATCGCGCGCGACACGGTTAAGACGCAGCAGGACTCCGTAAAATTAACTTCGCTCCGCCTCGACCACGGCGTCGCCACCAAACTCGACGTGCTGCAAGCCCAGCAAGTGCTCGACACCGCCAACGCGCAAATCCCGGATCTAGAGCGGCAGATCGGCCAGGAAGAAGACGCCATCAGCACTCTTCTTGGCAATTATCCCAGCGCCATCCCGCGCGGAATCGCCCTCGCCGACCAGGCGCTACCGCCTGGCGTGCCTCCAGGCCTGCCTTCCTCATTGCTCGAGCGCCGGCCCGATATTCGCCAGGCTGAACAAATCCTGATTGCCCAGAATGCCGAAATCGGCGTGGCCAAGGCGGCGTTCTTTCCGCAAATTTCGCTGACGGGCGCGGGCGGCGGCGCCTTCGGGCGCAGCAGCGCTTTCTCCAGCATCATGAGCTCGCAGTCCGCGGTCTGGGCCTACGGCGCGACCGTAAGTCAGCCCATTTTCACGGCCGGCGCACTCCGCGGAAATTTGCATGTGGCCGAAGCGCAACATGAGCAGGCCTTGACTGCGTACAAACAGGCCATTCAGTTTGCCTTCCGCGATGTCTCCGACGCGCTGATCGGATATCAGAAACTCCACGAAGTCCGCGTTCGCCAGGAGCAGACCGTCGCAGATTTGGCGGAGTCGGTTCGCCTCTCCGTCATGCGTTACAGAGGTGGCACGACCACGTATCTGGAAGTGCTGGACGGCCAACGCTCGCTGTTTGATGCGGAAATCACGTTGGCGCAGGCGCGCGGCGCCGAATATCAGAGCCTCGTGCAACTCTACAAAGCCCTCGGCGGCGGCTGGAAACAGTAGGCGCCATTATTTCGCTGCGCTATTACCCTGGGATCTGTACGGAAAAATGAAGTCCCGCCACTGTTCTTCGGGCTGTCGGACGCAGGCGCGAGCAAATGTAAAAACTCTGGTTGTGTCCACAATTGAACAGAACCTTCCTTCCAGAGCGTCTTATGTTAGGCATATATCGGGCAGCATCCATTCACCTTTAATAAAAAGGACATGAGACGCGGGCCAGCTTTATTGTTTTGCGCCGTGGTTTTGATGACGGCGCTGGCTTAACTGCGGCAAGTACCTCGCGAAGTCCACGATGATGACAAACGCAATGTCCACTGACTACAAAATCGTTATTCGAAGCTGGTCGCGCACGAGGGTCTTCCCTCGCTGGGCGACACCGCCTTCTCGTGAAAGGCTTTGCGCATGAAGCGGATCATTTCGCCCCTGGGGAGCTTCTCCTCTGGAACTAACCTGGGCGGCAAGGTATCGCGCTACCGTGAGAAGCAGAACATTTACTCGCAAGGCGAGCCCGCTCACACGCTGTTCTACATTCAAGAAGGCGGAGTACGGCTCACCACTCGAACCAAACACCAGCCGTCCGCCGTTACCGCAATCCTGGGTGTGCATGATTTCTTTGGCGAACTTTGCCTCGCGGGCTATCCGCTTCGTATGTCCACGGCCGTCGCGCTGACCGGCAGCTCCATACGCATCATCAAGAAAGGCAATATGCTGCGGAGGCTCCGCAAAACAAATCATCTGTCGAACGCGCTGGTAGGCTATCTGCTGGCCAGCGTCAAGGACTATGGAGATCACGTTGCGCATCTGTTGACTTCGTCTGCGGAACAGCGCCTCGCGCGGGTGCTGCTGCGTCTGGCGCACTTGGACAGAAAAGGCCCGGCGGCTGTCGAAATTCCCGTCCTCAGTCACCGCGTGCTGGCGGAGATGGTGGGAACCACCCGCTCGCGAGTCAATGTGTTCATGAACCGGTTCAGGAGGCAGGGGTTTATCGACTACGACGGCGGATTGGAAATACACCAATCGCTGCGACAAGTTTTGCGAAGACGCTAAAACCGCCTGTATTTTGTCGTTACAGCCCTTGTCGCGCGAAGTGTGCGATATTGCACAGTTTACGGGACTGGCTTCCGTGCTATTCTGCGCTATGGCTCCCCCGGCAGTTCCGCGCGCATCGCGCAAGTCTTCTCGCCTTTCCAAAAAAGCGAATGCAAGACCTCCTCTTTTTGATGTGCGCGCATTTCTCGATTCCGCCGGTGTGGGACGGAAGGTCGCCAAGTTCGTGAGAAAAGAAACGGTCTTTGCGCAGGGGGATCCGGCAAAGAACGTGATGTACCTGCAGGACGGCGGTGTAAAGCTCACGGTGGTGAATGAAAGCGGCCGGGAAGCGGTGATGGCGATCCTCGGGCCAGGCGATTTTTTTGGGGAAGGGTGCCTCGCGGGTCAGTCCGTCTGCATTGCGACGGCCACTGCGATCACTCCGACGACCGTTCTCATCATTAAGAAAAGCGAGATGACTCGCTTACTGCACGGGGAACACCAGTTTTCCGACCGCTTCATCGCCTACATGCTGTCTCGCAACATTCGAGTCGAAGAGGATCTAATGGACCAGCTCTTCAACTCCAGCGAGAAACGGCTGGCGCGCACTCTGCTGCTGCTCGCGCGCTATGGCGCGCCCGGCCGTCCTCAACAAGTGCTTCCCAAAGTTTCGCAAGAAACGCTGGCTGATATGATTGGCACGACGCGTTCCCGCGTGAATTTCTTCATGAATAAATTCAGAAAGCTGGGCTTCATTCAATACAACGGCGAGATCCATATCAACAATTCCCTCCTGAGTGTTGTCCTGCACGACTAAGCGTGGCGCTACCGAATTGAGCTGTTTGGGATTTTGCACTTTGGAGAGTCGCTGACGAGCGGTACCATGCGAGAGAGTCGAGAATCAAAAAGGAGACTCTTATCGGCGAGATAAACGAAACGTCCTCGATCATCCCAGGCCAGCAAGATCCTCCTGCTCCAGCCGCTGCTGTTCCGCCACGTCCCCGGCACAAAGGCTCGCGGTTCATTTGGTGGGGTCTGTCACTACTGGGGCTGTTGATTGTGGTCCTGTTGATCTATCACCACCACGAAGATGCCGAAAAAGCCGCGGCCAAGAAGGTTCGTCCCGCCGGCATCACCATCACCACCACCACGGCGCAAAAAGGCGATATCGGCGTTTACCTCGACTCCATCGGCACAGTCACTCCGGTGTACACCTCTTCGATTACTGCCCAGGTCACTGGAATAATCATTGGCGTGCACTATACGGAAGGCCAACGAGTCGCGAAGGGCGACCCGCTGATTGATATTGACTCGCGCACCTACCGGGCAATGCTCATGGAAGCGGAAGGCGCGCTCGAGCGCGACCAGAATCTTCTGGCGCAAGCGCAGATGGATCTCGCGCGTTACCAGGCAGCATGGGCGCACAACGCCATCGCCAAGCAGATTCTGGATGACCAGGAAAAACTGGTGCATCAGGACGAAGGTACCGTAAAGAACGACGAAGGAACCGTGCAGTTCAACCAGGTGCAGGTGGAATACTGCCACATCACGGCGCCCATTGCCGGCCGCGTCGGCTTGAGGCTGGTGGATCCCGGCAACGTGGTGCAAACCGCTGGCACGACCACGCTCGTCGTCATTACGCAGATCGAACCCATCACGGTGATTTTCACAATACCGGAAGACAGCCTAGATCCGGTACAAGCTCGCCTGCGCGCGAAGGCCAAGCTGAGCGTGGACGCCTTCGATCGCACCGCGCAAACGAAAATTGCGAGCGGGCAGCTATTGACGCTCGACAATCAGATTGATACCACCACCGGTACGGTAAAAGGGCGCGCGGTCTTCACCAATACCAATGATGCGCTTTTCCCCAACCAGTTTGTGAACACGCGGCTGCTGGTGAATACGTTGCAGGGCGTGACACTGATTCCGTCGTCCGCCATTCAACAGAATGGACAGGCGTCGTTCGTGTACGTGATCCAAAGCAATGTCGCGCACATGACAAGCGTAAAGCCGGGCGTGACCAACGGTGGAGTGACGCAGGTTGACGGTATCAACCCCGGAGATGTGGTCGCCAACAGCAGCTTCGATAAGTTGCAGGACAAAATTGCGGTGGTGGTCTCGAACCCGCCTCCCGCCGCCGGTCCGAATGGCGCCGGCACGAATGGTGCGAGCGGGAGCAGCGCTCCGTGAGTCCGTCTCGTCCGTTTATCCTGCGGCCCGTCGCTACCTCGTTGTTGATGGCCGCAATTCTGCTGGTTGGAATTGTCGGCTATACGCAGCTGCCGATCTCCGCATTGCCGGAAGTTGACTATCCCACCATTCAGATCCTCACGTTTTATCCCGGAGCAAGCCCGACGGTGGTCGCAACAACCGTAACCGCGCCGCTCGAGCGTCAATTCGGCGAGCTGCAGGGGTTGAGCCAGATGACATCCTCCAGCTCCGGCGGCACCTCGGTGATCGTGCTGCAATTTAATCTCACATTGAGCATTGATATAGCCGAAGAAGAAGTGCAGTCAGCGATCAACGCGTCGCAAAGCCTTCTGCCATCCATCCTGCCCGCGCCGCCTACTTACAGTAAGACGAATCCGGCCGACGCACCGGTGCTGACGCTCGCGATTACTTCCAGCTCCATGCCGCTTCCACAAGTGGAAGACTTGGTGGATACGCGCCTGGCGCCGAAGATTTCGCAGCTCAATGGCGTAGGGCTGGTCACCATCAGCGGCGGGCAGAAACCCGCGGTCCGAATTCAAGCAAACCCCACGGCGCTTTCGTCCTACGGCATCAACCTGGAAGATCTGCGTAGCGCGCTGGCATCCGCCAGCGTGAACGCCGCGAAAGGAAACTTCGACGGCCCCAGCCAGGATTACCAGATTGATGCCAACGATCAGCTGGTCACCAACACGGATTACAAAAACGTTGTGGTTGCTTATCGGAACGGCGCGCCGGTGATGCTCACCGACGTTGCGGGCATCGTGAATGGCGTCGAGAACAATGCTCAGGCGGCGTGGATGAATCAGACTCCCGCGGTGATCCTGAATGTGCAACGCCAGCCCGGCGCGAACACGATCAGCGTCGTGAAAAGCATCAAGCAGCTGATTCCGCAGCTGGAGGCCAACCTCCCCACGGGAATTCAAGTGACGACGCTCACCGATCTGACGACCGCGATCGAAGCGTCCGTCAATGACGTTGAATTTGAGTTGCTCCTGACGATCGGCCTCGTCGTGCTGGTCATCTTTCTTTTCCTGCGCAGTCTATACGCCACGATTATCCCGGCAGTGGCTGTACCGCTTTCACTCGTCGGCACATTAGCCGTGATGTACCTGCTCGGTTACAGCCTGGATAACTTGTCGCTGATGGCGCTGACCATCTCCACCGGTTTCGTAGTGGACGATGCCATCGTGATGATTGAGAACATCTCTCGCTACATCGAAGCGGGCGATCCTCCGATGGAAGCCGCGCTGAAGGGCGCAGAGCAAATTGGATTCACCATTTTGTCGCTGACCGTCTCGCTGATCGCCGTGCTGATTCCGCTCTTGTTTATGGGCGACGTTGTGGGGCGGCTGTTCCGCGAGTTTGCGGTGACGCTAGCCGTCACCATCGTGCTCTCGGCGGTGGTTTCCCTCACGCTCACGCCGATGATGAGCGCGCGAATCCTACGGCACACGCCGAAAGACCAGCAGGGTCGCTTCTATAAAGCTTCCGAACGTGTTTTCGAGAACATGATCGCGTTTTATGGGAGGACTCTGAAGTTTGTTCTCCGCTACCAGACTATTACTCTGTTGGTCGCGGTCGGAACGCTCCTGCTGACGATTTTTCTTTACATCATCATCCCCAAGGGATTCTTTCCGGTGCAAGACACTGGCGTTATCCAGGGCATCTCGCAAGCGCCGGCTTCCATCAGCTCGCAAGCCATGGCCGAAAAACAGCAGGAGCTCGCCAAGGTGGTCATGGAAGACCCGGCGGTGGAGAGCATTTCGTCGTTCATCGGCGCGGATGGCACCAACGTCACCACCAATAGCGGCCGCATGTCCATCAATCTGAAACCGCTGGACCAGCGCAAAATCAGCGCCTCGAACTTGATCCGCAGGCTCAAGACGCGCTTGGACAAAGTGCAGGGAATCGAGCTGTTCATGGAACCGGTGCAGAACATTACCGTGGATGACCGCGTGAGCCGCACTCAATACCAGTACACGCTGGAAGATTCCGATGCCAACGAACTAACCCTCTGGACCAACCGCTTCATGGACAAGTTGAAACAGTTGCCGGAACTGGAAGACCTGGCAACTGATCAGCAACCGGGTGGGCTCGCCGTAACACTGGTGATTGACCGCATCACCGCCGGGCGATTGGGCATCGCGCCTACGACAATTGATAACACTTTGTATGACGCGTTCGGCCAGCGGCAAATCAGCACGATGTACACGCAGGTGAATCAATACCACGTGGTGCTGGAAAGCCAGCCGCAATTTCAGAAGGACCCCAACAAGCTGAACCATATTTATATCCAATCCAGCGCGTCCAATGGCGCGAGCGGTGCGGGAGCTTCTACGTCATTCGCGGCATCGGGGTCGTCCTCTGCAGGCTCGAACGCGCAAACCGGCTCGGCGCTTTACACTCCGTCGGCGAATACCCTGACTCCGCCCGCGAACGCGCTCACTCCTACTTCGTCTTCTTCGTCCAGCGGCGGAGCAAACTCCGCTGGCGCGACCAGCTCCGCGATGAGCAACGCAGTGCCGTTGAGCGCTTTCTCGCACTTTGAGAACACCACCGAACCGTTGGTGATCACACACCAGGGCCAATTTCCGGCGATCACCGCGTCTTTTAATCTCGCGCCAAATGCCGCGCTCGGCGAGGCCATCACCGCGATCAACAAAGTGCAGAAGGAAATGAACATGCCGCCCAGCGTACAGGCCGGCTTTCAAGGCACTGCGGCTTCCTTCACGAATTCGCTCGCCAATGAGCCGCTGCTGATTCTCGCCGCGCTCGTGACGGTTTATATCGTGCTGGGCGTTCTGTACGAAAGCTTCGTGCACCCGATCACGATTCTCTCCACACTGCCCTCTGCCGGCGTCGGGGCCTTCCTCGCGTTGATTTTGTTTCACCAGGATTTGAGCGTGGTGGCGATCATCGGCATCGTCTTGCTGATCGGCATTGTGAAAAAAAACGGCATCATGATGGTGGATTTCGCGCTGGAAGCGGAGCGCAAGGGTGGAAAGAATTCAACGGACGCGATTTACGAAGCCTGCTTGCTGCGTTTCCGTCCCATCATGATGACCACCATGGCCGCTTTGCTGGCAGGCCTGCCGCTGGCTCTGGGAACCGGTTTCGGTTCCGAGCTGCGCCGTCCGCTGGGCATAGCCATGGTCGGCGGGCTGCTGCTAAGCCAAGCGCTCACGTTGTACACCACGCCCGTCATCTACATTTTCTTTGACAATCTGGGGCAGCGATTCTCGTCGAAATCGCAAAAGCAGCGTGCCACAGGCGCAGGCGCGCCGGGCGCGGAAGCGACAGGCCCTGCATGAACATTTCCGCACCGTTCATTCACCGGCCGGTGGCAACCACGCTGCTGACGGTGGCGATTGCTCTAGCCGGGGCGGTTGCATTCGAAGTGCTCCCGGTTTCGCCGCTGCCTGAAGTTGATTTTCCGACTATTTCAGTCAGTGGAGGATTGCCAGGAGGCAGCGCCGAGATTATGGCGTCTTCGGTCGCCACTCCACTCGAGCGGCAATTCGGCCACATTGCTGGCGTGACGGAGATGACTTCCACCAGCACGCTCGGCAGCACCTCCATCACGATTCAGTTTGATCTCAGTCGCGATATTGATGGCGCGGCGCGTGACGTCGAATCCGCCATCAACGCCGCGCGAACTTATTTGCCCGCGAACCTGCCGTCGAATCCCACCTATCGCAAAGTGAATCCCGCCGACGCGCCGATCATGATCCTCGGCCTCACGTCGGATAAATACGGTCCTGAGAGTGTGTACGACACGGCCTCGACCGTCATTGAGCAGAAGCTTTCGCAGATACAGGGCGTCGGCCAGGTCAGCGTCGGAGGCGGCGCGTTACCCTCCGTGCGTGTGGAGGCAAATCCCACGCAGCTCGCCAGTTACGGATTGACGCTCGCGAATTTGCAATCCGTGCTGAGCCTGCAAAATTCTGATCTCGCCAAAGGGCAAATTTCCGACGGCATAGTGACCGCAGACATTCTTGCCAACGACCAGATTTCCAAGGCCGCCGACTACAGGCCACTCATCGTCGGTTATAAAAATGGCGCGGCAGTGCGCCTTTCCGATGTCGCGCAGGTGATTGACTCCGTGCAAAACGTACGCGCCGCCGGCTATTTGAACGGCAAGCGCGCAATTACCGTCATCATCTTCCGCCAGCCCGGCGCCAACATCATCCAGACAGTGGACCGCGTCGTCGCGCAGCTTCCGTTTATCAAAGCGTCCATTCCGCTGGGCATTGATATCACCATGGTTCTCGACCGCACCACGACCATCCGCGCCTCCGTCAGCGACGTCGAAAGGACACTGCTGATTTCCATCGTCCTGGTGATCCTGGTGGTCTTTGTGTTTCTGCGGAACGCGCGCGCCACGCTGATTCCCGCCGTGGCCGTGCCCGTCTCGCTGATCGGCACTTGCGCGGTGATGTATCTTTTCGGATTCAGCATCGACAATCTTTCGCTGATGGCGCTCACCATTTCCACGGGATTCGTGGTGGATGACGCCATCGTGGTGATGGAAAATGTCGCGCGTCATCTGGAGAACGGACTGACGCCATTTGCCGCTGCGCTGAAGGGCGCGGAGGAAATCGGATTCACCGTCTTCTCCATAAGCATTTCGCTGATTGCCGTTTTTATTCCGCTTCTGATGATGGGCGGAATCGTCGGGCGCCTGTTCCGCGAGTTCGCCGTCACGCTCTCGACGGCCATCGTCGTTTCCATGATCATTTCGCTCACCACCACTCCGATGATGTGCGCCTACCTGTTGCGCGACGAGCGTCATGCGAAACACGGCCGCATCTACAACACCAGCGAGAAGTTCTTTGATTGGGTGCTCTCCTTGTATCGCCGCACCCTCACTTGGGTTTTGGACAATCCCGCCCCCACCATGATCGTGCTGTTCATCACCATCGCCCTCAACGTTGTTCTCATCATCAAAATACCGAAAGGCTTTTTCCCGCAGCAGGATACCGGCGCGCTTCAGGGTGCCGTACGCGGGCCGCAGGATGCATCCTTCCCGTCGATGAACACTGCGATTCAGCAGATCGGCGCCGTGATAAAGAATGACCCAGCCGTAGCGAACGTAATCGCATTTGCTGGCGGCGGTGGCGCCACAAATACCGGCTCGGCCTACGTCGCGCTGAAGCCGCTGGCGGAGCGCAAAGTCAGCGCCGCCGAGATCATCAACCGCCTGCGCCCCAAATTAAACGCTTTGCCCGTTGCCTCTGCCTTCCTGCAGGCCGTGCAGGACCTGCGCATCGGCGGACGCGGCGGCAACGCTCTCTATCAGTACACGATTCAATCGGACAACCCACAGGACCTGTTCAAATGGGCGCCGATTCTCTTGACCGCGATGCAGAAACTGCCCGGGCTGCAGGACGTGAGCTCCGACCAGCAAAATGGCGGCTTGGATGAGCTGCTGAACTACGATCGCATCACCGCTGCAAAGCTTGGGCTCACCGTGCAGTCGCTCGATTCCGCGCTGTACGGCGCATTTGGCCAATCCGAAGTGTCCATCATCTACACACAGCTGAATCAGTACTACGTGGTGTTGGAAGTCGCGCCGCAATATTGGCAAAGTCCCGAAGGGCTGAAGGATATTTATCTTCACAGCGCTAGCGGCGGCAACATTCCGTTGCTCGCAGTGGCCAAGGGGCAGGCCAACACCACGCCACTCTCCATCAACCACACCGGCCTCTTCCCCTCTGTCACGGTATCCTTCAACCTCGCGCCCAACGTTTCGATGAGCGATGCCACATCGGCCATCAGCGACATGCAAAAGCGTCTCGGCGCGCCTTCCTCTCTGCAAGGTTTTTATGCCGGTACCCTAGAGGCCTATCAGCAATCTCTGGGGACAGAACCGTGGCTGATCGTCACGGCGCTGCTCGCCGTCTATATCGTTCTCGGCATCTTGTATGAAAGCCTGGTGCATCCGCTGACGATCATTTCCACTCTGCCGTCCGCCAGCGTGGGAGCGATGCTCGCATTGATACTCTTCAAACAGGATCTGAATATCATCTCCATCATCGGCATTGTGCTGCTGATCGGAATCGTCAAGAAGAACGCCATCATGATGATTGATTTTGCGCTGCAGGCGCAGCGCGAGGAAGGGAAAGGCACGCGCGACGCGATTTTCGAAGCGTGCATGCTGCGCTTCCGGCCGATCCTGATGACCACGATGGCTGCGTTACTAGGCGCGCTGCCCCTGGCCCTGGGAACCGGTACCGGCTACGAATTGCGCCGGCCTCTGGGCATTACGATTGTCGGAGGATTGATCTTGAGTCAGATGCTCACGCTGTACACCACCCCGGTCGTGTATCTGGAGTTCGACCGCCTGCGGCTTCGGTTGCAACGAAAGCCAGACGCCATCCCCGACCACGGACCTGGAACCGCCCCCAGCGCTGCCGATTAATGGCGGTTGAGAACCACGCGCACGATCTGGAGAAGCCCTCCTGAAAACCCGCTGAATGGTGTTCTGTTTGGTACAGACGCATCAAGTCCCCGCCTGTTATTTTTGCGCCTAACGGTTTTTGTCCCTCTGGCTTGATCCCGCAGCCACCCCTAATCGCGAGATAGACGCTCTACGCCAGGAGAAGTGGACATGAACATGATGCCGAACCACCGGACTGTCCGAGCGTCGAGCACCGAACCACGCCAAACGGACCCGCTAGCGACCTCGCCGTTCTGAGACATCATCATGAGCTACCGCGAAAACATTCCGGGCCGCTGGATCAGTCCAAGCACGCCGCAACCAGAGGTGCTGGTGCGGTCCGCCCTCGCTTCCATCTGGAATCCGATCAACAGCTTCCTCGAGTGGTTTGGCGAACTGGGCATCTTTATCTGGCAGGTGATGCGTTCGACGGTACGCCGCCCCTTTGAATTCAGAGAATTGATTCGCCAGCTTGACGAAGTAGGCTCCAAATCGCTGCCGATGGTGGCGATGGCGGGCGCTGCGATCGGTGCGGTCCTCGCTTTGGAAAGTCGTCAAAGCCTGCTCAAATTTGGCGCCAAATCCATGCTTCCGGCCGCGATCGTATTCTCGATCATTCACGAGACGGGGCCAGTCGTCACCGGCCTGGTGGTAAGTGGCCGGGTAGGGGCGGGAATCGGCGCGGAATTGGGCTCGATGAAGGTCACGGAACAGATCGATGCCATTGAGGCGTCCGGCGTAAATTCCTACAAGCTGCTGGCCTTCACGCGCATCCTGGCGTGCATCCTGATGGTGCCACTGCTAACTTTGGCCGCCGATTTTGCGGGCATCGCCACCGGTTGGCTGGTGGACACGATGGCCGAGACGATTTCACTTCACAAATTCCTGCATGCGGGATTTGCCAGGGCGAGCTTTAGCGATTTTCTGGCGCCTACCTTCCGCACCGCGGTGTTCGGGCTGATCATCGGAGTGATCGCTTGTTTCCAGGGAATGAGAAGTCAGGGCGGCACCGAGGGCGTGGGACGTTCGGCGACGAGCTCGGTGGTCTTGTCGTCCCTCTTCGTGATGCTGGCCGATGTGATTCTCACGAAATTGATCCTGGTGTTCTTTCCATGACGCACATGGATCAAACCACCATCGTGCCGGGGACGCAAAACGGCGATAAGCACTTAGTTGAGAATACTGAGGCCAGTAGTACAGCTCCCGCCATGGTACTGCAGGGCTTGCATAAATCCTTCGGCGCCCAAAACGTCTTGAATGGGATTGATCTCACCGTCGGTAGCGGCCAGACCCTGGCGGTGCTGGGCCGCAGTGGCACCGGCAAGAGCGTTTTGCTCAAGTTGATCATCGGCTTGCAGAAGGCGGACTCGGGATCGATTCACATCCACGGGCAGGAAATCACGAACGCTAGTCTCGAAGAGATGAATGAGATCAGGAAGAAGATGGGGTTCTTATTCCAGCACGCCGCGCTCTACGACTCGCTGACAGTCGAGGAGAACATTGCGTTTCCTCTGCGGCGTCATACGGAAATGACCGCACAGCAACGGTCGGACCGCGTGAAGGAATTACTGGCCAGCGTCGGCATGGAAGCCGACCTCAAGAAAATGCCCAGCGATATTTCCGGCGGAATGCAGAAACGAGTGGGTCTGGCGCGCGCCCTGGCACTTGAGCCGGGCATCTTGTTGCTCGATGAACCCACCGCCGGGCTCGACCCAATTACCTCCGGCGAGATCGACGAATTGATTTTGAAGCTGCAGGAAGAGCGCGAGGTGGCTTCGATCGTCGTAACGCACGATCTGCACAGCGCCAAGCTAGTAGCCGACCGCATTGTCCTGCTGCACCAAGGCAATACCGTGATGGAAGGCACGTTCGAGGAGCTGGAGAAAAGCGACGACGAATTTGTGATCGAATTTTTCAAGCGGGATTCTTAGGGAGCGCATATGTCGAGAGCAGCCAGGTTGGGAGCTTTTATCATCGCGACGCTGGCCATTCTAGTGGCGGGCATCTTTATTATCGGAGACCGGCAATACCTTTTCACCTCTACTTACCGCCTCAAGGCGCAGTTCAACACCGTGGTCGGATTGGATGAGGGGGCGGACGTGCGCGTGGGTGGAGTCCACAGCGGAAGCGTGCGTCGTATCGACCTGCCGAAAAATCCCACGGACAAAATCACAGTACTGATGGATTTGGAGCGCTCGACGCACGACATCATCAAGCAGGATTCCGTCGCCGCCATTCAAACCGAGGGCCTGCTGGGAAATGAGTATGTCTCGATCTCGTTCGGATCCGCGCAGGGGTTGAATGTGCGTGACGGTGACACCATCGCCAGCGAGCCGCCCCTGGTCCTGGCGGACATCATCAAGAAGGCGAATGGCATTCTGGACAGCAGCAAGGCCGCCATCGACAACACGACTGTGGTTACCGCTAATCTGAAGTCCATCAGCGCGAAAATCGATGACGGGCAGGGAACGATTGGAGAGCTGATCAACGACAAGCAAATGTACACCGAACTAAGCCAGACCACCGTGGGGCTGCGCGATGCGACGGTGCACGCCCAGGCGGGCATTGCGGACTTTCAGGAAAACATGGAAGCTTTGAAACAGAATTTCCTGTTGCGCGGCTATTTCAAGAAGCGCGGCTACGAGGATTCCGCGGAACTGGCGAAAGACCAGATCGCCAGCCTTCCTGACGTCACGCCGCTGAAAACGTTCACCTATCAGCCCAAAAATCTATTCGACAAAATAGACACGGCCAAACTGAAGAATCAGAACTCATTGAGTGACGCGGGGAAATTTCTTGCTGGCAATGAATTCGGTATTGCGGTCGTGGTCGTTCATGCGGGGACGACAGGAGACGCGCAGCAAGAGTTGGTGCTTACGCAGGCACGCGCCGCGGTGATCCGCGACTACCTCGTCGGGAATTTCGGTTTCGACGATACACAGCTCAAGACTCTGGGAATGGGCAAGACGATTGGTGCAACCACCGACTCCGGCTGGGGAGACATCGAGATCGTGGTTTATCCGGTGGGGACCAGCGCTCCTGCAGTTCAGCAGGCAGGAATCGCTGCCGCGCTTCACCAGTAGTTCGATTCACTCCGCTTGGTGAGACGTGCGCTGAAAAGGCGCGAATATGCAGATTGTGCTGTTCCTATTTGGGCTTAACTTCACCAACGACATCGAAGCCGAATTGAGGATCCCGATACGTTCCAGTCATTTTCACGGGAATCGCCGCTCCGGCCTTTTTCCGCTTGAACAACGGATCGAGCGGTTTCAATAGCGCCGATTTGATACCGCTGGTCTCCTGCGACAACTCCGCGTCGGTCTTCAGCATTCCGTGGAAATCAATTTGTTGGTTCAGCAGGTTGTAAGTGCCGTCCATGCGGGCCGACGCTCCCGGCACGTTGAATGTGAGCGTTGTAAACTTTGCGACTGCGTCTCGCAGTTCCACGTGGCCGCGCAAATTCAACACCACATTTTCCGGGTCATCCGCAACTGGCTGTGATTTTTTCTTGCCGGGATCTTTCTTCTCGCCGCGCGCGCTCTGGCTCATTTCATCAACGCGCGTCTGCATGCTCGGTTTCGTAAACGCTCCTTCGCCGATTCCGAAGTCCCCGAGAAGCGTAAGCTCTCGCAGAAATGGCCGTCCCTGCGGTGGTATTGCAATGTGCGCTTTGAAGTTCGCCTCACCGTTCATGGGCGCGTGTTTTGCCGTCACAAACAGGAGCAACAAATCTTGAATGCGGCCGTGATCGACCTGCACGTCCAGCGAGGTCGTTTTCCCCTTCTGTCCTTGTTTGCCCGCGATGCTGCCCGAAGTCGCAACGGACGTCTGCAAAAATGACGTTTCCACTTGCGTTAGGAAAACATCGCCGTTGGTCCCATTCACAGTTGCGCGAAAGCGCGAGGTCAGATGCACCTCGTGATCGCCGCTCACAACCTTGAAGTTCGGAATATCAATCGTGCCGCGAATGCCGATTGCGCCCAGCCGCCCCGCGAAATCGCCCGTCGACGATAGCGTCCCAGCAATTCCACGGAATACGCCCAAGTTTGCTTGCTGAAATTTGTATGAGCCCGAAACGGGCGTCGCGCCTAAATCATCCAGGTTCAAAGGCCCAAATTGGCCGTCCGACGTGATTTCTCCCGGCGGTTCTGCGTTTTGCATATTTACACGGTAAGCCCAGGCACTGTTGGATCCGAAGGATTGAACCGACAATGAATGCAGCTCAAATTTCAGCGGCGGTTTATCGTCCGAGCGCGCAACTTCCAGCACTGCGCCTTCGGCCACAATCTCCCCAACGCGCGTCTGGGTCGGTTGTGACGTTGCGCCGCCGGCACCCGTGCTTCGCGCCGGCACTCGCACGACCAACCCATTCAGCAGAATTCGCGCGATGTAACCTGGCCTGGCGATCAGATCCGAATAGCGCGCTTGAATGGCTAGTCTCTGAATGGTCGCCAGCGGTGGCGCGTCTGCGGCGTCCGAAGGCCCGGCGAACGTGACGTTTTCAGCCACACATCCGGGATGCGGGAAATACACCATGTGGAACTTCCCGAACGTTACTTTCGCGCGAGTGGCATTCTCCAGACCTTGCGCCACTTTCGTCTGCGTGAACGGAGATTTGATTGCCAAGACAATCACCGCGATACACGCAATCGCCGCGAGCGCCGCCACCGTCCATACAGCCCATCGAAGACGGCGCGCGTGTACTGCTTTAGTCTTAGTTCCTCTGGATTTTGTGCGCACGCCAATTCCTTTGTAATGTCGAGCGTGCTTGCAACCACATCGCTGAAGCTCTCAGATTGGCCCGAACAATGTCAACGCAAAGCGCCGACGAACTACCAGGCAACCGCGATGAGCACGACCGTCCCGATGATCCCTACGCCTCCACCGGTTCCCTATCGGGGACACCCGCAATAGCCTCCCCCGCCGCCAAACAACAAAAGCAATACTACAATCAGTAATAGCATTGGCGTTTTTCGTTCGGACTCTCAATCTCGCCGGAGTTGCAACGCCCCGATTGAACCAAAATGAACCAAAACTCGGCTGTGCAAATGTGCACAGCGTTTACAGGTGGAATCCATTACGCTTCCAGTACGGCGCGCAGAACCTGTCAGTCGGAGGACGTATGTTGCGATGGGCTTTGATCTTCCTCGTTGTCGCGATCGTCGCGGGGGTCCTTGGATTCGCTGGAATTATGGTCGCTGCCGCAGCCATCGCGAAGCTTCTGTTCTATCTGTTTCTGGTTCTCTTTCTCATCTCTCTCGTTCTGGGCCTCGTCAGGCGCACGTGAGACCTCAGGAATCAGCCAATTCCTTCGTGCCGCGCCCGAATGCGTCGAAGGATTTATTTCATTTGCTTGCCGTGGTTGTGGCGGTCGTCGCGATCGTCACTCTCTATTTTGCCCGCGTCGTCCTGATTCCATTTGCACTGGCTTTTCTCCTCACCTTCATTTTGACGCCGGTCGTCAAACTCCTGGAACGCATTCATTTCGGGCGCATCCCTTCGGCGCTTCTGGTTGTCTTGCTCACGGTCGCCGCCTGCGGTGGCGTCGGCTGGACCGTCACCACTCAGTTCGGCCAGGTAGTGAATCAACTCCCGGACTATAAATCCAATATCAAAACGAAGTTGACCTCGCTGCATTGGTCCGGCCATCACACTCTGGACAATGCATCGCAAACCATGACGGAAATCAGCAAGGATCTCGCCGCGCCTCCGGCTCCTTCCCATTCCGGCGGCCCACCAGAAACGGAGCGCTCCATCCTGCGCTCAACTCCGCAGAGTCGGCCGATTCCCGTGGAGGTCGTCACCTCGCCGGCCTTGCCTCTAGAATCTGTCCAAGACGTCCTCGGACTGCTCGCCAGCACTCTGATCGTGCTGGTGTTCACCGTTTTCATGCTCATTCGTCGGGAGGACTTGCGGAATCGCCTGATTTCTCTTGCAGGTGCGGGGCATCTTCGCCTGGTCACGCAGACTCTGGACGACGCCAGCGCGCGCGTCAGCCGGTATTTGCTGTTGCAGTTTGTCGTGAACACTTGCTACGGCATATTCATCGGCGTTTGTTTGCACTTCATCGGACTGCCCGGCGCATTGCTCTGGGGCGTAATCGTCGGCACTCTGCGCTTTCTTCCCTATATCGGTCCGCCGCTCGGTGGGATTATGCCGCTGCTGCTTTCCTTAGCGGTATTCGATGGCTGGACGCGTCCACTCATGGTGCTCGCGCTTTTCGTCTGCACCGAATTGGTCGTTTCGAATTTTCTCGAGCCGATGCTCTACGGGATTCACACCGGGATCTCCTCGCTTGCGATCCTGGTCGCGGCGATTTTCTGGACCGCCATCTGGGGACCCATCGGTCTCGTCCTCTCCACTCCGCTCACGGTCTGCCTGCTCGTCGCAGGACGCCACGTTCCCGAACTCAGATTCCTTCAAATTCTGCTGGGAGACGAGCCTTCCTTGACACCGGACTCCCGTTTCTACCAGCGCCTTCTGGCCATGGACCACAACGAGGCACGCTTGGTGCTTCAGAATTATCTGCAAGGAACGACCCTCGAGGATCTCTACGATTCCGTATTGATTCCCGCGCTGAGTTTGGCGGAGCAAGACCGCCATCAGAATCGCCTCGACGACGCCAGCGAGAAGTTTATTTGCCAGAGCGCCAGGGAATTGATTGATGAGTTGTGGGAACCTCGCGGCGCGGAACTCGAGTTGGCTCTCGAAGAAGGCGCAGCTCCTGCGGCGCTATCGGGCACCGGTTCATCGCGTCTCGCGCGCCCGCTGCATGTCTTGTGCTTGCCCGCCCGCGATGAAGCCGACGAAATCGTCGGTGTGATGCTCGCCCAGATCCTTGAAAGCGCCGGCCATCGAGCCCAGTGCATTCCCGTCGCCGCCACGTCTGAATTGCTAGCGCAGGTGAGGGAAGAGAAGCCAGATGTCGTTTGCATCTCCGCACTTCCTCCCTTCGCCATCCCTCACGCCCGCTCGCTCTACTCCAAGCTCCACGCCCAGGAACCGAGTCTTAAGATCATCGTCGGATTGTGGCATTTTTCAGGTGATGCAGGCAGCGTCAGCCGTCGGCTAGGCCTGGCAGACGGCTCCGGCGCCCTCACCACGCTCGCGGAATTCCACGAAGCTCTGCAACCCGCGCCAGTCGATGTTCCCGTTTCGGCTGACTGAAAACAGCGAACTCCGTGAGGATTGTTCAGATCGCTCACGGCGCAGCTGCCCTTCTCAGGTTCCTTGGTGCCCAAAACACCGGTTCGGTTTCTTCAAACCGCATGGCGAAGCTGCACAACCAGATCAGGCTGTAGCGTAAGTGTTTGTAATATGAGAAATTATGGAGAAAGCGCCCGTAGCTCAGTTGGAAAGAGCGTCTGCCTTCTAAGCAGAGGGTCGGGGGTTCGAATCCCTCCGGGCGCGCCACCTGTTTGGACCTTTACATTGAATAGCTTCCAGCGATACCCTTCCGCAGTTTAGAACCCTAGCAGTCGCATCATGTTGTTGGAGGAGCCCGGCGTGAGTATTCCGGCAGAAGGAGAATTCACGGTCGCCGACGCTTGGCGCGGCGCACGTCTTGTCGCACGCAAGCATTTTGCTATCGCTTACAGTCTGGCAGTCGTGATGTGGTCAATAGCTGTCCTACTCACCGTTACTGGCGTAGCATCTTTGCAAGTACTGTTCGCGTTCTACGTTTTTCCTGTGCTTCTTGTTGGGTACTACTGGGTAACGATGTTTCTTCAAGCGCGCCTACAGGCGAAGGGAAGTCCGAATTTGCAGGGCACCGTCTCTTATACGTTTGATGACGTCGGATACGTTGTAGAGGGTGTGCATGCCCGCGGCGAGATTAAATGGAGCGGCCTAGTGAAGTGGAAGGAGGGAAAGCACTGTTTCGCGATCTATACCAGTCCGAAGATCGCCAATGTTATCCCAAAGCGTTTCTTTCGAAGTCCAGCGGATGTAGAAGCAATGCGCGGTTTCCTGCAAGCCACCGGGCCGAGCAGCTCATAGTCGCAATCCAAGGGGAGAGTCGATCTGTGGCAGGCACGACACGAAATCGGAAAGAAAAGTTCTAAAATCGTCCCCTTGGGCGCGCCACTTTTTGCGGGTCCAGCCCGGAGACATGGGTTACACAATGTACCTAAGACATGGGTAACACTTTTGGGCCGAAGGGATTTTCCAGCGGTTCGAGCACTCGAGTCTCCAAATCGAAGTACCCCAGATCATAATCCATAAAACTGGCCAGCCAAATATCGTCGTGAACTTCTTTGATGCCGACGGCCTGGCCAGCAAAGACCGT
>Ga0181517_10000340_pt1 | contig 63918 bp, 49 predicted proteins | sample PEATcosm2014_Bin_31_FD_119748 | JGI IMG/M metagenome (GOLD analysis project Ga0181517, IMG submission 119748) | Peatland microbial communities from MTU Mesocosm Facility, Houghton, MI, USA - PEATcosm2014_Bin01_30_metaG | ecosystem: Environmental > Terrestrial > Soil > Wetlands > Peat | place... | reverse complement strand
GACAATCGGTTTTGTGTGCAGTGTCCGCCAGTCCGGAATGCCTAATGAACCGCGGAGAGCTCCACCGTCTTAGGACGGGTTCACCGGCGCATTGCTCACGGCCCCGTGGGCCGTATTCTACCTCCCTCGGGAGTACACTGCTTGCGGCGCGGTTTTTACGCCCAAGGTGCGCCGGGGAAGGATAGATCGAGATCGTGAGCGAGAACGTTCCGGACCTTCATCGTCAGCAGAAGCTCTATTGGGACCAGATGTTCGAGCTGAAGACAGCAGCTTCTTATATTCGCTTTTACAGAGACTCTCTTGGCAGGTGGGTGACGGGGCTTGGGGCGCTAAAGGCAATCGCATCCTGTGCCGGGATTGCGGCGTGGGTCATTTGGAAAGAGCATGCATTCGTTTGGGGCGCAATTATTGCCGCCTCCCAGGTTGTGGACGCTCTGAAAGACGTTTTTCCCTTTGCCAAAAAGCACAAAGCCGCCTGCGAGCACACCGTGACGCTAGCCAACCTCTTCATTGATGTTCAACTGGAGTGGGAGACTGTCTTCGCCGGCCGCTATAACGACGACGAAATCATGAAACGATTGCATCAGTTAAGGAAGATGCAGCTTGATGCAGAGAGTCGCAACTTTCCTGACGGGTTGGCGGAGCGGGCTGATCTGCTTGATCGCGCCAAACAGGACGCCACGGAATATCTCTCGGCAACGTATGGTGTAAAATAGGTATGGAGGACTCTCATGGCGAAGGAGCAAATTGCGAAAGTACCGGATTTCGGTGATCTCCAGAAGAGTCTAATTATGCCACGCGTGGACAATCCACTACCCATGCCCGCGGGCGCGGCGGTGCCGGCACGCACACCTCAATCGCAGCCGGCAGCGGCGCAGTCCAGATAGAGAGTCCTTTTGGACGGCATTTGCATTGCTCTTCGCTTTTGCTTTTTCTTTGCCTCCTAGCCCACGATGTTTCTATAGGCTCCTCCTCGCGTGCATCCCGTTCTCTTCCACCTCGGACCGATTCTGATCCCGTCTTATGGCGCGCTTGCCGCGCTGGGCGTGCTGGCGGCCCTGTTCCTGGCGCAGCAAACCGCGCGCATCGCAGGTCTTCCCATGGCCCGCATCTGGAATCTCTGTGTCGTTGGCCTCTTCGCCGCGCTGGTGGGAGGCAGGGTTCTGCTCATCGTCGTCAATCTCAGCGATCTGCGCAGGCACCCCGCCTGGCTGCTGCAATTGGCCATGGTGCATAATCCTTTGCTGGCTGTGGCAGGAGCGCTGGCGGGCGGCCTGGCTGCCGGGGCCTATGCGCTCGCTCAAAAACTGCCGCTGCGCTCCACGGCGGATGTCCTGGCCGCGCCGCTTGCCGTTGGTTTGGCCTTCGAGCAGTTCGGAGCGCTGCTGGCCGGCTCAGGGTACGGAGTGGAGGCCACCGGATGGGCCGCCTACTGGTCGGTCACCTACACGGATTCGCGCTCCGGTCTGTGGAGCGGCACTCCGCTCGGCATTCCTTTGCATCCGGTGCAGGCTTACGCGGCGCTGGCTTTTCTGGCCCTGACGGGAGCGCTACTGGTCTGGCTGCCCGTCCGGCGCAGGCCGGGCGACGTGGCTGGCGTGGGGCTGATGGCCGCCGCTGTTCTCGTCTATGTGACCGAGTTCTGGCGCGATCCCGAAGGCCGGGGCGCGCTGTTGAGCGGAGCGATCGATTTGCCGCAGTTGGCGGCCGTGGGCATGGTGCTGGCAGGAGCACTCTTATTGCTGGAGTGGAAAAGCCGGCAAGTTAGGAATGAGGCAGTCAATGGCAGTAAAGCGAGTTAAAAAGGCGGCAGCCGGCAAGTTTGAAAAGCCGATAGAGCCAGGCGCAGTGGCCGAGCCACGCGAAGTGGTGCGGACCATCCAGGTGATGGCGGAAACCGCCGGAACACGCCTGGACCAGTTTCTGGCCGAGCAACTTGACGGTGTGAGCCGTTCGCGCGTGCAAATGCTGATGGAACAGGGCGATGTCCTGGTAAATGGCGAGCGCGAAAAGCCGTCGATGAAGCTGCGTGGCAACGAATCCATCACCATCCACGGCGAGCCCCGCCCAGCGCCGCTCAAGGCGATCGCCGAAGATATTCCGCTCGACGTCATCTACGAGGATGCCGATTTGGCCGTGGTCAACAAGCCGGCGGGTATGATGGTCCACGCCGGTTCGGGGCAAAATGAGGACGCTCGCAGCCGTGGCACACTCGTCAATGCGCTGCTGCACCGCTTCAAAAAGCTCTCCTCCACCGGAGGCGACTTGCGCCCCGGCATTGTGCATCGTCTCGACAAAGACACCAGCGGCCTCATTGTGGTGGCCAAGAACGACCGGACTCACGCCGCGCTGGGCGAAATGTTCAGCAGCCGCCAGATGAAGAAAACCTACATCGCGCTGGTGCAGGGTCGCGTGGAGCGCGAAAAGGGCACCATCAACGCCGCCGTGGGCCGCGACCCGCTGCGCCGCACCCGCATGACCACTCGCTCCCTCGAAGACGGCCGCGCCGCCGTCTCCCACTACGAAGTGGTGCAGCGCCTCGCCTCCCGTTTTGGCAAATTCACCCTGGTGCGCGTGCGCATCGAGACCGGCCGCACCCACCAGATCCGCGTGCACATGTCGTCCATCGGATACCCGGTGGTCGGCGACACGCTCTATGGCGGCGCAGGACAGTTGACCGACCAGGTGGCCGCCCAGGCAAATCGAAAGGAAGAGCCGGAGCGACTGAAGCTCGGCCGCAACTTCCTGCATGCCGCGCGGCTTGAGTTTACCCACCCCAAAACCGGCAAGGTGTTGGAACTCGAGGCTCCCTTGCCCCCGGAACTGCAGGAGTATCTGGAGAAGGTCAATGACGGCCAGCCGGAGCCGGAAAAGAAAGCCACCCTCCAATCCGGAACCGCGGGACGGAAACGGTTGATAAAATGAGGGAGCTATGAAAAGACAGTTTTTTGGCTTTGTATTCTCCGCCGCGCTTTGCGCATTCGGCGCGTCAGCGCAGCAACCCGCCGCGCAGGCCTCGCCCGCGGGTACCCAGTCGGCATCTGACCAATCGGCCGATCTGAACGCCGCGCCCATCAAGATCGGCGTGAATGAAGTCAACCTCATCTTCACCGTCACCGACAAGCACGGGCGCTATATCCCCAATCTGCGGCAAAGCGATTTTGCCCTGCTCGACGACCAGAAGGCTCCCTCCAGGGTGAATGGCTTTCATCAGCAGATCAATCTGCCCCTGCGGGTCGGCATCGTCATCGACGCCAGCACCTCCATCCGCTCCCGTTTCGCCTTCGAGCAGCAGTCGGCCACCGAGTTTCTCCTCAAAATCCTGAAGGCCAAAAGCGACCGCGCCTTCGTCATGGGATTCGACGTCACTCCGACCGTCACCCAGGACTGGACCAACAACGTCGACGCGTTGGAAACCGGTGTCAATCGCCTGCGCCCTGGCGGCGGCACGGCGCTCTTCGATGCCGTTTACACCGCCTGCCGCGACAAGCTTCTCGATGTCTCGCGCGGCCAGGAACCGGTCCGCAAGACCATCGTCCTGCTCTCCGACGGCGACGACAACCAGAGCCGCGTCCATCCCGACGAGGCCATCAAGATGTGTCAGCGCGCCGAGACCATCGTCTACGCCATCAGCACCAACTGGACTCCGAGCCGCGGCAAGGGCGACAAGGTCCTCCAGGAGATGGCCGAAGATACCGGCGGTCAGGTCTTCTTCCCTCCTTCGGTCGAAGAAGTCTCCAACAGCTTCACCGCCATCGAGGACGAGCTGCGCAGCCAGTACGCCCTCACCTATACCCCCGCCGATTTCAAATACGATGGCTCGTTCCGTCCCATTTACCTGTATTGCAACGACCGCCGCTATCAGGTGCGGGCCAAGAAGGGCTATTTCGCTCCGCGACAATAACGCGACCGCTATCGGAGACCAAAAAGGCTGGGGAGTTGATTCCCCAGCCTTTTTCCTATTCGCGTCCAAGTCTCTGGAGTTCTCTATTCGCGCGTAAGTAATCCCTGGAATTCGTTTTTGGAATTTTTCAGATCTTGCCAATACCCAGTTCCGAATCAGGAAATCCTCGGATCTCTCTCCTCATTTGCTTCTCCTTAGGATTTGTCCACAACATTCCTCACCAAATCCGGAAATTGCACGATGAAATAGGAGCAGGCGATTCCAGGTGGTCACACTTGGAGTGCGTGAGTCTGCCAAATCAATCCGGCGGGTCTGCTGTAAGACAGCCGGGGTGGTGCTTTTTCAGGGGAACGTTCAAGAATCATTCTGACCGTGGAAATTTGGCACGGTCTCGGGGGGCATGCGGTGATCCGGCAGGCGATATCATGTGACATTTGCGGTACGGAAAAGAAGCAGACCAATCACTGGTTTGTTGCTTACGACCAGGGGGGCGAGCTGCGGGTGAGTGGGTGGAACTCCCGCAACCGGCTGCGCCCGGGGTCGAAACACCTGTGCGGCCAAACCTGCTTGCACAAGCTGGTGGACGACTTCATGGCCAAAACCCTGGCTGTGCGCCCTGCGCCGGCTGTGGAAGAAAACGAAATCGACGACTCCATCCCGACTTCGGCATCGCGCCCGCAACCACGCTCTGAGCGCGTTCCCCAAGCTCCCCAGTCTGGATATCAGCCCGCCTACGAGTCCCGGCAGGGAACCCGTCTTGAGCCCAAATACGAGCCCCGCTTCGCCCCCCGTCCCGACCCGCGTCTCGACCCACGCCTCGACCCCCGTTTTGACCCCACGGAGGCTCCTTTCGGTGCCGCCGACGATCTGGACTCGGATCCCGCCGACAGATTTGCCGACGAGAAGGTTTTGACCGCTCGGCTCGGTGCGGCGCATATCACCGAAGAACGCCTCGAAGACACCAGCCTGATCTCCAACCCGGCACGCGGCGGATTTGAGTCCTCCGCACGCCTCATCTCGCCCGCGGAAGCGGAAGCCATCCGGCGGACGATGAATCGCCCCAAGGCGGAACTGGTCGCCGTTGCGCCCCGCGTCCGCACCGAAGAGCCGGCAAGAATCCAAACGGAAGAATCGGTCCTGATTCGCACAGCGGATAAATCCAAGGCGCGCGTCGAGGAACCGGTGCTCGTCGCCGAGGAAACACCCCGCTTCTCTTCGCGGAACTGGCGCGCCGAAGCCTGGGAGCGCGAGCGCGAACGGGAGCGCGAACAGAGAACCGTCGGTCAGCACGCCAAGATCCCAGCCCGTCGGCGTGCAAATTAGGTCAGGTCCCAGTCGAGTGAAGTCCACCGAACCGGGGCCATGGAAAGTGAGGTCGCTATTGCGCTTCGACTTGGTGTTGTTTGCCGTCGCCTTGTTTCCGCTCATCCCACTGCGTTCGATGCTTCTTTGCTTGCCTCGCCTGAGAGCAGCGCGAGCAAACCGGGCTCATCCAGCACGGGGATATTGAGCGTTCGCGCCTTGTCCAGCTTGGAACCGGCCTCTTCGCCCGCGACCACGTAGTCCGTCTTCTTGCTCACCGACCCGACGGTCTTCCCGCCGGCCGCCTCGATCAGCTCTTTGGCCGCATCCCGGCTCAGCGTCGGCAGCGTCCCTGTCAGCACAAAGGTCAGCCCTGCCAGCTGCGTCGAGCGCTGTTTCTTCTCCGCCGTCATCTGCACACCGGCTGCTTTGAGACTATCCACCAGCGCCCGGTTGGCGGGCTGCGCAAAAAACTCCAGGATCGCCTGCGAGATGCGCGGACCCACTTCTTCCACCCGCTCCAGCTCTTCGGCAGTCGCGGCTTCCAGCGCCTCAATCGAGCCGAATTCCTCTGCCAGCAACTCCGCCGTGCGTTCTCCCACAAAGCGAACTCCCAGGCCCATCAGCACTCGGGCCAACCCCGCCTGCTTCGACCGCTCAATCTCTTCCATCAGCGAGCGCGCGGATTTCTCGGCAAACCGGTCGAGTGCGGTCAGCTGCTCCTCGGTGAGCGCATAAAGATCCGCCACGCTCTTCACCAGCCCCTGGTCCAGAAGTTGCTGCACCACAGCGTCGCCCATGCCCTCGATATTCATCACCGCCCGCTTGCCGAAGTGCAGCAGGCTCTCCCGCAATTTGGCCGGGCAGTCCGCGTTCACGCAGCGGAAGTCCACTTCGCCCTCCGCGCGCACCACCTCGCTGTGGCACTCAGGGCACTCCACGGGAAAAATGTAGCTCAGCTCCCCACGAACATGGTCGGCATCCGTCACCACTTCCACCACCTTGGGAATCACGTCGCCGCCGCGCTCGACTTTTACCCAATCGCCAGCCCTAAGTCCGAGACCAAGAATAAAATCCGCGTTGTGCAGCGTGGCGCGGCTCACCGTGGTGCCGCCGATGAACACCGGCTCCAGTTCGGCAACCGGGGTCAGCTTGCCGGTCCGGCCCACCTGCACGGTGATGGCGTTCACTCGCGTCAGCCCCGCATGGGCCGTGAATTTGTAGGCAATCGCCCAGCGTGGTGCGCGCGCCGTATAGCCCAGGCGTTGCTGGGTCGCGTAGGAGTCCACCTTCAGCACCACACCGTCGATCTCGTAGCCCAGCGAGTTACGCTGCGCCTCGGCGCGGTCAATGAACGCGGTCATCTCCTCGACTGTTACCAGCAGTTGCCGATGCCGGTTGACGCGGAACCCCAGCGCCCCTAGAGCATCGAGTGTCGCCCTCTGGCCTTGCGGCCAATACTCGCCGTCCACCAGCAGAAAATACGCGTAAACATCCAGTCGGCGGTTGGCCACGATGCTCGGTTCCAGCGTGCGCAGCGTGCCCGCCGCTGCGTTGCGCGGATTCACCGCCGCAGGAAGCCCCGCCAGTTCCCGTTCCTCATTCAAACGCTGAAACGCGGCTTCCGGCATCACCGCCTCGCCCCTCACCTCGAAGGTCTGCGGAAGCCCGGTCTTTTCCAGAGCGACCGCGGGGATCGTCAGCGGTACGCTCTTGATGGTCCGGATATTCGAGGTCACGTCCTCGCCCACCTGCCCGTCGCCGCGTGTCACGCCGGTCACGAGCCGCGCCCCGCCGCCGCCGGTGGGTTGATAGCGCAGCGCCACGCTCAGACCATCCATTTTCAGTTCGGCCATGTACTCCACGGGCAGCGGACCGGCCAGTTCGCGCACCCGCGTATCCCACGCCGCCAGTTCCTCGGCGGAGTAGGCATTATCCAAACTGAGCATAGCCCGCGAGTGCTGAACCTTCTGGAATCCCTCGGCCGGCTTGCCGCCCACCCGCTGCGTGGGCGAGTCCGGGGTCACCAACTCCGGGTGCGCGGCTTCCAGACCTTTGAGCTCGTTCATCAACGCGTCGTACGCGGCGTCCGTAATCTCCGGCGCATCCTGAACGTAGTAGAGGTGCTCATGCCGGCGCAATTCGGCGCGCAGATGCTGAATCCGCTCAACAATTCGCAGAACTTCACCGCTCGATTTTTCCGGCCCCGGCTCGGGGAAAAGCGTCCGGTTGGGTTTGTCTTCCATGGGGAGGATTATAAGAGGCTTTGTGCCTCGGCACGATAGTCAGGCAGGATAGTATGGTATCGCCATGGAACCAGTCACACATTTTCTTACCGGAGCCTGCATCGGCCGCGCCGGCCTCAATCGCAAAACGGCCTATGCCACGCTGGCCGCCGTGCTGGCCGCCGAGGCTGCCGATCTGGACGTCCTCTGGGGCCTTGCCGGCCCGGTCAACGAGCTGAAGCACCATCGCGGCATCACCCACACCTTTCTGGCCGTACCGGTGGTCGCCGCCGTCGTGGTCGGCGCAATCTGGCTTCTTGACCGCTGGCTGGAAAGGCGTCGTCTGGTGAAGGTCGCTCTTGCCCAAGCCAAAGACCCCAGCGCGCCGCTGCACCACAACCTTCAAAAACAGAAAATCCACTGGGGCTGGCTCTATGGGACGGCAATCATCGCCGCGCTCAGCCATCTACTGCTCGACTGGACCAACAACTACGGCGTCCGCCCCTTCTTTCCCTTCAATACCCGCTGGTACGCCGGCAGCTTTGTCTTCATCGCCGAGCCGGTGGCGTGGGCTTTTCTTGTTTTGGCGATGGTGGTTCCGGGGCTGCTGGGCCTGGCCGACCGCGAGATCGGCGCGCGCCGCCAGCTCTTTCGCGGCCGCGGATGGGCCATCTTTGCGCTGATCGGCATCTTTGCCCTGGGCCTCTGGCGCTACACCGAGCACGCCCGCGCGCTGGATCTCGTCGCCAACACACAAGTAGCCGATGCCCCGGTAAAGCGCGCGGCCATGGAGCCCTACCCCGCCAATCCCTTCCGCTGGCACGCGATTCTGGAGACCCGCGACTACTTCCAGACCGCCGAGGTCGACACCCACGCGGAGACCGTCGAGAGCGATCCGCATCGGGACCTGCTCTTCAAGCCCCCCGTCACCGCCGCCACCGAAGCCGCCAAACGCACCCCGCTCGGCCAGGTCTATTTGGACTGGGGCACATGGGCCGTGGTGCGCGATGCCGGACCGCAGCCCATCCCCGGCTCGATTCCCGGTCTGTCCCCGCCGCAGTTGCCTCCCGGTCGCCTCTGGTCCACGGTCGAGTTCACCGACCTGCGCTTTTCCTACTCATTCCTGGGAGCCGGTCGAGACCCTGGAAGGGCCCCGCTCAGCGGTTGGGTCTACATCGTCGATGGCCGTGACGACGCTGGCGAAGCGATGAACGGCCGCGAGCAGCGCTGACGGCCGCCCGATTAGCCGTGGAATCCCCTTGAGCCGATGTCTTGAAAGGGCACGGCTTCAGCCGTGCCATCAGGAATGCAAGAGGCCTCTGGGCTTTAGCCCCCGAGGGATGGATTCTAAATAGATCGAATTCCCTCGGCGGCTAAAGCCGACGATGTTCTGGCGCATTCGACGTACGGGCTGAAGCCCGTACCCTTCACGCTGAAGCCTGCGCTCAAAGCCCTGTCATTGCGCCGGTTGACCCGCGATGTGGGCTATGTGGGTGGTCAGGGTAATCCGGTTACCCTGCACGGTCATCTCCGGAAGTTGAAACCCCGGGGCATCCACGCTGATCTGCGTTCGCCGCTCCAGACCATATTCCCTGAAACGGACGGGTGTGCCGGGGCAAAGGAAGCGCTGCTTGCTCGGATACCCCACAGTGTTGTTGGACAGATTGATGTGCGGGTCCGCCACCGGCGATATGCTGAAATCCGCCGCTTCGCGCTCTAGGGAACCCACCCAAGTGTCGCCGATCGGCCCGTCGCTCTCGGCGGAGTTGCCGGCCGAGCAGGGCTGGCTCGACCAGTGCGCGCTGATGTAGGTCAGCGGCGGTTGGCGCAAGGGCGAAAGGCAACTGACGCCCATGAATTCCCAGTTCAGCAACCATCCGCTTTGCGCAGCGCAGATGCCGAAATCCGGTACCGCGAACCCGCCCTGGGGCAGCGCGACGACGCTCTCTCTCACCACCTTTGCCTCGCTTACTGCAAAGGTCAGCCGCACGTTCACCGGCTTTGACTGGAACTTGTTGAACACCTCGATGGGCATCATGAAAGGGATATTGAAGCGCTCTACAGCGGGCTTGTTCAAATTGTCCACTTCGTTCGGAGTGAACCGGATTCCAGTCTCCGGCTGCCACTCGGATTCCCATTTGTATCCGTCGGGACCGGTGACCTCGGCGCGGATGCCTTCCGGAAGGATCACCCTGTTCTGGGCCACGCCCGATACTGCCAGCGGAATGGAAATCGGAACCTGGGTGTGCCGGAAAGTACCCCAGGTGGACGTTTGTTCGTCCTTCGCAACCGGGCTGTAAGCCAGTTGAACCAGGTGGGCGCCTTGCCCCGCCGGATATCTCCGCTCGACCTGCGCCCGATCAAAATGCGATGCAACCAGGCTAATCGCGCAAATAAGCACCGGTAAAGCGATCAACAGGAGCCTCGAGATCCACGGCTTCCGCAGTGCGTATGCGAGTGTAATCGCAATTGTCCCTACCATGAGGTAGATCCAGAAGTAGATGCTGTCGCGCAGCGGGAAAGACATGCTACCGGAGGAGGTGGAGAACATAAGCGACAGCACCGACTCCAGAGCGATCGCCGCCAGTAGCACTCCCAGCATGGTTAGCGTCATGCGGGCGAAGGTCGAGGTGACGGCCGCAAACGCAGCCAGCGGTAGCACCAGGATCGCCCCGCACAGGAAGAGGCTGTAGAGCAGCCCATGAAAGAAAGAAAGCGGCTGGAATCCGGCCTCGCCCAGAATCAGGCTCTGCGCCAGAAACAATGGCAGCATCAAGAATGCCAGCAGAAAGAACGCCTTCGAGCAGAGCAGCCGCTTCCATTCATAGGGCCGCGTGATCCAGAACTGCGTGTCCCCCACCAGCCGTTCCTCATGGATGACGCGGGCAATCAGCACCCACCAGCTCACCGGCACAAGGAGACTCAAAAACCCGGGAACCAGGGTATGCGCGGCGTTGTAGATGTTCTCCGACGCTTTCCACTGCAGGGGTTGCATCAGCACGAAGGCTGTCGTAATGGCCAGTGAGATTGAAATCTCCGGCCAGAACCGCCGCACATCTTTTGCAAAAACATGCAGAACTTGTTTCATGCTTCCACCTCCTGCACGCTGGTCCGCGCGGTCGACACCGTGACAGGCTCGGCGGCAGTGCCGCGCCCGGATTTGGCAATGGCCAGAAAGATCGAGCGCAGCGACATGGGGTCGAACTCGATGTTGCGGGCGGAGGGAAATCTCTCGGCAAGCTCGCGCTGCGAGCTCTGCGGGTTGAAATCGCTATGCACAAAGCGCACCACGCAATCGGTCGTCTGCGGTTGCAGCCACGCGGCGGGCAAGTTCGCGGGCAGCGGCGCGGGGCTCTCCAACGTCACCGTCACTTCGCGGAAGCGCTGGTTGAGCACTGCCATCTCTTCGCTGAACAGCAGCCGTCCGTTTTCCAGGTAGCCCACGTGGCTGGAGAAGCTTTCGATCTCGGCCAGGTCGTGCGACGAAAGAAAGATGGTGGTTTCCGGTGCGCGTTCCAGCAGTCCTTCAATCAGCTCATCGCGGACCAAAGGATCCAGGCCCGAGAAGGGTTCATCCAGCACAATCAGCTGCGGGCGATAGGCCAGCGAGCTGGCAAACGCGGCCTTCATCTTCATGCCCCGCGACAGGTGCTTGATCTTGCGCTCCAGCGGCAAATCGAACTGCCGAATCAGCTGCTGCTCCAGCGCTCGGTCCCAGGTGGGATAAAAGTCGCGGAAGTAGCTCAGCATCCCGCCGACGGTCATCCCCTCGGGCAGCTCCTGATTTTCCGAAACATATCCGATGCGTTCGAACGCTTTTCCGGCCAGGTTGCGCGAATCCATGCCCAGCACCGTCGAAGTGCCCGCGTCCGGTCGAAGAATGTTCATCAGCAGTTTGATCAGCGTGGTCTTTCCCGCGCCATTGGCGCCAACCAGGGCGAAGATCGAGCCTTCCGGCACGGCCATGCTGATGCCGTTCACTGCCAGCGTCTTGCCGAATCGGCGTATAAGGCCCGCGGTTTGAATGGTGAATTTGCTCATTGCTTCGTGCCTCCGTCCACAATACTTTGCGTCCCCGCGGCGATGTTCGTTGCGCTTGCGTCGTCGCCGCTGAGGTGTTGCCAGTGAGCAGAGATCGAAGAGAGCATCTCTGACAGTTCAATTCCCAGCCGTTTCGCTTCCACCACCAACTCCTCGATCTCGTGCTCCAGCAAGTGAGTGCGTGCCTTCCGCGTGGAGTCGGGAAGAACCGCCACCACCGTGCCGATGCCGGGACGGGTTTCCAGCAAACCCTCCCCGATCAGGTGAGTCACAATCTTGTGGGCCGTGTTGGGGTTGATCTTGAGCTCCTTGCTCAAGGCGCGAACCGACGGAAAGGGGTCGCCCGGGCGCAGTTGACCGGAGACCATGGCCTTGGTCGATGCGTAGACGACCTGCTCGAAGAGCGGGACGCCGGCGCGAAAGGTGACGCGGAATGGAATCATGCGTGTACTATAACGCATAGTACAGTCAGCGTGCTAGAAATATTATTGCGGGTGCCCCACCCTCGCCGCTCCTTTGTTTTTGCGGCTAGGGTGGGTGGCCTCAACCCTTTCCGTGCCGATGAAGCAACGCCCGCCCTCCGCGCAGAAGCCGCGACGTTCTTGTTTTTGTCGCAAGGTTGGGAAGCATCAGCCCCTTTTCGCCAGGATGAAAAGCGCCCGCCCTCCGCGCAGGAGTCGCGACGTTCTTGTTTTTGTCGCCAGGTTGGAAAGCATCAGCCCCTTTTCGCCAGGATGAAAAGCGCCCGCCCTCCGCGCAGGAGTCGCGACGTTCTTGTTTTTGTCGCCAGGTTGGGAAGCATCAGCCCCTTTTCGCCAGGATGAAAAGCGCCCGCCCTCCGCGCAGGAGTTGACCCCGCTGCCCTTGACCCCCAGAATGAAGGAAGTCCATTTCATGTCTTCCCCTGCCTGGGAGCCTCGGACTCAATCTTCCTTAGAGGTGCGCATGGCCGCATATTTGTTGATCGTTCTAGCAATTCTCACCCGAGTGGTGCCCCATCCAGGATGGATGAATTTCACTGTGGTGGGCGGAGCGCTGCTCTTTTTCGGCGCGCGGCGGCCTTGGAAAGAAATGATCTTCCCGGTCTTGGCGCTCATGGCCACCGACTACTATCTGACCGTCTATCAATACCACTACAGCTTCCAGGGGCAGGCGTATATCTCCACCTGGGTCTGGTACGCAATGGCCATGGCTCTGGGCCAGATCCTGCTGCGCGCCCGCACCACCTGGCTGCGTTGGACGGCCGGCGTGGTCCTCGGCCCCACCTCATTTTTCGTGGTGTCGAATTATGCGGTCTGGCTCGGAAGCGGGATGTATCCCCACAACATGGGTGGGTTCTATGCCTGCTTCGTGGCGGCGCTCCCGTTCTATCGCAACGACTTTGTCTCCACAGCCCTGGTCGCCGGACTGGCCTTTGGCGTCCCGGTCCTGCTCCGCCGCTCGGTTTTTGCCCAGCCTGCGACGGTCCCCGTTCGGAAATAGCTCCATGCAGCATTGGGTGCCCCATCCTTTCCGCGCTATTGCGGAAAGGGTGGGAAAGCGCGAACCTCCACCCATTTCGGATAGAAACCACACTATTTAACGCCAGCTAAGGGTCGAATCTTCACTTGTCCAACAGCTTGTCCAGCAGTGTGCGATTCCGCTGCTTGCGGATCCACCACCATCCAAAGCCGGCCACCGCAAGCAAGCCCACCACTGCGCCAACACTCCGCCCGTGATGCGCCACCACGTCTACCGCGCCCGGGCCCAGCTTCAGCACCAGAAGCGAAAGCAGCAGCCAACGCACCATGCGGCCGCAGAACACTGCCAGCATGAAGGGAAGCACGCGCATTTCGAAGACCCCTGCGGCGAACACAAATGCCTTCCACGGCGTCGGCGGAGGCAGCATCGACGGAATCATCATGGCCAGGAACTCCTGCCGTTCGAAACGGGTGCGCAACTGCTCATAACGCTTGCGGTTGATACGTTTCAGCAGGAACAGCTCGCCTCCGGCCCGGCCCAATCCATAGGGCAGCAGGCCGCCGACCGCGGAGCCGGCCGAGGCAAGCAGGCAATACAGCAGAAAACGTCCGTGGTCGGCCCAAACCCACCCGGCAATGAAGAGGTCCATCGGCACTGGAATGGTCGACGAATCCAGCAGCGCCGACACTCCGGCGCCCCAGATCCCCAGCTTGGCCAGCAGCGCCACAGCCACCTTCCACTTGGCCAGCATGCGAAGAATAAACAGCTTCAATCAGGTCCCCTTCCACCCGAAAATCCGTCTCATGAAGTGCAGGACTATTGTAAGTGGCCGAAGCTTCGGCGCGGCGAGCCCGTGCTCAGGGGCCGAGGTCATTCGCTTTTGGATTTGAAATCTTGATATGGAGCGGTTTTGAAAGGGCACGGCCTTACAGACTGCGGAAAAACTCAACTTCGTTCGGCTTTGTAACAGGGCATGACTTTAGTCGTGCCGATAAAGCCAATAAAATGAATAGGGCTTTAGCCCCTGCTAAGGCCTATTCCCTGCAGAAACTCGAAGCTGGGCCCTTTTTCCGCAGCCTGTTTGGCCGTGCCACAATGGAGCCAAGAATGGTCTGGGCTTTAGCCCCTGAGGGACGGTTGATGAAGCTGAAAGCCTTCTCTTGATGGCGAAAGCAAGACCTTTTTATGCCTCGCAATCTGCGCGGCTGAAGGTGTGTCTTTTCAAAAGGACTCCTTCACTCCAGATGCGATTGCCCGTGTTCAAGGGGCCGTCAGAATGACAGACCGGGTACCGCCGGGATGAGAGAATAGCAAGAAAGGATTCTGAATGGAGCCGGCTTGGTTGCAGTAGCCGGGATTCTGCGGGACCGATGCCCACCAGCCAAGAACCACTGAACGAGCCCACAGGGCCGACCGAGATCGATCCGGATTCACGCTCTGTTGAAGCGGCAAATGAGCCGGGCAGCAATGCGCCGCAAACTGCCGCGCCTGAGCAGACCGGCGCTCCCAATTCCGGCTCGCGCTGGATCGACTACGATACCCACGAACTGCTCCAGATGATCAGCGACCTCGAAGACGAGAGGCGCTGGGCTCGCCTGCGCGAGGGCGTCCTGTGGGCCATCCTGCTGCACGCCGCCATCATCCTCACCGTGCTGCTTCTGCCCCGGTACTTCTTTGCGCCGCGTGTGGTCGATCCCGGTCTCCTCCATCACGACAAGGAATGGACCTACATGGACACGCCGCGCATGCCGGTCCATATGCCGGTTCAGAAGCCGGTGCTTACCCCGCCCAAGGCGCCGGTCATCGACAAGCAGACGCTCGCCGAGATGAACAAGCCGCAGCCCCCGGCTCCCGCGCCTGAGCCGGCTCCTGCGCCCAAACCCGAAACACCGCCCGCGCCCGTGCCTCCCGCGCCCCAAACGCAGTCGCAGTTTGAGGCGCCGCGCCCCCAGGCGGTGCCCGCGCGCCCCAATTTCGCCATGAACTCCATTAGTCCCGCGGACCAGCTGCGCGAGGCCATGAAGGGTGCGTCCCGCAACCCGGGCCAGGGTGTTGCTTCCATGGGTTCCCGTGGTCTGCCCATGCATCCCGGAGCCGGCGCGGGAGGCGTTGAAATCCTCTCCGACACGCAGGGTGTCGATTTCAACAGTTGGATTCAGAAGTGGCATTACGAGACCATGCGCACCTGGGATCCGCTCATTCCCGACGAGGTGAACGCGCCCATCCTCAAGAAGGGCCAGGTCCTCATCCGCTTCAAGGTGCTGCCCAACGGCCGCCTCATGGAGAACAGCGTGACCATGGATGGCCGTTCCGGCGATGTAGCCCTCGACCGTGCTGCCTGGGGCGCTCTCACCGGCTCCAACTATCCGCCCCTGCCCAAGGATTTCCACGGGCCATACCTCGAACTCCGCGCCCTCTTCATGTACAACATGGAGCCCGGCCGGTAGAGGCAGCATCGCCCGTTTGGGGCGATCTAGCTTGTGAACCTCGCCTGTTCGGCTAGGACTGCGCGTCCACAAATTCATCCGGCGGAGGCAGAATAGCTGCGGACTTCCCGGTGGGCAGATGAATCCCGTCCTGCGCCAGCAGCGCCTCGTACACCGGCGTGTGCCTCCAGTGCCGCGCCAGCGCAAACGAGCTCATGCTCGCGATCATCAGCGGCAGCACCAGTCCGTAGCCTCCCGTCATCTCGAAGATGATCAGGATCGAAGTCATCGGCGCACGGACAATTCCAGCGAATACCGCGCCCATTCCCACCACGGCAAAGGCCCCGATTGAGTCCGCCGAGTGGTGAAACACCGCCACGTCGATATAGCCTACCGACCCGCCCAGCATCGCTCCCATGAACAGCGCCGGGGCGAAGATGCCCCCGGAACCGCCGCTGGCATAGGAAGAAACCGTGGACAGCAGCTTGAGAATGCAGAAAGCGGCCATCGCCTGCACTGGAAGCAACCCCATCGAGCCGGTCAGCGCCAGCGTCAGCGTCTTGTAGGGATCGCCCGCAATTCCGTTCAGGTGGAACAGCGCCAGCCCCGCCACCGCCATGCAACCCGTCGCCAGCCCCCCGATCGCCGGATGAACCCAGCGCGGCACCGCCTTCAACTTCTTGAACTGCGCCCGCACAAACAGCAGCGAATCGGTGAAAGCAACCGATACCAGCGCCGCCAGCAGTCCCAGCAGCGAATACCAAATCAGTGACGACGAATTGACCAGGGTGTAGTTGCGGTTCACGTGGAAGATCGGATTTTCCCCCAGCACCGAGTGCTCCACTACCGCCGCCAGCGCTGCCGCAACAATCACCCCCGACAGCATCGTCTGGTCCAGATCGCCGATCAGTTCTTCCAGCGTGAACGTAACCGCCGCAATGGGCGCGTTAAATGCCGCCGCGATGCCCGCTGCCATGCCCACCGAGGCCATGCGCCTCTGATTTTCCGGATTCAGCCGCGCCAGCCGCGCAATCTGGCTACTTACGCCCGCACAGATCTGCACCGTAGGGCCCTCAAGGCCCAGCGATGCGCCCGATCCGATCTGCAAAGAGCACAACAGAAACTTGCCGATCGCATCCCTGATCGGCACCAGCCCCGAGCGCAGCGTGTAGGCAACCTTCACCTGCGGAATTCCGCTTCCCGCCGCATCTGGAACCCAGTAGGTCAGGCCTAGGCCCGCCACCAGCCCGCCGAGCGCCGGCGTCACAATCGTCCAGATAACCCAATGTGGCGACGCGTTGGCTGGGTCAATGAAAAATGACTCAAACCGCATCACCGTGATGTGGAAGGCCACCGCTGCCAGCCCGCATGCACCGCCCGCCACGACCGTCACCGCCAGCAAACGCTGGCGCTCGTTCGGCACCCGGCGCATCAGCCAGGCAACAAAGTGCGGATAGAGATTGTGAATTCCGACCCAGTATTTCAATATCTGCCCGCCTCTGCGTCCCGAACATCGCCTCTCAAGTATAAAAGGTGCGGCTATTTCGCTGCAGGCCATCCTGGCTCCGGCGGGTCTATAGCATTTTCGAAAAACGCAAAAATGCTGCAGTTGTAGATCGAGAATTCCGGAGGGTGCAGGGGTTCCGGAGGGAGCAGGGGTTCCGGAGGGAGCAGGGGATTTTAACCCCCTGAATAAAGGTCCAAAAAGCTTGGCCTTCACAGGCTGCGGAAAAACTCGGTCTTAGCCTCAGTCTTGAAGGGTACGGGCTTTACAGGCTGCGGAAAAACTCCATCGGGAAGGCAAGAAGCGTCAGGGCACGACTTTAGTCGTGCCGATAAAGCCAATAGAATGAGTCGTGGGCTTTAGCCCCTGCTAGGCTCATTCCAGCAATCCACTCGAGTTCGGGCCATTTTCCGCAGCCTGTTCAGGCCCGGATGGAGGTCTGTCGTGGCAAGTACAACTGCCGTATCAAGACCTGCGAACGCCTATCAGCAGAGCCTCGGCTCGCCCCAGATCCGCCTCCGTATCCACGCCGATGGTGTCCCGCGGAGCCTCCGCCACATAGAGCGCAATCCCGTTCTCCAGCAGCCGCAGCTGTTCCAGCCGCTCGGTCCGTTCCAGCGGAGAGGGCGTCAGCGCGGCAAACCGTTCCAGCGCGGCTTTCCGATAAGCGTAGATCCCCAAATGCTTGCGATAGCCCGCGAACCCCTGCTTGTCCCGGTCAAAGGGAATCGTTGCCCGCGAAAAGTACAGCGCCCGCCCGTCCAGCGCCGTCACCACCTTCACCGCGTTGGGATCGTCCGTCTCGCTCGCCGGGCAATGCACGGCTAGCGTGGCCACTTCCACCTCTGGCCGCTCAAACAGGCGCAGCAGCGGCGGAAAGAAATCCGCCGTCAGGGTCGGCTCGTCGCCCTGGATATTCACATAGATATCGGCGTCCAACTGCCGCGCCACTTCGCGCACCCGGTCCGAACCGCTGGGGCACTCCGGCGAGGTCATCGCAAAGGGAATCCCGCGTTCCCGGCACACGTGCGCCACTTCTTCCGCGTCGGTGGCCACCACCACCGGATTCATCAGCCCGCTGGCCGCCGCCGCCCGCCACACCCACTCCACCATCGGACGCCCGGCGATCTGCCGCAACACCTTGCCGCTCAACCGCGTCGATCCCAGCCGTGCCGGAATCACCCCTGCAATGCGCAACACGCTCATGCAGGTGAGTTTACACAAGCCGTGCTCCCCGCGCAGCGGCGGACGCTGCCTCGCGCCCACAATCCTCCACTCGACCGAACTGTCTCGCCCTGACCCCTGACCCCTGACCCCTGACCCCTGACCCCTGTTCCCTGTTCCCTGTCGTTTGACCTTCCGCCGCCGCCGCCCGTATCATGATCCTTGGGACGTGTGCGCGAAACCAACTTTCGCCCTGCCCGAACCCAATTGGCCAGCGCCTCCCGGCGCTTCCTCGGCGGGGTAGCTCAGATGGTTAGAGCGACGGATTCATAACCCGTAGGTCGGCAGTTCGATCCTGCCTCCCGCCACCATTCAAATCAATAACTTGCGGTTACTCCGTTCTCGGTGTTTCTGCGCCCATTCCGTGGGGAAGCGTCACTTTGACTTCGGTGCGGACTCGCCCATGGAAAGCTAACGGGAGATTTGAAGCCGAAGAGGGAATTCCGACTTAAGGGTTTGCGCAGTTTTCCGAAACCACGTGTTATAAAGATCTGTGCAACTTTGAGTGTTTTCTTTTGAAGGTGAGAGAACAAATGGAAGATGTGAAGAGTCATATGCTTGCGCCTCCGGAGATGAAACTCGTTAACCCTAGAAACGTTGAATCTGTTTATTCCAATAATGCTGCTCTTGCCATGAGCCCATTTGATCTACGAATGCTCTTTTCGGAGATTATTATTGATGGAACCAGTGAGCCACGTTTGGAACTCAGGGCGAACATTGTCCTGACACTGGTTCAGGCGAAAGCCCTCCAGCACGCTCTCGCGAAGAGCGTTAGTGGATACGAGGCACAATTTGGAGAAATCAGCATCCCAAATGCGATCATTACCGCTGTTAATCCAGAGGTTTAGCGGACATGGTGGGTTCCAGTACGTCGAATCTACTCCCGATTTGGACCGAGTCTGATATTTTCGGCAACCAAGTTGATTTATTTGCGTCAGATTGGGAGCACGCTGTGGATGGGCACCCTGAGGTTGCGGGACGTGAGGACGAGGTAAGGGCAGCAATTGCAAACCCAGTTCTCGTTGTAGAGGCAGGGTTTCCAAAAAGTGCCGCCTTCTACAGGATTTCAACAATAGGACCAGAAGGGATGAGGGTTCTAGTCGAGTACACTCGTGAGACGTTCCCTGATGGAAATGCAACCGGGTTCGTCACCACTGCGTATCCTATCGACAGTACCGCTTTCCCTCAACCAAGACTTGGTGGACAGCTTTGGCCGGTTGGAACGGCATGGAATCAAAATGAGGGTTAAGTACAACGAGCACGGAGATGTGATGTACGTATCCATCAGGGATACGAAGATGCCGTGTGTGTATGTTGAGGAAGAGACGGGAATCGTTTGCCGACTCGAGGCAACAACTCGTTCTGTTGTAGGAGTAACAATCCCATTTTTCATGCAGAGAGTAGGACGTTCAGAGCAGATCAGGGTTAAATGCTTGGACACCGATCTTTCAGGTCAAACACTTCTCTCGCTCATAGGGCATAGCCACGCCTAGAACGGAATAAAGATTTCAACGAATACCAGCAGAGGAATCCCCGTCTAGGCCCTGTGAAGACGGGGATTATGTTTTTGTTGCCAATGGCAAAAGCGGGTCGGGAGCTAGTGTGGGTGTTCGAACGCAGCGCACCTCAGACGTCCTTTTCTGTCCCAGCCCGCGCCCCTAATAAATCCCCACCTCAATCGGCGATTCCTCCCCGATCTGCAACAGTCTCTTCTCCCATTGATCGAGCCAGCCTTTCCGCAACTCATCCTCCACCCGCACCGGGGCGTAATGAATCTGCGGAGCCAGCACATCGAATCCCACAAACTGGAGAATGCCTCGCTGAATGGGGCGAAGAATTGCGTGGATATCGCCGTTGAACGCGCCCTTCGTATAAGCTCCCTCGGGCCCGCCGGTAGTCAGCGAAAGCATCGCCCGTTTGCCACGGAATTTGCCCGTATCGTAGATGTTGCCGTAGCCATAGGTGCGTCCCATCGCGAACACGCGGTCCACCCATCCCTTCAGGATCGCGGGCAGCCCGAACCACCATAGCGGAAACTGAAAGATCACCAGGTCGCAAGCTTCAAGCTTGCTGATCTCGGTTTCAACTTCGGGAGCAAACGAATGATTCTCGCTGGCATGAGTTTCCTCCAGTTGCAGCTTGAGATACTCAGCATCGTGGACGGTAAGAAAGTTATGCCGGTCCGATACCGGGTTGAAGCCCATGCGGTAGAGGTCGCTGACCGCGACCGTGTGCCCCGCCGCTTCCAGCACGCGCTTGGCCGTATCAAACAGCGCGCCGTTGAAACTCCTCGGCTCCGGATGCGCAAAAACAATGAGAATATTCATGATGGATTCCTTCCTCCTCCGGCTCATAGACCGACAGATCTTCGCCCTGCGCGCAGCAGCGCAGCACCGCGTAGCTCCCTAGGGGGCCTTCTGCGAGAGCGGCATCCCTTTGACGCCTGCATAGAAGACGAGCAACACAGCTGGTTGGTCGCCGGCGGTGCCGCGATGCACGGTGTCCACAGTCTCGGGAATCACTTCGCCCGTCCCAAAAAGCCGCTTCGCCCCGTCGCGCGTCTCCACCGTGACCTCGCCCGAGACAACGTAAGCCGCGTTGGGCATGGGGTGCGTGTGCCAGGGAAGCGTCGCGCGGGCCGGGATGGTGATGCGCAGAACCGTGATCTCCGGCGCGCCCGCCGAGTAGGCAGCATAGGGCGCGTTGTTCCAGGCGGAGCTGGTTTTGAGCAAGGTCTCGCTCTTGACGGCCGGGGATTCCACCTGCGCCGGCACCGCTACAGGCCACAGGCAGGCCGCCGCCAAAAGCGCCGAGAGCGCGATCTTCCTGTCCATTCGAGTGCGTGCGTTCGTCATGGTCCACCTTCTACAGATGCGGGTTCTACAGATGTGTGGAAGCTGGCATGTGCGGCGCAGCCCTGATTCGCCAGAGGATTCCAGGCAAGCCTGGTAGGCCGCTCCGCATCGTTCCCGCTCAACACACTCTGTTGATTGCAAGATACCCGAAGCGGCCTCTTCTTTGCTGACGCGGCCTCTTCTTGGCTTCGGTCCACGCGGAATTCAAAAGTCGGAAGCCTGCGAGCGTCCACGCGACGCCGCGCCGCCCAACCAAAGACGTTTGACAGAATCGATATCTTCGCTATTATTGAATTAATGACCGACCGAAGCTATCTCGGCGAATTCGAGCTTATGCTGCTTCTCGCCGTGATTCACCTCGGCGACGACGCCTACGGTGTTCCCATCAGCAGGGAACTGGAGGCCCATCGAGGCCGCAGCGTGGCTGTCGGCAGTGTCTACGCGGCGCTGGAGCGGCTGGAGGCCAAGGGCCTGGTGGCGTCCAGCCTTGGCGATCCCACGCCCGAGCGCGGCGGAAAAGCCAAACGCTATTTCTGCATCACCAAAGAGGGGCTGCGCCAGGTGCACGAGACGCGCCGCGTGCTGACCAGCCTCTGGGAAACCATCCCGGATTTCCGGTTACAGGAGAGCTAAATGCGGCGCAGGGAGCCACCCCCGCTTGCAAACTGGATGCTGGAGCACCTGCCTTCCGGCGACTGCGATGAGGCTTTGGGCGGCGACCTGCTGGAGGAGTTCCAAGCCGGCCGCTCCGATAGCTGGTATCGTCGGCAGGTTCTGGCCGCCTGCCTGGTCTCCTGGACCGGCAGCCTGCGCGCCCGCATCTCGTTGTTGGGTTTCGCTCTTGTCTGGTGTCTGCCGGTCCCGGCTTGGATGGTCCTCTGCGAAAGGATTGAGCACGCTGGGGCCGTCGGTCGCTTCTGGCAGATGACGGAAGCCCGTTTTTGGCCTGGGGCAGTGGCGATGGGGCTAACGCTCCACTCGACCTTTCTTTGGGCCGGAATACTTCTCTTCTGCCTTGGCCACCGGTTTGCCGGAAGTCCCTTGCGCTGGGAGAAGATCCGCCGCGCGCTTCTGCTGGCGCCGCTCATTTTCACGCCCGTCTTTTTGGTCGTCTTCGTGCTGTTGGCCCTGTATTGGGATGCCGTCTTTCCGAATGCGCTCCTTGCTGCGAGTCCGCTTCGCCAGATGGCGGATTTGCATCTCCTGGCGAACGCACTGCGCGTCCCCTACTTTGTTGCATTTCTCGGCGCGCTTTGGGCTGCGGCTCCGCGCCCGCTGCGGGCGTCTCAACCGCTCGATGCCGAATCTGTTCTGACTGAATTCGAGCCCGAGTTCGACACTCTCGCGGTCCTTTCAAATTTGGCTCCGTTCGCCCTGCGGCGATTCCTCGTCTTCCTCGCCGCCGCCGGACTGGTCAATGCAATGATCGGCGGGTATCTCCTGTGCCGCCTGCCTGAGCCGCACTCCGCCACTCTCGCTTCACTCTTCCTGCGGGCCGTCGTTCATGTGGGCGTGGGTGTGCTTGCCGGTGCGCTGGGCAGTTGGCTCTACTGGAAGCATCCTTCCAGTCCTCTTCGCGATGGCTCGCCGGGTTCGTTCGCGCCGTTTGCCCTCATCTGCGCGGCGGGCTGGGTATGGGTGCCGCCAATGGTGGTGTTTGCCGACCAGCTTTCGGCCGGCGCGGCATTGATCGCCATGATCGGCGCATTTGTGCTCGTCTCCGGACTGCGCAGCGCCACCGGCTTCGTCTTCTCTCCGGCGCAACCTCTTCCGTCTGGCGTCGGTTATGAAAGCGATGGGCTATTCCAGGAGTCTCTGCAACGGCCGCGCGCCGATGCGTTTGGATATCTGATCGCCGTCTCGTTGTATGCAGCCGGAGCGGCCCTGGTTGCGCACTCCATTTTTCCAGCCATTGCGCTGCTTGCCTTCAGCGCTGCCCTTTTTGCATGGAAGGCGACCGTCCCCTCGGGCCGTTCTTTCGAGAGCCTCGAGGAGACGAGAAGAGCCGCATTGCGGCTTGGGCTTCAGGTGATTCCGGCAATTCTGGTCACGATCTGGGCGTTGGCCGGTGGCGCTGGTCACCGCGATCTGGCTGCACATGCGGATGAGGCAAACGCGGTGGACGAAAATTCGTCCAGCCAGAAGAACTCACCCAAGCCGGGAACCGGGTTGGCAAGGAACGGTCTCGGCGGATATGAGAGTCTGATTCTCTGGCCATTCCCGGAGAAGAAGCAGTTGCTCCCGCCCATCCTTCAGCAGAATTCACTGCTCGCGCCGGGAACCAGGGAGCCTGTCGTCCTTCGCTTCAACGGCGAATACTGGTTCGTTCAGGCCCCCCAGAAGCGCCCTGGGCCGGAGGCGCACCAGGCCAGCGGCACCCCGATCAGCGTAGACATTCGCGCGAACAACGCAGTGCCGCTTGTCATGGATGCCCATCAGAATCTATCCGCGCCGGTCCCTCTTGCCCGCTGCCGGGAAATCGAAGTGGAGATCGAGAACCGCGACAACAAAGCGGGAAGCATCTCGCTGGCCCTCTTGTTGACAGATGCAGCCGCACCGCACAAGCAGACGCTTTATCTGGGCCAGCAGCCGATTGTCTCCACCGATTCCACACATTTCTCGATCAAGCAATCGCCGGTCTTCGAGACGCTGCGGTTTCCCGTTCCGCCAACCGGAAGCATCCGAAAGTTCAGCGAGATCACCGTGCTCGTGCTTCCCGATGTTGAGCACATGTTCGCCGCTCCGAAGATCGCAATTCAGCAGTTCAAGCTCTTTCCGCGCTGAGAAGTCGGTATAACAGAAATCTGGATGCGGGTGCCCCTTGTCCCTCGCACTTGGGGACAAGGGAGGGCACGAATCCACTACCTCTCAAACAGCGCCAGCGGAATCGCCTCGCCCATCGCCTTGTACCCGGCAGGCGAGGGGTGCAGGTGGTCTCCGCAGTCAAAGCCCGGCAGCAAATGGTCCGGCCTTTGCGGATCCCGCACCACCGCATCGAAATCCACCACCGCGTCGAAGTGTCCGGCCGCGCGAATCCACTGGTTCACCGCTTGCCGGTCGGCCTCGCTCGTCGATCCGGGGTGGTAGTAGTCCGACCCCACATACGGCGTAATCGTAGCTCCAATCACTTTCAGCCCATGTGCGTGGGCCCGCAGCACAATCTGCTCGTAAGCCGCGGTCACGTGCTGCACCATTGCCGCATGTTCGGCCGCCGTCACTTCACCCGTCCGCGCCAGTCCGCCCAGGTCGTTCACGCCTTCAAAGACGATCACCCAGCGTGCTCCGGCAGGAGCCAGCACGTCGCGGTCAAAGCGCGCCAGCACATTCGGTCCCAGCCCGTCGGTCAGCAGGTGATTGCCGCCGATTCCCTGGTTGCTCACACCCAAATTTCGCGTCTTCTTCCCGCCCTGCAGCCGCGCCGCCAGCACATCCGTCCAGCGGTCGTTTCCATTCGTCGTCGCCCCGTGCCCATCGGTGATCGAGTCGCCCAGCGCCACCACCGTTGCAGCTCCCGCCGCCGCCAGCACGTCGATCTCGCTCACCTGAAACCAGTGATCCACGTGCTTTGCGTCCTTCAGCGTTGCCGCGTCCACAACATCCCCGTGCACAAACCACGTCGTAGCCCGCGACCCAGGATGACTGGTCTGCCGCGCCGGCGCATTCATCAAGTGGAAACTCACGGCCACATCCGAAAGCGCCGCCACCGGCATCTCGACCTCGTCGCTGACATATTCGCCGCCCGGCGGAATCGTCACCTCGCCGTTCCCCGCAAAGGTCAACGCCTTGTCGCTTCCGGCCACAATCTCCGCCGACGCCCGCGAAACCGGCCGCGCAATGTGCGCCGCCGTCACGTGCAGCGCCGTGGTCCCGAAGGCGTTCGACAGATGCACCCGCAGCGCCGTCCCGCCCACAGACAAATGAAAAATCTGCCGCACCGTCGCGTCCGCCAAATCGTCGGGTGCCAGCGCATTTTGCGGCTCCGGAATTTGTTGGCTCGCTCCCCAACTGGCCACCCACGTTTGCGGCCCGGCGGCGTGCGCCATCGCTCCCATGCTTGCAGTCAGAACCAACGCAAAAATCGCGGCGAAAATCGGTATCCGTTTCATAGCTAAAGGTATACCATGGTTCCCGTTAGTAAATCGCTTTTCAAAGACAATCCGAGCTTTCGCTCTGGGGGTTGCATGCGTCGTTTGTTCTCTCTTTCGTTCCTTGCCCTTGGTCTCTTCTGTGTCCTGCTCATTCCCGTCGCCGCGCTGGCCCAGGCCGCGTCAGCCCAGACGAGCGCAACGCTGCCGCCTCCCGTCACCTTCACCGCCGATCAGGACCACCAGAACATGATGGATCAGCTCGGCATCAAGGCTCTCCGCCCCGGTCCCAGCGGAAACGACAAAGCGCCCAACCACGCCAACACCGACGAGTCGAAGGCCAACCCCTACCCCAATATTCCTGACCCGCTGACCACCAACGACGGTCGCAAAGTCACAACTCCGCAGATGTGGTGGGACACGCGCCGCCCCGAGCTCGTCGATGGCCTGGAAAAGTATGTCTATGGCCGCATCCCCAAGAACGTGCCGCAAGTGAAATGGACGGTCGCCACCGTGGACCACGAGATGATCGGATTCACCCCGGTCATCGCCAAGGACCTCATCGGTGAGGTCGACAACTCCGCTTACCCCGCCATCGGCGTAAAGATCCACATGACGCTCGTCGTTCCCGCCAACGCCAAGGGTCCGGTCCCCGTGCTCATGATGTTCGGCCGCGCCGGTTTCCCCAATCCCAACGAGCCCTCGGGCGACGATCTGGACCGCGTTAACAAAGCCTGGAAGGCACTCCTCGTTCAGCAGGACCCATCCCTCGCGCAGGTCATGGAGAAGCATCCCGCCTGGCAGCCGGTCAAAGCGACCCCTTTCACGTTTCCGCAGATGAACGAAGACGGCGACCTGCCCAACACCTGGCAACTCGTGGCTGCCGGTTGGGGATTCGTGTCCTTTGACCCCGCCAGCGTGCAGGCCGACGATGGTGCAGGCATCACGCGGGGCATTATCGGCCTGGTGAACCACGGCCAGCCGCGCAAGCCGGAAGACTGGGGCGCGCTGCGCGCCTGGGCCTGGGGCGCGGGCCGCGGCCTCGACTACCTCGAAACCGATCCCGCGGTCGATGCCAAGCACGTGGGCATCGACGGCGTATCGCGTTACGGAAAAGCCGCGCTCGTCACCATGGCCTTCGATCGGCGCTTCTATATGGTCCTGGTCGGCTCCTCCGGCAAGGGTGGAGCAACCCTGCTGCGCCGCAACTTCGGCGAAGCGGTGGAAAGCCTCACTGGGGGCGAATACTACTGGATGGCCGGCAACTTCATGAAGTACGGCGCCTCCGAAGCCACCTTTGGCAGTCTCACGCCCGGCGACATTCCCGTCGATTCCAATGAGTTGATTTCACTCTGTGCGCCGCGTGCAACCTTCATCAGTTACGGCGTTCCCGAGAAGGGCGACGCCAAGTGGCTCGACCACCAGGGCAGCTTCATGGCCACCGTCGATGCCAGCCGTGTCTTTACCTTGCTCGGAGCCACCGGACTCGGCGTCGAGGGCGATGCGCACACCGCGAAGATGCCTCCCGTCAACCAGCTCATCGGCGGCCAGCTTGCCTGGCGTCAGCACGATGGCGGCCACACCGACGCGCCCAACATGAAGCACTTCATCCAGTGGGCCGACAAGCTCATGGGCCGCGACGCCCACTAAGAGTTTTTCTGTTTGAAATAGAACGAAAACTGGGTGCCCCAGGTCCCTCGCATTTGGGGACCTGGGAAAGCACGAATGTACCTGAGAGCGGTTTTATTATTGTGGCGGGTGGCCCACCGTCGATCCGCCAATGAGATGAGGGTGCCCCATCCTTCGAGCGTCTTTTGCTCGAAGGGTGGGAGAGCACGAACCGCCGGGCTGCCCACCCTTGATCCGCCAATAAAATGAGGGTGCCCCATCCTTCGAGCGTCTTTTGCTCGAAGGGTGGGAGAGCACGAACCTTGCTCCGCCACGCGACGATCCCTGACCGGATGACCCGGGAGTACAATTCCTCTGTCATGGCGAAGGGACTTGTCCGTTACCAGCAATGCGGCTGTCTTCACTTTGTTACCTTCGGTTGTTATCGTCGTCAGCCATTGTTGGGCAAGGCGATGGCCTATGGCCTCTTCGAGCAGGAGTTTGAGGCCCTGCGTGCGCGGTACCTCTTTCTGGTCGCTGGCTATGTCCTGATGCCGGAGCATGTTCATCTGCTTGTCGGCGAGCCGCTCCGTTCGTCGTTGTCGATTGCACTCCAGGTGCTGAAACAGCAGACATCGCGCAGGCTGAAAGCGCCCGGCGCAGTTCGCTTCTGGCAGCGCCGGTACTACGATTTCAACGTCTGGAGCGACGAAAAACGGGTTGAGAAACTCCGCTACATGCACCGCAATCCGGTCAAGCGCGGGTTGGTCGAGAAGCCGGAAGACTGGCCGTGGTCCAGCTTCGTCCACTACGCAACCGGGTTCGAGGGAACCGTGGAGATCGAATCGAGATGGACCGCGTTTCGGCGCGGAAATCAACTGCCTGAACATCTGCGCTGCGCGGAACCGCATCGTTGAGAATCCTGCTATCCCACCCTTCCGCAAACGGCGCGGAAGGATGGGGCACCCACTTCATTTGGTTGATCAAGCGTGGGCGACCCACCGACGTCTTCGTATTTGTCCCCAGGGTGCCGCGAAAGCCATTAACGCTTTCTGTTTGGGTTTGAACCTAAAATGGGTGCCCCACCCTCGCGACGCTTTTGTCTTTGTCGCTGGGGTGGGCCGCCACCAATCTCTACAACGGTCCCGTTGAACCCTGCCCGCACCTACCCCACAAACGTAATCGACGCTGGGCTACCCACGCCTACATACTGCCCGGTCGCCGTCAGCATCCCACTCCCCGCATCGATTCGGAACCCCGTGATGCAGTCGCTGCGTTTGTTGCACGCAAACAGAAACCGCCCGCTCGGGTCCATGCGGAACTGCCCCGGATAGTCGCCCAGCGTCGCGCATTCACCCACCGGCCTCAATACGCCATTCCCGCCAATCGCGAACACCGCAATCGTGTCGTGCAGCCGGTCGCCCGCATACAGAAACTTCCCATTCGGCGCGACAAGAATCTCCGAGGCAAAGCTCGTTCCTGCAAACCCATCCGGCAACGCGGAAATCGTCTCTCGCGTCTCCAGCCTTCCCGTCGCGGCCTCATAGTCGAACCGCGCAATCGTCGACGCTTCTTCCTGAATCGAGAACAGCCAACGCCCATTGGGATGAAACGCAAAGTGCCGAGGCCCGTCGCCCGAAGGAAGCGAAACACACGGCTGCGCCGCCGCTGTCAGTTTGCCCGTCGCACTGTCGAATCGATATACGTAAATGCGGTCCTGCCCCAAATCCGAGACCAGTACAAACCGGTTCGCCGCATCCGGCAGAATCATGTGCGCATGCGGCGCATCGTGTCCGCTGATCGCAAAACTTCCCGCAGGCGCGTCCGTTGCTGCCGTGTTCCCGACTGCCCCGTGATCTCGATGAACATCCACCGCCGCGCCCAGCGATCCGTCCGCCGCGATCGGCAGAACGGCAATGCCGCCGCCGCCATAATTTGCGACGAACGCGAAGTTCCCCGTTGCGTCGATGCTCAGATGCGCCGGTTCCGCGCCATCCGAACTCACCGTGTTGATCGCATGCATTTCGCCGTTCTGAGCAATCGAATACGCGCTCACCGAGCCGCTGTTGCCGTTGTAATCCGCGACTTCGTTGACCGCATACAGAAACCTGCCCGATGGATGCGCCGTCAGCCACGACGGGTTCGGTGTCCGTGCAACAAGGCGCGGCTGCGTCAGTTCTCCCGTCGCATGATTCATCTCAGCCAGATAAATGCCTTCTCCATTGCCGGACTTGTCCGTATAAGTCCCAACATAGGCCAGCGTGCGTCCGCTCTTGTGAGCAGCCGCCTGCGCCCTTCCCATCGCCGCGTGCCCCAATGTCAGCACGGCTGCGCTGCAAAGAAAACTGCGGCGCGTCAGGCCGCCCGGAATACGAATGTCACTCATGATGGAGACCCTCAATAATTACAGGACGCGACAAAATGCGTCCCTGCTCAAACAAAGCACGCCAGCGTCAACGTAAATCCCAGCGCGGTCACCGAGATGATGGTCTCGCACACCGACCAGGTCTTCATCGTCTGCGCCACCGTCATGTTGAAGTACTCCTTCACCAGCCAGAAGCCTCCATCGTTCACGTGCGAAAAAATCAGCGAGCCCGCGCCGGTTGCAATGGCCAATAGCTCCGGATGAACGCCCGTCGTGTGCAGCGCGATAGGCGCAACGATACCCGCCGCCGTGGTCATCGCCACGGTTGCCGATCCGGTTGCCAACCGCATCGAAGCCGCCAGCAGCCACGCCAGCAGCAGCAGCGGAATGTGGCTGTGCAGCGCCACTGCCACCACCGCTTGCGACACGCCGCTGTCTTGCAGAATCCTTCCGAATCCGCCGCCCGCACCCACCAGCAGCGTGATCGTCGCCGTCGGCGCAAGGCATTCGTTGCTGAAGCGAAGAATTGTCGCTCGCGTGAATCCACGCATCCTGCCCAGCGTTACAAAGCTCAGCAGAACTCCAATCAGCAATGCGAGGTCGTCGTTGCCAATCAGATGCAGTGCGGAATTCAGCCCGCTCCCAGTCGCTGAAAGCGCATCTGCCCAACTCCCCACCAGCATCAACAGCACCGGAAACAGAATCGTAATTAGCGTGATCCAAAAGTTAGGCAGGCTTCGCCCCACTTCGTGATCCACAAACTCCGCGGCCATCGGGTTCACAGCGGGCAGCGTGATATGCGGAGCAATCAGCTTCGCATACAGCGGGCCGGCAAGGATGGCGGTCGGCAATCCGACAATCAGCGCATACAGAATCGTGCGGCCCACATCCGCGTGAAAAATCGTCACCGCCATCAACGCGGCGGGATGCGGCGGCACCAACCCATGCACTACGCTCAGGCCCGCCAGCATCGGCAATCCCACCAGCACCAGTGAAGTTCCCGTGCGCCGCGCCACCGTAAATGCAATCGGAATCAGCAGCACGAATCCCACTTCGAAGAACGCGGGCAATCCGATCACCAGTCCGATCGCCACCATCGCCCAGTGAATGCGCTTTTCGCCGAACAGGCCGATCAGCGTATGCGCAATGCGGTCCGCGCCGCCCGACTCCGCCATCATCTTGCCCAGCATCGTGCCCAGCGCCACAACAATCGCGATGTGCCCCAGCGTTCCGCCCACGCCGGCTTCAAACGAGTGCACCACCGTCGCCAGCGGCATCCCGGTCACCACCGCCAGCGCCAGCGAAGTCAAGAACAGCGTGATGAACGGATTCAGCTTGAAGACGGCAATCAGCACAATCAGCGTCACCACCGCGGTGAATGCCGAAGCAAGCAGAAAAACGCTGTGAGGATCGATCATCTGTCATCCCTTGAATGAGATTTGTGCGGCTCTTCGCGGCGCGCGTTCTCCGCGCCTTACTTATCCGCCGGAGCTTTGTAAGCCACGCAATCGATCTCCACCTTGCAATCCACAACCATCTTCGATTCCACGCACGCGCGTGCCGGCAGATTATCGCCGAAAAACTCTCTGAAGACCGCGTTGAACGCCGCAAAATCGCGCGCGTCATCCAGCCAAACGCCGCAGCGCACAACATCTTCCGTGCCGTAGCCCGCTTCCTTCAATATAGCCAGCAGATTGCGTATTGCCTGGTTTGCCTGGGCCACAATGTTGCCCACAATGATCGAGCCGTTCAGCATCGGTACTTGACCCGACACATAGAGCCACCCATTCGCTTCAACCGCGCGCGCAAAGGGCATATGCTGACCACCCGCACCCTTGCCGCCTTCCATTCCATATCGCTTGATGCTCATCCTTCGCTCCTTGAGTTACTGAATACTTATTCATCCGGCCCACTACTTATCTCCACCAACCTCAATCCCGCGTTTCTTTCTTACGCGGAACGCGTGAAGCGTCCGCCCTCACGGCGAGTGGCACAAATCGTCCCGCGCGCAGTCCCGTCGATCCTTGCGCATTGTACGCGAGAGCGCCATTCACCCACACACCCCGCACGCCCTCTGCCGCTCGCATCGGATCCGAAAACGTTGCCGTGTCCTTGATCCGCAGCGGATCGAACAGTGTCAGGTCCGCGAAATATCCCTCGCGAATCAGGCCGCGCTCGGCAAGTCCGAAGCGCTGTGCCGGCATGCCGGTCATCTTGTGCGCGGCCGTGCACAGCGAAAACAGATTCTCTTCGCGGCAATAGCGCCCCAGCACCCGCGGAAACGTCCCCCACAGACGCGGATGCGGCATCGGATCGCAAGGCAGTCCGTCCGATCCAATCATCGTCGCCGGATGCTGCAAGATCCTCTGCACATCTTTTTCATGCATGGCGTGATAAATGGCTCCTGCCGGTTGCAGCCGCTCGGCTGCCTCTTGCTGCGTCACATTCCACCCGCGAGCAATCTGCGCCAGCGTCTTGCCTGCTTCTCCGGGATGCGGCTCGCTCCACGTGATGCGGATTTCCACGCGTGTGTCCACCTGGCGCACGTCGAGCGTCGTTGAAGATGCCGCGTAAGGATAGCAGTCGCAGCCCACTTGCTGCGTGCCGCGCGCCTCATCCAGAGCCTGCAGCACTTCGCCGCTGCGCCCCCAATTTTCGATGCCCGCGCATTTCAGATGCGACAGAATCACCGGCACGCCCGCCCGTCTGCCAATCTCGAATGCTTCCTGCATTGCCTCGCAAATCTGTCCGCCTTCATTCCGCATATGCGTGGCATACACCGCTCCGGCTGCGCGAAGCGGCTGCGCCAGTTGCAGCACTTCTTCCGTGGAGGCGGCTTGCGCGGAAAGATACGCCAGCCCCGTGCTCAGGCCCAATGCTCCCTCGTCCAATGCCTCCTGTAACTGAGCGCGCATGGCTTCTATTTCCGCATCGGTCGCACTGCGGTCCAGGCGATCCATGTGATTGTTGCGCAGCGCCGTGTGCCCCACCAGAGCGGCCACATTTACCGCTGGCCGCGCTTCGTTCAGCGCTCGCTTGTAGCCTGCAAATGTCGGAAAGCGAAACTCCTCCGCCGCTCCCAGCAGATTCATCGGGTCGGGGGCGCGGCCGCGCAATTGCACCGGCGCGGCGCTGATGCCGCAGTTGCCCACAATCACCGTGGTCACTCCCTGCGAAAGCTTGGCCAGCATCTGCGGCGAACGGATCGCGCAAAGATCGTCGTGCGTATGCGCGTCGATGAAGCCCGGCGTCAGCACCAGGCCTTCGCCATCGATCGCATTCTCCGCGTCCATCGTCAAAGCCGGCCCCAGCGCCACAATGCGCTCATCTCCGATCGCAACGTCGATTGTTTCCTGATCCGCGCCGCTGCCGTCCACGACGCTCACATTTCTAATCAAAGTGTGAATACTGGACATACTGGTCCCCCAAGTCTATAGGCTATATACGTCGCAATTCCAGGAGCGCCTTCGCTTTGTTGCGCGGCCCGGCAGGAGTCAAACCGTTGAACAATCAACATGCGGAATCTCAAACGTACAATCTTATAGCGCCTTTGAACAAGGGCATCGGCTATCTTGACCAACCCGCGCAACAGAACGCAGCGGGCGCGCTCGGCTGGAATCTGCTGCGCGAAAACCTCAGCTTGCCCGCGGCCGTCCTCTACGACGACAAGATTCAGCACAACCTCCGCTGGATGCGCCAGTTCATCGATGCCTACGGTGTGAAGCTCGCACCGCATGGAAAAACCAGCATGGCGCCGCGTCTCTTCCAGATGCAGCTTGAGGCCGGCGCGTGGGCCATCACCCTGGCCACGGCGCATCAAACCCGTGTCGCCTATGAGCACGGCGTGCGCCGTGTGCTCATGGCGAATGAGCTCGTCGGCAAAAGCAACATGCAACTCATCTCGCATCTGCTGCGCGATTCGCATTTCGAGTTCTACTGCCTCGTCGATTCCGCCGCCCAGATAGACCAACTCGGCGCGTTCTTCCGCGCCGCTGGCCAGCGTTTGAATGTGTTGGTTGAGCTGGGCGTAACGGGCGGCCGCGCCGGCGTGCGCGATGAGCCGCAACTGCAATCGGTTCTCGATGCATTGGCCCGCTGGAGCGGCGTGATCGATCTTTGTGGCGTCGAACTCTACGAGGGTGTTCTTGCCGACGAAGCTCCCATCCGCGCCTTCCTGCAGCGCGCGGTGAAGGGGACGCAGCAGCTGATGGCCACGCATCGATTTCAACGCACCCCGGTTCTGCTCTCCGGCGCGGGATCCGCGTGGTACGACGTGGTCGCCGAGGAATTCTCTTCCGCTAAATTCGAGAACGCCGTTGAAATCGTTCTGCGTCCCGGCTGTTACATCACCCACGATGTCGGCGCTTATCGCGTAGCGCAGGCGAGGATTCTCGCCAACAACCCCATCGCCCGCAATCTGCACGAAGGCCTGCTGCCTGCCCTGCATGTCTGGGCCTATGTGCAATCGATTCCCGAGGCCGAGCGCGCCATCGTCGGAATGGGCCGCCGCGACGCCGCCTTCGACTCCGGTTTGCCTGTGCCCGCGCTGCACTATAGGCCAGGAAACGCAGCGCCCACGCCCGCGCCGGCGCATTGGTCCGTTACCAAGCTGATGGACCAGCATGCCTATCTGCAACTCGCCCCGGCGGACGATCTGCTTGTGGGCGACATGATCGGTTTCGACATTGCGCATCCTTGCTTGACCTTCGACAAATGGCGTGTATTGCCCTTGCTCAATGCAAACTTTGATGTCATCGATCTGGTGCAAACCTACTTCTGACCTCTCCACTGCACGGTTGCTCCAGAAGTCATCTCATAAACCGCCTTGAAAGGGCACGGCTTTACAGGCTGCGGAAAAACGCAAATCCGGGTGGCTTTGTAACAGGGCGCGACTTTAGTCGTGCCGATAAAGCCAATAAAATGGACGGGGCTTTAGCCCCTGCTAAGGCCCGTTCCAACGCTTCACTCAATTTCGGGAGTTTTTCCGCAGCCTGTTTAGCCGTGCCGCAAAACCCCAATAAAACTTGGTGGGCTTTAGCCCCTGAGGAACGCCCTTCTTGGCTTTAGACATTGATGAGGTGACTTCTACGCAAACGCGCAGAGAGGAAATCTGCGCGGCAAATCATTCTACTTCGCGGCCGCTGCCGGAATCTCCAGCGAAGCCGCCGGTGGCAAATTCTTGCCTGCTTCCCAATCATGCCGTGCCATCTCAAAGCGGTCGCCGCGCTGTTGCCACAGGCTGGCCGCAAGGTCAAAGCGAAGCATCACATTGTTCAACGCATAAGGGAGATTCTCGCTCAGCCACACCTGGCTGTATTCCGTCTTGGTTGCCGAATACGCATCGCGCAAATCCTGGCAGCGCCCGAACATGCTGCTGATCTCTTCCAGCCGGTTGTGCATCTCCGCGCGGCGCGTTCTGTCCTGCTGTTTCGCCGGCGACTCGGCATGCGCGTCCACAATCTCCTGCGCCAATTCGAACTTCAGTCCGATCAGGTCCAGCCGCCGCGCGCCCAGGTCCATGGCCAGCAGTGCATCGCTCTCTTTCAACTCCGCGTTTGCAGCGCGTGCCTCGTCCAGCAGCACAATCGCCTGTTCGGCGTGGCGGCGCATCTGCCGCGCCACCGGAAGCATTTTTGCCGAGACGCCCTGGCCCTGCGCGCTCCACGGATCCATCCAGAACAGCGTGTTGCTGTCCAGCCGAATCTGCGCCTTGCCCAACGCTTGATGCGCCGCCATGATCTCCTTCTCGGCCTCGCCAACCTTGCCGCTGGCGTCCCCGTGGAAGACCTGTCCATACGCGTCCTGGTAAGCGCCAATCGCGCTCTCGCCCGGCTGCCACGCGGCCACCGCGCCAAACAGCACGCCATACCAGTCTTCGTTGAACAGCCCTTCGCCGTCGTCGTTCCACACCGTGGTCAGCGCGCCCATGAAGACGCCAGCGGTGATACGGCTGACGCAGCAATATCGGCCGAACGGCCGATGACCCGGCTTACAGCCGTCTGGTAACGCCACCGGCTTTTGCCGGTGGTCAATTTACGAATGGGTCGTATAGGAATGGGCCGTAGCAACCTGCGTTGTCTCCTGCGTCGCGGCCTCGCGCATCGTTCGCACGGCTTCGCGCACATCGGATTCCAGAAGCAGCGCCGGCTTCTGTTTCCCGTTCTTGCGGGTCAGCGATCCGTGCAGGTGAGTCACTCCCGATCGCTTCATCACTTCGGCCACATCCCTCAGCCACAGCCCGCCGCCCGCCATGATTTGTATGCGTTTTCCCGCGCGCCGCGCCAGGCCCGCAATCGTCTCTGCCCCGCTCAATACTTCAGCCGCGCCTCCCGAGGTCAACAGGCAGTCCGCCCCTGTCTCGATCACCGATTCCAGTGCCTCGCTCAAATCCGGCGTCTCATCGAAGGCGCGATGGAAGGTCACGGCCATGGGCCGCGCCTGTTGCACCAGCACGCGGGTCCGTTCCATATCCACATGTCCATTCGGCAGCAGGATGCCCAGCACCACGCCCTTGGCGCCTGCCTCTCTCGCCTGCTCAATCTGCAACCGCATGCGGGCATACTCGTCCGCGCTGTACACAAAGTCGCCTCCGCGCGGGCGAATCAGCACATGTACCGGGATGGAAACTGCTTCGACGGTGGCCCTTGTCAGCTCGAAATCCGGAGTCACGCCGCCGATGCGCAATTCGGCGCACAGCTCAATTCGATCCACGCCCCCGGCTTCGGCCGTTTTCGCTGCCTCCAGGCTTTCCCCGCACAACTCAAAAAGAAAGGTCTTCATTCCAGTTCTCAGAAAACACCCAACTCTCGTGAAATAGATCCAGATAGGTCCAGCGGCCGCGCCCCCGCAGGCTACCTTGCCTCAAAATACAGCAGTCCATTGCATTGCCGCCAGATAACTGATGTCGCCCCACTGCTGCCCGTAAGCCAGCCAGCCCAAACCGGCCAACCCGGCCAGCTTGGCTGCCGTCCCGCCCTGCGCCGGACGCCGCGCCCAGGGGCTTCTTAATCGGATCCCTGTGGCTCTCTTGAGCAAATCACTCCTATCCGGACTTTTATACTTCCGCAAAAAAATGAGGGCGCAAGGTGGAAATCTTGCGCCGGAATGGACCACATGATTTCAAAATATACAACATCGTTTCGCATAATTTTGAAAAAAGTGATCGAAATCAATTATTACGATCACAAATTGAATCGCAATAAAATAACACGATCAAGGTCGATATATGTTGTTGAGCGTCGGCCCCCGTCCCAACCATCCCCGCTCACGCTCTCGGAAAGGAGCCACACAAGCTATTGCGCAGCCGATTTCCCCGCCCCATGGCTGCCCATAAAAAGGACAATCGCGGAGTGCTCGGAGCCTCCCGGCTCTCGATGGCCACCCTGCCAGCGCGCGGAACCTGCCCGTCATAAAAACTCCTCAAGAGAGGATCGCGGCAAGGCCGACTGGTGATCGATGGACGCAAGCAACTGAAAATAAAATAAATAATACGTTTTATCGAAACCGCAAGTCCCTCTTCCATTGCTCCTATGCCTTCCCTTCGGCTCCTGACCAATCTCTTGCCCGGCCCGGTCGGGGTTCCGCAAAGTCCGGACCGTTTCTCCTCCCGAACGCCGCATTCTGCTTCGGAAGCAGCCAAAATGAACGTCGAATTCGTCCTCCGGAACAGCGTTTTCAACCCCGAGGTGCATATCCTTATTGCATCCTTATAGGCGCTCTGCGCTACTTGATTCATGGAATCCATGCACTACTCGCGCAATATTTCACACAAGAGTGATCAAATTCAACTTGTTTGTTCATTTTTTCCTTGTCAGAAGCAACTCCATCGCCTTATTGTTCCTCTCATTAAGAATTGCGCATTTCGCTGCAAAGTAATCATCTAGTCGGGGCCGCAGCGAACGCGATGCGGAAAGAATGATTGACCCGCCGGTGCGCTCGAGGCCGGCGGATCGATTGAATAGCACCTTTGAGGGGAACTTGATGCGGAAGAAGAGAAGTTCGATCGAAATCCCGGCCGTGGTTTCACTTCGGCCGGAAGTGCCGTTTGACTGCTCCAAATCAATGGCAGGATTCTGACTCCTCTCGCCCTTCTGGCGTGGACAACTCCTGACGCAACCAGAACTCGATGCTTTCTGAACTCACCTGCCGATGCGCCATCGGACATCGGCATTCACCGGATTCCAAAGAGAGGTTTGACAGAAATGATAAGAACCAAGCTTGTTTTCAGCCAGTGGGGCCTGATGCAGAGCCTTTTGACAGCACCGGACAAAGCAGCCGGCCGCAGCAATCGCTCGAAAGGGATCTCCTTCCTTCTCGGGCTTCTCGCCATCGCGCTTCTGCTTACCGCGCACATCGGCCGAGCACAGGAACTTTCCGCGACCCTCAGCGGCAATGTCACCGACGCCTCCGGCGCGGTCATTCCCAACGCCTCCATCAATATCACCCAAAACGGTGTCAACGGCACCGCCCGCGTCGTCGTTTCGGATTCGATCGGCCACTACCTGGCCCCGAACCTTACCGCCGGAACCTATTCCGTCCTCGTCAAAGCTCCCGGCTTTGAAACCTTCGCCGGCAAGAACATCGTCCTCAACGTGGCCGACAAACACACCTTCAACATTCAGCTCAAGACCGGCGCGGTCACCGAGACCATGATCGTCGAAGACAACCCGGTTTCCGTCGACACCGAGACCGCTTCTCAGGCCGGCACCATCAGCGGCGTCCAGGTCCGCGAACTCGAACTCAGCAGCCGCAACTTCGAGCAGCTTTTGGTGCTCCAGCCCGGCGTCATCAATGCCGGCCTCGGTGACGAAGCCTCCGCCAGCAACACCGGCATCGCCGTCAACGGCGCGCGCAACTCGGCCAACAACTGGACCGTGGACGGCGCGGACATCAACGACTCCGGCTCCAACAACACCGTCGTCAACACCCCCAGTGTCGATGCCATCCAGGAGTTCACGCTTGAGCGCGGCAACTACGATGCAGGCTACGGGCGCAGCGGCGGCGGCCAAATCCTGGTAGCCACCAAGGCAGGCACCAGCGCCTTCCACGGCGATGCCTACGAATTCGTGCGCAACACCGTCCTCGATGCCAACGAATATTTCAACAAGATGAGCGAAATCGCCAACGGCCAGGCCAACAAGAACGGTGTCAACCACCACAACTTCTACGGCTTCACCATCGGTGGTCCGCTCTTCATTCCCAAGGTTTACAACGAAAAGAAGGACAAAACTTTCTTCTTCTGGTCGGAAGAGTGGCACAAGCAGAGCACCCCGGGCAGCGCCTCCATGCCTGCCGCAAGCGCGTTCAATCTCGCCGGCGGCTTCAATGTTGCGGGTACGCCGGCAGCACCGGCAACCAACCCTTACGCAGCGTCCTGCGTCACCGGTTGGACCGTCGACGCCGCCACCGGAAACGGCCAGGGAACGATTATCCCGTCCTGCTATAGCGCCAACTCCAAGGTCTACCTGACCAACGTCTTCGATAAATACCAAGCCAACCAGGGGTCGAACTACTTCTTCGGCTACTCCGCAACCAACGATCTCCGCGACGACATCGTCCGCGTGGACCACTACTTCAACGACAAGGTCCACTTCTATGCGCGCGGCATGAACGACGATATGCCGGTCGCCGAACCGATGGGTCTGTGGGCCGGCAACAACTACCCGGGCCTCGTCAACACCACCGTCGATTCGCCCGGCAAGAACATCGTCGGCAACCTCACCTGGACCATCTCTCCCAAACTCGTCAACGAATTCGAATTCGTCTGGGCGCAGGGTACCTATGGTTCCGCCATCGCCGGTGGCCAGTTCGCCACCTCTTCCACGGTCAACGGCGCTCTCACGCCCGGAACCGCCGTGTACACCGATCCCTACGGCCGCGTTCCCAATGTCACCATCACCGGCTTCACCGGCTACAGTTCCGGCTCCGCTCCCTGGAAGGAACGCAACCTCGATCGCACCTACTTCGACAACATTTCCTACTCTGCCGGAAAGCACAACCTTCGCGCCGGCTTCCAGTTCCAGCAGATGATCAAGACGGAAAACGCCACCGAAGGAAATCCGAACTACACCTTCAACTCATGGGGCGACTTCCTCCTGGGCAATGTGGCTTCGTTCACTCAGAACAGCCGCGACGTGATCCCCGACTTGCACTACGTCAACAGCGAAGCCTACATCAACGACGACTGGAAGGTCAGCAACAAGCTCACCATCAACCTGGGCGTCCGTTACAGCTTCCTGCCCTCGGTTACCGACGTCAAGAGCACCTTGCTTGGCTTCGATCCGCTGCTCTACAACGCCTCCGATGCGCCCAAGATCGATCCTGCCTCGGGCAACATCGTCGCCGGCACGGCCACCAATGCCGGCAACTACGCCAACGGCCTGATCTTCCCAACCGGCACTGCTTGCAGCTACGCGCACACCAACGCCCTGTTCGCCCAGTGCTCGCCCTATGGCGCCTACGTCAACCCCAACAACAAGGCCAACTTTGCTCCCCGTCTCGGCTTTGCCTATAACCCCGACGGCAGGGGAGTCACGTCCATCCGCGGCGGCTTCGGCATCTTCTATGACCGCGTCCTCAACGGCATCTGGGAGCAGAACGCCTTCGCCAACCCCATCTATGCTCCGGCTACCACCATCCTCAACGGCTCCTTCGACAACATCAAGAACGGCACGCCGGCCGGCGCTTCCTACGGACCCAACGGACTTACCTCCACCGGCACACCGACCTTCAAGGTGCCCGACTACGCCAACTACAACCTGAGCGTGCAGCGTCAGCTTCTGCCCACCACCACCCTCGAAGTGGCCTACGTTGGCAACATCGCCCGCCACCTGCTTGGTGAGTACGACCAGAACCAGCCCACCGTCTCCGCCCGCACCAACGCCGGCCCCAACGTCAATGTCAACGCCATTCGCCCCTTCGCCGGCTATGGAGCCATCAACACCCGCTCGCCCCTGTTCACCAGCAATTACGACTCGCTACAGGTTTCGCTCAGCCACCGCTCTTCCAAGGGCCTTACGGTTGGCCTCGCCTACACCTGGTCGAAGATCCTCACCACCAACCCCTCGGATCGCAGCAACGAAGTCACCGATATCTACGACATCAAGATGGATTACGGTCCGTCCAACATCAACACTCCGCAGGTCCTCGAAGCCAGCTACATCTACACCTTGCCCTTCTTCAAGGCGCAGCACGGATTCGAAGGCAAGATTCTCGGCGGATGGGAAGTTTCCGGCGTAACTTCCATGGTCTCCGGCCAGAACTTCGCCGCCGTGCAAGGAAACGATCCGTGGGTCGATCCCACCGCCGCTGTGTCGTATGGCGGCATTGGGGTCAGTGGTGTGCGCCTGAATCAGGTTGGCTCCATCAAACTCAACAAGACCCTCGGCTCCTGGTTCTCCCAAAGTTCCTTCGCCTCGGCAACGAACCAATTCGGCAACGAGGGCGCAAACCCCATCGCCGGACCTGGATTCCAGAACTGGGATCTCGCCACCATCAAGAACATCAAGTTTGGCGACCGCATCAGCCTGCAGCTGCGTGGCGAATACTTCAACGCCTTCAACCACGAAAACTTCTCGACCGTCGACGCCAACATCAGCGACGGCAAAAGCTTTGGCACGGTCACTGCCGGTCACGAACCGCGCCGCGTCCAACTCGCCACCAAACTCTACTTCTAACCTGCAGCGTCGGCATGCAGCACGACAAACGGCCGGGGCTCTAGCTCCGGCCGTTTGTCGTCTGCGCGCCTATCTCATGCTCTGGCTTGGAAAGCTGGTCGATCGACAATGCCTGCCCGCTCTGGATGAAACAACCCCCGGCGATGCAGCCGCCAACCTGCCGACTCGCCATCCCCGCGTCAGCGGGGGCTAACTTGCCAAATCAGGCAAAACACGCCGCTCTTGCTTGGAGTACTCACTTTGTTTGGTACTCCACTCAAGGCTGTTCCACAAATGCTGAACCCGGGATCGCAGATCCAATTTGGCGTTTCCCCCAAACGTAGTCCAAGCTAACAGGGCCTCGTTCGCGCGGTGAAAGAAAAGGCCACCCTTCGAACAACGACGATGGGCAGGAGAAAGGTCCGCGGACTCAGCAACAGGAAATGGTTGTGCAGAACGATCGACAGTATTCTAGAAATCCATCTCCTGGATTTAGCACTGACTGCGTTGCCGCTCGCTTCGTCCGAGCCCGTGGCAATCGTCAAGCCTGCGCTGAGCCCCTAATCTTTTTTTGGGATGTTCGCCCGCCGTCCGCGTAGGACGAAATACCGCTTTGCCCGCGCGACGTCCTTCATGATCTGCGCCTTCAGCGCCTCCGGACTTGGCCAAGTCATCTCGCCCCGCAGCCGGAACAGGAACTCCTGCTCGATGGGTGTAGTCTCGTCCATCTCGATCGGCTCGAAGTTCAATATGTACGACTCCACCGCAAACGACGCCTCGCCAAACGTCGGCCGGTTGCCCACATTCGTGACTGCCTCAAATGTGTGCCCGTCGATCCGCATCCGCGTCACATACACGCCGAACGCCGGCAGCAGCCCCTCGTAGGGCGCAAGATTCACTGTAGGCACCAGCAGCCGGTGGCCGATCCCGCGTCCCCGCGCCTGTGTCGAAAGCACCGTGAACGGCCGTCCCATCATCCACCGCGCCCGGGTCAGGTCGCCCGCGGCCACCCGTTCCCGGATCGCCGAGCTGGAAACCTCCAGCCCTCCAGCCAGTCCGCGCACCCGCACCGGCGCGTGCACATGCACGGCAAATCCCATCTCCGCGCCGAACTCCCTCAGCTCTGCAATCCCCGCCTCGGCGCGTCTTCCAAAGCGGAAATTCCCGCCTTCATGCAGGCTGCGCGCCTTCAGCCCGTCCCTCAGAACCTGCTGCGCGAACTCGCTGGCGGGCAGCCCCGCCAGTGCTGCGTCAAACGGCAGAATCACCACCGCATCGATCCCGGTAGAGGCCAGCAGCCTCACCCGCTCCCCCATCGGCGTCAGCAGCAGCGGCGCTTTGCCGGGCCGCAGAAACTGTTCCGGATGCGGGTCGAAGGTCAGCGCCACAGCCTTTGCGTCCACCGCGCGCGCCTCCGCCAATGCGTCGGCCAGAATCGCCCGGTGGCCCAGATGCACCCCGTCGAAGTTGCCGATGGAGACAACGGTGGGCCCGAACTCCGCGGGAATCTCGGCAGTCGAGCGATAAACAGCGAGGTCTTCGAAACTCATGCGCCGCAACTCATTCTCAGGAAACCACCCTTACTGGACCATCTCTGGATCTGCCGCGTTCTGGCCGGGATTCACTGCCGTCCTGCCGCTCTTCTCCCGCGCCAACTCGACCTCCAGCGTCTGCCCGTCGTAGGCCAGCCGCACGCTCTCCGGCAAATTGCGGTTGGTCTCCTCGTGGCCCAGGTCGTGGGAGATATGTGTGAACCAGGTCTGGCGCGCCCCAATCCGTTCCGCCCAGGCAACCGCCTGCTTCACCGTCGTGTGGCTATAGTGTGGCTTGTGGCGCAGGGCCGAGATGATCAGGTGATCGAGCCCCTCCAGCAGCGCGAAGCTTTCTTCGGGAATACCGCTCACATCGGTCAGATAGGCTACGTTGCCGAATCGGAACCCGGAAATCTCCAGATCTCCGTGCATCAACGGCACGCGCACAAACTCGGCCCCGAAAACTTGGGTGCGTTCCGCCAGCGGCCGAAGTTCCACCCGGGCGCGGTTCGGATAGGTCGCGCCGGGTTTGAAGGTGTAGTCGTACACCCGCTCCAGCACTTCGGTCGTCTCCGGCGAGGCGTAAAGCGGAATCAGCCCTCCCTCGCGGAACACCGTGTAGCTAAGCGGGCGCAGATCGTCCAGTCCCAACGTGTGGTCGGCGTGCCCGTGTGTATAGAAGACGGCATCCACGCGCGTGAGCCCGGCCTGCAGGGCTTGCTCGCGAAAATCCGGGCCAGTGTCGATCACCACCACCCGCTCTCGCGCCCCATTCTCGCCCGCTTCCTTCCAACGCACCAGCGCCGACGGCCTCAGCCGCCGGTCGTGCGGATCCGTCGAGGTGCATACCGCACACCGGCAGCCCAGCGTGGGAACGCCCATCGATGTCCCACTTCCCAGAAATGTAAGCTGACCTTCCATCGTCCTCGTTCGTTGGGTTTTTCTGGCTGCGGTAAAACTCAAGATTGCCTGGCTCTGTAGCACGGAACGACTTTACAGGCTGCGGAAAAACGCAAATCCGGGTGGCCTTGTAACAGGGCACGACTTTAGTCGTGCCGATAAAGCCCAAAAAATGAACAGGGCTTTAGCCCCTGCTAAGGCCCGTTCCAACGCTTCACTCAATTTCAGGAGTTTTTCCGCAGCCTGTTTAGTCGTGCCGATAAAGCCAACAAATGAACCAGGCTTTGCAAGTTGCGAAAAAGCTCCATTTGGTCAGGCTTTGTAACAGGGCACGACTTTAGTCGTGCCGATAAAGCCCAAAAAATGAACAGGGCTTTAGCCCCTGCCGATCCGCGTTCCAGCGACTCACTCGAATCCAGACGCTTTCCTACCGCCGTCCCGTCGGAGGTTGTGGACCCGGCTGCATCGCCTGTACGCTGATCATGGTCGTCAACTCCATGAACGTCATCCGCAGTTCGAAGAGCACGCCTTGCAGCGTCCGGTTCTCGATCTCGGTCAGCTTGCCGCGGGTCTTCTCTTCCAGAACTCCCAGCAGGTCAATCGTCGTGCGCGCTCCCAGAATATCCACCCTCGGACGCTGTCCTTCCTGTCCGCCCGCGCCCATCTGAATCATGCCCGAAACATAGAACTGCTGCACCAGGTGTTCGAAACCAACCGCCGGCTGAGGACCCATCGCCGGATTCTGCGCCCGGATAATCTCTTCGAGCCTCTGCGAGGCGGCGTCGTAGGCCTTTTTCTGCGCAATGCTCTCCTCGGCCGAAGGTCCGGGAGGCAGCTCAGGCAACTGTTCTTCCTGCGTCTCCGGCTCCGGCTCGGGAGCGGACTTCGGTTCCGCCACCACCAGCCGCGGACCGGCGGCGGGCTCGCTCGATGGAACTGCGGCCGGCGTCGTGCCGGGTTGGTTTTCCTGTTCCGCTTCCGCCTTCATCTTGCGGCGGTCAATCACTTCGAATTTCGGTGTATCGCTCATGGCTCCTGGCTTCCAATCGGCCGCGCGCCGTCAGGGCGTGCGGTCCAGAATTACTGTTGAGGCAGATCGCTCTGCTGTAGTGCAAGCTCCGCCGGGGTAGTCGCAATGCGGGCCGTGCCCGTCCCCGTCGCGGTCTTGTAAATCAAAAGTTGTTTGCGCAACTCCGCTTCTCCGCGGATCATCCCCAGCGCCACGCGGCGCGGATTCCCAGCAATCGCCAGTTCCACCGCGCTTGTGATCTGCCCCGCCGCGGCTGTTTCTCCCGCCGCGTTCTCGAAACTCAACTCCGTGCCCGTTTCCGGCAGCGGCCCGTCCAGCTCAAGCTGCCGCAGATGCCGGTGCACATTGCCTCGCGAGCGGATCCGCTCCACGATCTCCTGCCCCAGATAGCAGCCCTTGGAAAAGTGCAGCGCCCGCATCTGTCCGGTCTCCTGTGCAAGGTCGCGCTCCACCATGTCCACGCCGTACACGGGAATCGCTTCCGCAATCCGCATCGCCTCCAGCGTCTGGCTTCCTACCGCAACCGCTCCGGCTTCCAGCAGCGCCGTCCACAGTGCGCTCGCCTCGGATGCCTGCAGCCACAATTCGTAATGTGGGATCAAAGCCCCGTATGCGCGCTTCACGTGGACGTTCTTGCCGTCCCAAGAACCTTCCGCGCTGGTCAAGTCTTTACCCGGTGCTGGCAACCCCAGCCGCGCAAGAACTTCAGCGGCATGCGGCCCCGCCAGCCCCACCGCGGTCTGCTTTGTCAACGGAACCAGCTCCACATCGTCCATGATGATGAAGTGGTCCAAATGCGCCACGAGTTTTTCGTACTGGTCGGCGGCAATCTCCAGTTCCAGTGGGTCTGTTCCATCATCGCCGCGCCACACGTGCACATCGCCCTGGATGCGCCCCTGCGCGTTCAACACCAGATTCCATGCGCCACTGCCGGTCGCCAGTTCCTGCACCGAGTTGGTGACCATGCCGTTCAGCCAGCGGAAGCGGTCCTCGCCCTTCACCGCCACCCGCCGCAGCCAGCCAAGGTCGTGCACCGCGCATCCGCCCGTGAATGCCGACCATTCCCGCGCCGGCGCGTCCAACAAAACGGGCGTCAACGCGCCGCGATAGGCTACCATCCGCGGAGGCGTCGCCATCGAATTCAGCAGTACGGCAATCGGCGTCGGCGAAGAATCGGCAGCAGTTTCCGTTGTACTCATAAGAAAGGTTTTCCCGGTCCTGTGCCATTTTTCCTGATGAAATTCGGCGTTCGACCGCATCCTGATTATAGCCTTGGAAAAATCGCTCGCCATATGCCTCGCCGGCGAGTACAGGGGCCTTAAAGCAAGACGCCCAGGAGATTGGATGAGCGCGCAGCACACCCAGATTCGTAAATGGTCTCGCCAATGGACGCTTGTCCAGCTCCTGGCCGCTCCCTGCTCCTCCTCGCGCAGATCTTGCACCCGTGTGGCCCTCCTGCCTTTGCTCCTCTGCGCTCTCCTGTTTCAGGCGCCCTCTTCGCTGGCATCGGCCCAAACCGCCCAGGCTGCTCCTGCTGCGCCCCCGACCCCATCCCAGGCCTCCGGCGAATCCCACGTCTCTCCGGACCAAGCGAAGCAGCTCTTCTCCGTGGTCGACGAGCTCCTCAAGTTCTCTTCGCAGGAATCCGGCTTGGCCATCCAAAGCGAAGTCAAACGCCAGGTCACCAGTCGCGAAGCTGTTGAAAACTATCTCCAGCAGAAATTCGACGAAGACGAAGACGCAAAACGCATGCAGAGCAGCGAAATCGTGCTCAAGAAATTCGGCCTGCTCGACCGCGACTTCAACCTCAAGCCGTTTCTGCTCGCCCTGCTCAAAGAGCAGATCGAAGCCTACTACGACGCCAAAACCAAGAGCGTGTATATGCTCGACTGGGTCAACATCGACGAGCAAAAGCCCGTCCTGGCCCACGAACTGACCCACGCGTTGCAGGATCAGCGCGTAGGCCTCGAGAAGTGGAGCGAACAGACCCCCGCCGATGTCTCCCTCTCCGCCGCCGAGGACAGCGACCACCTCGCCCGCGACGAAATGGATACCGCCCGCGAAGCCGTTGTCGAAGGGCAGGCCACTGCCGTCATGATGGACTACATCCTGCGACCGCTCGGCAAAAGCCTGGTAAAGGACCCCGAAGTGATCGACGAAGTCAAGGATCAGATGGACGGCACGGGCGACTCGCCCATCCTTGCCCGCGCCCCCATTCTGCTCTCCGAATCGCTCCTCTTCCCTTACCGCGAAGGACTGAGCTTCATCCAGGACCTGTGGATGGACAAGGGACAGAAGGTCGCTTTTGCCGGGGCCATGGACCACCCGCCCGTCTCCACCTGGGAGATCATCAATCCCCGCGAGTACGAGCGCAGCAGCATCCCCGCCGTGCCCTTGCTGCCCAACATTCATCCCCTGGTCGACAAGCTCTATCGACCTTACGACATCGGCCAGGTGGGCCAGCTTGACGTGCACATCCTCACCGAGATCTTCGGTGGCGACGAGGCCGCCCGCACCTTCTCTCCCGCCTGGGATGGCGGCATTTACTGGGCCGGCCAGTTGCGCTCCGCCCAGACCCCCGCCGCGCAGGCCAGCATCGGGTCGATTGCCTTCTTTTATCTCTCCGCCTGGAAAAACGAGGCTTCCGCGCGGGCCTTTGCCCGCCTCTATGCCGATAACCTCAACCGCAAATATTCCGGCGTCAAAGTCGCAAACGTAGCGGCCGCGGGCTCCATCAAGGAAGACAGTCCGGTCCATTCCGAAGATCGGGAACGGGTCTACACCACCGCCGAGGGACCGGTGCTCATCACCATCCGTGGCCGCCGCGTCTTCGTATCCGAAAGCTTTGATCTGCCGCTGGCCCGCAAGCTCTCCAGCCGGGTCCTCGACGCCCAGGGAGGAGGCGCAATGGAAAACGCCCTGGCCGCGCCTTCCGCCTCGCTCACCGCGCCCCTGACCGGCTTCTTCTCCCAGTGCGGAGTGATGAAAGCCGCCGTCGGTGCCGCCCTGCGTTCCGCCCGCTAGAAACTCCGCGCAGGAACACCGTTTTGTCCACCGTTTTGAAAGGGCATGGCTTCAGCCGTGCCGATTAGGCCAATGAATTCACCCGGGCTTGAGCCCACGAAGTAGCTTTTTGGCTATCTGTCCGGATTGCCGACGCGACGACCTCAATGCCCGTTCGGCACCCTTGTTCTCTACCCACAGCATTGTCATTCTGAACGTAGTGAAGGATCTGCGGCTGCTTCTGAGGATCTCAAATTGGCGTTACCTCCGGTTTGGCGACCGTCTTCTGTCAGTCTCGCCGACAGCCACATTGTCACAGAAGCCTGCGTGATAACGCCAAGTCCCTATGTCCCGATGTGCCGTTTAGATCAGACACAGCATTCGCCGATGCCTAGTATCGATCTCAGGCGCAAAGCTAAGTAAGTCGAGAAATAGCAGCGCACTACAAACAGAAACGTTTTGATATTCAACGAAACACTGGGGGCGTAACGATGTTTTATCGACTTTCAAATCCTGTGTGCAGGCTTTTAGCGCTGGCACTTGTGGCAATGATACCGGCAACTGCATTAGCACAAGATTCACCTAAACCCACCGCGAAAACATCTGTGAATGATTCCGCTTCAAAATGGGACATCTTCCTCGGGTATAGCTATTTGGCGCCGAACGGAAAGATTTCCGGAACGCGGAGCGGTGCTCCAGGCAGCACCTATGGCCAAATCAATTGGGGCGGGATCCTGAGCGCTTCCCGTTACTTCAACCGGAATGTCGGTATCCAGGTTGAGGGTGACGAGCATATTCAATCGGAAGATTGGCCAGCCGGCGACAACAACTCATCGATGAATTCGAACGATGATTTCGCCGGTGGATCGGCTGGATTCATCTATCGCATTCCGACCGCGCATTTCACGCCCTTCCTTCATGTTTTGGGTGGCGGCGAACAAGTCGGCAGCATCTATCACCCGGAAACCTGGAATCCAGTGGCGACGGGCGGCGGCGGACTGGATATTAGCACTCCCATGTTCCGCCATCATCTTGCGGTTCGCCTCTTTCAAGCCGACTATCAGCATGTTTTCACCGACTCCAGCGATATCGATTCATTTCGTTTGAGCACCGGCCTCGTTCTTCACTTAGGTTCTATTGCACCGCCCATGCCGGTAACCTTGGCGGTGGCAGTGAGTCCCATGTCGGTCTTTCCGGGCGATCCGGTCAATGCAACCGCAACTCCTGGCAATCTTGATCCGAAGTTGAACGTGATCTATGGGTGGACTGGTACAACCGGAATCACCGGAACCGGTTCGAGCGCGTCTGTAGCCACTGCCGGGCTTGCGCCAGGTGTCTATACAGTGAAGTCCGAAGTGAAAGAAGGAAAGCCTGGCAAGGAAGGCTTTCGTCCGTGGCAAGTTGCTGACGCATCCGCGAGCTTTACCGTGAAGGCATTTGAGCCTCCTACGATTGGTTGCTCAGCCAGCCCTGTCACGATCAATCCTGGCGACAAGGCCGTAATTAGGGCTGTTGGCGTCAGCCCGCAGAACCGCCCACTGACATATACCTACTCCGCATCGTCCGGAACGATCAATGGCAATGGTGCTGCGGCTAGCCTCGATTCGACTGGAGTTCCCCCGGGCACGATCACCGCCAGCTGCATCGTAACGGACGACATGAACCAGACCGCGACCGCGAGCGCCCAATTGACGATTGCGACACCACCACCGACTATTTCAGCGGCTCCCCCGGCGGAACAAGTGCGACTCGAGGCTCGCCTGGCGCTGCACAGCGTCTTCTTCCCGACCGCTCAACCCAGGCCCGAACATCCCGAAGGCGGTCTGGTGGCCAGCCAGCAACAGACTCTGACCACACTGGCGGCGGACTTCAAGAGCTACCTCACCTTCAAACCGGATGCGCACTTGACCCTGAGCGGACATGCGGATGTGCGCGGATCCGTGGAGTACAATCAGGCGCTCTCCGAACGCCGCGTCGCACGCACAAAACAGTTTCTGGTTGAACAAGGCGTTCCCGAATCCAGCATTGAAACCCGCGGCCTTGGTAAAGAACAAGAACTCACAGCCGCCCAAGTGAAAGAGTTGGTCGAACAGAATCCTGACCTGAGCAACGCAGAGCGCACGAAAGTTCTCGGCGATCTGACGATCATTGTTCTGGCTCAGAACCGTCGCGTAGATGTCACTCTGAGCACCACCGGCCAACAATCGGTGCGCCTGTACCCGTTCAACGCCGCGGATTCCCTGACGCTTCTCGACAAAAAGAGTCCGATCGCCCGAAAGAAGGCCGCGCATAAGGCCAAGTAGCTCACCTTTATCGCGGGAGCAGGCAACTGAACTGCTCCCGCGGTAAAACAGATAGTCCGGCTCCTGCAACGTTGACGATCAGACCAGCGTTGTTGCATGGATAGAGCGAAGGTCGAGCTTCCCCTTTTCCGACTGAATCTACGCGGCGATCTTCAGCCTGCGGACAGAGTCCGGGCATCCTGCGTTCGGCATTCGATGGAGGACGGCCACACCAACAGCCGCTTTGGCCTGCTGTCCAGAGAAGCTCCGCGCTCGCAGGCAAGGACCGAGGATGGCCTTGTATCGGTCGATCGCGGTTTCAACCAGGGGACGCTGGCCGTAGTCGGTCTCCTTCTGCCAGTCCAGCCTTCCTTGTGGCGCAATGGCAAGAATGTGTTGGTCCCGCTGCGACGGATTGTGTAGCCTCGGGGCTGGGCCCCGCTGTCATATGGGGCTGGATAATCACATCGACGTCTTCGCGATGACTAAAGCGGAACCAAAGTTGTCCGGTGGGCACTTTTGGATCGTGAGAGGATGACCGGCAATCTGGACGCGACCCGGATTTTGGCCGGGCCCCCATCCTCTCCGGGTCTTTTTCCGGAAGCATGGGAAGGCACGAACCTCGTACCGCCTTCTCCGCATTCGCACCACAATCTATCCCGCGCCCTTTTTTCTAGCGCGGACCAGCCGAAGGCGGCTGCCGCACTGCAGGTGCCACCAGGTACTCGTCCACCAGCACCGTCACCAGCACGGCCGTGGGAATCGAAACCATCGCCCCGATCACGCCCTCCAGGGCCGCGCCCAGCAGCAGCGCCACAAAGATGCCCAGCCCCGGCAGTCCCACCCGGTTCTTCATGATGCGCGGCGTCAGAACGGTGTTCTCCACCTGCAGGTAGATCGCGTAAAAGATCAGAATCCCCAGCGCCCGGCCCCACGAATCCACCGCGGCCACCAGCAGCGCCAGCGCGATGCTCACCGCCGCGCCCAGCACCGGAATGAAGTTCAGCGCTCCCGTCAGCACGCCCAGCGCATACGCATAGCGCACGCCCAGCGAGACGTAAACAATGGTGCTCAGCAAGCCCAGGATCAACATCAGGCTGGCCTGACCCACCAGCCATTTCCCCATGCGGACTTCCGCCGTGCGCAGGGTCCGGTCGAGCCGCTCGCGATGCGCCGGCGCAAAGAACGACAGAAACCAGCGATAGGCGTGATCGCCCTCCAAAATGAAATAAATCGTCAGCACGAACCCCGTCGCGATGGTCAGCAGTCCGCTGGCCCAGTCCCCGATGGAGTACAGCAGGCGCGTCGCTGCGCTGCTCACAAAATCCTGCAGCTTGCCCAGGTTTTCGGGAGAATTCAGCTGGCTGGCGAAGGGAACCTGCCTCAGTCGCTCGGTGATGGCGGGCAGGCGCGCGGGAGCCTCCCGGGCAAACTCCTGCAGGTCGCGGATCACCGGCGGCAGCGCCAGAAATCCAAACAGCAGCACTGCCGCCGCCGCTCCCAGCAGCAGCACCGGTAGCGCGCATCTGCGGAACGGCTGCCAGCGCCGGATCCGGAACTGCGCAATCGCGCCCACCACGGGCGTCAGCACCACCGCGAACAGCGCGCTCACATACAGCAGCACCAGAAAGTCGCGCACCAGCCACGCAGCGTAGCAGCCGATTCCAAGCGCGAATACCAGCAGAATCTCGTTCCGAAATCTGCCGCTCTTCTCGTCCTGACTCATGGTTTTACGCGCCTTCCATTCCCCGCTAAATTAATTCGGCAGCCGGAACCCTCCGCCCGCTTCCAGGTTCGGCTCGGAGGCCAGAGTGTCCTGTTCCCTACTCCCTACTCCCTGTTCCCTGATCCCTGATCCCTGTTCCCTGCCTTATTGGTCCCCGCCCAGAATCGACCCCATGATTCCGCCCAGGATCGCTCCGCCTGCCAATCCGCCGGCTCCGCCCATCGGCCGCTGTTCTCCCTGTGGCAGATACTCGGCAATCTGGTGCGCCAGCCGCGAAATCGGCAGCGTCTGCAGCCACACCGTTCCCGGACCCTGCAACTCCGCCAGAAAGATCCCATCTCCGCCGAAGACCATGTTCTTGATCCCCGGAACCATCGTGATCTGGAAACCCACCGAAGTCTGAAACGCTCCCACGTGCCCCGGATGCACCCGCAGCAACTCGCCCGGTGCAAGATTCTTCTGGATCAGCTCGCCGCTCAGTTCCAGCCAGGCCGTGCCAACTCCGCCCACCCGCTGCAACACAAATCCGCTCCCGCCAAAGACCCCTGCGCCCAACGATTGCTGAAAGCCGATGCCGATCGTCACCTGCGGCGTGGCGCACAAAAAGCCGTGCCGGTGAACCATGTACTCCGCTCCCTGACCCAGTTGCACCGGAACAATGTGCCCCGGAACCTTGGTCGCGAAGGCCACTTCGCCCGCATACTGGTAGGCGCGGTACTCGGTCATGAACAGGCTGCCTCCGCCCGCCACGCGCTTCAAAACGCCAAACAGCCCGCCGCCGCCGCCCATCTGGGTGTGCGTTGTCATCTGGATCGACGCGGTCATCCAGCTCAGTTCGCCGCTCTCCGAGAACACGCTCTCGTTGGGGTCGAGTTGTACTTCGAGAACGGGCATGGTGGTGCCCTGAATACGTGTTTGCATGGCAAGAATCCTCCGGTCAGCAACAGTGTACCTGCCCGCAGTCAAAACCGCGCAGGGGAGCACCTGTGCAACGCAAGGAATCGAGTCGCCGGGCTGCAGTGAGTAAAAGAGGTAAGATAAGGGCCAAGGGCCATGTTTTCTGGTGCCATGGACTGCTTTTCCTCTCCCTGCAGCCGATGAAACATCGTAGGATGCCGGTGCAGCCTCGAGTGCAGCCCAAAGTGCAATGTGAATTCACCGTGCGGGTCGCCCCCGCGAGTACCGATCGAATGAAGCTTCTTTCTGGCCTGTTTCTCTTCTTCGCCTGCTTGCTCCTCGCTCCGCCGGCCAGGTCGGCCGATCTTACAGTTTCGCGGACGCTCTTGGACGACCCGACGGGCGCACTGACCATCGCCGACGTGGCCGGCCGCGTGGTCACCCCCGTTGAGCCCACATTTGGCATCCGAAACTCGAAGGTCGTGCACTGGGTCTGCCTGCGCGTCCAGCCCCCCGCGCAGGGTGGCAAGGTGGTGCTTTATCTGCAGCCCAACTTTCTCAACGACGTTCGCCTCTATGAGGCCGCTTCCGGCGATCCGCTCACCTGGAAGACGCGGGTCGTCGGCAACCATTACCCATATGCCGATCGCGATCGCGCCTCCGCCGCTCTCAGCTTTGTTGTCGATGTGGGCCCGTCCGGCGCCACTTTCTATCTTCGCGTCAAAACCAGAAGCCCCGCTGATTTCACCGTGGAAGCCCTGGAACCGGCTGAGGCGGTGAGCAGGGATCGCTATCACGATCTCGTCGTCGTGTTTTTCGTCACTGCCATGCTCTGCCTGCTGCTTTGGGCCATTCTCAGCTATCTGCTGGACCGGGAGCCCGTGGTAGGCATCTTTGCCATCCACCAGGCCGTTTACACCCTCTTTGGCTTTGTCGTCACTGGGTATCTGGCCCCTTGGGTCCCCAATCGCTCTCCTCAGTGGAACGATACGGCGGACATTGTCCTCTACTGCGCCATCAATTTCACCTCCGCGATTTTCTGCCGGGCGCTCTTCAAACCCTATGCGCCGCCGCGCACTCTGATGCGCGGACTCAACCTGCTGCTGTTCACCTTCCCCGTGCTGCTGGTGGCCATCGCCTTGGGCTACGACTCCCCGGCAGTCGGCATCAACAACATTCTCATCAAGCTCACATGGCTGTATTTTGTGGTAGTTGCTTTTTCTTTGCGCGCGGAACGAACTCCCAGCCGGCGCTTGCTGCAGGTTTTCTTTGCAGCCATCCTGATGAGCAATGTGGTTTTCTGGGTCGCCGGCGCCAACTCCCACGTGTTCTCGCTGGTCAACCTCAATGGCATCCGGATTCTGATCGTCAATGGCCTCGTAATCGGTGGCCTCTTTGCCGCGATTCTGCACACCCGCGCGCGGCAGGCTCGCCGCGAGGCGCAACAGGCAGCCATGGACCTCATCCTGGTCCAGAAGAAATTTGAACTCGAGCAGGAACTCAAAGAGCAGGCGCAGGTGCAGGCCCAGACCGACTACCTGACCGGGGTGCCCAACCGCCGCCACTTCTGGGAATTGGCGGAGCGGGAACTGGCGCGTTCCATCCGCTTCCAGAGGCCCCTTACGCTTCTGGTGATCGACATTGACCACTTCAAGGCGGTCAACGACACCTGGGGACACAGCGTGGGTGATAAAGTCTTGCGGCAGGTGGCGCAACTGATTCGCGATACGCTGCGCGAAGACGATCTCTTTGGGCGAATGGGCGGCGAGGAATTCGCCGCTGTGGTTGTGGAAGCCGACGGCGAGGGCGCCATGGAGATTGCCGAGCGGCTCTGCGCAACGGTTGCGCAGACCGCGTTCGATCACCGGCAGGACGACAGCATTCAGGTTTCCGTCTCCATTGGGCTCGCTCAGTTGAACGGCCGCAATATTGGCTTCGCCAACTTGATGGGCGAAGCGGATTCCGCCATGTACGAAGCCAAGCAATCCGGCCGCAACCGCGTCCTCTGCTGCGACTAAGCCGCATTCGGCCTGAGTTTGACCAAGCGGGTGCTCAACTCTGCCGCATTGTCGCTCTTGCAGCTAGCGCTCGATCATATGATTCTGTAATTTCGCCTCGAAGTTTGGGTGCCCCAGGTCCCACGCCTTTGGGGACCTGGGAAAGCACGAATCGATTCGGTCACGGCACTCGTACTTCAGTTGCAGATCGGAAATCCCGTAGGGAGCCGGGGGTTTTAACCCCCCGAATACAGGTCCGAAAAGCTGGACCTTCAGACCCGGATGGAGGCCTTCCGTGCAAGCGCAACTGTCGTATTAGCCGGGGCTACCACAAATTTCATCACGACCACAAACAGCCAAACCAACTCCGCCAACTCCGCCAACTCCGCTGCTTCAAGTCCTCAGCCATCCAGCTTGTTGACCAACTCCATCAATCTCTCCCGCGCCATCTCTCCTACTGCCTGCGCCGAGAACCGCTGCTGCAGCGCCGCCGCTCCCGCCCTCGCTTTCTCCAGCGCCTCGGTGCGGTCGTCGTAAATCATCCGCATCTTCCGCGCCGCATCTTCCACATCCGGCGCAGCCCACTGCATGTTGGCGGTAAACGGGCTCCATCCGGGCTTCCGTTCCATATCCGGGGTTGTCAGTTCGTACTTCACCAGTTGGTGGTAGCGCGCGTCCAGATAATCCATGGGCCCCGAATAGCCCGTCGACACCACCGGAATCCCCCGGCACGCCGTATCGAACAGCGGATAACACCAGCCTTCTCCCCGGTGTAGCGAAACATAACAATCGGCCCGCTGCATCAGCGCCGTCAGCGCTTCTTCATTCCATATCCCGTCGCAGATGCGGATCCGCGACCGCACCGCCGGCCCGTGTGCCGCCCCCGCCCGCTTCATCGCCTCGTCGATCTGCGCCAGGGCCACGCGCTGGTGCACAAACTCAAACCGCGTCTTGATCGCCAGCACCGCGTCTCGCTCATCTGGAAACGCCCGCAGAAACGCTTCGATCACCTCCGGCAGATTCTTTCTCTCCTGCCAGGTCGCCACGCTCACAAACAGAAAGTCGCTCTCCTTCAGATTCAGCCCACGATTCAGCGCGGCCACCACTTCCGGCCCAACTTCGCGCGTGTACACCGGGTGCGGAAGCTGAAACACCGGCGCGTCGATCTGTTGTCGAAACACCTCCGCGTTGTAACTGCTCGGAACCCACACTTCGAGCACATCCCTCAGCGCCGCCACCGATTTTTCCGGAAGCCGGTCCGCCTCCCACGCCGTCTGCATGATCAGCCGTCGTGCAATGGAAGCGAACGCAAGCGCGTCCAGCGGTTCCGAATTGCAGATATGCAATTGCGCCGCCAGAGGTCTGTCCAGCAGCGAAATGATCAGCGGATCCACCACCATCCGATCCGTCCGCTTGCTCCGGTTCGCAACTGAAAGTTCAATCCCAACGCAATCGAGCGCGTGAATATAAGCGCGCGCGGCGGTTCCATACCCTGTCGGAGCAAAGATGTATCCGGCATATTGCACCCTCGGATTTCCGTCCGTCACCCGCCGCTCCCTCAATTCCCCGCTCAACAGTATTCTCCACTCTTTTGCACGACTTTCCCGTGGCACAGGAAATACTCCTGCGCGAATTCCGCCCGGAAATAAACCGCGGCGTCGATACTGTCTACCGCAGGCTAGCCGCCGATCGGGCCACGACAAGGATAAATGCGCTCTCTGAGTACATCCATGGAAGACAAGAACACGGATGAACAAAGGGATTGACAACCTTCAGTTCTGTGGGTATAGTCGATCATCATTGTATCGATCATCGATGATTAATATGCCAAAACGAAAACTTGACCCACTACCCGCTGCTGCATTTCAAATCCTGCTGGCTCTCGCCGACGGCGACCTGCACGGCTATGCCATCATGCGCCAGGTTGAAGAGCAAAGCGCCGGCCGCGTTCGGCTCGGGCCCGGGACGCTCTACAGTTCCATTCAGGCGCTCGTCGAAGAGGGACTGATTGAAGAAGTCGAACCCGGCGGGAAGCCGGAATCCGTCCATGAGCGGCGGCGATATTACCGATTGACTTCGAACGGGCGAAAGTTGGCGCGTTCCGAAGCTGAGAAGCTCGCCGATCTTTTGCGCGTGGCTCGTGCAAAGAACATTCTCAGGGGGGAATATGTCTGAAAGAATATACGCCTTCCTTCTGCATCTCTACCCAGCGCGCTTCCGCGAGAGGTACAAAGAAGAAGCCGTTCAGCTGTACCGCGACCTCTATCGCCATCGGACCGGGCTGTTGCCAAGGGCGCGTCTCTGGGTTGGCCTGCTGGCCGATCTTGCTTTTGGACTTCCCCAGGCATATCGGAACACATACGTATCGCCGGCGCCCGCTCCGTTTGCGCAAGGGGCGCAGGGAATGCCGATGTTCCGTCTTCTTGAGCGACAGCCTGTGCGATCGGAATCGTTCCTCCTCGCCAGCGCTCTTACCCTGATGACGCTCGGCGCTCTTTCTGTCCTGCTGAGTCATCCCACCGTCTATCGTGCCGAAGATGTATCGGACGTGTCGAAGTCGCCGATCGAAAGCGTTCTTGAGAGGCTGAATCAGCCCGCCTCCACCGCACAGCCAGGCAACGAGTCCCAGCGCGTGAGCGATTCGTTTCCAAGTAATGGCCAAAAGACGGAAGTGCGGAAAGAAATAACTGCTCAACCTCAACAGACCCCAACTGCGGCGCGGAACGGAATCAATCCTTCCGACCGCTACAAAGTCCCCGAATCGGTCGTCAAAAACCCCGAGGCCAATCCCCGAACCCGGCAGCAGTCTGGCAAAGCGCCGGTGGCGATGCCGCAGTACGCAACGCAGGGAGGGTATTTGACCGCGGCTGACGGGACTGTTGTAAATGCGCACACGACACTGGTCCAGCGGTGGGCGATCCAGCCCCCTCCAATCGAGATTCAACGAGCAACCGTCATCGCCTTCGGCCCGCCTGCGACGCGAGCGGAGGTAACGGATGCCGATGCAAGCGATTCTCAGTTCGATTTGGATCGATTGAGGCAGACGTTGGACAAAGCAGGCATAGCATTCCTGGTAGTTCGCGCGCACTCGTTCCGCATCCGCCTTGGCTCGGAAACATCCGTATTCCATCCCAAATCGGATGTCGGTTACTATCTCATTGCGCCCGGCAAAAAACCGCTCATTGAATATGGAGCGATAACCGACTCTGATCTTCTGCGTGCCGCTAAATCGTACTTCGCTTCCCTCGGTCAACACGGTTACAGCGGTTCCACAATTGCTATACCCGGGAACCATTAATCTAAAGCTGCTCTTCCCTCAACGGGAACCCCGTGGACAGGTCTTCGTCGCTGGGGTGGAAGTCGGCGCAAGCCTCAGCGAGTGGCGACCCTGAATGGAGTCGGATTGGGCCTACCTTTCCGGGAACCGTTCAAGTACTACAGCACTACAGTTGCGGACAGCCGTTCCGGAAAGAGTAGGGGCCTTATTGATTCGCTGAAACACTGCTAATCGGCGTATGCCCCGTGCCCCATCTCTTCCGCGTTTCTTGCGGTAAAGGTGGGAAAGCGATCAAACTTCCTATTCGCCGGATGAATAGGCCGCTGAGAAAGTCGCGAGACACCAAAAGCAATGAAAAATCCGAAGCGCCACAGTCGTTCCTGGTCCGCTGCATCCTCTGCGGCGAAGCGCCGGCGAGGGCGCAGATGCCCCGGTTTCGGGCCAGAGATATCCCCCTTTTGCGCCTCATGTAGACTTATAGCGGAGGATTTAAATGAGCACGAAACAACTATTGGCGGAAATCGATCGCGGCATCAACGCCTTGCAGAAGGCGCGCGTCTTGTGTTTGAAGGGTCAGGCTGTTGCACCGAAGGCCAAGGCAGTCGCAGCTAAGGCAGCCAAGGGAACCAAGGCGCCGGCAAAAAAGGCTGGCGGCATAAGCGAGGAGGGCCGCGCTAGGATCGCCGCTGCTCAGCAAAAGCGCTGGGCCAAGGTTAGGCGGGAAAAGAACAAGGCAGCTAAGGCGGCCAAAGCCGCTCCGGGCGTCCCGGCGGCAAAGTAACCCGCACTTAAAGTAACCCGCACTTACAGACACATAAAGGCCTCGAGGTTATCGACCTCGGGGCCTTTTTGTTTGGTGGTGCTTCCTCGGTCCGAGGATTTCGAGCGGGACGGCAATGCCCCAAGCGTGGCCGCTGCGACCGGTTGCCTCCCCGAATATGGTCGCGGACGAGTCGCCCTCCATTACCCGGATCGGCGTCGTAACCAAGCAGACCCCGTGGGAATGCGACTTATCGGCCCTATGTGCGGACGACGGATGCGTGACCTTTCCGGGAGCAAACTGACTCACCGAGGGCACAAACCGGAAAGTGACGATGCTTCATCCTGATCCCCATTCTGATCTCGGCGGAGGGGATGCGGTGGTCTGCCTATGAGTCCCAAGCGGAGATATTCGCTCTGGATCCTCCGGTTCTGAAAGACTTCGGTAACCTGCGCCTAAAGGCGTCCTGGGTTGTGTCCGATAACAAAGAGGGGGCCGAACAACACGCCAGCGACCCCACGCCATGGCGCACAGAAAACGGTCGATGGCCTTCAGGTTGTTGGACTTGCTAGCATCCCGCAACACGCAAAACGGGGAAGCGGCCAAGGATGCGGAACACCCGCATGCGATCGGCGGGCAGGAAATGGACGAAGTTGACGCATCTTCGAGCAAGCATGCTCGCACCGCACTGCTGACGGCTGCGGTCCTTGCCCTTGCTGGTTCGGGAGTGGGCTTTTCCGCCATCCAGCAAGGAATCGTCGTCGGCGCGGAAAAAGTACTGGTACTTGCCGGCGGTGCGTTCAACCTCTTGATCCTAGTCGCGCTGCTTGCCTGGCGGCGGATCCCTGTACGCAAGGTGGCGGCCCTATCGACAGCTTTTTACACCCTTTACCTTGGCGGCGGAATTCTGATCGCGCTTTTGAACAAAGGAGATCTCGGGCATCTCTTTATCTATTCCTTCTGGTGCTACACCCTGCTGGTCTTCAACAAGTTGGTCAACGTCCCACACGTGGGACGATTCCTGGCCAGAATCATATTGTTTGCGCCGATTGCCCTGATCTGCGGCCTCTTGCCAAGGTTCGCTGGGCACTTGCCCACCGAATTGGTGAATCTGGCGGTGGTGTTTTGCCTGAGTTATCTCTGTTTCGGGTTAACGCTGGATGGAGTTACCAAGTATAGGGAGACTTACATTGTCGAGCGCGAGCGTGCCGAGTCGCTGAGGATTGAATCGGAGGTGCTGGAGAGCATTTCGGATTGTTTCATCGCGCTCGATTCCGGGTTCCGGCTGGTGTACCTGAACGACGCGGCATGCTCGGAATTTGCGGTTGATCGGCGCGGCACTTTAAAGAAGGCCCTTTCCGACGCGATTCCAGAGTTCCTTTCCGCGGCCATGCTGGCTGCGCTGCGAGCCGCATGCGGCAGCGCCTCGGCCACGGTCTTCGAAGCTCAAAACATCAATGGCCAATGGTATGAGATGCGCTGTTATCCCCAGCTTGGCCGCATGTCCATCTACTTCAGAAACATCACCGAGTCGGTGCGTTCGCGGCAGCAGCTCGAAGCGGCGCATAACCGGGTCCGTCAACAGTCCGCCCTGCTCGACAAGGCTCAGGACGCCATCTTCGTTCAGGATATGGAGAGCCGAATTGTGTACTGGAATCAAGGGGCGGAGCGCCTCTTCGGCTGGGCGGCGTGGCAGGTGAATGGACAGCGTGCAACAGATGTGTTTCAGTCGTCGGCTGACGACGTGCGGAGCGCCCTTTCCGCGGTCGTCGAGAGTGGAGAGTGGACCGGCGAGTTGGCAAAGAAACATAAGAACGGCATGGACCTGATGGTGGAGAGCCGCTTCACCTTGGTGCGGGACGAAGATGGCACGCCGAATTCGATTCTCGCCATCAGTACCGACATCACGGAACGCAAAGCGGCGGACGCTCGAATCCACAATCTGGCATTCCACGACGCGCTCACCGGGCTGCCGAACCGCGTGCTCTTGCGAGAACGGCTGGAGAGGATGCTGGCCACGCGGCCGGGCCCGCGCAGCCGGGGGGCGCTGCTGCTGATCGATCTGGACGACTTCAAGACTCTCAACGATACGTCGGGTCATGACATCGGGGACTGTTTGCTGCAGGAGGTCGCGCTGCGTCTTAAGGGGTGCATACGCGAGTGCGACACGGCGGCTCGGCTAGGCGGCGACGAGTTTGTGGTGATGTTGGAAGGGTTGGGCACGGATGCGGAAGCCGCCTTTGCTGAGACGAAGTTGATTGGGGAACGGATCGTCAGCGCTTTCCGCTGGCCTTATGTGCTCCAGCATCAGGAATATGAAGGCACCGCAAGCATCGGCGCCACAATGATCCTGGGAGCGCCGGAGACGGCGGACGAGTTGCTGAAGCGCGCCGACCTGGCGATGTATCAAGCCAAAGCGAAGGGACGAAACAAGCTCTGCTTCTTTGACCCTGAAATGGAGTCGGCTGCCGCTTTCCGCGTTTCTCTGCTTGCGGATTTGAAGACGGCCATACACAACGGCGAACTCGAATTGCACTACCAGCCCCAGGTCGACAGCGTCGGACGCGTAACCGGATGCGAGGCACTCTTGCGATGGCGGCATCCGGTCCGCGGCCTTGTTCCCCCCATCGAGTTCATTCCTCTGGCCGAAGCAGAGGGCTTCATCGTCGAACTCGGGTATTGGGTCCTGGACACTGCGTGCGGACAACTCGCGGCATGGGCGCAACTGCCCGCGATGGCGGAGATCGAAATGGCCGTGAACGTAAGCATTCGCCAGTTTCTCGATGCGCGTTTCGTGCAATACGTCGAGAGAGCGCTGCGGAAATCCGGCGCGGATCCGCGCCTGCTCAAGTTGGAAATCACGGAGAGCTTCATGTTGGAGGCGGTCGAAGAAATGATGACCAAGATGTCGGTGTTGAAGGCCCTCGGCATCGGCTTTTCATTGGATGACTTCGGAACCGGATACTCCTCTCTATCGCAATTGAAGAGGCTGCCATTGGATCAGCTCAAGATCGATCAGAGCTTTGTGCGCGACCTGCCCGCCAGTTCCATGGATGCGTCGATCGTACGTACCATCATCGCGCTGGCGCGCAGCCTGAATCTTGCCGTGATTGCGGAGGGCGTGGAGACCCGGGAACAGCGCGATTTTCTGGAAGAGGAGGGTTGCCTTGCATACCAGGGTTACTTATTCAGCCCTGCTGTCCCGCCATCGAAATTCGAAGCGTTCGTGGAGGAAATCCGCCGCGCAAATGAAGAGAGTGCGGCTTGAGCCTTCTCGGATTGCCGCTCGATCGGGATAAGTACCGGAAACGCCCCAAGGATCGCCGCGCTTTCGACTCCGCCCTTTTCAATAGGGCCTGCCTCAGTCCGACGCACCGCGACCGTCCGCGTCTTCGGAAGAGTGGTGGTGCCGATACCTGCACAGGCTCTCGTTCAAATGCTTGGGATCGACGGAAACCTGCACCACGCCCATCTCGTTGTCGTCGAGGTTGACCACGAACAGTCCCATGCGGTCGTCCTCGGCACGCGAAAAGATCAGCGTCTGCTCCTTGCCGTTGCGGCTGGTTTCGCGAATCATCCGCTCCCATCCGGAGCCAAGCTTCTCTTCCACCATGCGGTCCAATTCGTCCCCGTTCACCGTCTCCTTGAATTCTTCAATCTCCGCAACGTGCATGCCCGACACGCCGCCCTGGGTGGACTTGCGCGCCACCAGGCTGATCAGGCCCATGAACGGAATGCGCGTGGCGTGCGCATGGTACCTGTATTCAATCGACCGCACCACGCCGTCGAATCCGCCGTCGCCGCCCGCGGCAAGCACCGCCGCAGGGACCACGATTGCAACCGACAGACCGGCAAATAAGCAGGGAACGATCCAGATCCGTTTCATTCGTCGCCGCCCTTCTTGTCTTTATCCTTTGCGTGCGCGTTCTTCTCAATGTCGCCCAGCGCGCCCAGCCCGCCAATGCCCTTCAACTTGGCCAGGTCTTCGATGTGGATGGGCCCGAGGATCAGCACGATGGTCAGTTCTCTCGGCTCGACAGAAAGCACAAACATGCCATGTGGCTCGCCGTTCACCAGTTTCACCAGCACGTCGGTTGTCTCGCCGGTCTTGCGTTGCCGTTCGCGCACCAGCGGCGACCACTCGCTGGTTTCAAACTGCTTGCGCAACTGGTCGATCTGCTCCATTGAGTACTGGCCTTCCTTGTCGAACTCGTAGGAGCGCACGTAAATCCCATCCAGCCCTTCGATCAACTGGCGGACGTTGGCCTGGTCCTTGTCCTTTGCGTCCATGAACTTGGCGGCGAACGACAGCATGTTCTTGCCCAGCGTGACCTCGGTGACGTTGGAGGCGCGCGCCGCCAGTTCCTTTTCCGCCTCCGGTGGCAGCGGCAACTGTGCCGCCCGTGCAAACGCGGGCATCGCCAATGCGGCTGCTCCCAGCAACAAAACCATCATGGGGTTTTTCATCGAAATCGCTCCTTACTCGCGTTCTTCTTACGGTTGTGGATGGCCGTGTTCCGCCAGTTGCCGGTTCATGTGATCCAGTGCGCGGCCGGTCAGCCGCAGTGCTATCAACACCTGGTCCCGCGCCGCTTCGCCCTTGCGCCGCTCTTCGCGTTCCTGCCACTTGAGCCCGCCCCAGGTTGCCCCGCCGGTCAGCACGGCGGCCAGCGCAATCGAAGCTGCCAGTCGCTGCCAGTGAAGAGGGAAGCGCAAGACCTTCCGCTCCCGTCTCCGCGCGCGTTCCGCCATCAAATTTCTCTTCAGGCTGGGCGGCGCGGGAATCCGTTCGAATGCCTCGCGCAACTCCTGTTCAAACTCATCCATCGCTGCTAACTCCCCCATGAATCTCGGATCTCTGCTCCGCTCCCGAACATTTCCCTTCGGGTGGCGAGAAGCTGGGTGCCCCAGGTCCCCGATTCTGGGACCTGGGAAAGCACGAATCTAACCGGTCACCTTACTCGAATCCCTGATCTCTTCCCGGCTCCGCTCCCGAACATACTCCTTCAGGTGGCTCTGGGCCTTGGCCCGCAGCAGCTTCAATCCCCGCTGCAGATGACTCTTCACCGTCGCCAGGGGCGCTGCCAGGGTGGAAGCAATCTCCTCCGGGGTCAGGTCTTCCTGGTAGCGCAACAGCAGTGCCGCACGCTGCGCTTCGGGAAGAGTCGCCAGCAAGGCTTCCAGCCGCGCGCCCAGTGGACTCGACACCGCCTCGGCCCTCAAGCCATGGTGCTCCTCGATCTCCACCCACAAATCCAGCCTGCGCACCCTCCGTCGCCGCAGCGCATCCGCCGATCGGCTCATCGTCACCCGCCGCAGCCAGAATGTCGCATGCTCGGCGGACTCCAGTTTGCCCATGTGCCGGTCCATCTCCAGAAACACATCCTGGGCAATTTCTTCGGCCAATCCACGGTCTCCGGTCAAGCGCCAGGCAAGCGAAAACACCATCGACTGGTGCTGGTCCACGAGTTGTTCAAAGTCCGGCTGCCAGTCGTGGGTCATGTTGTTCGCTTCTACTCTCTTATCCGCAGCAACGCGGGCATGGGGATGCAGAGAATACGCGCAAGGCCAAAAAAAGTTCGGGAGGCGCGTGATGGCGGCGACTGGATCAGCGAGGCTCCAGGCGCAAACTCGATCTCCGATCTATGGATGTTTTTTCCGGGCCAAAATACGCATCAGGGGGGCTGTCAGACATAAGTCCTTTTCTATGAATAGGTACGGAAATCAATAACACGTTTCACGGCTGTCCGGTTAAAAGTCGAATAGATTCAATTGGTTGCGGGAGTCGTATAGGTCAAAGTGGAAGTCGCCGGGCTGAAGTACCTGTAAAATGGGGGTTTTCTCGAAAAGGGTAACACTG
>Ga0181517_10000336_pt1 | contig 64264 bp, 60 predicted proteins | sample PEATcosm2014_Bin_31_FD_119748 | JGI IMG/M metagenome (GOLD analysis project Ga0181517, IMG submission 119748) | Peatland microbial communities from MTU Mesocosm Facility, Houghton, MI, USA - PEATcosm2014_Bin01_30_metaG | ecosystem: Environmental > Terrestrial > Soil > Wetlands > Peat | place... | reverse complement strand
GCGAGCGTACTTTTCAAAACTCGGCTGTGTGGCGAATGTAAGTTGGCGCATTGCGTTTTGGGTCCACCTATACGATTAGACGCAATCGATGCGCGTTGGGAGCTTGATCAGAGGCTCCTTAGACCTCCTGAATCTTGTTGCCGCTTTCATCTACGGCCTCATCCCCAGGCACGAGGCCGCCAGAATTTGCGAAGGCTCCACAGGCCGAAGCGAAAGGTGAGGAAGATCAACCCGGTGCCAAAGACAAAGCCGATGGGAAGAAGCCACCAACCGAGCAGTTCGTGGCCGGTCATCGGCTGATTGCTGAATCCTAGGCCGAGACCCCAACTGCCGTCGGCGTTCACAGTCTTTGAGAGTCCGGTGCCGCGAGGCCAGATCACCTTGAGCGTGGCGATGAGAAAGAGGAATCCGCCGAGACAGTAGCCGGCAACCGAGATAAGAAACACGGAGACCCCGGCAAGCGTAAGAGCCCCCCAGCGAAGCAGGTTGCGCATGATGACCACCGGAGAACGCGACATCTGTGCGCGTCTCAACAGCTCTTCGGTGCGGTAGCGGGTCGCCAACTCCTCGGGTGTGCCGAGGGCTGCCAGCGTCGCGGCGACCGTATCAGCTGACCGATCCGCTGAAGATTTGTCGAGGATATGCGCGCGGATTTCCTCGACGATGTCTTTGGCATCCTCGTCGAGCAGATCGCGCAGTTGCCGGCGCAGCGCCGCGAGGTAGGCGTCGATGGATTTCCGATCTTCGGCAGAGGCGATCATCGTTCCTCCTTTTTGGTTTCGTGACCCAATGCACTGGCGATCTCCGGTTTCAGCGGCGCCAGCAGGCCGCCCATGCTAGCGGCGAATCGATCCCAGATGCGAGTCATCTCGAGTGCGCGTTGACGGCCCGCTTCAGTAAGCCGGTAGTACTTGCGAGGATGCCCCGAGTCGGACTCAACCCACTCGGTCTCGACCAGTCCGAGGGTTCGCAAGCGGTTGAGCAAGGGGTACGCAGTGCCCTCAGAGACGGTCAGTTCGGAGTCGCTCTCAAGGTGGCGCAAGATCTCCAGACCATAGAGCCGACCCTCCCAGAGCGAGGCCAGGATCGCGAGCTCAAGGGAGCCTTTACGAAGCTGGACCTCCCACTTCTCGGCGTTATCCTGAGTTGGCATCTGAATCTCGTTCACAGCAAAATACTATGCAGTACAAGGTATAATGTCAACTATTCTGTTGAGGATTCTTGCAAGCGAGAGGTCAATTGTTTTTCGCCGCCAAAGAACATCGGCTCCCAGATTGCCGGGAGCCGATGGCGAAACCATGGATGCGACTCTTATTTTGCCCGTGGAGCGGTGTCAGCGGCAGTGGCGGGAGCCGCGAAGGCAACCTGCTCGTAGGTGGTGCGAAGGTACTTGTGAGGATTGACCGGAACTCTGTGGACCCGCACCTCGTAGTGGAGATGCGGACCGGTAGCGCGTCCCGACTGGCCCACGTAACCGATGATCTCGCCACGGGCGACATGCTGGCCCGGCACAACTGCAATCGCGGAAAGGTGCCCATATAGGGTGATGACATCGTGTCCGTGATCGAGAACGATCTGGAGGCCGTAGCCCGCGCCCATGGTCTGCCCTGTGACCTCGCCATCCGCTGCGGCGCGCACCGGCGTTCCATACGGAGCGTCAATGTCGATGCCGGAATGGAAGGCACCTTCGCCGTTGATAGGGTCCTGGCGCGAGCCGAAGCCCGATCCAAGGCGGCCTTCCACTGGCCACATCGACGGCGCATCGGCCAATTCGGTCCAGTCTCCCGCAAAGCTAGGCGAGAGTCCGCTCTCCAGCGCTCGGGCGACGCGGCCTGACATGGCCTGGGCGCGCAGGGCATAAAACTGGTCCAGAGAGAGCTTTACCTGCTGCTGGTCCACATCGTCGGTGACCGCCAAGTTGAGCGACGTGGGCTCGGCGGCCACCGCGCTTGCCGGAGCGTCGGCCTTGGCCTTGGCGAGCGTGTTCTGGCGCAACCCGTAGAGCGCGGTCACTTCGTTGGCCAGCGCTCCGAGGGAGGCGACTTGCACATTGCGATCGTGCGCGATCTGCGCCATCTGCTTGTAGTCCTGGCGCAGCGTCTCCCGCTCGTGTCGAACCTGGTTGAAGCTTTCGGTCTTGAGCAGCATGCGGGTGTAGGAGCCAGCCATTCCCACGATGGTGAAGGCTCCCACCACCGCGGCGATCACGAAAGCATAGGCGTAGTGCAAGGGCAAGGGAATCTTGCGAATCTGGCCGTCTTCGTCTCGGGCGACAAATAGGATGTAATAGCGTTTGCGCAGCATATTCGCCTCTCATCCCCACCGTAGGCAGGGCCGCAATTCGCCGTGTAACTTTACAAAAGCCCAAGGCACTCGAGGCCTTTCGGCCCCTGATTCATATGTGCGCCTCTTCGGGCGCGTTTCACCGAATGTCCTTTAAGGTTACCAAAGGGTCAGAGGCCGGGTCAATGGAAAAACCAGGCCTGAGACGGTCTCCACTTTGGTGCAAAATCGGTGCAGATCGTTATTCCTTGAGGCCTAACCGGATAGAATTTCAGTGGTTTGACCCATTCTAATGAGGCGCCTTTGAAACGGACCCGTTCTGAAAATCGCGGCGGTGAACTCGCTCTGATCCGCGAGATTCGCGCCCGGGCGGCTCGCCTGGCCGACCGCTCCCGTGGAGGAGGGCTTCGGCTTGGGATCGGCGACGACTGCGCCCTCGTGGCTCCGCGCTCCGGCGAAGAACTGGCCGTGACGACGGACCTATCGCTCGCCGGACGGCACTTCCGCCTCGACTGGCACCAGCCCGAAGCCGTGGGCCATCGGACTCTGGCTCGCGGTCTGAGCGATCTCGCGGCCATGGGGGCCACGCCCGTCGCCGCCTTTCTTTCGCTTGGATTGCCTCGCGAGCTTTCCGGCTCGAGCAGTGGAGGCGTTGTGAATCGCTCTTGGGTCCAGCGCTTCCTCGACGGCTTGCTGGCCCTGGCCGAGGTCCACAAGACTCCGCTGGCCGGCGGCGACCTCGCGGAATCGCCGGTGGCCATGGCGGACATTGTCCTGATCGGCGCAGTTCGGCGAGGGCGGGCACTCCTGCGCTCGGGCGCTCGTTCCGGGGATCTCGTGTACGTTACGGGCTCTCTGGGAGGCGCCGCCGCCGGGCTTGCACGTCTGAGGGAACTGGCATTGAAGGGCAAGCGCAACCCGCCGCGAATCCCGGGAAAGCTGGAAGCCTTACTGGCCCCGCACCTCTATCCGCAGCCTCGTCTCGCCCAGGGGCTTTGGTTGCGGCGGCATGGGTTTGCATCTGCGGCGATCGACCTGAGCGATGGCCTCTCTACCGATTTGGCCCACCTCTGTGAGGAGTCCGGTGTTGCTGTCGAGATCGATGCGACGCTGCTGCCACTGGCTCCGGGAGCAAATCTGGAGCAGGCGCTTCATGGCGGCGAGGACTACGAACTGCTCTTCACGGCCCCGGCTGCCATCCGCCAGCCGCGCAGAATCGCCGGGGTTGCACTGACGAAAATCGGCCGCATCGCACGGCCTCGCCACGGGCAGCCAGCTATTAAGCTGCTGACTCCACAGGGAGAAGAGCCCTTGGAAAGCCACGGTTGGGAGCACTTCTCGTGATCCTCGGAAGCGTTGGCCACGAGAAAACCCTACATCAACCGCAACTCAGGAAAATCCTGCCGATAGACCTTCGGATCGAGCGTGAGCAGGCGCTCTGCCTGAACGAGCGCGTGTGCGCCGATAAGAAAATCGGACAATAACCGCCGAGGGCCCTCTCCAATCGCTTTTTTGCGGCGGTCGGAGTAGCTTGCAAAGCGGCGTCCCATCTCGATCCAGACCCTCTCCTCCTGGTTGTAATCGACTGAGACTCCGGTAGCCCCAAGAAATCCGCGCACAAAGACCTCGGTCGCTCTTGGGTAGGCAAGCAACTCGGCAAAGACAACTGGAGAGATGATCAACGCACCCTCCCTCTTAGCCTCACCTAACTTGACCGTGGCTCTCTCCGCCGATGGTTCCGACGACCACAGAGCTGAGAAGACATTGGTGTCGATTGCCGTTCGCATTACACTTTCTCTTCTGGTTGCTCTTCAACCCACGGATCGTCATCGCGAAGGTCTCGAACCCATGCATTGATCTCCTCCAAAGAAGAAAAGGCCGGCAGGGCTCCAAGATAAGCAGTGAACGGGTTTGTCGCCGGCCGGGAGGGCCGCAGCACCGTCCGTCCGTCCTCGAAGACGAACTCCACCCGGTCGCCTTGTTTGAGGCCAAGCCGGTGACGAACCTCAATTGGGACTGTGATCTGCCCCTTGCTGCTGACTGTGCTGGATCGGGCCATATTTACCTCATGTCTTGAATGTAAGGATAGCATTCTTTACTTTATAGGTCAACCAAAGATCGATCATTGTTCTGACCACCGCCTTCCTCGCGATGCGGCCGCCTTCCGCGACTTTGCGGGCAAGCTCGCCGACCGCCTGCGCGGCGGCGAGCGCTTGGGTATACACTGCTTGGGGAGCATTGCCGCGCTACCATGGCCGCCTCATGCGCCGTCATCCATCTAGGCTGGGATCCGCATGATGCTTTGAGTGCCGTTGAAAGGGCCCGGGGCTGCGCCGTTCCGGATACGGGTGAACAGGAACATTGGATTCTCAACTATCAGGCAACTCCACCTATCCCAACCCCTAACGCCGCACGGCGCCTGTCTCCGCGCCTATTGGAGTCCCGATGTCGGAACCAACTGTAGACCTCACCTTTCCACATTCCTGGTACGCGAAGATCCTCGCCGATAATCCCGCGACTCTGCCCGCGCGCCACTTCATCTATCCGACAGAGGTAGAGGAGGTGGAGCAGGGCGCGCTTGAGGTACTTATTCGACCGGCCAAGGATACACAGGGCTTCCTGGCGACCTTCGCACTAGGCTTCCGCGATCCGGCGGTGCCGACGGGCATCTGGGCGTCTCCGACGAGAGACGAGATCTGCGCAATCTCAGGCGGCTATGCCTACGTCGTCAACACTGCCGAGCCTGAGAACTTCACGATGATCGAAATGCGGCCGGTGATGGAGGTGCGCGTGATGATGGCGCAGGGTCAGCTGCTCTTTATCGGCCATCGCGAGATTCACGCGTGGGGGATAGACGGGCTGGCGTGGGAATCGGAGAAGCTCTCAGATGAAGGCATCAAGATTACCGACATCGCAGGCGGCATCATTTACGGCACAGGATGGGATAGGAACACCGACAGGGAGACACGCTTTGCCGTTGACCTGCCGACCGGCGTACGCATGCCGGTGCGGGAGTGAGTAGCTACCCCGCAGCTCGCTCGCGCGCGGGCAAGATCGTCTGGTAGGCTGCGTAGACACCTTCAAAGACCGAGTCCCAACTGGCTGTGAGAGCGTAGGCGCGCGCGGACTGGCGCATCGATGCGTGTTCTGCCGGGTCGGCGATGATCGCGGCGATCGCTGAGGTGAATTCGGTATCGGGAACAATGCGGCCTGTCACTCCGTCGCGGACGATCGTCGCCGGGCCTCCATCGGGTGTGACAATCGCCGGAACGCCGCTGGCCAGAGCCTCAAGCACTACGTTGCCGAAGGTGTCTGTGTGCGAGGGGAAGACGAAGAGATCCATGTTCGCATAAGCTTCCGACAGCGGCTCTCCTTTGAGCACTCCGGTGAACTCAGCACTCGGTAGCCGTTCGCGCAGCCATGCCTCGTCTCCCCCGTGGCCGACGATGAGAAAGCGGAAGTTGGTCACGCCCATAAGCTTCAGCTCGCCCTCGATCTTGACCAGCAACGCGATGTTCTTTTCAACCGAGAGGCGGCCAACGAAACCGAGAACAAACTCGCGGTTCTCCGGCCTGCGCCTGCGTTTTGCTGGATGAAAGATCTCGGCATCGACACCGCGCGGCATCAGGTGGCAGGGCCGGTGCGCGGTTCGTTCTAACAGGGCACAAAGATCGGGGTTGGGGGCGAACAAGACCCGCGCCATCGAGTAAAACTTCGCCGCGATGGCCATCGAGAGATCTTCGATCTTCTGGCCCGTCGCTGCAGTGTGGCGCTTCGGGATCATGCGCAACAGCCAGCCCGAGCGCCGCGCAGCGTACTCATGCACATTGGTATGCCAACTTGCCGCCAGCGGCAATCTATTGTGATAAGCAAGCCCTGCGCCCAGCATTCCCACCTCGCTTGGGCCGGTGATGTGAATCAAGTCAGGCTTGAAGCGATCGAGCACCTCACCAATCAGCGGAATGTGGCGGAGAAAGGCGGGATCGAAGCGCAGGTCTTTTTCGAGAGCAAAGGAGAGAGAGCCGCGCGGCAATTCGAGGCTCCAGACGTAGCCGTCTTCGACAACGGCTTGCGCGCGGTCGCCGGCGCGGACGCAGAGAAAGGGCAGGTTGCGGCGGCGCGCAAAGGCCTCAAAGTGGCGGCTCGTGTGAGCGACTCCGTTCACTTCGTGGAAGGAGTCGGGGAAGTAGGCTACGCGAGGGAGAAAATGCGGAGTTGGCGGCGTTGACGTTTCGCCGCGGATCTGACTCGATTCTGAAATGACCATTCCCTCAGATGCTAGGCTCGCACGCTTCAAAAAAACCTCATGACAACGGCCGAGCCGCGATTCGCCAGCTTTTTTGAAACTTCGCTAGCCCCGCTGCCCGATCCTACTCGCCCAGCGCCACGCGCAACTGGCGCTCCTCGCTCCAGGCCATCCGCAGCCCTCCCGAGACCGGCGCCGCGCCCATCAACTGTACACAGCCAAGCAGCCAGCTGATCGCACGCGGCGGCGCGCCCTTGGGCCACAGCTCGCTCAACGGCCTCACCACTCCGCTTGCATCCGGATGATAGACGCGCTCGTCCCATGTGCGCGAGCCCTGCGGAAACTCGGGATAGTGGCGGATGGCGTCGATGGTCGATTGCAGAATGCGGTGCTTCCAAGGCTCTGCATACTGCGGCATGAAGAGCAGATCGCTCTTCTTTTCGCGCCGGATCTCATGCACAAACTCGGTGAAGGTCGCCGCATTGGTCAGGTTGATATTCGCATTCGGCTCGACGCCGTGGCGGTCGCCGCCCGAGATCAGCAGCATGCCCCACTTCTCGGCCAGCCGCCGCACGGCGCGATTTTCGTCCCAGTTGCGCAGCCCGTTCAGCTCCAGTGCGTGCAGGTAGTTTCCATTCTTAAGCAGGAACTCGTTGACCAGGAATTCGTGTCTTTCTCGGCCGATAAGATAGAGATCCCACAGCGGATGGTTGAAGACCACCAGCACATTGGGCTCATCGTGAAGCGCGCGCAAGATCTCAGTGAAGCGTTTGTCGTCGGGATTGGCCGTGTAACTCGCGAGCGTCTCCATCCACTCCGTGGCTTTGCCGCTCGGCAGGTTGTGAATGCCGAGATGGAAAGATTGATTGCCATAGGGCGCCGTCCACTCAACCGAAACCGGGATCTGCCGCGCGCTCGGAACGGTGCGCAGCAGCATCGGCGCGTTGATATTGTCATGGTCCGTGATCGAGACCATCGGCGCGAGATCGATCTTTTCAATCTGCCGGCTCTCGAGATCGAAGGCCAGCTTGGGAGTCATCGGCGGCGTCCAATAGCTGGCTGCATAGTCGACTCGCACCCCATGCATGCGCTCGGAGCGCTGCTCAAGCCGTGCGAGCAGGGGACGCATCCAGGGGTATTGGTTTCCGAAGTTCGCCAGAAAATCCAGAGTCTCGTGCGACTGGTTGGTGTGACTGTGCAATGAAACGCCGGTTCGAAAGCCTTGCGGCGCACACTTGTCGCGCCACAGGTACGAGATAGTCGCTTGGCCCATTTCCGCTCCTTAACAACGCTGCGAGCTAATCTTTCGGCGATCTGGAACTTCTTCATGTAGTTTGCGTTAGGACTATCAACGCAAGATGAATGGAGTGATAACAGAAGTTCAATTAGCGAAGGAATCAAGAAAGTCACATATACCGAGGTAATGGGTTGCGCTCAAACGACCAGATCGCGTTCGGGAATCTGTAAGAAGGAGATAGTTCAACACACCTTCGAGCGCGGATCCAAGTTTTCCAGACGCTTTACAATACCGCAATGCGAAAGATTCTTGCCATTCTCTGCCTTGCGTCAGGGTGCTCTTTGACGTTTGCCGCGAATGGCCACGTCGTCACCAAAGCGACCACGGACAGCAAAGGAGTGCTTCATATCCTGACCGCTGATGGGCGCGATCACGCCATACGACTCATGAAATGGCAATCCGGTTTTGGGGACGTACAGGTTGCACCTGACGGAAAAACTGTTGGTTGGCTCGTCGAACATATGCTAATGCCCCTCGAAGGCGGCACGAATTACTCCTATGCAGTCGCACCGCAACTGGAGATTTGGCGATCCGGCCGCGTGATCCTTCGATCCGGCCTAGGCATGGGAATCCAGAAGTGGACATTTCTCAAAGACGGCGATGAAGTCGCGTTTCATCGTGCCCCACCGCACGGACAGGAGCTCTATGAATGCACACTCTTGGATGTGAATACCGGAAAAGAGATCGCACATTGGTCGCTTGACCGCAAGGATTACTTGGTTCCCGATTGGGCTATGCCGTTATTGGTGGATGACCCTCCGCCTGGCCCCGACGAGATTCATTGGTGGTTTCCTGACGCTCCCGCGCAGACCAAAGAGGCACCCCAATCCCACCCGCAGTGAGAGGAGTCTTCACGGTTATTTGCTCGTCTTGGCCATATCCGGCCCGAGAAAGTCCTCGAGCGTGCATCCGGCCATCAGGTCTTCGTCCGCGGGCACGGTCGGGTTCGCGGTAAACGTGCCCGCTGCGGCCTCGGCTGCCAGATAATTCTCGGTCAGACCCGTGCGCAGCATCTCGAAGGCCTGCTCAGGCGTATCGGCAAACTGGAAGAGCTCAATATCCGTGGGTGAGATAGCGCCGCTATCGACCAGCGCATCGAGATTGAAGACCCTTTTCCAATAGTCCGATCCGTAGATAACGACCGTGATCTTTTTTGCCAGCTTGTGTGTCTGCGCCAGCGTGAGGATCTCAAACATCTCATCGAGTGTCCCAAAGCCGCCAGGAAAGACCACCAGCGCCTTTGCCAGATACGCAAACCACAGCTTGCGCATGAAGAAGTAGTGGAACTCGAAGTTGAGTGAGGGTGTGATGTAAGGGTTGGGATGCTGCTCAAAAGGTAGCCGGATATTCATCCCGATCGTCTTACCGCCGGCCTCGTAGGCTCCGCGGTTCGCGGCCTCCATGATGCCCGGACCGCCGCCCGAAGTGACGACAAAGCGCCGTCGCCGCGAGGAAATCTCTTTGGCCCAGTTGGTCAGAAGAAAGGAGAGCCGCCGCGCGTCCTCGTAGTAACGGGCCATCTCGACTGCCGCCACTGCGCGCTTGCGCTGCAGATCGGTTGCCGTGCCCTCGGCGATATCGATTGGTTTGGCGGGCTGCTCGTGGCTGGGAGCGGGGCGAGTCGAGCCGGTGTTGTCGAGCAGCTCGAGAGCGTGGTCGGCCTCTTCGCGTCCGCGAAAGCGCGCCGAGCCGAAGAAGACAACGGTGTCCTGAATCTGCTCGTGGCGGAAGCGCGCCAGCGGCTCCATATACTCCGAGACGATGCGGATCAGCCGCCCATCGGGGCCATTCAGAAACGCTGCGTTCTCATAAGCGAGAGGCGCCTCGGCGAGTTGTGGCGGTGCGCCGTTGCCGGGGATAACCGCTTCTTGGGTCGATCTCTGAACGCTGCTGTCCGATGCCTGTTCTGTCATGGCTCATCTTCCGTGGGGGTGGAGCGCATCGTAAACGGCGATCCACAGATTTAAAAGCCCCAAACCCGAAACCATCCCGCGCACGGCGCCATTGGCCGCATAGATTCCAAGCGTGGGGAATTGGAGGAACAAGGGGTTCTGCTCCCAAAGCGAACGCAACCAGGGGAACAAGAAAAGGAGCTGCGGAGAATGGGCTAGCAGCTCACCGGACCACGGAGCAAATAGAATCACGAGGCCGAGGTAGATCCTGAGCACAACGCGCAAGAAGAGCTCGGAGTTGACAAGCCATGGCGGAATCCGCTGCGGCGGTGGCGTCTGGTGAAAGTCTGATGCGGAAGTGGGCGAGAATCCGTTTTCGGAACCAGGCGCTGGGTCCTGGTTCGGTGCGAGGGTTGGCGACGTCAGTTCCGGCTGCTGGGACATGCTAAGGTTTCGTCCGTCGCCCCCGATCTCCACCTGATTGCAAGCACTTGGCGCAGGCCGATCATCGGGCCCGGCAAAGGGACGCCATACTGCAACGGTAACACAGTCACGATCAGAGGCGCAGATACACGCCGATCGTAGGCTCGGCTGTGTGGGTGAAGGCTCCGGTCGAAGTAAAGAGCGTGGTCAGGCCTGGGGCCTTGTAGAGGTTGCCGCGGTATTGGAGCCGCAGGCCGATGTGGGGCAGCAGCCCCCAGTCCACTCCGCCGCCATAAACAAAAACCGGTTTGGTGGTGCTGCTGGTGCTGGCCTGCCCACTAACAGGCGCATCGAAGAGAAGTCCCGCTCCGGCCAATGCGAACGGCCTGAGATTCGCGATCTTCATCGATGCCACCCAGTCGCCGGTGATCTCGTGGGCATTGGCTCCGACGCTTACCGGCGGAGGCGGGCAGGGAAGGATTCCACCTACAGGGCAGTTGTTGAGGTTCGAAGCGTACTTTTGGTTGGCGCGGTTAAAGGAATAGGTCGCTTCGTAGCCGATGATCGGATTGCGGATGTGCCGCACATCGAGCAAGAATCCGGCGGCATTGGATGGGCTCTGAACGGTGCCGTTGCCATTGGATGTTCCAGTGAAGGCTCCATAAAGGCTCGCCGACAGATCTGTCTGCGCATGAGCCGCACCGCCGATCAGTCCGGCGGTCCCAATCATTAAAAAAACATTCCGGATCAAGGTCGTTCGCATGGTCTTCTCCTTAGTTGAATTCGGTTAAGCTAAGCTCACCTGGAGCCCGGCTCTCTCAGTCGCCTGCCATAAGCCATAGACGCGCTTTGAGGTGCATTAGTTGTTCATCATAATGGTTTTGGCAGGTGGAGCGAGCGGGCTTCCGACGCAGGATACATCGATTATCCTGTTGAATGGAATCTTCCGCACAACCGGAACGCAGATCGCCCAGCGCGCTGGCCGCGGTGGCTGTGACGCTATGCGGTGTCTGTGCTTTTCTTGAGCTCTATTGCACGCAGCCGCTGTTGCCGCTGTTGACGCGACTCTTTCACGCTTCAAAGACCGGCGTGGGGATGACGGTCTCTGCCGCTACGCTGGGTGTGGCCCTGTCGGCTCCGATTTTCGGCGCGTTTGCTGAGCGGCTGCCGCGCAAGCGCGTGATCGTCGGCTCGCTGGTTGGCATCGCGCTGCCTACCCTGCTCGCTGCCAGCTCCACTTCGCTGGCTCAGCTCATCTTTTGGCGCTTTCTTCAGGGCGTCACCGTGCCCGGCATCATCGCGCTCGTGATCACCTACATTGGCGAGGAGTGGCCGCAGCAAAAGGTCGCGCTCATCATGAGCTTCTATGTCAGCGGAACCGCGCTCGGCGGCTTCATCGGGCGCCTCTCGTCGGGCTATCTGGCCGACTGGTTCAGTTGGCGTGTAAGCTTTCTCGCGCTTGGAACGGCCGCACTGGCGGGCGCCGGAGCCGTTGCCGCCTGGCTCCCTCGCGGAAGCCGCCGACAAACCGCCGCTGGAAACCCAGGCATTCGCTTCGCCTTTCCCGATGCGGCGATGCTGCGACGATTCCGTTCGCTGTTTTGGCGCCGCCGCCTCGTAGCCACCTTTGCTGTTGGCTTCAACGTGCTCTTCTCGCTGGTGGGAGTCTTCACGTGGATCACCTTCCACCTAGCAGCCGCGCCCTTCAATCTCGGGACAGCGGCCCTGAGCTCGCTCTTCTTCGTTTACCTCATCGGTCTCGTCGTCACACCGGCTGCAGGATTTCTCATCACTCGCGTCGGCCTGCGCGCCGGCATCGGCTGCGCCATCCTCTGTTCGATGACGGGCGTTCTGCTCACGCTCGCTCCTTCGCCGCCCACTATCGTTCTCGGACTGACTTTGCTCTCCTCCGGCGTCTTCATCTCGCAGACCGCCTCGCAAAGCCACCTGCGTGTCGCCGCACCGCCAGAGGCGCGCGTCACCGCGGCCGGGCTCTATCTCACTTGTTATTACATCGGAGGCACCGCCGCCGGCGTGGTTCCCGGAGCGTTCTGGGCAATGGGCAAGTGGCCGGCCTGCGTGGCCTTTATCGTCGCGATGCAAGCTGTGGCATTGACGATTGCTTTGCTGGGCTGGCGAGCGCCACGAGCCGCATAGAAACCCCGATGAAACCTGGCACGCGCTTAGCGAATCAAATGAGCAAGCGGGTTCGAAGAGGCACGAAGGCAGCCCATGGCCGTGAGCACTCTCTCTGACCGCAAGAAAACAATCAAGCACCCCGAGCAAAGCATGCAAGGAGAGTTTTTTGCCCGAGAACCAACTCGCATCTTCAGCCAACGCGGTCCCTGCTGCTGCCAGCCCGGCAGCGGTATCCGCGCCCACGCAACTGCAGAGCGTGCAATGGAAGCCTCGCGTCAATCCGTGGATCATTGCAGCCACTGTGGCGCTGGCGGCATTTATGGAGGTGCTCGATACCTCCATCGCCAACGTGGCTCTGCCTCACATCGCCGGCTCGCTTGGCGCCTCGACCGACCAGGGCACCTGGGTGCTGACCAGCTACCTGGTCTCGAATGCAATTGTGCTGCCCCTCGGCGCGTGGGCCTCGAGCGTCCTCGGCAGGCGCAACTTCTTTCTGCTTTGCATCGTCATCTTCACCATTTCTAGTTTTCTTTGCGGTTCCGCGCCCTCGCTTCCAATCCTCTTGCTCTGTCGAGTGATGCAGGGCATCGGAGGCGGAGGAATGCAGCCCATGGCCCAGGCCATCATGGCCGACAGCTTCGAGCCGCAAAAGCGCGGGCAGGCCTTCGCTCTCTACGGTCTTGTCGCCGTCCTCGCACCCTCCATCGGCCCCACGCTCGGCGGCTGGATCACCGACAACTTCTCCTGGCGCTGGATCTTCTTCATCAATATTCCGGTGGGCATCGTGGCCTTCCTTCTCGTTACCCGGCTTGTCGAAGATCCGCCCTGGATCAAGGCCGACCGCTCGCGTTTGCGCAACATCGATTATCTTGGCTTGAGCTTCCTCACTATCGCTATGGGCGGCCTGCAGATCATGCTCGATAAGGGCGAAGAGAACGATTGGTTCTCATCAGGATTCATCCGCCTGTTCGCCTGCCTCTTCGTCGGCGGCATCGTCGCCCTCATCTGGTGGGAGCTGCGAAGCAAGAATCCGATCATCAATATCAGGCTCTTCCGTTTCAAAAACTTCGCGATCTGCTGCTTCCTCATGGCGCTGGTCGGCGGAGTGCTCAACGCCAACACCGTTTTGCAGCCTCAGTTCATGCAGCAGTTGCTGGGCTGGAACGCCACTACCGCCGGCATGGCCCTGACCGCGGGCGGCGTGATGCTCGTCATCATGATGCCCTTGGCAGGCATCGCCACCAGCAAGTTTCCTGCGCGCTATCTGGCCATGGCTGGATTCACGATGTTTGTGATCACATTTCGTTACGCGGCCAACGTGACGACGTTGGACATGTCCTTTCCGGCGGCCTCATGGCTACGCGTCGTCCAAATGATGCCTCTGCCCTTTTGTTTCATCTCCATCACTACAGCGGCCTATGTGGGCATGCCGAGAGAAGAGAGCAACCAGGTAGCCGGGCTCATCAACTTTGTGCGCAACATCGGCGGCAGCATCCTGATCGCCGTGACCAACGCGCAGGTGACCAATCGCACCCTATGGCACGAACAGCATCTTCAGAACGTGATGTCCTCGGCCAGTAGCGCCTTTGCACAGCACCAGCAGGCATTGACGGGATTTTTTGGCGGCAGCTTCGGCGGGCCCAACGGAGGCGGCAGGGCGCTCGCCTCCATCTATAATCAGCTCAACCAGCAGGCGCAGACGCAGGGCTATCAGGATGTTTACATGCAGCTCTCTTGGATGTCGGTGGGACTGATCGCGCTTGCGCTGCTGCTCAGCAAGAACAAGCCGGCAGAAGGCGCTGGTGCTGCGGCGGTACATTAAAGGCCGATGCGCATCTAAACTATAAGAGGAGATCTTGCGCAACACCGGGGCAATGAATGCTCGCTGGTTAGCGCAACAGGAGAGAACGTAATGGCACTATTCAAAACATCTAACCCGGTACTGGGCAACAACACCTTTCAAAACCTCCCCAGCGCGCAATATGGCGGCATCATCGACGAATCTACGAGGATGACGCTCAACGGCACCATCAACAAAACCGGCATTCTGCTGGTCTGCGCAATCGTGACCGCAGCCTGGACCTGGCACAGTTACCTTGTGTCGCACGACTTTGCCGATGTGGCGTTGCCGATGTTTGGCGGAGCGATCGGCGGATTCATTGTCGCGCTGATCACGACCTTCAAAAAGGAGTGGTCTCCAGTTACCGCGCCGATCTATGCGCTGCTTGAGGGCCTCCTCCTGGGCGGCCTCTCGGTCCTCATCGACCTGCGCTACCCCGGCATCGCGATTCAGGCCGTCGGCCTCACCTTTGGCACTCTTTTCGTCATGCTGCTGGCCTATCGTTCGGGTGTGATTCCGGCGTCGGCCAAACTTCGGTTGGGTATCGTTGCGGCTACCGGCGGCATCGCGCTCTTCTATTTCGTCGAGATCCTTCTCGGGTTTTTCGGCATTCAGTTTGTTGCGATCAACAGTGCCGGCCCGATCGGAATTCTCTTCAGCCTCTTCGTCGTGGCCATCGCAGCGCTCAATCTTGTGCTGGACTTTGACTTTATTGAAAGTGGCGTCCAATACGGGGCTCCCAAATATATGGAGTGGTACGGCGCCTTCGGGATCATCGTGACACTGGTCTGGCTCTATCTAGAAATCCTGCGCCTGCTCTCTAAGTTACGCGACAGGAACCAGTAGCTCTATCTATAACTCGGGCGCGCCAGTCTCGGACCGACGCGCCCAAATTATTCTCAGCGACTATCTACTTGGAAAGCTGAACTGCCATCTGCTGACCTTCGTACGAGATCACCTTGTCAGGAGTGCCCGTAACTTCAACGCCAGTTCCGTGGCCCTTGCCGACGACCACCAACTGAAAACTCCGCGTCTTTAGCATGCCGGGGAATTCGCCTCTTCTTGCGTCAATTGTGAGCTGACGCTTGGCATCGTCCCAATGAAAGGCGATCGTCGAATAGATACCTTTTTCATAGTTGTAGTTATCGTTCTCGTCCTCATAGAGAGTGAAGTCGCCCGACGCGCCTGGGTAGATGCGCAACTCGATCGGGTCGGCGGCCTTCTCGGTCGAATATTGAATGAACGGACCCATCGGCACAATCGATCCGGCCCTCGCCATCAGCGGCATCTTCTCAATGGGCGCATCGGCGGTAATTCTGTTGCCGCCTTCCAGCTTCTCTCCCGTCCAGAAGTCGAACCACGATGTTCCTGCGGGAAGGTAGACGCTTCTTGTCTTCTGCCTTGTCTCAACGATCTTCTCTTTGGCGTGAATTGCCGGAGTCTTCCAGTAGAGCTTGGCGCGGAAGGCTCCCAAAGCTTTGTTTCCGGTCTCGAACTTGAAATCGTAACTCTTCCCAGCCACGAGATCCACGGGCACGGTCCATGATTCCATCGACTCGTAGTTATGCGCGACCTCCTTGCCATTGAGATAGACGTGCCGCGGCCCAAAACTCTTCAGGTTAAAACGGTACTTTCCAGTTTCGGACGGAGTTAGTTTGCCCTCCCAGCGAATCGAGAACTTCGGATCGGTGATAAAACTCTGCCAGCCGGTGTACCAATCCAGGTTCACATCCGGTTCCACATCCTCATGACAGACGTTCTTGAATTGGTCGTCGCAAAAGTAAGTCGCATTTAGACCGGGCCTGCCGTCCTTCGTTGTGAAGTTCCCCGGTCCAACGAGCACGCCGTCCTCAGGCGGGCGATGATACATATACTCGGTCACGGGCGCGACCATAATCGCCGGACCGAACATATATTGATCGTTGATCGCATAGGTCTTGTGGTCGGCGGTGAAATCCATCGGGAGGCCGCGCATGATCGAGTACCCGTCGTGAGTAACTTGCCAGCCCAATGAATAGATATAAGGCAGCAGTCGATAACGCAGATTGTCGAACTTCTTCAGTACCGGAGTGAATTGGCCAAACTCCCATATCTCGCGCGGCGTCTCAGACCCATGCGAGCGGAAGATAGGACTGAAGGCTCCGAACTGGAACATGCGCGTGTAGAGCTCCTGATATGCCGGATCTTTACCGCCATTCATGAAGACGCCGCCCTGGCAGCCGAGCGAATAGGCGCCAATGTCAAAGGTCCAATAGGGAATGCCCGACATGCTGTGGTTGACGCCTGCAGCGATCTGATTCTTGAAGACCGGCCAATCGGCGCCGATATCTCCAGACCAAGTGGTTGCCGCGGCTCTTTGCTGGCCTGCGAAGGTCGACCGAGTGAGAATATAAACACGTTTTTGATCGGTTTCCTTGCGCTGGTTGTTGTAGACTGCTTCGGTGTCGAGCAGCGAGTAAGGATTCAGATATCTGGCGAAGGTACCGAGATAATTGTCCGCGACGCGCTTCATCTCATACTCTTCGCCCTCCTGGGTGAGCGCATTGACCATATCCGGCTCGGTCGAGTCCATCCACCAGCCATCGACACCCGTTGAGAAGAGTCCCTTACTCAGGTATTTCCAATAGAGGTCTGTAGCTGCAGGATTGTAGACGTCAAAGTACTTGAATCCGGCCCACCCGATAGTTGGAAATAGATAGCCATGTTTCTCCATGTCTTTATAGATCTGCGACGCCGGCCCAAGTCCCGCCCAGATCGAAATCATCAGATGGAAATTCTCCTTGTGCAGAATGTCCACCATCTCTTTGGGGCGGGGATAACGGGTCTCATCGAAGACCATCCCACCCCAGTTATCGTTATTTCCCCAGTAATTCCAGTCCTGCACGATGTTATCGATGGGAATATGTAAGTCGCGATACTTCTGTGCAATGCCTAGGAGCTCTTTGCGTGTGGCATAGTGCTCCTTGCTCTGCCAGTAGCCGTAGGCCCACTTGCCATACATCGGCGATTGTCCCGTAATTTGCCGGTAACCGGCGATCTCTTCATCGATGGCTGGGCCATATAAGAAGTAGTAATCGATGTTATCGCCGACCTCGGACCATAGCGAGGTCGTACCTTTGCTATCGTCGAAGATCGTCTTGGAGTAGTTATCCCAGAAGATGCCATATCCAGCGGTCGAAACGAGCACAGGTGTAACAGCGACCGTGTTGGACTGGACGATCTTTACCGTTTGCCCGCGATAATTCATGACGCCGGCTTGCTGCTGTCCGAGGCCATAAACTCCCTGATCCGCGCTGAGTGTAAAAGCCTGCTGCACGCTGAAGGCTGAGTGTTCCTTTTCGATTCCAGTGGGTTCGAAGCTGGCCTTACCGCGTTCCTTGAGAACCGTGTTGCCCTTGCTGTCGAGGAATTCAATCGAGCCGTCGCTCTTGCTTACCAGTAGTGTGAGCTTTTCGGAGGTTAGCGTGACCTTGTCGGCGTCTTCCTTGACCGAGACCGATAGAACGGGCAGATCCTTTTGGATTACGGAGAGGCTCACCTTCGCCGACGTGCCTCCTATCGGCCACTTCACCACGCGAACGATGCCTCCGGCGTAGAGTTGCACCTTCTCGTTCAGGTCGCCTGCGGTGAGTTGGACGCCGTTCTGGATCTGTTGAACGGCTGCAGGCGTATCCTTCGAGGGCTGAGCGCCGCTCTGGCAGAAAATCGGAGAAGCGCAAAGATAAAGCGCCACTGAGGGCGCGGTAACTTTCAAAACAACAGTCAGAAATCTCATCGTTCCTGCTTTCTCGATACTTCGCACAGCTTGACTTCGCGCAACCGGCTAGCCTTTAGCGAACATCTGTTTGATACCTCGCAGCGCTTGGCGCGTGCGCTCTTCGTTTTCGATTAGTGAGAATCGCACATGTCCATCGCCGTAGTCGCCAAATCCAATTCCAGGAGATACGGCGGTTTTGGCTTCCGTAAGTAGCAGCTTCGAAAACTCCAGAGATCCGAGCTTCCTGTACTGCTCCGGTATCTGTGCCCAGACAAACATTGTCGCCTTGGGTGAAGCAACCGGCCAGCCTAACTTATTCAATCCCTCGACTAACACGTCGCGGCGCTTGCGATAGTTCTCGCAAATATGGTGAACGCACTCCTGCGGACCCTCCAGCGCGTGAATCGAAGCGACCTGAATCGGCGTGAAGGTTCCGTAGTCGAAGTAACTCTTGAGACGCGCCAGTGCCGAGACCAGCACAGGATTACCGACCATAAATCCAACGCGCCAGCCGGGCATGTTGTAACTCTTCGAGAGTGTGAAGAACTCGACGGCGACTTCCTTTGCTCCGGGCACCTGCAGGACGCTCGGCGGTTTGTAGCCGTCAAAGGCGATATCGGCGTAGGCCAGATCCTGGATGAGATGAAAGCCGTATTGCCTGGCTAGTTCGACGAGGCGGGCCAGAAAGGGCAACTCGACACACTCGGTCGTCGGATTCGACGGGAAGTTGACGATCAGCGCCTTGGGGCGCGGGACCATGCGCGGGATGAGGTCCTCAAGCTGGGCGAGGAATTGCTCGCGATCGTGAACCGGCACGCTGACCACGTGCGCCCCGGCGATCACCGGGCCATAGATGTGAATCGGGTAGCTGGGGTTGGGCACCAGCACCGTGTCATTCGAGTCGAGGATGGCAAGGCAGAGGTGGGCGATACCCTCCTTCGACCCAATGGTTACGATAGCCTCGGTCTCGGGATCGAGATCGACGTCGTAGCGCGTTTTGTACCAGTTGCAAATGGCTTTGCGCAGGCGCGGAATGCCGCGCGAAACCGAGTAGCGGTGCGTCGGGGGCTTGAGCGCTGCCTCGACCATCTTATCGACGATGTGCTTCGGTGTGGCCCCGTCTGGGTTGCCCATGCCAAAGTCGATAATGTCCTCCCCGCGGTGGCGGGCGGTCTTCTTCATGGCGTCCGTAATATTGAAGACGTACGGCGGCAAGCGCTTAATACGGCTGAACTCGTTCATGATGACTCCAGTGTAAAGCCAGCGGCCAATGATCGGTTGTCTGTAGTCAGTTTTCAGTAAACGGGTGTCGGCGACCGAGTGGGATCGCCAACAGTCGACAGATGTCAGCTGACAGATGAAAATTGAAAATTGTTTTTCGGGATGAGGTGGAACGAAGTCTAGGCGGCCCAAGCCGCAGCCGTTGCAACGGCACGGGCGATGACGGGATGGAGGAAGGGGTGGTGCATGAAGTTGATTATAGCGCCGCTCGGTTCCGGCTGGGCTCCAACCACAGAATTTATACTCAAAGACAACATGAGCAATTTCTTACCTGTAGACGAACAGATGGACCTGCTTGAAAAGGGCGCGTCGGAGATTATCCGCGTCAGCGACCTGCGCGAGCGCCTCGAAGAGAGCCGCAGGACAGGCCGCCCGCTGCGCATCAAAGTCGGCTTCGACCCTACTTCGCCTGATCTGCATCTGGGCCATACCGTGCTGATGCGCAAGCTGCGCCACTTTCAGGTCCTCGGCCACACAGTGATCTTCCTGGTCGGCGACTACACCTCGCTGATCGGCGACCCGACAGGGCGGAACGTGACACGAAAGTCGCTGACTGTCGAAGAGATTAACGAGAATGCTAAAACCTATACCGACCAGGCCTTCAAGATCCTCGACCGTAGCGTCACTGAAATTCGCTACAACTCGGAGTGGCTGGGCAAGCTCAGCTACGAGCAGACGATCCGTCTTGCAGCGCGCTTTACCGTTTCGCAGATGCTGGAACGCGACGACTTTCATAAGCGCTACGAGGCAGAACAACCGATCAGCCTCCACGAGTTTCTCTACCCAGTGATGCAGGGCTACGACTCGGTGTGCCTGGAGTGCGATGTCGAGTTGGGCGGGACGGACCAGAAGTTCAACCTGCTGTGCGGTCGCGAACTGCAGCGCCAATATGGCCAGAAGCCGCAGATCGTGCTGATGACGCCGATTCTCGAAGGCCTTGACGGCGTGCAGAAGATGTCGAAGTCGCTCGGCAACGCCATCGGCATCAGCGAGCCACCGGCCGAGATGTATGGCAAGCTGATGTCCATTTCCGATGAGCTGATGTGGAAGTACTGGGTCTTCCTGACCGACCTCAAGCAATCGGAGGTTGATGCGCTTCGTGCTTCCGTCGCAGCTGGATCTGCGCATCCGATGGACCTGAAGAAGCGGCTTGCGCGGTCGATTACCGCGGATTTCCACGGCGAAGAAGCCGCCCAAGCCGCCGATGAAAACTGGGCTCGCATGTTCCAGCAAAAGGAGACGGCGGAGGACCTCGAAGAGGTTGCCGTGGCGTTTGCTGATGTGGCTGGACCGGAGCCGTGCCAGATTCGCCTGCCCAAACTGCTGGTGCATCTGGGACTGGCAGCCAGCGGCGCAGAAGCCAATCGCAAGATCGCTGAGAAGGCTGTCAAGCTGGATGGCGAGACTGCGTCGGGGAATACGACCGCCGTCGCTTCGCTGCCGGCACGCATTGTGGTTCGTCTGGGCAAGCGGGCCAAGGTTGCGGTACTGAACTAGGCAGGCCGAACTTACCTGTCGCGCGAGAAACCCATTTTGGCAGAGAGGCCGCAAAGAGGAGGCACCTGATTGCCATGAATTCAGAACGTCACGTGTACAGACTTAAGTGGTGGTCTTTGGCCGGATATCTCCTGTTGGGTTTGTTGCTTAGTGGGGCCGGCTTGACCCTGATCGCTATTGTGATACTGAACGGGGGGTGGCCCGACGGTTTCGGTTTGGGTGCGATAGCTGCAATGGTACTGTGTCCTTGCTTGGGTTATTTGTTTCTTGCCTGGGCACTCCGTTCAAGAGTGATTTTGGATGGCGATCTTCTTACCGTACGAAATGCGATCGGAACCGATTCAACTCTGATCGGAGAAATCGTTGGATATCGCATCGTGCGTGATAGCCGCTTGTCGTATTGGTCGCTGAAATTGCATAACGGTGGCCGAATTTTAATCGAGCGGACATATTCGATGGATGACTATTTTCATGATTTTATTTCTGGCCTAAAGCTCTTAGAGGAAGAGGACGAACAAGCCTAGCTCAGTTCGAAGCGCACCCTCCATGTTCCGGATTCCACAAATGGCCATTCTCGTTTAGCCAAATGGCGTATACTGGGTTTGGAGGCAGATGATGGCCACATTCACAGTTCCCGGCGTTTTGGGTGGGGAGCCGGTTCTGGGCAGGGCGATGCAGCAGGGCGGCGCGCTGGCTGAGTTGGTGCGCGAAGGGCTGCCTGCAGAGGCGCTTTTCTCGCTGGCCAAGCGCCTCGATCTGCGTCAAGCGGAGATCTCCGCCAAGATCGGCATCCCGCAGCGCACGCTGACCCGCCGTCTGACGCACAAATCGCGGCTGACGGCTGCCGAATCCGACCGCACGGTGCGGCTGGCGCAGGTCTTTGCCACGGCCGCAGAGACGCTGGGTAGCGAAGAGAAGGCCGCGCAATGGCTCAAGACGCCCAATCGCGCTCTGCGCGGCGGCTGCCCGCTCGACCAGTTGGACACCGACCCCGGCGTGCGCGAGGTGGAAGACGTGCTGGGCCGCATCTCCTACGGCGTCTATTCCTGATGCGCATCTGGCGGCTTTGCCGGGCGCCGTATGCAGGTGACGCCTTCAGCGGCGAGGGAGCCCGTCGTTTTGGCGGGCGCTGGAACTCGCGTGGCGTGCCGATGGTCTACACCTCTACTTCGCTGGCTCTGGCCGCTCTTGAACTCTTTGTCCATCTGGAGCCTGGCCAGGCACCTGACGATCTGGTCTCCGTCTCGGCGCAGTTGCCGGAGGGAGAACCGGCGCGCACCCTGCACTCAGCCGAGTTGCCGCCTGTTTGGTGGACGGACAGTGCGGCAGCCGCGATTCGCGACCTGGGCGACGCATGGGTGCGCCACCGCTCCTCGCTGGCCTTGCTGGTTCCCTCGGTACCCATTCGCGCCGAGTGGAATGTGCTCGTCAATCCATTGCATCCGCGCATTGCGGAGTTGCAGATCGATCCGCCGCAGCCTTTCGTCTTCGACGCGCGCATGTTCCAAAATGCGTAGCCGTAGAGCCTCACCCACCAGCTTTTTCTTCGTACCTGTCCAGCTCGGCGCACCTTAAGATAGAGCGGAGGAACCCCTTCCATGGATCGAAGAAGTTTCTTGATTCAGGCCAGCGCCGTCGCGGCCGCGGCGTTCTGCTCCCGAAGCATGTCGGCTCAGTCTCTGCCGGCGGTCCCTGCCGAGTTGACTCTCCGCGAAGAGCCCGCATCGCCGCATGTTCCATTGAATTATGTAGGCTTGAGCTATGAGCTGGCGCAGTTGACCGATCCCAGCTTCTTCTCCGCTTCCAATCGCGATCTGGTCGCACACTTCCGTCTTCTCGATCCGCGGGGAGTCTTGCGCGTCGGCGGCAATACCAGCGAATCCTGCTGGTTCAAGGCGAATGCATCCACGCCGGCTCCTCAGTTGCATCTGCCCACAGGCAACATCGATGCCAACTGGATGCCGCATCGGCTCTTTGCGATCACCCCGGAGGCGATCGACGAGTTGGCGGGTTTCCTCGAGGCGACGGGATGGCGGCTAATCTATGGCCTCAACTTCGGTAACAGCACGCCGGAGCGCGGTGCCGTCGAAGCGGCCTATGTGGCGCGCAAGGTGGGTAGCCGCCTGGAGTTCTTTCAGATCGGCAATGAGCCCGATTTCTATTCCAGCTCCAACAACCTCACACGCCCGCCCGGCTGGGGCTTCGCGGACTATTTGAAAGAGTGGACGGCCTTTGCCGAGGCCATCGCCGCCATGGTTCCGAATACGCGCTTTGGCGGCCCTGACGTGGGCGCCTCCTCCGACTGGGTAACACGATTTGGCGAGCAGTTGCCGACAACGTTACGGCCCCGGCTGACGGCTCTGACGGGACACTATTACGCCGAGGGTCCGCCAGACGATCCGCGGGTGACCACACAGCGGCTCCTCGGCGGCAATCCCAATATCCCCGCCGAGATGAAGCGGATTGAAGAGACGGCGCGAGCGCATTCGCTGGCCTATCGCATGACCGAGGGCAACTCCTGCTATCGCGGCGGAAAACCGGGGATGAGCAACGCCGTTGCCTCCGCGCTGTGGGCGGGCGATTATATGCTGCTGCTCGCCAGCCTGGGATGCGCGGGAGTCAACTTGCATGGCGGAAGCAGCGCTTTTCTCGCTGCCGGCCTTGGCGATCACACGCCGGGCATGAACGTTGCAAAGACACCGCAAACCAAACGTAGCGGATTCTATACGCCCATCCAGGCCGAGCCGGGCAGCGAGGTGAAGGCTATGCCGGTCTTCTACGGCATGATGCTGGCGGGGAACTTCGCAGGTAAAAAAATGCTCAGCGTGGATGGAAGCCTGCAAGGCGTGAACGCCACAGCTTATGCCGCGAAAAATGAATCTGGAATACTGGTTGCCATCTTCAACAAGGACGAGTCGCGGGCACTCGAGTTGTCCATCCGCGCTCCGTGTCCTGTTGCGACTGCAACCGCGTGGAGAATGCAGGCGCCCGCGCTGGACTCCACTGAAGGAGTCACGCTGGCCGGCGCACAGATTGAGGCTCACGCGCAATGGAGCCCGAAGATCACGGAGCCCGTGGCAACTCAGCATGGAACGCCGCGCATCCGCGTTCCCGCCGCCAGCGCAGCACTCGTGTTTCTGAGCTAGTGCAAACACCGGGGAGAGCAGGATACGGAGGAAGCAGGGGCGTTCACGCCCCTGAAACCAGCCTCGCAGCAAGAGCGGGCTTAGCGGCGGGCCTTTCACTCATGCCGCAGATGATTCCGCTTCCTCCATGTCGGGCTCGGTCCAGAGCAGGATGGATTGGGGCAGGGTGATGGAGGCGATGAGTGTGGCGGTCGCCAGGCCATAGAGGACCGTGCCGACTGGAAACGCAATTCTGGCCAGCATGTTGGGTATGTTGGCTTCGAAGTGCGTAACAAGCCACAGCATGCACGTCGCAACCACAAGTGCTCCGTAAGCGCGATAGTGCGCGCGATCGCGCTGTGCGAGCTCGCGCTCGTCGCTCCGGTATTGGCTCTCCGTGGGCTCGATGCGATAGACGCGCAGCGTCAGCAAAAGAGGATTCGGGGGAGCCTCTGAGCGTCTTTGCCGCTTGCCGCTGAAGGGCTTGATGAGTCCGCCGAAGTTGTACCCGCCGAGAAAGAAGCGATTGATGGGGATCGTGGCCAGGATCAGGTAGGCGGCGCTCGTATGCCAATGATCGAGAAACCACAAGCCTGCCATCGCCGCAGCCAGCGTGACGTAGATCAGCACAACAAGCCAGCGGCGGCGGGCTTGCGGAGCCATGTCGATTCGTTTGCGCAAAAGAAACAGTTCGGCGTTCATTGCGGTTCCTCCATGTCGGGCTCGGTCGTAGGTGCGGCTTTGGCCCTGTTTGTCCCGTAGACCTGTTGGCTCAAGGGCCGCAAGGGCTGTTTGGAAAAGATCGCCTCGACCGGCAGACCGAAGTACTCGGCCAGCGAGAGGGCCAGCTTGAGGCTGGGGCTGTAGTCGCCGCGCTCCAGAAAGCCGATGGTCTGGTAGTTCACGTCCATGGCATCGGCCAACTGCTGGCGGCTGATGCCGCGCTCGGCGCGCAGCACGGCGATGCGATTGTAGAGTCCGCTCTCGCCGGGCGCTTTTGGATCGCTTGCGTTCATTTTTTAGAATATTGTTATGTAATTCAAACATTATGTCAACTGGAAAAACATCAAAGAACAAGATTTGTGTAGATCTTGGGAAGATTGGTCGTTTGGATACGTGTGGAGGTTCGTGGTTTCCCACCCATTCCGCACGACAAAGCGGAATGGATGGGCACCCGGAGGCACGGGATTTCTATGGAACGGCTAAAGCTGTGCCCTTTCAAAGCCTCATGGTTCCTATGCGCCGAGGGCGAAGCGGCGCGCCGATTCGAGCAGCCGCGCCACAGACTCCTTTGAGCAGGACTCTGTGTAGATGCGCAGCAGGGGCTCGGTGCCGCTGGCGCGCAGCAGCAGCCAGGTTTCGGCGGCCTTGGGCTTGCTCATCGCTTCGGGATTGTCGAGGTAGAACTTGACGCCGTCCATCGTCTCCTGGCAGTAGATCGCCATTCCGGCGAAGACCGGGTCGCCGGGCTCAAGCGCACGGGCTCGCGCGATGGCGGCATTCTTGATCTCGTCCGGGATGTGCAGATCGATGCGGCCATAGTGGTGTTCGCCGTATTCGGCTTGCAGGTCGGCGACGAGCTGGCCGAGGGTCTTGCCTTCTTCAGCCATTACGTTGGCCAGCAACAGCGAATTGAGCAGGCCGTCGCGCTCAGGCAGGTGGCGCTGGAAGCCGATGCCGCCCGACTCCTCGCCGCCCATGAGGATCTCACGCTCAAGCATGTAGTCGCAGACGTATTTGAAGCCGATGCCGTGCTCGATGAGTTCGCGGCCGTGCTTGAGGCAGATGCGGTCGAGCATTTTGGTGGTGTTGAAGGCGCGGGTGACGGCGCCGGGCCAGTCCTTGTACTTGAGCACCCAGCTCAGCAGGATGGAGAAGATCTTGTGCGGGTCGACGAAGTTTCCAAATTCATCGGTCGCTCCGATGCGGTCGGCGTCGCCGTCGGTGCAGAGGCCGGCCTGGCAGCCGTTAGCCACGACAGCCTCGCCGAGGGCGCGGATGTGCGGCTCGATGGGCTCGGGATTGATGCCGGGAAAGAGCGGGTCTGCATTGCCGCGAATCTGCACGTGCGAGATGCCCAGGCGGGTGAAGATGTCGGAGATGTAGGTCAGGCCCGCGCCGTACATTGAATCGATGGCAAACTTCATGCCGGAGCCTCTGAGCGCGTCGAGGCTGGTGAAGCTTTCGATGGCCTTGAGGTACGCAGGCAGGAAGTCAACCTCCTCGATTACGGCGGGCTGGGCCGCGCGGGGGACCGGCTGGCCGAGGAAGGACTCGATCTCGGCGATCATTGATGGCTTGCCCGAGCCGCCATACCAGCCCTTGTACTTCACGCCGTTCCATTGGGCGGGATTGTGTGAGGAGGTGATCATAATGCCGCCAGCGGCATTGCGATGGAAGACGGCATAACTCAGGGCCGGTGTGGGCGTGACGCCGCCGGCCAACTGCACCGGAATGCCTGTTGCGGCGACGACCTCGGCGCAGGCGCGGGCAAAGGCTTTGGAGCCGAAGCGGGTGTCGTAGCCGATACAGAGGCCCTTGGCGGGCTCTTCCTTGGCATGAACGTAAGCGGCGATGGCCTCGGCGGCGATGCGCACGTTGGCAAAGGTGAAGTCGTCTGCGATGACGGCGCGCCAGCCGTCGGTGCCAAATTTGATCGTGGGATGAGGCATGGTTAGCTTATCAGGCTCCCTGAATCAAAGATAAAGAATGAGGCGAGAGTGGCCGGGAGGGCCGCTCTGAGTTGGTGAACCCGCACTCATCATAATGCACCCGGTAGCGGTGGTCCTTTGAGACTCATCAGCTGAATCTATATGCGGGTTGAACTCAGATGAGCTCAGTCCGCCCCGAGGCATCGAGTTCCTTCACAATCTTGCCCACATCCTGGGAGTGGTCCCGATGGGCGATCAGCAGCGCGTCCTCGGTGTCCACGATGACCAGGTTCTTCACTCCCACCATGGCCACAAACTTGCGCGGGCTGTAGATGTAGTTGTTGCTCGCTTCAAGAGCCATGTGGCCTGCGGTTGCTGCGACATTGCCCTCGCCGTCGCCACGCAGGCGGGTTTCAAGCTGGTACTCGTAGAGCGAGGCCCAGGAGCCCAGATCGTTCCAGGTGAACTCAGCGGGGATGCAGTAGAGATTCGAAGAGTGTTCGCCCTTGGCAGAACGCGGCTCGAGGACGGCATAGTCCACCGAGATGTTTTCGCATTTGGGATAGACCGCGCGAAATATCTCGGCAAACTGAGGCGTGCCATAAGCTGCTGCGATGGCTTCGAGCAGCGGGGCTGTCTCGGGCAGATGCTCGCGGACAGCGTTCGCGAGTGTCCGCGCCGACCACAGAAAGATCCCCGAGTTCCAGAAGTAGTTGCCTGCGGCAACAAACTCCTCGGCGCGGTTCTGGTTTGGCTTCTCAATGAAGCGCCGGACATGGATTGCCCCCTCGTCGCTGGTGTAGTCGCCGGTCTCGATATATCCGTAGCCGGTTTCGGCGCGGGTCGGCTCGATGCCCAGCACCACAATGTTGTCGCCGGCCGTGGCCACGGCAATGCCCTTTTGCAGCGCCTTGACGAAGCGCGGCTCATTGGCGATGACGTGGTCTGAGGGAAAGACCCCCAGCACCGCGTCGGGGTTCTGCCGCTCGATCAGGAAAGCGGCCAGCCCGCAGGCCGGGGCGGTGTTGCGGCCCACCGGCTCCTGGACAATCTGCCCTGCCGGAACGCCCGTTAACTGGTCGGCGATCTCATGGGCCAGATAATCGTTGGTGATGACCCAGATCTGCTCCGGGGCGGCCACTGGCTTGAGGCGCTCGACAGTCTGCTGGATCATCGAGCGTTCGCCATCGAGGGCCAGGACCTGCTTGGCGTGAGCGCGGCGCGAGCGTGGCCAGAAGCGGGTACCGCTGCCTCCGGCAAGTATCACAGGGCGAAAATCAATTGGCTTTGGCATTGAAGTCACATCCTACGCGACAAACGTCACGTTTGCACAGGGTGAAGTAGACGTTTTCTTGACTCAATACACCTGGAGTGCGCCGTCAGCCTTGCAGGAGATCGGTTTACGCATCTCACAATGCAAAACGCTGCGCGCCTGTTCGTCTTCTGCTGTCTCGCTAGGCGAGATTTGAGGGCCAGTGGGGCTATGCCAGCCCCACCAGGAACTCCTTCATCCGCCGGGTGCCCTCGTCGATGTTTTGTTTGGTTACCGGGTAGGAGATGCGGATGTGTTCCGCGGTCCCGAAGGCCTCGCCCGGAACCGAGACAACATGAGCTTCGTGCAGCAGCCGCGTGGCCAGCTCGGTAGCTGTCTTGATGCCACCCTTGCCGATGTAAGCCGACATGTTGGGATAGACATAGAAGGCGCCTTCTGGCTTGGTGCACGCGACGCCGGGAATCTCGGCCAGCTTGGCCAGCATGTAGTCGCGCAGGTCGATGAACTCGGCGCGAAACTCGCTGACGCACTGCTGTGAGCTGGTCAGGGCGGCGATGGCGGCCTTCTGGACGAAACTCGTTGCATTGGAGGTGGACTGCGACTGCAGCTTGCTCAGGTTGGCCACCACAGATTTCGATGCAAGTGCGAATCCGGCTCTCCAGCCCGTCATTGCATAGGTCTTCGAGAGCGAGCCGAGGATAACGACATGCTCCTTGGCCCACGTGAACGAGCCGCCTGAGACCGGCTTGCCTGCGTAGTTCAGATAGACGTAGCACTCGTCCAGAAGCAGATAGATCCCGCGCTCGTGGGCGACCCTGACGATCCGCTCCAGGTCCTCGGCCGAGACCACCGATCCGGCCGGATTGGAGGGCGAGTTGAGGATGATCGCCTTGGTCTTGGGCGTAATCGCCTTCTCAATGGCGTCGGCCGTGATGCGGAAGCTCTCGGCCTCGCTGGTTTCAAGGAAGACCACCTTGCCGCCGGCGTACTGGATGATGTCTTTGAAGCTGACCCAGTAGGGGACGGGCAGGATGACCTCGTCGCCGTGGTCGACGAGGATCTGGATGGCGTTGAACAAGGCAAGCTTGCCGCCTGTGGTGAAGATGGCCTCGTCGACGGCGTAGTCCGAGCCGAAGTCGCAGGCGTGGCGTTCGACGATGGCCTTGCGCACGTCGGGGATGCCGGGCACGACGGTATAGCGCGAGAAGTTGGCCTCGATGGCGGCGATGGCGGCGTCTTTAATGTGGTGGGGGGTGGGGAAATGCGGCTCTCCCGCGCCAAAATCGACCAGATTGGCGCCTTGCGCGCGGAGCTTGGCGGCTTCCGCAGCCACAGCCATGGTTGCGGAGACCTCGATCCGACCGATGCGGTCGGCAAAGACTTGGGAAGGTGCTGAGACTGTCATAGCAGCTTCTATCTTTACAGATTTTCTGCCAACTGCAAAACCCGGATGGCAGAAAACCTTGAGACACAGCCAGCCGCAAGCAATGAAAGGGCGCAGCTGAAGCCGCGCCCTTTAGATCGTCGCGAGCGAATTGAAGACACCTTAGAATCTCTTGTCGAGACCCATGGAGAATGCCTTGAGGTGGCCGCCGGGCCAGCAGTGAGGATTGGAGTACTGGTTTCCCGCTGCATCCGAGGCGTCGTGGCAGTCTGTTGTGACGCCGCGCCCGCCAGCTCCTAAATCGTAGTGAGCAAACGGTCCATTGAAGGTTCCAGCCCAATCGGAGTACATTTCCAGGCCTTCTCCGATCCGGTGCCGATAAGCAACCGTAAACATGTTGGCCGAGTTATCGACTGCGCGGCCGCCGTACATATTCCCGTCCGACGGGAGCGAATAAGGCGCCACAGCTACAGATGTGGTGTGTTGGCCCGGATCGCCTGGCGTCCGGTAAGCCCGCGCCCAGCCTATCGAAAGGCTGTCGGACTTTCCGATTGCCTGTGTGCCTGCGAGCCAGCTGCCGAGACGCTGGCGCTCATTCTGAAACTCCAGGAAGCCCGGAAGGTAGCGGTGAATGTCCTCGAAGATCGCGCTGACGACGGTCTTCTTGCCGAAGAATCCATACTGGATTCCTATCTTTCCAGCGTCTTCGTCGGCGACCTCGGCGTTATAGAAGGCCGTGGGCACCCAATAGGCGTAGCCGACGCCGGAAGTATTCGTGGTCAGCGGGCCAGTGTAGTTCGAAGGTGGACCGCCTGAGTAGATGCCGGTGATGTCGCTCTGCCGATTCACTTTCATATGGCGCTCATAGGCCGCCGTAACGTACAACGGCTCCTTGGTGTACGACACATTTCCGCTCACGACATCACTGAATCCGCCGTCGTTGCAGCCGATGGGAGCGAGGCCGCCGTCGCCCGGATTGTCGCCTCCGTTGCAATCGGGTTCACCCGCGGGAAGATTGTCGCTGTTGTTGGCGCGGTCCTGCCCCGGTGAGAAGAATGCATTGAACAGGATTCCGCGGAGATTGGGAGAGCTGTACCAGATCGAGTGATCGAGCCGGTAGCCGAATTCAACCCGGTTGTCGCCACCGGTGTTGCCCATGATGACTCCGTAGTCTCCTTCCATGCCGGAGAACGGGTTCATGCGCGCAGTGGACTGCTTATATGGTGGGTCTGACTTACCGAATAGCAATGCGCCCCACTTTACCTTCCCGAGGCCGATGTAGCTATTACGGGTAAACAGAGTGCCGTCGACGGTGTCCTGCTCCTGGCTGTTACTTTCATGAAGTCCCGGCGCGGTCGAGATATTGATCGATGTCTCAAGTTGATAGATGAAGTTAGTATCTTTGATGCCGGTCATCTGAGTCCCGCGTACGCCAACGTAGGCCAGGTTCGTCGAAAAATCCTCAAGCCATCCCATATTGCCGACCGGCGGGTTGCCATTGCCATCCACCATGCCTCCGATCCCCTTCGTTGCCGTGTCCATCGAGACGTCGAGATTGCCGTAGAAGGTGATCTCACCAGTTTTGGTATAGAAGGTCAGGTCTTTTCCCGGCTTTTTTTCAAGGAATTCGTGCTTTGCCTGCTCCGCGGTCGTCGGCTGCGTCGCGCCCACGGTCAGGTTGTAGACCGCGGCTGGATTGACGCCTCCGACCGAAGGTGTGGTTGAGCCTGGACGGGTGGCCGGTGCGGCCTGGCTTGACCTTTGCGCGCTTGCCGGTGGCTGTGCAGTCGCCTGAGAGTTAGGCTGTATGCCGCCAGCCGGAGCAGTGCCCGCCGGAGCGACTTGCGCCGCGGCGCTCCGCAGTGCGGAGGCATCCTTCTGGGCTGCGTTCTCCTGATCTGCCGCATCGGGGTTGGCCGCGGACTTCTTTTCGAGCGCGTCCAGACGCGCCTGAACCTCTGCAAGCATCTTACTCAGCTTTTCAATCTGCTCTTGAAGCGCTTGCTTGTCATTCGGCTCCTGCGCGCGAGCGACGGCCGGCGCATTGGTGAGAAGCGCGATAAGTGAAACAGAGATCGCAAGTAAGGTGATAAGTCCAAAGGAAGTATGTGAACTTCCCAATCGAGACGTTAACGTGAGAGGTTTCATGTTTTTCTCCTGCGGCATTGGGTCGCGTTTGCGATTACGCCGCAGGGGGTGTCGTCTGCCTCCCCAGGCGCATAAGCGCGGAATTCCTCGCCGCGGCATCAATCTAGGGTCCTATCGGCAGTCGCGCTGATTGTCGTTAGTAAGAAATGCATTTGAGGAACGGAATGGTATTGAGAGCTTATATGAAAAATGTGTTAGCCCTAGACTGCGATTCGGGGTGGAGTGCTGAACCGAATGGCAGTCCCCGCCGATAGGTGACAATCACCTGCCGATCTCCGCATGCTCGTGGGTGGGTGAATGCGCTGGTCTTATGAAGGAGTGTGCTCTGTGAGCCAACTCTACGATGTAAAGCTTCGTATTGAAGAGGCGATCAAAAGCAGCGGGCTTGACCCTATGGAAGTCCGAGGCAAGATCGGACTGAAGTCCGGCAAATTGCTGAGCTTGATCAATCCCAGCACTCCGGACGACCCGGCGATCGTTCTGAAACTCAAACTAGCGGTCAAAGAAGTGTTGAATATCGCCCTGTGAGGAGTGTCTGCATGAAATGGAATTCAATCCAAACGAAAGTTCTCGTCACACTTATTGCCTGCCTGGTGGCGGGGGTTGGCGGCATTCTAGCACTGATGCAATATAGCTTTGCGCGTAACTCACAAGCCCTGGCTCTAGAGTCAATCTCCAGTTCACAAAGGCTGTTCACAATTCTCGAGGCCAGAGAGATCAGCAAGATGACGGCCGTCAGCCAGACACTGATCGTGAACCCCCAGATTCGCGATGCATTTGCAGCTAAAGATCGCGCTCGCCTGCTGGAGTTGACTGCGCCGCTCTATCCGGGCCTGAAGAGCGAAGGGATTACGAATTGGATGTTTCACACTCCCGAACCGGATATGGCCGTCTTTCTTCGCCTCCACAACCCCGCGAAGTTCGGTGACCATCTAAATCGCTTCATGGATAAAGAAGCGCAACGTACCCACTCCATCGTGGTTGGCAATGAGTTAGCCAGGGCGGGATTTGCGGAGAGAATCCTTCGGCCGGTTTACGACTCCCAAGGCAAAATCGCCGGCTACGTCGAGTTTGGCGAAGAGCTCGGCCAGTTCATTCACGCAATGAAAGGCCAGACAGGAAGCGATTACGGACTTCTGCTCAGCAAAAAGTATGTCGATCGGCAGTTTTGGGCGGACTCGAGCGCAGTGTGGCATCGGCGCGATAACTGGGACGACAACCCAGATTTTGTTGTAGCCGACAAAACAACGGCCAGCGACAATATCATCCGCTTTCAGGGATCTCTCGCCGCGCTGCCCGAACAGGGAGCGGTTCTGGAACGCTACCAGGACGGAAAATCAATCTTCGTCCGTGGAATCTTTCCCATTCACGATGCCGCGGGCAATGTAGCCGGCGCGATGTTTGTGGTGCGGGATATTTCGGCAACGTATATCGCGATGCGTCAAACGCAGAACATCCTCATCGTTGTCTTCGTTGTCTCGCTATTGTTAGGCATCCTTCTTGTCTTGACCTTACTCAACCGCCTCGTATTCAAGCGTGTTCAGCACATCATTAAAGTGGCAACCCGAGTGGTTGGCGGCGACTTCGAGACGGAGATCAAGGTTAGCTCCCCGGATGAGGTTGGCCAGCTCGAGCAACTCTTTGAGCAATTCCGCCAAGTCTTTGTTAACGTCTTAACTCATCTTACCGAGTTGGAGGCAAAGAAGTAGCTTCTCAATGTCGCTTCTTTTGAAGTCGCAGCCGCGGCCTCGGTAAGAGCCAGGACGCGAGACTTCGAAGAAGCGGCATTGTTTTTAGCCTGTTCAAAACCATCGAGCCTATACAGAGCCAAGCTGCGGCGTCCGTCTCCAGAACGGCAGATACAGCAGCAGGAAGACGACCCACGCCACGCCTTCGGCTGACAGGATGTACCATGGCCACGGCCCGAGAAAATCCAGAAGAGAGACATTCATCGGCTTGGCGCGCAGATACATGTAATTCGTCTTCAACATGAAGTCGAATGCGCCGACAAATGCTGCAAAGAGATTCAAGGCTAGCATAGCTCTGGCAACCGATCCCGGCTGTGGCCGCACCTGTTTCGACCACACGAGATAGAGAGTGCCGGCGACAGTGAGACCGTGGGCTACAAAGAACTGCGCCGTTGTGAACGAGGGAAATGGCTCCCACAGGTTCGGCGTAAGCAACGCCATCGAAGCGCCGGCCAAAGCGCCATAGTAGGCCAGATCGAAGACTGCCCTGTTCAGCGTGAGCAGCGCAAGGATGACGAGACATAACGAGGCATCGCAGAGCTCCAGAGGAAGGTGAGCTGGAAAGGTGAGCTGTTCATGGGTAGCCAGGTGGCCGTAGTAAAGAGCCGTGTCCAGGACGATGACGGAAGCGAGGCCAATTCGCAGCCAGCGGGCCTCCGGCGAGAGCTTTCGCTGAACGACGGTAAGAATGGCTGCGAGAGCGGGAACGGCGCTGAGGATGATCAGGTGCGCCGGACCAAAGAGATGAAAGTTCGTGATCATGCTCGGTCTCGATCATTCACTTGCATGCCGGGCCCTTATGGCTTGCCTTCACAGCCGCGCGCCTAGCTCGCTCCCATCCGCGCCCGCAGCCGTTTCAGCACGTTCGGCGGAACAAGCCCACTGACATCGCCGCCGAAGGCGAAGACCTCCTTCAACATGCGCGAGCTGACAAAAGAGTAGCGGCCTGCCGGCTGCAGAAAGACCGTCTCGATCTCTGGCGCCAGTCTTCGATTCATCAAGGCCATCTGGAACTCGTACTCGTAGTCGCTGATGGCTCGGATGCCGCGCAGCACCGCAGAGGCGCCCTGCTGGCGCGCAAACTCGACCATGAGGCCGCCAAAGGTCGCGATTGTGACGTTGGCCAGCATCGCGGTCGATTCCTTCAGCATCTCGACGCGATCCTCGACCGTGAAGAGCGGATCTTTCACCGGATTGGTGAGAATTGCGACAGTGAGCCGGTCAAAGAGCTTGGAGCCGCGCTGGATCAGGTCGATGTGACCGTTGGTCGGCGGGTCAAAGGTGCCGGGATAAAGCGCGTGTACGCTCATGGTGATTCCCCAGTGATTCTAACGCACGGCGCTGTTACCTCTGCAGCAGGTCAATCGGCTGGGTAAAGTCGGTGACGCGAATATGCCGGGCCAGAGTGGGGTGCTGCCGCTCCAGGGCCTTGTACATCTCCCACGCGATGCGGCGATAGCTGAAGTGGCCGGCCGGCGCCGAGCGGAGTTCCGAGATGTACTGAGCCTCGGCGAAGTCCATCTTGAAGAGCGCGCGGATGCGCGTGGCCAGCGGCAGCAGATAGAGCGCCGACTGCGCGGCCTCGGGCGCCGTGCCCGAGGCGATCCGCCCGCTCGCGGCGTGGGCTCGCTCGATGGCAGATTCGAACTCCGCCAGAGCACCGGACTCGGCGAGGATATTGATCTCCGGGCCGAGATCGCCGCAGGTGGGCGTCTCGTAGCCGTGTTGAGCGGTGAACTGTTGAATGATCTGCGTCGCGCGGCGATGGCGGTGCATGTCGCGGAAGCCGCCGATATCCATCAGGATGTCGAAGCGCAGAGCGGCTCCGGCGTGAAAGACGCGCAGAGCCTCGTCGTGCCTTCCCCGATGTTTCAGCCCAAGCTCGACGATCCCGGCGACGCGGGCTTCAGACAGCGTTGCGACCAGATCTCGGATCTGGCGGTACGGGTGAGGCGAGGCCGAGTAAAGCAGCGTCGCAGCCACTTCCACTTCCAGCGACTCGGTGCGCTCGACCAAGTCCACAACGGGCGCGGCGGCGATGGGATGGCTCGCGAGGATTTCTTTGGCAGCTTGTGCAAGTTCGGCGCGAGTCTTGATCTCGTAATCGTTGGCCTGGGCATATTTGACCAGCGTAGGCGCGGTGCGGACCTCGCCAGTGAGCAGGCTCGCGGCCTCGGCGGCAAGGCCCGGGTCGGCTGCGGCGATCTTTTCGATCAGCGCGGCCCCGGCCTGAGCGTTGACGTTCCATGCCGGTCCGGTGGCTGCATCGCGAAGTTTGGCTCCCAGATCGCGAACTTCGGCCCCAGGGTGTGACAGCAGCCGCGAGACCTGGGTCTCGAGCGTCCGCGCATTCACGATCTGGCCGAGCGAGGTATTGGTCGCCAGAGGCAGCAGGTAGCGGGCGACGTCGAAGGCCCGCGCCTTCAGTGTCCGTTCGTAGCTCTCGGGCTTCATCGCCTCCGGACATGCGACCCGCCGCCGAAGGGCATCGAGAACTGCCGCAGTGGTCTGCTGGTAGGTATCGAAGAGGCCGGTGATCGTCTCCGAATAGAGCTGCGCCGAACTGGAATCCTCGCCGAAGTCGGGAAAGAACCAGCCGGATTGGAGGAAGTTTTGGTAGCGGGTCGAGCGCTCCTGCCCATCCCAGCGTTGCTCATCCACCAGCACAATCGCCGCAAGCAGGCTTAGCCGCTCCACAGCAAAGGCGATATGTGCCAGGTCGGCGATGGAGCGATGGCCATATTGGAAATAAAATGTATTCAGGAACTGCTCCGCCCGCTGGCTGCTGATCTCGGTCAGCGATTCGCGCATCGAGAGCGCCGAGCGGGAGTACTTGGCCATGGCATAGGCCAGGACCTCGGGGTCCGCGCCATGGACGGCGAAGACGTCGGTTTGGTTTGAGGCGCCGGGGGGCAAAAAAGATTTACTGGACATTGCTGAAGGCTCGCGAACAGAATACGACATTGGGGCGGATTAGGGTGTGCATTCCGCCACCCTGCTCGGAGCATCTAACCGGGTAAGGAGCGCTACGGCGCTTGAGGAGCAACCGGGCCATGCTGGAATACCAATTCCGTACATCGCATAAGCCGCGACCCCTGCCCTCTGGCCGGTGGCTGATGAGGCAGCGCTGGAACGACCTGCTCTTTGCCCACTGGAGCGTTCCCGTCTCATCGATCGCGCCACTAGTGCCCGATGGCCTGGTCGTCGACACCTTCCAGGGCTCCGCATGGCTCGGCGCCATGCCCTTCTGGATGGACCGGATCAAGATGCGCGGCATCCCGCCGATTCCCGGCGCGAGGAGCTTTCCCGACCTGATCCTCCGGACTTATGTTCGCGAAGAGCGCACCGACACCCCTGGCGTCCTCTGCCTCTCGGTCGACTCGAGCAACCTGCTGGCGGTCGTGGCTGGGCGGGCTCTCTTCCACTTGCCCTACCATTCGGCCGAGATGCACATCGAGCAGCGCACCGAGCGGGAGTTTGCGTTTTATAGCCGCCGTCACTTCGCCAACAGGCCGGTGCTCTTCAAGGCGCGCTATCGCGGACTAGGGCCCTCGCAGCGCCTCGCTGAGCTGCGTTCCGGCACCCTCGAATACTTCCTGATGGAGCGGAGCTGCCTCTATTCGAGCAACCGCTCAGGCCAGCCCATACGGGCCAACCTGCACCAGGCCTCCTGGTCCCTCGAAGAGGCTGAGGCCGAGATCGAGCTCAACGATCTGGCCGCAGCGATCGGTGTCCGCGTGCCCAACCAGGAACCGGTCCTGCACTATTCGCGCCGCCTGGCAGTCTATGTCTGGCCAGCCGAAGTTGTCCGCTCAGCAGTGGTCCCGCGGCCGGTGACGATTGCGGTCACGCCGTCGGGGTAAAAGAGCAGGGAACAGGGATTAGGGAACAGGGGTCGGGCCTTTTCGGTCGTCCCGCGCTCTACGCAGTTTGGCGTACAGGCTCCGCGCCATATTTCCACATAAACATGTCGATTTGCTTGAAAGTGAAAGCGTCGAGATTATATCGAGTGCGGAAGGCACTTACCAGCTTTCTGAAGTCCGCGTAGCGCGTCCAGGCATCGGGATGTGCGAATTCCTCCAATCCAAGTGAACATAGGTACTTGCAGACGTGGGTATCCCACATTGGGTATTCGGCTTGATTGTGCCAGCTACAATACTTGGTCGCAAATGACCAAAATTTTCGTTCCTTTCCTGTTGCGCGGATTGTGACGCTGTGAATCATGTCCACGATCTCAGGGTTGCCAATTTCCAAGCCCGCATCAATCTCTTGGGCGTTCCGGTAAATATGTTCCGCGACGTCGTATACGGCAAAGATTCCCGCAGAGTAAAGACGATTGAGTGCGACGACTTTCAGGAGAACGTGTGCCCGATCATTATTCCGGGGATATTGGCTGAATAAATCCCCCAGGGCCTCTTCGGCCAAGTCCGTCTTGAACTCCTCACAGACCATTCTTACGGGTTCAGGTGTTGGAAAAATCAGCTCCAATATCATAGCCAACGATAGTATCACGCTGCGCAAATCTTCCACGGGCCGTTGGCGAGCTCCTCACGCGCGACTCACCCCTTAACCTACTTCAAATCTGTTGCCGCCATAGTGGGAGCTGACCCACCACCCGATTGCGGAATATCGGGTTATTGTCGCCTAGTTCCTCTAGAATTATTGTATGTGGGCCGGAGCCTACTTCGTCGTGCGCGTCTTCTCTTCGGCCAAAGCATCCAAAAAGGCTGAGATTGCTTTTTACCGCAATCGCTCCGCTCGAGAGCGAAAAGGGACCGAAATTGAAACATCCAGCGGAAAAATACACTCCGACTCCGACCGTCCGGCTAACTGACCGCCAATGGCCGTCGAAGGTCATCGACAAAGCCCCCGTCTGGTGCAGCGTCGACCTCCGCGACGGCAATCAGGCGCTGATCGAGCCGATGGACTCCGAGCGCAAGCGCCGCATGTTCGACCTGCTGGTTCGGCTCGGCTTCAAAGAGATCGAGATCGGATTTCCCGCCGCCTCGCAGACCGACTACGATTTTTGTCGCGAGCTGATCGAGCAGGGTCGCATCCCGGCAGATGTCACGGTTCAGGTGCTGACCCAGGCCCGCGAACATCTGATCCATCGCACCTTCGAGGCTTTGCTTGGAGTGCCTCGCGCCATCGTGCATCTCTATAACTCGACCTCGACCCTGCAGCGCGAAGTCGTCTTCAAGATGGACCGCGAGGGCGTGAAGAAGATCGCAGTCGATGGTGCCCGTATGCTCCATGAGATCTCCCAGTCGTACCCCGGCACCGAGTGGATCTTCGAGTACTCGCCCGAGAGCTTCACCGGCACAGAACTCGACTACGCGCTTGAGGTCTGCGAGGCCGTGCTCGACGTCTGGAATCCCACGTCTGAGCACAAATCCATCGTCAACCTTCCCTCGACGGTCGAGAACTCGACGCCCAACGTCTATGCCGACCAGATCGAGTGGATGAGCCGCAACTTCAAGCATCGCGACGCGATTGTGCTCAGCGTGCATCCGCACAACGACCGGGGCACCGGTGTTGCCGCCGGCGAACTGGCGCTGATGGCCGGAGCCGACCGAGTCGAAGGCACGCTCTTTGGCAACGGCGAGCGCACGGGCAACGTCGATCTGGTGACGATGGCCCTGAATCTCTACACGCAGGGCGTCGATCCTGGACTCGATCTCTCAGACATTCCGGGCGTGATCGAGTGCGCCGAGCTTTGCACGCAACTGCCGATTCACCCGCGTCATCCCTATGCCGGCGAGCTGGTCTTCACTGCATTCTCCGGCTCGCACCAGGACGCGATCAAAAAGGGATTTGCTGCGCAGACCGGCAAGACGCAATGGGCGGTGCCTTACCTGCCGCTCGACCCGAATGACATCGGCCGCAGTTATCAGCAGATCATCCGCGTCAACAGCCAGTCGGGCAAGGGCGGCGTGGCCTTCCTGCTGGAGCGCGATTACGGCGTGCGGCTACCGCGCAAATTGCAGATCGAGTTCAGCGGCGTGATCCAGAAGATCAGTGACAAGACCGGCCGCGAGATCCGTCCAGCGGAGATATGGAGCGCCTTCGAGGGCGAATATCTCAACCAGCGAAGCCCTCTCTCCTGCGCCCACTACTCCGAAAGCACCACTTCTGAGATCGTGCACGCTTCGGCGACTATCCGGCAGGGCAAGGAGGAAGAGCAGATCACGGGCAGCGGAAACGGCCCCATCGACGCATTTGTGGCAGCGCTGAACGGCAGATTCGGACTAGGCATCCGCATCGCCGATTATCAGGAACAGTCGATCAGCGAAGGCGCCTCAGCAACAGCAATGGCGTTTGTCGAGATTCAGTTGGGAGACTCGGAGGCGGTCTTTGGCGCGGGCATGAATCCGAATATCGTCTCCGCTTCGCTTGACGCCATATTGAGCGCTGTCAATCGCGCAGCAAAACTCGGAAGGGTAGCTCTCGAGGCTCCCCGGGATGTTGCGCTCCCGGTCGCCGCCAAGGCTTGAGACGCGGATCTGTGCTCCACGCTTTGGAGCATTCCTCTCATAACGCCCTGCTGGTCTCTCAACAGCTCAGATGCGAAAGCCCCTCTTTTGGAGGGGCTTTCGCGCAAACAGGAGAACCAAGGAAAGACGAGCATGAAAAGACTCTACGTCTTTTCGGCCTGAGGGACTGGTCAAATTTGACCATCTGCACGGCTAAGATATAGTGCGTTTCAAATGGTGAGCGTTTCAGGCCATTTACAATTGTGACGAAAGGGCGCTTCAGTTGCGGGCGCGGAGGTCGGGGAGAGCATGGCGGATACGCAAAGAAGAGTTGCGCTGGTAACCGGGGCGGCGCAGGGCATTGGACGCGCGATTGCGCTAGAACTGGCAAGGACGGGAGCAACTCTGGCTCTGGCCGACATCAACGAGGCCAAGCTGGCCCAGGTCGCGGCTGAGGTCGAAGCGTTGGGCGTCACGGCGGCATCCTTCAAGCTCGATGTCTCGAATCAGGAATCGATCGAGGCCGGCGCAAAGGCCGTGCTGGATCGCTTTGGCAAGGTCGAGGTCCTGGTGAACAACGCCGGCATCACTCGCGACTCACTGATGATGAGCATGAAGCGCTCGGACTGGGATCTGGTCATCGCCATCAACCTGACGGGGCCGTTCCTCTTGACCCAGGCTCTGCTGCGGCAGATGATCAAGAACCGCTGGGGGCGGATCGTCAACATGGCCAGCGTGGTGGGCCGGGCGGGCCAGGGCGGCCAGGTGAACTATGCGGCCTCCAAGGCCGGACTGATTGGCTTGACCAAGTCGCTGGCGCGCGAAGTGGCTTCGCGCGGAATCACCGTAAATGCCGTGGCGCCGGGTTACATCGAGACGCCGATGACCGCGGTGCTCGACGAAAAAGTAACCGCGGCGATGCTGGCAAATATTCCCTTGGCTCGCCGTGGCACCGACCTCGATGTAGCGCAAGCTGTCGCGTTCCTTGCCTCCGATTCGGCCTCCTACATTACCGGCCACGTGCTTGACGTGAACGGCGGAATGTTCATGGGCTGAGGCCGGGAACGAATTCCGCGGCAGCGTCTCGGAGTCTACATATCGCTCCTCATGATCTGAGTCCATTCTGCCGATGAACACTTCGGCGGTGGTACGCATGTCGACCGTGGATCAGCGGATTCTGAGCTCGCAACAGGTGCTTCCAGAGTTTGCGGGCGGGCTGCGTTACGTGGCTCGACAGCCCATTCTTGACCTGCGCGGCCGCGTGCATGGCTATGAATTGCTCTTCCGTGCGGGCCCTGAGGCCGCATTTCGTGGCGATGGCGACACAGCCACCCGCACCATGCTCGACAACACGGTGATCTTTGGCTTGGAGAGGTTGACGGGCGGGCTGCCGGCGTTTGTGAATTGCACCGCAGAGACGCTCAACCCCAGCCTCGCCCATGTTCTGCCGCCCAGCATGACGGTGCTCGAGATCCTGGAGAGTTTGGAGCCCACTCCCGAGCTGATTCACGCCTGCCGCAAGCTGAAGGCCTGCGGCTTTCGGCTGGCTCTCGATGACTTTACCTGGAAGCCGGACTTTGATCCTCTCGTCGAAATCGCCGACTACATTAAAGTGGATTTTATGGTGACGGGCGCGAAGGCGCGGCAAGAGCTCCTGCGGCGGCTCGATAACGTCACGGTAGCGCTGCTGGCCGAGAAGATCGAGACACAGGAGGAGTATAAACGGGCTTGCGAGGAGGGCTTCACGCTCTTTCAGGGGTACTACTTCTGTCGCCCCGTTCTGCTGGAGAACCGGAAAATTCCAGCCAACAAACTCTCGCACATCGAGGTTTTGCAGCTTTTGCGGGACGACTCGATCGACCTCAGAAAGCTCACCAATGTTTTGAAGCGCGACGCATCGCTCACCTACCGGTTGCTACGCCTCGTCAACTCTCCGATGTGCGCCATCCGTCAGGAGGTAAGCTCCATCGAGACGGCTCTCATTGCCGTCGGTGAAGAGACCTTCCGACATACAGCCATGCTCGCCATTTCCAGCGAATTGAACTCCGGCCAGCCGACCGAGATTCTGCGCATGGCGTTCCTGCGAGGACGATTCTGCGAGCTGGCCGCGGTATTCTGCGAGCTAAATCCCACCGAGCAGTACCTGCTGGGAATGATGAGCCTGCTGCCCGCCATGCTGCGTGTACCGATGGAAGAGCTGGCCCCGGCGCTGCCTTTGCGCGACGAGATCCGCGAATCACTGAAGGGCGCCGCAAACCGCGAACGCATTCTGCTCTCATGGGTGGAAAATCGCGAGCGCGGCAACTGGGAGGCCTGCGATACGGCGGTTAACGACTCGGGCCTCGATCACGAGTTTCTGCTGGCCTGCTATGCCGAAGCTCTGATATGGGCGGAGGCGGCGCTGAGTTCATCGGCATGAAAGAGTCAGGCGGCTTGCGGCCTCTTCGCCGGATGATTGTTGCGGCGGTGCCCGTCCGGCTATTACTGAGGGGGTGCACCGGCTGCCGGAGCATTCCCCAGCGGAACGGAAGCCGGCCCGCCGTCATGCGGCCCGCGCGGCCCGCCGCCCTGTGGCATCACAGAGACCGACGTTGCCATAAAGTTTCCATTCTTCAATACCCCCTCGACGCGCACCATGTCGCCGACCTGAATGTCAGCCAGGGTGATCGGCTCGCGACGCTTGCGGAAGGTGGTGTTCTCGTCGGCCTCAAATGTGTGTGCGGCGTTGTCGAGTACACCCGCCAGTGAGATCGCGGTCTCATTGATGCCGGTCACCTTGCCCATGAGCCAGGTCTTGCCATAGTTGGCCCTCTGCTCGCGCATCATCCGCGCGCGTTCGGGATCGATCTGCAAAACGACGACGGCGCCCACCGAATGAGCCGCCGTATCTACCTCACCCATCGCGACAACATCATCCCCGGTCTTGATGTCAGTGGCCTTGATCGGCTCTGGTGCGGGCCGCTGGCGACCGCTTCTGTCGCCGCCTCCGGGGCCTTCAACTCTCTCGCCCTGCTTCGGGGCGGCCTGCTTGAGGATGCGGGTGTTTGCGCTGAAGTTGATCCTGAAGCTCTCACCCGTCTCGGTCTTAACCGTGTAGTAGCTGGAAGCGACCGCAGTGACGGTTCCCTCCACTCCACGCCCGCCCATTCCGCCGCCGCGCCAACCCAGGCCGAGCGGGTCGCCGCCCGGTTCCTGCACCGGGGCCTTGCCCGCGGACGGCGCGGGATTCGCCTCCTGCGCCAATACAGCGGCGGTGAGGGCTGCACAAAGTGCGAGGAAAGAGATCAGGCGAATCTTCATGGCGACTCCAGAGGGTGACGAGAACTTCCTACAGCATAGACGTAAAAAGTCGCCCTCCGGCCGACTCGGATTCAGAGATTAGGGATTGCTCTGGGCGGCCAGCAGCTGTTCGAACTCCGGAAGGCCGCGCAGTCCGGCAAACTCGCCATCGGCAATGATCTTTCTGGGATTCGTGAATCCCTCATTGAGCGCCATCCGCAGGTAATTGATGGCACGGTCGGTCATGCCGGCGCGGAGACAGCTCTTGGCCATGTAGTAGTTCAATGCGCCGCGCTCTTCGATCGAAGCGGGATTTGTGACGCGCAGCGCGACGGTGTTCTCTTGAAATACCGCCGGATCGAGCGCCAGAGCGGCCTTGTAGGTCTCCCAACCCTGCTTGAACTTGTGCTGGGCCAATTGATCCGAGCCGAGATTCTTTAGGACCAGTGGAGAGCCGGGTTCCATCTGGAGCGACTTGCGGTACATGCGTTCGGCCTCGCGGTACTCTCTGAGTCCGTCGTAGATTGTGCCCAGATTGTTGTAGACACGCCCGTTGTAAGGGTTGATCTTGAGGGAAGCCTTGTAGCAGCGCAGGGCATCTTGGTAATCGAAGAGCATTTGGTAGGCGATGCCCATTTTGTTCATCACATCAGCTGAGCCGGCGGGGGCCTTTTTGTAGGCCTCGATGGCCGCCTGATAGCGCTGATGCGTCATCAGAGCGTCGCCAACCTCTTCAGAAGTCGGCTGGTCTTGCGGCACGGTGGTCGTCTGCGCCGATTGCGGTTCGTTTGCGGCAACTTCCGTTGCGGACTGCGCGAAAACGCCCGGTGAACAGAGTATCAGGGCTCCAAGAACTGTCAGTGGCGGCAGCCAGGCGTGCTCGTACATTCTGCGCATATTCCCTCCTGGTGAAGAAATCGGCCAAAAAGCCAAATGTTACATTTGCATTAAAGCACCAAACGAAAATTAGCGCTGAGAAAAAGGAAAGCTGGCCGCCGGGCTTTCCCGAAAACGGCCAGCTCATCAGTTCTATTAGATTGGGAATTCGCGCCAGATCCTCCTAGCTGCTTGCAAATCTATGACTTATCTACTTTGATCCCGTGGGCCTTGCCGGCGCCCCCGCCAGTAACTTTGGTGAGTCCAGGCGTACTAGCAGCAGATCGTGGCTCGCCAGCTCCAGCGGCATATTATCCTTCAATTCCACCGTCTTGCCGGTCCACAGATCTTTGCCGGTCTGCGCACCAGTCAGGCCGAGCTTGTGCAGGTTCAGGTGGAAGGGATGCGTGGAGTAGCGATCACTGCCTGCGTTGACCACGGCGATGGCCATCGCGCCGTCCGAAAGATGGCGAATCCAGACATCCACCTCGCCGTCGGAGTAGATGCGCGCGCCCTGCTTGCCCAGCGAATCCTGATCGATCGCGATCACGTCGCGATTGGTGAGAACGGCCTTGATCTCCGGCGTCATATTGGGCAGATCGTTGCCCGCCAGCAGAGGCGCGGCGAGCATCGCCCACATGGAAAAGTGCGTGCGATTCTCGGCCAGTCCCATTTTGCCGTTTCCCACTTCGAGCATATCGGGATCGTTCCAGTGACCGGGTCCTGAGTACTTCTCCAGCCCCTCCTGCTGGCTGAGGATCACATACATCCTGTCCCAGTCCGGTGTGATGTCGCCCGTGGAGCGCCACAGATTGGCGCCGACCGAGGGCCCCCACTCCCACACCGAGTCCCAACCGTATTGGCAGAGCGAGTAGACGATGGGCCTCCCCGTGGCCTTCAATGCTCTATCCATCTTGGCGTAAGCATCGATCATTAGCCGCATCTGCGCCGCGCGATCATTGGGCGCCTCTTTCTCCATGACGTCGCCGATATAGCTGCACAGGTCATACTTCAGATAGTCGATGCCCCAGTCGGCATACATCTTCGCGTCCTGCTCTTCGTGGCCCAGCGAGCCCTCATAGCCGCCGCAGGTCTTGGGGCCGGGGGAAGAGTAGATACCGATCTTGAGTCCCTTGGAGTGCACGTAATCGGCCAGTGCCTTCATGTCGGGAAACTTCGCGTTGGGATGCAGCACGCCGTTGGCGTCGCGCTGGCCCTCCCAGGTATCGTCGATGTTGACGTAGATGTAGCCGGCATCCTTCATGCCGGTGGTGATCAGCTGATCGGCGGCGGCGCGAATGCCCTTGTCGTCGACCTTGTTGGCAAAGTAGTTCCAGCTGTTCCAGCCCATCGGCGGGGTCTGTGCGGCTTGCGGCGTAGCAGCTGTTTTCTGCGCCGGGGCGGCCAGCGAAGCAAGCACAAAAGAGGCGAGAGACAGTGAAGCGAAGATCCGCATGGTCGATCCTTCTTGAAAACGATTTCAGAGGAAATTCTATTCCGTGGCCGCGGGTCCGGGCAATGATGTGGTGTGTTTTGTTAGGATTCGTCGTTAAGGAGGGCACATGGCTGTAAATCCAGCGGGGAATGGACAGGTTCGCGCGACGACGATCGCGCCATGGCTCTCGGTGCGGGGCGGCGCACGAGCGGTGGAGTTCTACAAGTCGGCCTTCGGTGCCGCTGAGGTCTATCGCATCGAAGATCCTGACGGGAATGTCGTCGCCAGGCTCTCGGTTGACGGAGCGGAGTTTTGGTTGAGCGATGAATCTCCGGGGCACGGCAATCTCGGTCCTGAATCAGGCGGCAGAAATGCGGTGCGAATGGTCCTGACGGTTTCCGATCCCGATGCTGTCTTCGCGCAGGCTGTGCGGGCCGGAGCTTCACAGGTACAGGCTGTCAGCGAGGGACATGGATGGCGTGTGGGGCGAGTGGCAGACCCCTTCGGACACCACTGGGAGATCGGGCGGCCGGTCGGCGACCAAGCTTACTCCACCTAGTCTTGCTCTACTTCGATAAGTCTTACGCAAAGGAGCTTCGTAATCCGATGACTGCGAGCCACGCGAATGTAACGGAGCTCTTTCTCGACTTTTGTCGGCGGAAGCTGCTTGAACAGTATTGGCCGCGACTGAATGCCTGCGTCGCATCGCTCAGCGAGAGCCAGATCTGGTGGCGCCCCAACGAGGCCTCAAACAGCATCGGAAATCTGATCCTGCATCTGAACGGTAATGTGCGGCAGTGGCTGGTGGCTTCGTTCAATCGCCAGGAAGAGAAGCGCGACCGGCCTGCGGAATTCAAAGCCAGCGAGGGATTGTCTGCTTCGGCTCTGCTTAAAATGCTCGGTGCGACGATCCAGGAAGCCTCCGAGGTCCTTGAGCGGCTCACCGAGGAAGATCTCGTTGCGCCCTATGAGATCCAGGGCTATCACGTGCATGGCCTCGATGCTGTCTACCAGGTCGTCGGGCACTTCGGTCTGCACTACGGGCAGATCGTCTACATCACCAAACAAGTGACCGGTGCGGACCTAGGCTTCCATCGAGAACTGAACAAAACCGGCCGTGCAGACTAACGCCAGTCGGTGGTCCTGCGATCGAACTCCGAAACGCGCGCCTCAGCTTGGAATCGCCTCTCGCCTGTTCGTGAAGACCACAACCAGACAGCGAGCCGCCGATCGCGGATGAGCCAAAAAACCCGCAACATCGGTTCGAAACAATACTTAAGTTTACACTTGACAAATATTTCAAAACTAGTTGATAGTTAATTGTGTACTTAACTATTCCCCTGGAGGAAAAACATGGACCAGCAACCAGTAGTCCACAACACCTTTGTCGTCGAGCGCAACTTCCCGGTCAAGCCGGAGCGCGTCTTCACAGCCTTCGCCGACCCAGCCCAAAAACGCCGCTGGTACCTCGACGGCGAACGCAGCCAGGTCGAAGGCTATGACCTCGACTTCAGCGTCGGCGGCAAAGAATATTACTTGCTTGGCTTCAAAGAGGGTCATCCACTCGCCGGCCGTTCGCTCAAGAATGAAAATGTCTACCGTGACATCGTCCCCAACCGGCGTGTCATCTTTACCTCGACCATGGCCATGGCAGACAAGTGCATCTCGGTCTCCCTGGGCACCATTGAGCTGCTGCCCGCCGGCGAGGGTACCAACCTGATCCTCACATTCCAGAGCGCGTTTCTTGAGGGCGCCGATGGTCCTCAAATGAGAGAAGCCGGATGGCGCAGTCTCTTCGATCGGTTGGCCAATACGCTTGTGAATTAGAGCTGGTTGAAGAATTGGTTTTGTGTCAGGGCACGACTTCAGTCGTGCCGCAAGATACCAACAAAATCGCGGGCTTTAGCCCCTGAGGATGTCTCCGATCTAGCCGAGCAAGATTTATGCAACCAGCTTTAAGAACGGCGCGCGAGCAATGAAGAGGAAGAAGCCCAATATCGAGGCCATCTTTCACGCCCTTGGCGATCCCACTCGGCGAGCCATGGTCGAGCGGCTGAGCCAGGGCACGATGTCGGTTTCGCGCCTGGCCGAACCCTTCGACATGACTCTCGCCGCGGTCGTTCAACACCTGCAAGTGTTGGAGGAGTGCGGCCTCGTCGCATCCGAAAAGGCCGGCAGGGTCCGCAGTTGCCGCATCTCGGCCGCCGGCCTCGACGCGATGGAGCGATGGATCCGCGATCGCCGCTCCATCTGGGAGCGGCGATTGGATCGGCTGGGAGCGCTGTTTGGCGAGGTCGACGAAAAACGCTAGTGCGACCGCTACTTGAGCGAACTCATGTCGATCACGAACCTGTACTCCACATCCTGCTTGAGCATGCGCTCAAAGGCTTCGTTGATCTTCTGCATGGGAATCACTTCGACGTCGGCGGTAATATTGTGTTCTCCGCAGTAGTCGAGCATCGCCTGCGTCTCGGGCATTCCGCCAATCATCGAGCCCGCGACCGAAACGCGCCGCGCGATCAGGTTGAAGATGTTCACAGCGGGAGGCTCCTCGGGCAGGCCCACCAGGCACATTGTGGCGTCCTGCTTGAGCAGAGCAGTGTAGTCGTCAATCGGGTGCGGCGCGGCGGCAGCGTCAATGATGAAGTCGAAGGAGTGGGTGTGTGCCTTCATCGCGTTGGCGTCGCGCGAGAGCACGACCTCGTCTGCCCCGAGACGCTCCGCGTCCTCCTTCTTCCTGATATTGGTGGTGAACTGCACCGTATGCGCGCCGAGTGAATGGGCAAACTTGAGCGCCATGTGCCCCAGCCCGCCGAGTCCCACAATGCCGACCTTCTTGCCGGGGCCAACCTTCCAGTGGCACATCGGCGAGTAGGTGGTGATGCCCGCGCAGAGCAACGGCGCGACAGCGGCAAGATCAAGGTTCTCGGGAACCCGGTGAGCAAAGCGTTCGTCGACGACGTAGTTTGACGAATAACCGCCCATGGTGATTGTGCCATCGACGCGATCCTTCGCGGCATAGGTCAGCGTGGCGCCCTCATCGCAGAAGTGCTCCTCGCCCTTTGCGCAGGGTGCGCACCTGCGGCAGGAGTCCACGATCACTCCGACAGCCGCAATGCCGCCCACCTTGAATTTTGTTACCGCGCTGCCAACGGCCGTGACGCGCCCGACAATCTCGTGACCTGGAACCAGCGGATAGATCGCGTGGCCCCATTCATTGCGGCTCATGTGCAGGTCCGAGTGGCAAACGCCGCAGTAGAGAGTCTCGATGACGATCTCGCTGGCGCCTGGCTCGCGGCGCGTGAAGTTGTACGGAGCCAACTGGGATTGCGCACTGAGTGCGCCGTAACCTTTAGATGAAGGCATATAAGATTCCTTTCGCAGTGAATTCTACAGTAGCAGGGTGAATTGCTTGCGCATCACGGACGCCGCGCACACGCGACGCGCGGAATACCTTGCAGATCCTGACTGAACTCGGCCTGTTCAAAGCCCGAGCGGATGAGTAATTCTGCGATTGCGCGGGATTGACCGTAGCCCATCTCCAGGAGCAGGAAACCGCCGGGAACAAGCGCGTCGAAAGATGCGGGAATCAATCGCCCGTAGACATCAAGTCCCTCGTTGCCGGCAAAGAGAGCCGTCGCAGGTTCGTACTCGCGCACTTCGATGGAGAGCGACTCGCTGTCCTTACTCGGCACATACGGCGGATTCGAGACGATCAAATCGAATTGTTCACCTCCGACTGGCGCAAGCAGATCACCTCGCAAAAAACAAATCTCGACCCCGTTCCGCGTTCCATTTTCCTCGGCGACAGCCAGTGCCGCAGCCGAAAGATCGGTTGCCTTAATCAGCGCCTGCGGCAAAGCGTGAGCCAGAGCAACCGCGATGCATCCCGACCCCGTTCCGACGTCCACAATTCGAGGTGCGTGAACCCGCTGCGCCAACTCGATCGCCTTCTCAACCAAATGCTCTGTCTCGGGCCTCGGAATCAACACATCCCGCGCGACGCGAAATGGCAGGCCATAGAACTCGCACTCGCCAGTGATGTATTGCACTGGCTCACCGTTGAACCGGCGCTCAATCGACGCCGTGAATCGCGCGGCCGTGTTCGCGCCGAGGTCCTCGTCGAGATGGGTCATCAACCAGGCCTTGTCCCTTCCAAGCAGATGCAGCAGCAACAACTCCGCGTCGGCGCGAGCGCGCCCAGGATGCGGCCCTGCGTTGAGGCGTGCAATGCCATGCAGAACGAAGCTGCCGATCGAAGCCAAGGCTCACGCCGCCTGGCTGCCGGCCTTTAACTGCTCCGCCTGGTAGTGGGCGATCAGCGCATCGACCACAGGCTGCAGGCGGCCCTCCATCACCAGGTCGAGTTGGTGCAGTGTCAAACCGATGCGATGGTCGGTCAGCCGGTTCTGCGGAAAGTTGTAGGTGCGGATCTTTTCGCTGCGATCGCCCGAGCCCACCTGCTGCTTGCGCGCCTGCGCGAGCTCGGCGTTCTGCTTCTCCATCTCCATTTCATACAGTCGAGAACGCAGCACGCGCATTCCCTTTTCCCGATTCTTGATCTGCGATTTTTCGTCCTGGCAACTCACAACGGTGTTGGTGGGAATGTGTGTGATGCGGACCGCAGAATAGGTCGTGTTCACCGACTGTCCGCCGGGGCCCGACGAGCAGAAGGTATCGATGCGGATGTCCTTGGCCTCGATCTTTACGTCGACCTCTTCCGCTTCGGGCAGCACAGCCACGGTAATCGCCGAGGTGTGCACGCGGCCCTGCGTTTCCGTCTCCGGAACTCGCTGCACGCGATGCACGCCGCTCTCCCACTTCAGTTGAGAGTAGACGCGCTTGCCTTCGACAATGGCGATCACTTCCTTGTATCCGCCCACGCCCGACTCTGAGGTTGAAAGTACCTCGATCTTCCAGCGATGCTGCTCGGCAAAGCGCTGGTACATGCGGAAGACCTCGGCCGCAAAAAGCGATGCCTCGTCGCCGCCCGTGCCTGCGCGGATTTCGAGGATGACGTTCTTCTCGTCGTTGGGGTCCTTGGGCAGCAGAAGCACTTTAATCTCTTCCTCAAGAGCCGGCTCGCGCGGAGCGAGATGCGCGATCTCTTCTTCCGCCATGGCGCGCATCTCGGGGTCATTCTCGGCCAGCAAGGCACGTGACTCGGCCAGCGCCTTGCGCACCAGCTTCAGCTCGCGGAACTTCATCACCGGAGTCTCCAGTTCGCTGAGCGCTTTGCCGGCCTTCTGATACTTGTCGCGGTCGTTGACCACTTCAGGCAGCGAGAGCTGTTGCGAAAGCTCTTCGTAGCGCTGCTCCATCTGTTCCAAACGATCGATCATGAAAACTCCTGCGGAGGACGGAATCTTGGACTGAGTTTTAGTGGAAGATTGGCAGAGAACAGGTGTTGGCGGCGGGTGCCGCTAGAGGAGGGCCGGGATGGGCTGGTGGAGGGCCATTACCTTTATTCTACTCTAGCGCCCGATCGCGCGTAGGGCCTGAGACCGCTGGGCCATGCCACGCGCGGGCAATAGGCAGCATCAATACCTCTGACATATGATGTCTCACGAATCTGCCCAGCTTCCGGTCGATGCCGATGATCCAGGGAAAGCAGCAACCCAGATTGAACGAGGTACGGGAAATCCGATGAACGAAAAGCCAAAGTCTTCGATCAGCCGGCGGGATCTTTTGCGCGGCACCTCCGCGTTTGCCGTGGTCTCGGCGCTCAGCGACTTCAAATCCCTCCGGGCCCAGGAGGCAGGCGGCAAGAGCGGTGCATTCCCCGCCGGGTTCCTCTGGGGATGCGCAACCTCTGCTCACCAGGTTGAAGGCAACAACACCAACAGCGATGTTTGGATGCTGGAACACCTGCCCAAAAGCATCTTCAAAGAACCCTCCGGCGATGCCTGCGATCACTACCACCTTTATCCCCAGGATATCGAGATGCTCGCCTCGCTTGGCTTCAACACTTATCGCTTCTCGCTCGAGTGGGCAAGGATCGAGCCGGAAGAGGGCTTCTTCTCTCGTGCGCAATTGGAGCACTATCGCCGCATGCTCGCCGTCTGCCGTGAACACAACCTGACACCCATGCTCACCTATTCGCACCTAACGCTTCCGCGTTGGTTTGCCATGCAAGGCGGATGGGAGCAGAAGGCCGCGGCCGATCGCTTCGCGCGCTTTTGCGAGCGGGCCACGCGCCACCTCGGCGACCTTGTCGCCTATGCCACGACTCTGAACGAGCCGAACACCCCGCAGATGCTCAAGTGGCTCAAGCTGCCGCCGGGAGAGTTACCTCCGGGCCTCAGCTTGCCGATGGCTCTGCGCTTTGCCCATGCGCGGATACGCGAGCAGGCCGATGCTCCCGACTTTTCCAACTTCCTGTTCTGCAATGCAAGGAAGACTCGCGATGCGTTACTGGCGGCGCATGAAAAAGGGAAGGAGGCGATCAAGGCGATCCGGCCCGACCTCCCAACCGGCTTCACTCTCAATTTCTCCGACGATCAGCCCGCCGGCGCCAATAGCCGTGTGGCGCAAAAACGGGCTGAAGTCTATGAACCGTGGCTTGAGGCGGCGCGCCATTGCGACTATCTCGGCGTGCAACCCTATTCGCGCACCATCGTCGGCAAAAGAGATCAGCCTCCGCCCCAAGGCGCCGAACTGACGCAGACCGGCATGGAGTTTTATCCCGAGTGCGTCGAACATGTCGTGCGTTACGCGGCGCGTGCGTCCGGCGTTCCGATCATCGTCACCGAGAATGGAATTGCCACCGAAGATGACTCGCGCCGCGTCGAGTACATGCGCCGGACGCTGGCGGGACTGAAATCGGCCATCGATGACGGAGTGGATCTGCGCGGTTACGTGGCGTGGTCGCTTCTCGATAACTTTGAGTGGAACCTGGGTTACAAACCGAAATTCGGACTGATTGCAGTTGACCTGGAAACGCAGCAGAGAACGATCAAGCCCAGCGCTCGAATGCTGGGCGAGATCGCGCGACGGAATTCCCTGTGAATCGCAGCGGGGTCGTCGACCGGCGCCTCAATAGCATTCGCCCCGCTCGCAGGCGGTCATCAGCGGAAGCTGCAATGCCGAGTCGTGGCCGAAGCCGGAGTAAATCGTGACGGTTGCCGGTTTGTAGTCTCTTGGTTTGGCGCTCATGATGTTTGGCACAAAGCTCTGAGGGTTGCGATCGTAGAGTGGAAACCATGTGCTCTGAATCTCGACCATCATCTTGTGTCCGGCCTTGAAGATGTGGTCCACGTCGTGCAGCGAGAACCTGTACTCGCGGATCGCGCCTGCCGCCAGAGGCGCGGGCCTTTCATAGCTGTCGAGATAGCGGCCGCGAAAGATCTCGGCATTGGTCATGAGCTGGTAGCCGCGCATCTTCTCGTCAGGATCGCCGGCCGGATACTCGTCGATCAGCTTGACAACCAGATCTCCATCAGTGCCCGACGTCGCGGCATAAATGTCTGCGATCACCTCACCTGTCACCACCAGATCTTTCTTGAGCGCGGGCAGCTTCCAGACGGCCACGTCCTTGCGCCCGGCAATGAAGCGCTGATCTTCAGTGAGCCAGGGACCCCACTTCGAGCCGTCGCTATAAGTTGGCTGGATGGGCCGATGACGGTACGGCACCGGATCGGCTGGATCGCTGCGATAGCTGGTCCGCGCATCGGCCGTCGAGCCGTTCAAACTGAGCAGGCCCTCGCCACCGAGATGTAGCCTTGCCGGGCGCGATTCGGCCGGCGGAAAGTGCGCGTAGCGCTTCCAGGTGTTCGAACCGGTCTGGAAGCTGGCCGTGTCTTCGAGGTCAAATCCCGATTCGTTCTTTAAATAATGCGTGAAGAACTTCGCCTCGATCTGCGCGCGATACTCCTTGCCGATGGGCTCGGTGTAATCGAGGTCTCCCAGGTGCCGCGCAGATTGGGACCACGAGCCGTGACGCCAGGGGCCGAGCACAAGGAAGTTCTGATGCTTATCGTCATGTGTTTCGAGCGTCGAGTACTCGATCTGCGGGCCAAACATGTCCTCCTGATCATAGGTCCCTCCCACGCTGAGTGTGGGCACGGCGACCAAGTTCAGTGAGCGCTCGACGCCGCGCGCAGACCAGACGCTGTCATAGGCGGGATGCGAGAGGAAGAGCTTCCACGTAGGCAATGTCCTCGAACCCGACCTCTTCACATCCTGCGCAAAGTTACCGCGCTCCAAAAAGAAATCGAAGCCGTCACGAGGCTTGCCTTTCTTGTCTTTGCCGTAGCTCACCTCGGTCTCTTCCTTGCTCGATTCGAGGCCAAGCACATAGTCGTATCCGTAGCTCTGCCGGAAAGCTCCATTGTGAAAAAAGTCGTCGCCCATCCAGACATCGATCATCGGCGCCTGTGGTGAGATCGCCTTGACGGCGGGGTGCGGATCGATGCCGGCCATCATGGCCAGGAATCCCGGATAACTCGTGCCGACGAAGCCCGCGCGGCCATTGTTGCCCGGGACGTTCTTGAGCAGCCATGCCACAGTGTCAAACGCGTCGGTGCTCTCATCGATCGCCTTCGAATTGCGATGATCGGCAAGCGGCCGGCTCATGATAAATCTGCCCTCGCTCTTGAAGCGGCCGCGAATGTCTTCCGCAACGTAAATGTAGCCTTCGCGTGCCAGCTCAGGCCGGCTATAGCTGAAGGAAGCCCGGCTGGTTCCATCCACGCCATAAGGCGTGCGCTGGATGAGAAAGGGCAGCGGCCCGGCGATATCTGCCGGGTTCAAGACCACCGCGTGCAGCTTAACGCCGTCGCGCATGGGAATCATCGCTTCGCTGCGTTTGTAGTCGTGAAAGAGATGATGAACCGGCGGTCCGGTGTGGTGGTAAACGCTCTCGGGCTCGGTGGAGTGAATCATGCTCGCGCCCTGGCCCGCGTCGCCGAGCGCAAAGCGGAAGGTGCTGTTCGTTTCTGGGAGAACGAACTCAACCGCCGAGAGCGCCTTCAGTTCAGCCGGAATGCTGCGCTCGCTCTCGACGACGAGCTTGCCGTCGGCCTCGTAAAAACTGATCGGCGTGTCGGGCTCGTTGGCGTCGGTGTATTCGCCGGCGAGAGCTTCGAGTTGTGCTGTTGTCGGTGCCGTGGCCTTGCTTTGGTCTGCCGCCTGCTCGAGCAGCGTGGTGGCAGACGTCAGGGCAAGGCACAAAACTAGAGAGAGATGAAGACGATTCAACGAGCGAGTCTCCTGAATGGACTTTAATGCACGTGCCCGTGATGGTGTGCGTGGCCCTGGCCGGTCATCTCTTCGATGGGCACGACGCAGCCTTCCAGCTCTTCGCAGCCCTGGTGCTCGAATTGGATGGTAGCGTGGGCGATTTGGAAATGCCCCTTGAGCACGTGGTTGAGCTTCACCAGAATGCAGGCGCTCTCAGACGGCGGAATATCGGCGATGGTGACGTGGCAGGCGAGCGCGCTGCAGTTGGAGCCGAGGCTCCAGACGTGCAGGTCGTGAACATTGATCACGCCCTCCACTTCTTCCATTCCTGAGCGAATCGCAGTTAGCGAAACTCCCCGCGGCGTGCCCTCGAGAAGAATGTTGAGACTCTCCCTCACGATGCCCAGGCTCGTCCAGAAGATGAGCGCTGCGATGAGCAGGGAGAGAGCTGGGTCGATCCAGTTGCGACCGGTCAGCAGAATGCCCGCGCCGCCGGCGATCACGGCGGTTGTCGACAGCGTATCTCCCGCCATATGAAGGAAGGCAGAGCGAAGATTCACGTCGCGAGCCACGCGCCAAAGCAGGGCGGCGATCACGCCGTTCATCACCACGCCGGCGGCGGCCACGATCATCATCAACCGGGGCTGCACGGCCACTGGCGATGACAGCCGGTGGAGGGCTTCGATGCCAATCCAGATCGAGATCACAATCAGCGTCGCCGCATTGATAAAGGCAGCCAGTACGCCGGCCCGCTGGTAGCCGAACGTCTTCGAATTGTCGGCGGGGCGAGTCTGGAAGTAGACAGCGACAAAGCTGAGCGCGAGGGCTAGAAAATCCGAGGCGTTATGGCCCGACTCCGACAGCAGGGCCAGCGAGTGAGCGCGCAGCCCGGCGACAAAAGTGACCGCAACGTAGGCGAGCGTCGCCGCCAGCGAGAAGCGCAGAACGGACTGAGTCCTGCCTGCGCTCGAGCCGGAGGGCGTCGCGTGAAGATGCATAATGAGAGTTTAACGGGGGTGGGCAACGGAAGCCAATCGCGCGCGCGGGGCCGGTTTTGGGGCGGATCCCTCGGGGGCTAAGAACTTGTCCGTAAATTGAGAAACGAATGTAGCGCAGTCTCCAGGCCGGCTGTACTGGCGGCGTCCACGCCGCCCGACGTCGCCTGTGGGTCTGGAGACCCGCAGAACAGCCGACCGGGTGGTCGGCGCTGCCAAGTTTACGGATTAGCGAGGCGCTAGCGAAACTCCTGCGAGCGACTAGCGAGCGTCCGCCGCACCGCAGATTCTATTCGTTGGCTTCGATACGGCGGCCGTGCGGGTCCTGCAAACCGCGGGTGTTCATCTTGTAGAGCGCGGCGAAGGCACGCAACTGCTCGCGGCTCAGGCTCAGCTCCTCTTCGAAGACAAACCACCGCACGCCCTCGGTGCATGGCGGCGCGGTCAGGGAACCCTCATAGGTCCAATAGCCGCGGTCGGCGGGCAGCAAACCGGCGGCGCTTATCATCTCGGTAACCTTGTCGGTCGCCCCGGCGGTCTTCGGAAGATGTGGCCAGAGCGCGGCCAGCACTGCGTTTGGAGCATCCAGGTCTTCGCGCATTCGCACAGCTACCACGGCCAGCTTGCCGTCGGCGCTCTTGTGCACCAGATGCACCTCCAAATCAGTCAGCTTGCCCTTGACGGCGGCTTCGCCCGGATGGTGGAAATGAAACTGCACCAGCTCATAACGCACACCATTGGCGACGATGTAGCTGCCGGGATCGACGCGCACCTCGACGGTGTGGCCGGTATTCACCAGCGTCACTCCTCCCGCGATGTAGTGGAACTCGATCAGCTGGAGCGCCTTGTTCAGGCGCGCGCCGCGAATGTCGATAGGCGACTGTTCATGGCCCTTGGAGCAGGCCTGGAAGGCCGGGTCGAGCTTACCCCAGTTCAGTTCTCCGCGCTTGCCTGTGTACTCCCAGGGAGCGGTGGTTTGGGCTGCGGCAAGGGTCGCCATGCCCAGTGCAAGAACGGCAAGTGCGGGAAAACGCATCGATTGCTCTCCTAGACAGAATGGACGCGCAGCGCGCCAGAAAGCATTCTAAGGCATTGACGGGACAGCTGTACGCGGAGGTCGAAAGGGTATTCATTGCAGTTGGCACCGGAGAGGAGGCGAGGAAAAGGGGCTGTTCGGGGCTGGGTATTTGGCGCAAATTGGGCAAAAAGGACGGTTTTCGAGGCAAAATAGGGCACTTTTTCGGGGTTTGTGTTTACTGATAAGTTAACAAGACAATATTTTAAGTTGTTCATTTATATATGTTTACCATGGAATCCGTGACCGGGAAAGCGATTTCCACAGGGGGAGGGGGTGGGGGTAGGGACGGTGCGGACCGGGGAGATGCCTGACAGATTGGACCCGTCGGACCAGATTGGGCTGGGGCCACGACGGCGAAGATCGATCTGGCGGAGATTGGGCATGAGGTCATTATGCGCTGCCGGATCGTAATTAACTGCAAAACGGATTGGGAGAGAGTTGATGCGCCCGTCCGAGCGCGAGAAGGGCGACAAGAGCATCCCGGACCCTGCGGCGTTTGCCGGTACTATTGATCCGGCTCTTAAATACTGCATCGGTGCCCCATCCATTTCCGCGTCTTTTGCGGAAATGGATGGGAATGAAGTAGCACTTATTTCGGGCCGGATCAATAATCCTGCAGTTGTGGAATTTCATTTCATTATGAGCCTCATGATGAGTAACGTCATGTCGTCATGCTGTTCGGCTCCGGCGGTGAATTCATCGGCCGCGCCGAAGATGGCATCCAGAACTTCCGATGCCGAAGTATGGGCGTGCCGCGGAACGGCCTGGAGCATCCGCTCCTCGCCCCACTCCTCATCGTCGGCAGTCATGGCCTCGCTGATGCCGTCCGTGTAAGCAATCAAGAGATCGCCAGGTTCCAGGGTGATGGACTTCTCTTCGTAATCGAGGGATGGAAGCAGCCCGACCACCGGCCCGCACGCGTCAAGCCGTCGCAGTTCGCCTGTAGCGCCTTTCACCAGAAGCGGCGGATTATGGCCCGCATTAACGTAGCGCAGCTCGCGAGTCTCAGGATCGAAGGTGGCGAAGAAGAACGTCGCATAGCGGCTGCTCGTGGAGGCTTCGTAGAGCAGACGGTTCAACTTTTGCATCATCCTCGCGAGATTACCTGAATCGTCAAGGATCAAGCTGCGCAGCGAAGCCCGCAGAGTGGCCATAATGAGCGCTGCCGAAATGCCTTTTCCAGAAACGTCGCCGATGGCAATGCCGAGCTTGCCGCCTTCCAATCCAATGAGATCGTAGTAATCGCCACCAACCCCGGAGACCGGACGGCAACTTCCAGCCAGGCTTGCTCCCTCGATCTCAGGGATGCCCTGCGGAAACAAGCGTTGCTGAACCTCGCGGGCAATCTCGACTTCCCGGTTCATGCGCTCTCGCTGCGCCGACTCATCCGCGAGGGTTCGGGCGAGCTCGGCAACCTCGAGAGTCAGCCCCGTCTGGACGGCAACGGATTGCAGCGTATGCAGGTCTGTCGGCGTATAGGCTTCTTCCGACTTCTTCGGACCGAGTGTCATCAAGCCGCTCAGGCCAGTGCGCCCCGGCATCGGCAGCAGGAGCTCGGCGTTGATTTGGCGCAGCAGAGCTTTCTCTTCCTCGTTTGCGTCCGCGAACCATTTTTCCGGCCGGTCGCGGTACACGGTTGCCGGTTGGTTGGTGCGTAGTAAATGCTGCACGGTCGCCGACTGCTCTGCGAACACGACAGGGCCGCCGAGATCCATGCCCACGGCCTGCTGCAACTGAAACAAGGCGCCCCCGCGCAGCAGGACGGCGATTTGAGAGACGTGCAAAACTTCCGAAATGCGCGTCAAAACCGTATTGATGACGACATCGCTGTCCCTCAACTGACGGACTTGATGGGAAAGTTCACTGAGCACAGCCTCGCTGTTGTAGGCCTCGCGGAAGAATTTCCGGTCGAGCCATCGTTGCAACCGCCGGCTCAGGCTGGCGCGCGAGATGAAGATTTGAAATACCGCGCCAATGCAGGCCGCGAGCAACACCAGGTTGAGCACTTGATGTTCTTTGCGCTGCATCGTTGGAACCACGAAACGCAGGAAGGCGAAAGCCACGATTGCGATCTCAATCGTCAGAAATGTGGCGCGGGCCAGCAGATACCGCGTGCCTATTCTGAGCAGGATGCGGACATCCATGGCTCGCTGCACGATCAGAACATAGGCGAGAGTCAGCGGGAAAAGGGCCACAGACGGTATCAGGGCCATGAACCAACTTCCGTGGTGAGGGTCCATGCCGAACAGTGGCACCACGACGAAGATCAGCAAAAGCGGGCCGAGGGATAAGCCGCTTCCGATGGCGAGCACCCGCATGCGCCGCCGTGCATCCGCCGTGGAAGCCGAACGCAACTTATCGAACATGGCGGCCAGGAACAGGAGCACCATGATCACCGTGAACCAGTCAAAGATGCGGTCGGTCCAGACTTGCAGGGAAAGGAAGGAGTGAAGGGCCTGGATAGAAAAAAACTGCGCGATAATGAATCCGACTTCCAAAACAAAAGCAATGGAGGTTGCAGCCAGGATGGCGTATTTCAACCAGGGCAGGCGACGATCGACTCTCCAGCGTTCCGGAAACAGGAAACCAAACCACAGAAGCGCGGGAAAGACGAAGATCTGCAAGACTACGCTCCACAGACCAAGACACAGGTACCAGGGTGACGGCCAAAATTTCCAATCGAGGTTGCCGAATGCCGTCTCAGGAAATGCCAGCAGGACAAAGACCAGCCATGCATTCAGATCGCGTGGACGGGCGGCAACAACCCAAAACCCAATGATGAGGCCGAACAGGGGGACGCCGAGAATCGGGGTAAGAAATGCAATGTATTGGCCGACCGACCAATTGGGCGCCTCGCTGGCTGCGACCCGAATTCGCGCTTGCCGTATCGTTCCAGATGAAGAGCGGACAGAGACCGCGATGGTGTCATCGGGATGGGTATTTCGCAATAAATCGTGGAACTGAGCGTAGCCTCTAAAGGGCACGCCGTTCACCGCTACAAGAACATTCCCGTTCCCAACTCCGGCAGCCGTTGCTTCCTTGGTGAGACCTTGGAGGGTCTGCCCATCGTCCTTAAAATCAAAAGGCGCGTGCGCATAGCGGCTTGCGTGGAAGAACTCCTGCCGCAGAGCGAAGGCCCCGGCGACGTAGTACACCATGCTGATCGCCGCGAAAACAACCAGCAGGAGGTACGAGCTTACTGCGGATGTCCTCTTCATAGGAATGCTCCAGTTGTCGTGCGAACATGATTCTTTTGAGCTTGTAGGATATTATGCCAAGCAGCGATCACAAACTTCTCGGCTACCGAGAGGGTTTCCTTGACTCGAGCCGGCTAGGACCCACTTCATAGCAAAGTGGCATGCTCCACGGCAATCTTCCCTTCTGCCAACAGACGCGAAATCGCGGAGGCATTCGTTTCGGGACGATTCGTACCGCTAAATCGGCTTCCCGGCATCTTTCCGAGATTCTCCGGCACTAGCCGAATCGCCGGTGACCGGAAACTGTACTCCAACAAAAATGGGACCCTTCTGGCGACGGGTCCCATGGTGGTGCGAGGGTGCTGTGGTGGGGTTCTACTTGGCAGCGGCCTTGAGGCCAGCTTGTTCGGCGAGGGTGGCGGCCTTGTCGGTGGCTTCCCAGGTGAACTCGGGCTCGGTGCGGCCAAAGTGGCCGTAGGCTGCGGTCTTCTGGTAGATGGGCCGGCGCAGGTTGAGGGTCTCGATGATCTTCTTAGGCGTGAGCGAGAAGTTCTTCCGCACCAACGCAGTCAATTTCGCCGCGCTGATCTTGCCGGTGCCGAAGGTGTCGATGAGGACGCTGACCGGCTCGGCCACGCCAATCGCATAGGCAAGCTGGACCTCGGCGCGATCGGCCAGGCCCGCGGCCACGATGTTCTTGGCGATGTAACGGGCCATGTAAGCCGCCGAGCGATCCACCTTCGTCGGATCCTTGCCCGAGAATGCGCCGCCGCCGTGACGGCCAGCGCCGCCGTAAGTATCCACGATGATCTTGCGGCCGGTGAGGCCAGTGTCGCCCATGGGTCCGCCGATGACAAAGCGGCCGGTCGGGTTGATGTGGTATTTGGTGTGCTCGTCGAGCCACTTGGCGGGCAGCACGGCCTGGATGACGTGCTTGAGAATGTCGGCGTGCAGCTCTTCGTTGCTCACGCTCTCGGAGTGCTGGCTGGAGATGACGACGGCGTCGATGCGGGCGGGCTTGCCGTTTTCATCGTATTCGACGGTCACCTGGCTCTTGCCGTCGGGGCGCAGATAGGCGAGCTTGCCGGATTTGCGCACCTTGGTGAGCTGGCGACAGAGCTTGTGGGCCAGCGAGATTGGAGCGGGCATCAGCTCCGGGGTCTCGTTGGAGGCATAGCCGAACATCATGCCCTGGTCGCCGGCGCCGCCCGTGTCAACGCCCTGGGCGATATCCCCCGACTGCTTGTTGATCGTCGAGATCACGGCGCAGGTGTTCGAGTCGAAGCCATAGAGGGCGTTGTCGTAGCCGATGGAGGCGACGACGCCGCGGACCAGGGTTTGGAAGTCGACGTAGGCCTTGGTGGTGATTTCGCCAGCGATGACCACAAGTCCCGTGGCTGTCAGCGTCTCGGCCGCGACGCGGCTGTGAGGGTCCTGCTCAAGGCAGGCATCGAGGATGGCGTCGGAGACCTGGTCGGCAATCTTGTCGGGGTGGCCTTCGGTAACGGATTCAGAGGTAAATAAAAAACGGTCGCTCAATGTGAAACTCTCCTCCCGTTGCAGGGAATTCAATTTGGGCAGCCTGGAGGGAGGACCGGTACATGCTGGATCACCGCCGCGAAAAAAATCATGCGCCGGATCCTCTCCCGCTCAATGACATGCCAGCACCGTCAGGCAGGAGCCTTGGGATGCATCACTCCATCGTAATTGGCGCGTGGGGCCGAGGGCAATCAATCGCAGCGAATGGGGAGTTGCGTTTGTTCAACGTGGTTCAAAGCTGGTTGAAGCGGGAGGGGTCTTCCAAAACAGTTCGGGCGGGGGGCGCAAGCCCGGGGGTCGCGAATTGACGCATTGGCGATCTTGCTGCATAAAGAGAGGAAAGGAGAGCTCTGTGGGCGCAAAAGAGAAGTTGAACGCGATTGGCCGGCCCGTGCCCGAGTTGCCGGTCGCTGACGTCGAGCGGGCTCAAAGTCATTACAGAGACGCACTGGGCTTTGAGATTGGATGGCTTTACCCAGGCGAAGAGATTGGCTCCGTCTCACGCGGCGACGTGGCCATCTTCTTTCGCAAGAGAGTGCCGCCCTTTGAGCCTGCCGTTCACTGGATCTTCGCTGAAGATGTCGATGCGTTATATCAAGAGCTGCAGTCGTTCGGTGCGAAGATTGTGGATCCTCTGGAGAAGAAGTTGTGGGGATTGCGGCAGTTCACGGTCGAGGATCTGGATGGAAACCTCTTCTATTTTCACCACGACTAGCGAAGCGTGGCTACCGCTTTCAGCCTCGGTTTGCTCCGCTCGCCGCCGCTGTGTTAACCTTGGTTTCTGTGCCGTAGTACGTGCATAGTGGTAGTGTGTCCGTACGGATTTACGGGTCTCCGGAGCGATTTCCGGGTGGGAAGGGCTGGCGTAGCTCAGCTGGTAGAGCATCTGATTTGTAATCAGAGGGTCGGGGGTTCAAATCCCTTCGCCAGCTCCACTTGACGAAATGTGAAAACGGGGCCTCGTAAACGAGACTTGGTACGGAAAGCTTTTACCGGCGTCGATGCTTCTTTGACACCGGGCCTGTCCTCCGCAGTGATCCCACTTCAGGCGCAGGCTCCAAGTTGCCGGAGGGCCTCCGGGATGGGGGCTAGCGCACTGAAAAGGGCACGAAGCGGAGAGCAGTTGGGTTTGGTTGGAGTGCTCGACAAGAGGATTCTTCTTGCCGGGTACTTGGGCACAGGTGGCCGAGTGGTTAATGGCAGCAGACTGTAAATCTGCCGCTCCTTGGAGCTACGGAGGTTCGAATCCTCCCCTGTGCACCATGTTTCGAGGTTGGAATGCGCGAAGGATCGTGGCCGGCATGAGCAGTGATGGGCGCGAACTCGACCGCAGGGTGAATGACCTAAAGAGCGCCGGTTCTGAGTTGGACCGGAAGTTTTGGGTGGCTTTGGCGTTATATGGCGTTTTAGCGGTTCTGGCTTGGTTTACGGTTGGTGAGGGCACGATTCTCATCAAGGGCAGGCCGGTTGAACTGCGATTGCTGCCGCTGATTGTGATCGGCGGCATGGTATTGAAAACAGTTTTAGCCCGCCAGGCAGAGAAGATTCGCCGAGGCGGGGAGAAGGACAGCTTTTAGCCGTTAGCTATTAGCTTTTAGCTTGATGTTGGTGAGTGATGCGATTGCGGCTCGCGCCGGCAGGATGAAGCTAAGAGCTGGAAGCTAAAAGCTAACAGCTGGTTTTTTGAAGAGGGCTGATGTAGCTCAGTTGGTAGAGCACTCCCTTGGTAAGGGAGAGGTCACCAGTTCAATCCTGGTCATCAGCTCCAGAGATTCAGCTTTTAGCCGTCAGCTATCAGCTATTAGCTCGTTTGATGTTGGATCGGGCAGTTGCAGCTCGTGCGAGCTGGAAAAGCTACAAGCTGATAGCTAAAGAGCGAGAGGCTGTTCTGCGGGAGTAACTCAGTGGTAGAGTCACAGCCTTCCAAGCTGTTGGTCGCGGGTTCGAACCCCGTCTCCCGCTCCAAAGATGGAAATAGGCAGAAGGGCTGCGAAAGCCCGCTGCGAGGCAGGGAATGAAGTTCGAGCAGGCAGCGATAGCCGTCCAGGATCAGCAAGCATACGCCGAACTTCGTGCGCGCATCGACGCGGCCTTTGACGCGCGGGATGTAGAGGTTTTTCTGAACCGCGTGCGAAAGTCAAAACTGCGGATTCGGGACTTCGAGGGTGTTTTAGAGCGCGGCCTGATGGGCAAAGACGGCGAGGAGCTTTACAAGGCGTTGCCGGTTTCGGATCAGGCTCTGACCCGCGAACGCTATTTGCAGAAGGTGGAATCGGTGGCTCTGGAACTGCGGCAGCGGTATTTGAAGGTTTACGCGTATTACTGAGGTGAGCGATGCCGGACGAGGTCGAGGTTAAAATCGATGGGCTACCTCTGGTCTCTGGTGACGAGTGGGCCAAAGCGCAGAGCGCACCTGAAGAGGAGTTGCCGCAGGTCGATCCTGATCGCTACATCACTTCTCGACGGCTCGGAATACCAGTTGTTGAAGACGCAAGACTTGAATATGCGTGGGAGCTTGCCCGCCAGCGCATGCAGCGTCAGGGGCAGGTCCTGGCAATTAAACTAGGAGAATTCTCCGGGTTCCCGCTCCGATATGTGGTTTGGGACGGCTCGCGGAGGGAATGGATTGCAGTGCCGGATAAATCTTCGCTTCGGCCTGTCTCCATTAAGCCCGAGCTAGTAAACCGGATTACCGGATGGGGTACGCAACAGGATTTTGAAGAATTAGGAAAGTTGTTTGCGCACTATGGAGTTGGTGCATGATCGGCGAGGTTTTTGCGGGGGAAACCGTTCGATCCTGGCTCTCCCCCGAAGGGATCTCGGCGCTCTCGGGAGTCTTCGAGAAGCCCAGCTTTGCGGCTCATGTTGCGGGTGCCGACGAGTTGGGCGTTTGGATCGATTTTGGGGATCAGTCTGTAGTGTTATTGAAGTGGCATTATTTGGCGACAGCGGTGGTTTCTGTACCCCCGCCTGAAAACGTCGAGCCGGCAGGCAAGCGAATTGGTTTTGTTGCATAAGATTCTGAGAGAGGACTGAAGGGCAATGGCGAAGGAAAAGTTTGATCGCTCGAAGCCGCACGTGAACGTGGGGACGATCGGGCACATCGATCACGGCAAGACGACGTTGACGGCGGCCATCACCAAGGTTTTGCAGAAGCACAATCCGAAGAACCAGTTCCGGTCCTTCGATTCGATCGACAACGCTCCGGAAGAGCGGGAGCGCGGCATT